>Ga0067045_1004761_pt1 | contig 15771 bp, 16 predicted proteins | sample TerdegcTABiofilm_FD_59184 | JGI IMG/M metagenome (GOLD analysis project Ga0067045, IMG submission 59184) | Combined Assembly of (Gp0054472, Gp0054536) Wastewater bioreactor microbial communities from Singapore -Terephthalate degrading...
CCCGGCCAGGGCGGCCGAAAAGGCATCGGCGGGCCGCTGCGACTCTAGCGGGAGCGATCCTCCATCCGTTCGATGTACGCCCGCAGGCGCTCCACCTCGTCCGAAATGTGCCGGATGCGGACCATGTTGTCCAACCGTTTGAGGAGTTCCAGCTTGTGGATCGGCTTGCTGAGGAAGTCGTCGCAGCCGGATTGGACGGCCCGCTCGATGTCGCCCGGCTCGTTCAGCGCCGTCACCATCAGGACCATGATTCCCTTGGTCCGGGGATCGGACTTGAGCTGCTTGCAGACCTCGAAGCCGCTCAGCCGCGGCATCATGATGTCGAGCAGGATGACGTCGGGCTGGAAGCGTTCCACCGCCCGCAGCGTCTCCTCGCCGTCCGCCGCGACCGCCGTCTCGCAGTCGAAATCGGCGAGGTACGCTTCCAGCAGCTCCACGTTGGTGGGGTTGTCGTCGGCGATGAGAATCTTGCTCTTGGGGGCCATGATCGAGTACCGGACCACGAGTGGGACGATGGTTTTGCGGCGATTTCGCCTCTTGAAGCGATTATAAGGGAGGGCCGCCGCGGCAAGAAGGTCGCCGCCGTGGAAAGATGCGGACACCGACACCGACACCGCCGGCTGACGCCGGCGGCTCGGAGATGCGTTGCGTTTTCGTTAACGTAGAGCCTCCAGCGTAAGCTGGAGGTGTCTACAGCGCTGCCCGGCATTTGCCATCAGTTAACACCACCGGCTTACGCCGGTGGCTCGAGCGCCGGCAGCTCGGGGATGTGTTGCGTTTTCGTTAAAGTAGAGCCTCCAGCGTAAGCTGGAGGTGTCTACAGCGCTACCCGGGATTGGCCACCGGCTCACGCTACCACCACCAGCTCACGCTGGTGGCTCGGGGATTCCAGCGCCGGCGGCTCGGAGATGCGTTACGTTTTCATTCGCCGGGCCGGATGAAGACGTTCACCGACCCGGTGTTGTCGCCCAGCTCGGCGGGAGAATCGTTGATGCGGAGAAAGAGCGTCCCCGAGGCGGGAGGCGACCAATCGCAGCGGCTTCCGACCGCGACGGGATCGAGCAGTCCGCCGGGTTGATCGGTAGTAAAGTCGGGCGCATCCACGGCCGCCAGCAGCATTCCCAACGGTTTTCCGCGGTGGTAGCGGATGGTGACGCCGTCCGGCTCGCAGAGCCAATCGCCGCCGTCCCGGGCGATGGTGTATCGGCCTTGGGCGGTCAGCCGGTAGGTCTTGCCTGCCTCCACCCGGTAACCCGTGTTTTGCCAGCCGCGGTGGGAGGCGACGGAATAGCGGGCGCCGCCGGTCGGCAAGGGCACGCCCGGCTGCAAATCCAGGGCCTCGGCCTCGAAGGAATAGCCGTACTCGATGTTGTGCGTCAACAGCAGCCACTCCGTTTGCAGCAATCGCCGGTCGGGGGCGAAGAGGCGTTCGAACTGTTGGGCGAAGTCGGGACGGTTCAGATAACGGGGTAGGCTGCGAAAGCGTTCGCGAAAGCGGGGATCGCCGTCCAGCAGGGCCGTCAAGGCCCAGCACCAACCGTAAGGTTCGACCTCGCGATGGGCGGTCGGCCCGAAGGCCAAGACTTGCTCCAACGTCAGGCCGCGCCCCTCCCGCACCGCATCCCGCACGATCTTCACGCGTCCCCACATGGGAGCCTCTTCGGGCGAGCGGGGCGTGTAGGCCAAGGTCAGGGTGTTGCCGTCCCAAAGGTGGGTGCCCAACAGCTCCGCGATGCCTTCGTTGTACCAGGGCGGGGCGTTCTCTCCGAAGAACGCGCGGACGAATCCGTGCGTCCCCTCGTGCAGGAGCAGATGGCGGCGGTAGTAGTCGCTCGGTTGCTCGTACAGCCACAGCATGTCGCCGACGGAGTAGCCGTTAGCGAAGGGGGGCAGCCGGTCGGGGAGTAGGCCCAGCGCGCGAAACCGCCGGCGGTCGGCGATCAGGAATCCCCGCATCCGCCAGGCGTCATTCACGCCTTCCATACCGAAGTAGCGGCACCACTGGGGAAAGGCGGCATCGAAGACGCGGCCCAGGGAGTCCGCCTCGGGCGAGGAGGGGAGGTCGGTGTAGAGCGTGAGGTGCCGGCCTTCCAATCGTCGGATTCCCGCCGCTAGCAGCTTCGGCTCGTCGATCGTGACCCAGTCTTGCCCGGTCGAGGGCGGCGGATTCCCCTTCGAGCGATCCGTCGCCGGGGCGAACGACGAGGACCAAGCCAGCACGGCGAGCAGGGCGACCGGCAGCGGTAAGCGGACCGCCGTTGGAACCCTCGAATGCCGCAAAAAGTCGTCATCCCTCACCGGCGACATAGGCAGTTCGTCCAAATCGCGTTATATTTTCGGTTCTATCGAGAGTTCTACCGGGAAGCGGGGTGACCGGGTTTGCACGTCGGGCCGGCGCCGGAGGCTCGCGCCCGCGGGTGATTCCGCGCGCTGCCCGGTGGTTCGGTGCGATCGGGCCCCGAGCCGCGGCGAACCGGCGGCGACGGCATAGCGCCCGCGTTTCCCGACCACCCGACTATTTGGATTTTAGATCAATTCCGTCCTTCAGGGCGCCCTTTCATGACGGTACGCACACGCTTCGCTCCCAGTCCCACCGGCTACCTTCACATCGGCGGGGTCCGTACGGCGCTGTTTTGCTGGTTGTTTGCGCGGCGTCACGGCGGGCAGTTCATCCTCCGCATCGACGACACGGATCAGCAGCGGAACGTCCAAGAGGCCTTGCAGCCGATTCTGGACGGGCTGCGGTGGCTGGGGATCGACTGGGACGAAGGGCCGGAGGCGGGGGGGCCGTGCGCTCCGTATTACCAGTCGCAGCGGCGGGAGATCTACGCGGCGGCCGTGGAATCGCTGCTGGCGTCGGGCAAGGCCTACAAGGATTTCGCCGCACCGGAGGAGATTCAGGCCGAGCGGGAGGCCGCCCAGGCCGAAAAGCGCCCCTTCGTGTACAGCCGCCGCTTCATGGCCGAAACGCCGGAAGACGAGGCCCGATTCCGCGCCCAAGGCCGCTCTCCCGTGGTCCGGCTCAAGATTCCCCGAGAGGGCAAGCTGGTCCTCCACGACCTGATCCGCGGCGACGTGGAGTTCGATTGGAGCCAAGAGCAGGACCATGTGATTCAACGGTCCGACGGTTCCGTGCTCTATCACTTGGCCAGCGCGGTGGACGATCACGCGATGGGGATTACGCACGTGATTCGGGCGGAGGAGCACCTCTCCAACACGCCGCGGCAAGTATTCATCCTCCAGGCCCTGGGCCACGAGCCGCCGCAATTCGCGCACCTGCCGTTCGTGGCGGAGCCGGGCAGCAAGACCAAACTCAGCAAGCGCAAGCTGGAAAAATACCTGAAAAACCGCGATTTCGCCGAGTTGATGGACTTGGGCCGCGGGATCGCCCGGCGGATCGGTTCGGCGGTCTCGGACGACCTCTTCAATCCCGTGGTCGTGGATTTCTACCGGACCGTCGGCTTCCTGCCGGAGGCGGTCGTCAACTATTTGGCCCTGTTGGGCTGGTCGCTGGACGATCGCACGGAGCACTTTTCGCGGTCGGAATTGATCGCGGCTTTTTCCCTGGACCGCGTGAACAAGGCCCCGGCGGCGTTCGATCCCAAGAAGCTGATGGCCTTTCAGCAGCGCCACATGCAGCAGGTGCCGCTCGCGGAGCGGACGGAGGCCGCGATTCCCTTCCTGCGGCAGGCGGGCTGGATTCCCGCCGACCTTTCGCCGGAACTGCAAGAGCGGGTGACGCGGGTGGTCGAAGCGGCTGGCGATCGGCTCCGCGTGGCCGGCGACATCCTCAACTATCCCGAGTTCTTCGTCCCCTACGAACAATTGGAATTCGATCCCAAGGCGGTGGAAAAGCACCTCAAGGCGGCGGGGGCGGCGGAACTCCTTTCCCGCGCGGCCGAGACTCTGACCCGGGTCGATCCCTTCCTGCCCGCTCCGCTCGAAGAGGCCGTCCACGCCTTTGCCGAACAAGAGGGGATCAAGATCGGCGGGATCATTCATCCGCTGCGGGTGGCGCTCACCGGCCGGACCGTGGGCCTGGGACTGTTCGAGACGCTGGCCATTCTGGGCAAGCACGAGGTCGCGGCCCGACTGGAGGCGGCTCGCCGTCGCTTTGCGGGCGACGCGGAGCGGTGAACCCGACACGCGGTCCCCTTGTCGTCGCTCGGGGACGGGCAACAATAATGCGATGTGCAGCGCGGCAAGCTCATTCGGAAGTCCCCGGCCGAAATCCTTGCTTGCTCGCCGCGGCTGAAAATCATCGCGAGGCGCTGGGTATATGAACGACAAACCGTCGAACGACCAACGGATAGCGGGAAAGAACGGCCCGGAGGGCGCGGCCGCGGAGGGCTGTCCGCCCTGCGAAGGCGGCGGCGATTTCATCCGCGAGGCCGTCCGCGAGGACCTGCGAACCGGCCGCTACGACCGCGTCCACACGCGATTTCCCCCGGAGCCGAACGGCTATCTGCACATCGGCCACGCCAAGTCCATCTGCATCAATTTCGGGATCGCCCAAGAGTTCGGCGGCAAGTGCAACCTCCGCTTCGACGACACCAACCCCACCAAGGAAGACGTGGAGTACGTCGAATCCATCATGGAGGACGTGCGCTGGCTGGGCTTCGATTGGGAGGACCGCTGCTTCTACGCCTCCGACTATTTCGAGCAGCTTTACCAATGGGCGGAGGAGCTGATCCGCAAGGGCTACGCCTACGTCTGCGATTTGACGCCGGACCAGGTCCGCGAATACCGCGGCACGCTGACGGAGCCGGGCCGCGAAAGCCCGTATCGCAACCGCTCGGTCGAGGAAAACCTCCAACTGTTTCGGCGGATGCGGGCGGGAGAGTTCCCGGACGGCTCGCGGACGCTGCGGGCCAAGATCGACATGGCCCACCCCAACGTCAACATGCGCGACCCGGTGATGTACCGCATCCTGCGGGCGACGCATCATCGTACCGGCGACAAGTGGTGCATCTACCCGACCTACGATTGGGCGCACGGGCAATCGGACTCCATCGAGGGCATCACGCACTCCATCTGCACGCTGGAGTTCGAGATTCATCGGCCGCTCTACGATTGGTTCATTCAGGCCCTGGGCATCTACGCGCCGCGCCAAATCGAATTCGCTCGGCTGAACCTGACCTACACCGTGATGAGCAAGCGGCGGCTCTTGCAGTTGGTGCAAGAGGGGCTGGTGCGGGGCTGGGACGATCCGCGGATGCCCACCCTTTGCGGCCTGCGTCGGCGCGGTTACACGCCGGAGGCGATCCGCGAGTTTTGCCGCCGCATCGGCGTGGCCAAGTACGACGGCGTGATCGACATCTCGCTGCTGGAACATTGTCTGCGGGAAGACCTCAATCGCCGCGCCGGACGGGTCCTCGCCGTCCTCCGCCCGCTCCGCGTGGTCATCGACAACTACCCCGACGATCTGGTGGAAGAACTGGATGCGGTGAACAATCCCGAAGATCCGTCGATGGGCACCCGCAAAGTCCCCTTCTCCAAGGTGCTGTACATCGAGCAGGACGACTTCCGCGAGACGCCGCCGCCCAAGTACTACCGCCTGTCGCCGGGTCGCGAGGTCCGCCTCCGCTGGGGCTACTTCATCCGCTGCACCGAGGTGGTCAAGGACCCGAACACCGGCGCGGTGGTGGAGGTCCATTGCACCTACGATCCCGAGACCCGCGGCGGTAACGCCCCGGACGGCCGCAAGGTCAAGGCCACCATCCACTGGGTGTCGGCGGCGCACGCCCTGCCGGTGGAGGCGCGGCTGTACGATCACCTCTTCGTCAAGCCCGACCCGGACGACGTCCCGGAAGGCGCCGACTGGCGCGCGAACCTCAACCCCGATTCGTTGGAGATCGTCGCGCCCGCCTTCGTGGAACCCAGCGTGAAGGACGCCCCCGTGGGAACGCGCTACCAGTTCGAGCGGCTGGGCTACTTCTGCGTCGATCCCGACTCGCGGCCCGGCCGGCTCGTCTTCAATCGAACCGTCTCGCTCAAGGACGCTTGGGCCAAGATCGAGAAAAAGCTGGGGCAGGACGCCTGATGGAAACGATCCGCGGCAGCATCTACGACTATCCCAAGTACTACGACGTGCTCTTCGGAGCCGACTGTGCCGCCGAGATGCGTTTTCTCCAGGAGGCGTTTCGCCGCTATGCCAGGCGGCGCGTCCGCCGGGTCTTCGAGCCGGCTTGCGGCACCGGGCGGATGCTGATTCGCCTCAGCAACGCGGGCTACGCGGTGAGCGGATTGGACCTCAACCCCAAGGCGGTGGACTACTGCAACCGCCGCTTCCGGCAGGCCGGAAAAAAGCCCGTCGCCGTGCTCGGCGATATGACCGATTTCTCGCTCCCCCGGCCGTGCGACGCGGCGTACAACGCCATCAACAGCTTTCGCCACGTGGCGGAGGAAGGGGCGGCCGTTCGCCATTTCCGCTGCATGGCCGAGGCCGTCGCGCCGGGCGGAATCTACGTCATGGGCTTGCACCTCACTCCGAACCGCCCGCCCCAATGCACGGAAGAGGCTTGGGTCGCCCGCCGCGGTATGTTGCAGGTCAATTCCCTCATGCAAAGCCTCAGCCTGGATCGCCGGGCGAGGCGGGAACGGGTCCGCCTGCAATTCGACGTTTACACCCCGCGGCGCTGCTTTCGCATCGTGGACGAGTTCGATTTTCGCACCTACACCGCGGAGCAATTTCGCGGCCTGCTGAAGAAGGCGGGCGGGTGGGAGATCGCGGCCGTCCACGATTTTCGTTACGATATCGACGACGTGATACCCCTGGACGATTGCACGGAGGACGCGGTCTTCGTGCTCCGCCGCATCCCCTGCTAGCGGACGCCGCAGGCTCGTGCTCGAAGCCCGCCGGTTGCGTCGGCGCTCGGCAACCGTTCCCCAGGGCCGGGCGTGATCCGGCGGCCGGCGCTGCCGGGGGACCCTCTTGCGAAGCGCACCGCCTCTTGCGCGGCGTATCGAAAAAACTCATCTGCCGGGGCCGCGGGAGCGCGATAAACGGCCGCAACCGACAGCGCGGTCCCGGCGGGGTGCAGCGCTTGGTTCGGCTTGCAGAGTCGTCATCGAATCCCTGCGCGGCTCTGATTAGGGCGCGTCACAACATCGAGGGGCTGGGATTCTCGAACTCCGTGTTCAGAAGGTGCTCTCTGAGCGATTTCGCGGCCTGCTTGAGTTCTGAAGGCGCGAAGGTGAAGAGACTGATGATGTCCGCCTGCGTGCGCTCCGGTAGGAGTTTCAGGTGGGGTTCGACCAAGGCATCCCGTTCCTCATGCGACAGGCCCTCGAATCGCGGGTCGATTACCCGAACGCGGATCGAAGCCGAGTTGTAACGGTAGGCATCGACCTCCGCGAATCCCGCTTTGCGCAGGACATCCTCGACCTGGCGCGTCTCGTCCGTACGTTTGCTTTCCCACGGGCGCGAGGTTGTCGTGGTCATGGCACTTGTCCCTCCACCCAATCATAAATGGCTTTGGCCGTTTTCAGGAAGGCGATCGTCTCACCTGTATCCCGCCGCCCCGTCTCGTACCTCAAGGCGGTGGTCCAATCGAAGCGCCGCATTCGTTTGGCGATGTCAAGCGGGAGGGCGACCCCCAGTTCTTTCAGCTCACCGAGCAACACTTCCGCCCGGTGCATCTTCGCGCCGGAGGTAAGCAGCTTCAGTTTCTCCGGCTTGTCGGGATCGGGAGTTCGCTGCAAAACCAGGGCCTTGAACGAGCACTCGACGGCGTAACCTCCGATATATTGCGCATCCAGGGTCAGCTTTTCCCGCAGCAGGATCTCGGCAGTAGTCAGTCGCTGGGCCGCCACCTTCAGAAAGTCGCGCGGCGTTGTCGGCGGCATGAGCCTACTCCCGTGCCTGCAATACGCTCCTTCCCCCAATTCTAGGATGGTATCGGCCGGCCGTCATCAGCACGGCCGGCTGCCCGAGCCGCTCGCGTCGTTCCGGAATCCCCGTCATCAAGGGTTTTGCGATGAGGGTTATAAAAGCCTTCCCGCAGGGAGCGTGGGTTCGTCGCGTTTCTCGCGTGATTCCGGAGGCGGTTCTTCGCGATTTGTCGACCAAGCCGCAAGTCATGCAAATATTGGGTGTGGAGCGAGAAAAAGCAGTTTCGTACGTCCCTTGTCGCCCTGCCGCGGAAAGGAGCGCCCCCGGTGTCGCTCGCCGTTCCCCAGGGCCGGGCGTGATCCGGCGGCCGGCGCTGCCGGGGGACCCTCTTGCGAAGCGCACCGCCTCTTCCGGTTCGCGCCTCCTCTTGCGGAATGCACCCCCTCTTGGATGTCATGCCGGATAAGTCCATAGCGCTATGGAACAAAAAGTTGCTTCCTTGTAAATTTGCATTATGATGCAAACAACCAATGTCGATGATACGTATTAGATTCCGGAAGGGGGTTAATGAGAGGCGTGTGAACCGGTTCGGCTCTCGGCGGCGGCTTTGCCCCGCGTGTCCGTCGTGGCGGCAGGCCGTCGGGAAGCTCCCTTCCAAATAGCTGTTGCGCTTCCAAGTCATGCGAGGGTAAAGATGTCATGGACGCCGATACAAGAGCGCGCTGCGCGACGATGGCGGAGTTCTTTCGGGCCTTGGCCCACCCATCTCGGGTGTTCATTGTGAAGCAGCTCGCGGAGCACGGCGAGAAGTGCGTCTGCGAGATGACGGCCCTTGTCAATGCCGATATGTCCACGGTTTCGCGGCATCTGTCGGCCTTGAAAAAGGCGGGTGTCGTTGAGGACGAGAGACGCGGCACCATGACGTTTTACCGCATTCGCACCCCCTGCGTGGTGACCTTTTTGGAGTGCGCGGAGCGAGTTCTGCGGGAAAGTTTTCAGGCCAAGGCGGAGATTTTGAAGTAACCCCTCGTGGCTTTGGAGTGGGGCAGACGCGGCCTTGCGGCTTTCCGCCGCCGGGCCTCTCGGTTGGGCGATGATGGTCGCCCGTTCTTTTCGAGCCGACCTTGCATGATTGGCCAAAACCGCATATTGTTCGAATTTTGAAGGAGTCTGCGATGGATAAGAAAGAATGGGGAATTCTGATCGCGCTGGTGGCGGTCTTCCTCTTCGCCTATTTTGTCAACTTCAATGCCGAACGCGTTCAGACGGCGATTTTGGAAGGCTTCTTGATGCTCCAGTGGTATGCCCGAAACCATACCCTGGGTTGCGTCGTGCCGGCCATGTTCATCGCCGGTGCGATTGCCACGTTTCTTTCCAAGGAAGGCGTGTTGCGGCACCTCGGCCCGCGAGCGAACAAAATCGAGGCCTACAGCGTGGCCTCCGTGGCCGGGACGGTGTTGGCCGTCTGCTCGTGCAGCGTGCTCCCGATGTTCGCAGGCATTTATCGGGTGGGGGCGGGATTGGGACCCGCCGCCGCCTTCCTCTACTCCGGACCGGCGATCAACGTGATGGCGATCTTTCTCACGGCCCGAGTCTTGGGCTTCGACCTGGGCATCGCCCGGGTCGTGGGAGCGATCGTCTTCGCGGTGGTCATCGGCCTGCTGATGGCGTGGATCTTCCGCCGCGAGGAGGAGAACCGGACGCGGGCGATGATGGCCTTGCCGCCGTCGCCGCCCTCCAAACGCGCCATGTGGCAGAACGCCGTGTTCTTGGCCTCCATGATCCTGTTCCTGGTCTTTTCCGATTGGAGTGATCCGAGCCGCACCGTGGTGCAGCTCAAGCCCGACGCCCAGGTCACCCTGATGGATGGGACGAAAGAGGTCCTGTCCACCGAAGAATTGAACGTGGCCGTGCTCCTGGAGACCACCAGCGCGTATCGCTTCCAATTGGAAGAGCCGGCCGGCCGTTTCGCCAAAGGCGTGAAAATCAACGTCGACAAGGAATACGTGCTGGAAAAGCGTCAGGACACCCCGCCGGGCTATCAATGGGCGGCCTGGATCTATCCCCGGCGTTGGTACGTGGCGGGCGCGTTCCTGCTCTTGACCGTCATCATGGCCTTCTCGTGGTTCGAAAAGCCGGAGTTGAAGGCCTGGATGGGCGAGACCTGGAGCTTTTCCAAGCAGATCATCCCGCTGCTGTTCATCGGGGTCTTGGTGACGGGGTTCGTGGGATCGCTGCTGCCCGAAAAGGCCGTCGGCGCCCTGGTGGGAGGAGACAGCTTCCGCGCCAACCTCGTCGCCTCCGTGATCGGCGGCGCCTGGTACTTCGCCACATTGACGGAGATTCCGATCCTCGAAGCGCTGATGGGGCTTGGCATGGGGCGGGGACCGGCCCTGTCGCTGCTGCTGGCCGGACCTGCTCTCTCCCTCCCCAGCATCGCCGTCATCTTCAGTGTTTGGGGCTTCAAGAAGACCGCGATGTTCGTCGTTCTGGTCGTGGTGATGAGCGCGATCGTGGGCATGATCTTCGGGGCGTTTTTCGTGTGACGGCCCGCGCGGCGGCCGAGGCGGGGCCGGCAATCCGCCGTTTTTGCTTTCGTGTTTCGAGCGACAAGTCTTACAATTTCTAAAAATGGAGGAGCAAACCATGAAGCTGATTCAAGTGCTGGGTCCCGGTTGTGCCAAGTGCAAGGCGCTGGAGAGCAACGCGCGGGAAGCGGTGCAGCAGTCGGGCATTGAGGCCCAAGTCGAAAAGATCTCCGACATCGGTACCATCACCGCCTTCGGCGTGATGATGACTCCCGCTTTGGTCGTCGACGGCGAAGTCAAGGTGATGGGCAAAGTGGCGAGCGTGGACGAGATCAAGAAGATTCTCGCCGGTTGAGAGACGCCTGCGAAGGACGCTCCATCCCTCTTGCGCGTGTTCCTGAACGACGAAAAAGGAGAACTTTGTCTTATGGCCAAAGATAGTAATCAAAGCGGTTGCTGCTCGGGGGTTGTCAAGCCGATCGTGTTGACTTGCTCGGGGGCATCCAACCTCGGGCGCATGGCCGACTTGGCGGCCCGGAAGATGACCGCCGACGGTATCGCCCAGATGTCATGCTTAGCGGGCGTGGCGGGCGGCGTGGATATGATGCTCCAGGCCCTCGCGGCCGCCCCCGCCGTCCTCGTCCTGGACGGCTGCGACTACGAGTGCGGAAGAAAGGTCATGGAAAAGGCCGGTTTTTCCGGCTTCCAGCAGTTGCGACTCGACCAAATGGGCATGAAGCGAGGCGAAACCCCGGTTACCGGGGAAAACGTCCAACTCGTCGTGGCCGAGGGCGCCAAGCGGCTCGCTGCCGCCGTCGCCTGATCGCGGTCCACGGTTCCGGATGCGTCCTTTACAAGGAGTTTTCGAGATGGCGGATAAGAACGGTCTCCAATCCCTATTGACGGGAGCCTTGCTCCTGCTGGTCGGCATGGCCTTCGGAGCGATCTTCGTCAAGGTCGGCCAAGCGCAGAAGACCCCGGAAACAGCGAGGGCGGAGGTCGCCGGGGCGACCACGGTGGCACAAACGGTCGCTCCCGCCGATCAGGAAGCGGTTTTGGTGTACTTGTGCCACGGCAAAACGCGCTGCCCCACCTGCTTGAAAATCGAGGCCTCCACGAAAACCGTCTTGGAGCGGAAGTTCGCGGACGATATCCGTGCGGGCCGGGTGATCGTCAAAGAGGTCAACTACGAGCTACCGGAAAATCGGGACCTGCTCACCAAGTACGAGATCATCGCGCCGACCGTGATCATGGTTCAGGTCAAGGACGGTAAGGAGGTCACGTATCGAAACCTGATGGAAGTGTGGCAAACCGTCCACGAGCCGGAGGCCTTCGATTCGCTGATTTCCGGCAACCTCCGGGAGCTGTTGTCGAAAACGGCGTCCTGAAAGGGCGGCCCGCACGCCGCCGGCGTCAGCCCAAGGTGGATCCGCCGCAAAACTCCGAGCCTCCGGCGTAAGCCGGAGGTGAATGCCGCGGGAAACTGCGAGCCACCAGCGTAAGCTGGTGGTGAATGCCGCGGAAAACCCGGAGCCTCCGGCGTAAGCCGGAGGTGGTGCTGGCCGCTGGTAAATTTCGGGTAGCGCGTAGACACCGGCGGCTCCCCGGCGCGCCGCCGTCGGCGAAGGAATCGAACAGGAGCACCGCGCCTCATGAACGTGCAATGGTGGATGCAGCAGGGACCGCTGATCGCCGCGTTCGGTCTGGGTTTGGCGACCGCCGTCGCCCCGTGCCCCATGGCGACGAACATCGCCGCCATATCGTACCTCGGGCGGAAGGTCGGCAACGGTCGGGCCGTCTTCCTCACCGGCTTGCTGTACACCGTCGGTCGATCCGTCAGCTATTTTCTGCTGGCCCTGATCATTGCGGCCGGACTCGCGGCCCTGCCGGGGATTTCGTCCGCGTTGCAGACCTACGGGCACATGTTTCTGGGGCCGTTCTTGGTGCTGGTGGGGATGTTGTTGCTGGGCCTTTTGACGATCCCGCTGCCCACCGTTGCGGCGGCCGGATCCCAGGGCCTGGCGGAATCGGCCGGGATTTGGGGCGGACTGCTGTTGGGCATCGTTTTCGCTCTGGCCTTTTGCCCGACCTCCGCCGCCTACTTCGGCACCGTCATTGCCATCGCTCAGGGGTCGCAGACCCCGGCGGCCTTGCTCAGTGCGTTGTTCGGCGTCGGGACCGGACTGCCCGTCGTCGTGTTCGCCGGGATCATCGCCTTCAGCGCCCGCTCGCTCGGGAAAGCGTTCCAGGTGATGACCGTCGTCGATCAGTTGGTGCGCACGGCGGGGGGCACGATTTTCATCCTGGTCGGCATCTATTTCATCCTCAAGCTCTTCGAGGTGCCGCTACCATTTTGACACCCGGCGCGCGATCATCAAGGCGCTGCGCGCCGCCGCACAAAACCCCGAGCCGCCGGCGTAAACCGATGGTGGATGTTGCGCCGAATCATGAGCCTCCGGCGTGAGCCGGAGGTGGTGTTAGGCGCTGGTGAATTACGAGTAGCGCCGGAACACCTCCAGCTTACGCTGGAGGCGCTTGGACCCGTTGCGTTTTTGTTAATGTGGAGCCTCCGGCGTAAGCCGGCGGTGGTGTTAGGCGCTGGTGAATTACGGGTAGCGCCGGAACACCTCCAGCTTACGCTGGAGGCGCTTGGACCCGTTGCGTTTTTGTTAATGCGGAGCCGCCGGCGTGAGCCGGCGGTGTCTGCGGCGCTACCCAGGATTCACCGCCCGCATGTTCGCAGTCGGCGGTGTTTCATCGCAAAACCGCACCGATTCGAGGACTTTCACCATGGACGATGCGACGCCTTCGCCGCGGCCCTGGAAACTGGCCGATCTGACCTACTCCGCGGTGCGGCAGCAGCGCTACGACGTGGCGGTGCTCCCCTTGGGCGCCACCGAACCGCACAATCTGCATTTGCCCTACGGCATGGATACCCGCGAGGGCGACCTGATCGGCGATCTGATCTGCGAGGCGGCCTGGCGGCAAGGGGCCAAGGTCATCCTGTTGCCCACCATCCCGTACGGGACGGAGACGAATCTGCGGGCATACCCCTTCGCCATGAACCTGAATCCCAGCACCCTGTACGCGGTCTTGGCCGACCTGATCGAGTCGCTCACGCATCAGGGGATCATGAAGATCGTTCTGTTGAACAGTCACGGCGGGAATGACTTGAAGGGGTTTCTCCGCGAAATGTACGGCCGATCGCCCGCCAAACTCTTCCTCTGCAATTGGTATGCGTCGATCCGCGACGTGTATCACCAGATTTTCGAAGAGCCGGACGATCACGCCGGGGAGATGGAGACCTCGCTGGCGCTGGCGTATTGGCCGGAGCTGGTGGCCCTCCGCCCGGACGGTTCGCCCGACGCGGACTCGGGCAGGACGCGGCCCAGCCGATTCGAGGCCGTCAACCTGGGCTGGGTGTCCATCACGCGACCGTGGCATCTGCTGACCACGAACGCCGGGGCGGGCAATCCGCATCGGGCCTCCGCGGCCAAGGGACGCCGCCTCGTGGAGGTGCTGGCCGAACGGTTGGGTTCGTTTCTGGTGGAATTGGCCCAATCGCCCCTGGACGAGACGTTCCCGTTCTGAGCGGGCACGCGGCGCAAAATCTGGAGCCACCAGCGTAAGCTGGTGGTGGATGTTGCGCCAAATCACGAGCCTCCGGCGTAAGCCGGAGGTGGTGTTACCCGGTGGCGAATGCCGGGTAGCGCCGTAGACACCGCCGGCTCACGCCGGCGGCTCTTGGATTCACGCCGTTTACGTCGGCGGCTCGGGGATTCATGCCGTTTACGTCGGCGGCGGGGACAGCGACGACTCGGGATTCGGCACGCGGGCGAGGAATCGGCCGCCGCTTTCGTACCAACCTTGCTGCGTGGAGCGGCACCACAGCAGTTCCATCAGCAGGCTGACGGATTCGCCGTCGGCGTCGAAGGTGGCGATCATCCGGCGTGCCGGCAGCGGCTTGGGATGATAGAAGCCCAGCCCTCCCTCGGAGATTTGCCGCCCGACCACCACGACCGGCGACCCGCGGGGCGAGCCGTCCTCGTCCGAGACCATGGTCAACCGGACCAAGTAGGGAAAATTGAAGCGGACGCTCTCGCGGCGTTCGCCGGGGTGCACATCCGGCATCAAGGCCGAAAGGGCCTGCCACACTCCGTCCCGGACCGCCTCGTCCGCCGCCGTCAGGCACGCCGCCCAACCCGCGGCTCGGCTTCCCGCGAAAGCACCATGGCTCATGTGCCCGTCCCCTTGAAGTAGTACACAAGGTGTATCGGCAATCATCCGCCGGCCGATAACTTGTCGTCGGAAAAACAAGACCGTTCGAGAGAGGGAGAAAGCGATGAACGAGAAGTCGGCTGATACAGCCCGCAAGAGCGGCGTCGGCGCGATCACATCTCTCAGTCGGAAGTGACGAAAACCGCGGCGGGTCCCGGTTGGCAGAGTGCTGCCGGGGGCCGGCCGTCCTGCCCGACTTCTCGATCCCGTTTGCTCCACGGGGGCGGGGCCGTCCGTTCCCTCCCGCGTCGGCCGTCCCCGCGCGACTCCGTTTGGTAAGTCGATCAGGAGGCCATTCGAAATCTAGGTCGAGAATCGCCCGGCGTCAAATCGAGGCGGGGCGAAATGTCCGAATCCAGCCTTGGGCTTTCACCGCCGGCTCACGCCGGCGGCTCCCCGACGCTGAATGGCGCCGTCGCGCAAAACTCAGAGCCTCCGGCGTAAGCCGGAGGTGTTCCGGCGCTACCCACGATTCACCGGCGGCTGACGCCGTCGATGCTTCGCCGCGGGACCTGGTGGGCGTCATTCGGCGGTGGCCGTGGTGCGATAATTCAGGACGCGTGCCTGCCCGATCTCCTCCGCGCGGAGCCAGAGAGTTTTACCCAGCAGTTCCCGCCCGTCGGGCAAGGTGTAGACGTGCGCGGCCCGCCCCAAGGCCGGCACATCCAGTTGCACGCGCTGGCGCCGCCGGTCGGGGGCGAACAGCTCGCAGCGGAAGGACAGCGGTGCGTCGGTCTCGTTGACCAGCGTTTGTCGAACCTCCAATTCGCCGGCCTCATTGAGCCGCGTTCGCAGGTCCACGTACACATCGCCCAGTCCGACTTCCAATGTGTGGAAGGCATCGAACTCGTACCGGCGGTCGGCTTGCAGGGAGAAGTGAACGACGAAGGGTTGGGTGCCGGCCTCGGCGTCCAGGGGCAACGTCAGCGCGAAGGGGACGGCGATCTCCTCGTTGGGCAGCAGTTTGAAGACGGCGTGATCGGGATCCAGCCGCCAGCCGCGGCCGCCCGGCAGTCGCACCGTGCCGGCCACCGCATGGGGAAACGTGTTGCGGAACCGAATTTGGTTGGGCAAGGGCTTGCCGTACACGCTCGGCACCCGCGTGACCCCGAGTTGGCAGGCCTGCCGCCA
>Ga0067045_1030319_pt1 | contig 15768 bp, 13 predicted proteins | sample TerdegcTABiofilm_FD_59184 | JGI IMG/M metagenome (GOLD analysis project Ga0067045, IMG submission 59184) | Combined Assembly of (Gp0054472, Gp0054536) Wastewater bioreactor microbial communities from Singapore -Terephthalate degrading...
CCTGGTCCTATGCCAATGGTCAGCTTTCTTACCGTTATGAGGAAAAGACGGGCTATGACCTCCATGGCCAGATCATACGCCATTGCGTGGTTTCTCAATGGCCGAATGCCGTGTGCGACGTGGGCACGCCTGCTACTGATACATTCTACAGTGGTTCCGCCACGGTCTCGGCAGGGACCAAGTCCTTTACCGCCAGTCAGACCGATGGTTATTCAGTCTATTTCAGACAATAATTATAACGAGGTGAGAATATGAAAAGAAATAAAATAAAAATTTGTGCTGTTGCAGCGGGTATGTGCTTAACGTTTGCGGGAAGTGCATGGGCAAGCCCCATGAATCTGCCCTCTCCAAACTTCAACGCATGTAATCTGTTGTCCCCTGGGAGTCTGCTGTATCAGCAATATTGCGGCGGAGCTGTAACTGACAGCCCTGCCTACGCCAATACAGTGGGTGCTACGGGGACGGTGGTCAACACCCTTACCAGCAATGTGGTCATGCCCTCCGTGGTCCCCTTGATTACTCAGGAAAAGGACAAGGCAGCCATGCAGTCCGGCATGCGTCTTAGGACCCTTGGCGCCATGTTGAAGTATGAAAACGCAGAGTTCCGCAGCGGAGGAAATGCAGAGGCGGATATCTATGGTGGTACACTGGGTTTTGCCATGGATACGGAGCGTTTCACCTTTGGTGTGATTGCACCATATAACTACATGGACTTCAGGCGTTCAGACATAAAGGACATCAATCAGTTGGGTGCCGTGGCCTTTGCCCAGTATAGAATGCCCATTCAAGATCGCTATGAGTTGTCCTTCCATGCAAGCCTGGATTATATCTGGGAGGGCATGAATCGTAAGGTAAATGACGACGACACCAATACCGTGGGGGGCGCCGTTGGCATGAGCCTCAAGACCAGGTGCACAGAGATGCTTGAGCCGTCCGTGATGGTGCTCTATCACTATGGTCATGACGACGGCGAGGTTGGGGATCATCATTTGATCAGAACCGGCATGAACCTGGCCGTATATCCCAATAAGACCATTGCCTTGAATTTCTATGGCCTGGCCAACTTTGACGAGACCGACTATCCCAAGGGCACACAAGTCACGGATGACCTGTACTGGGATGCGGGTATTGAGGTGGGTTATCAGCCCACTGGGAGCTTTAGTCTCACAGGCGGTTATAAAAAGGTGCTTGGCATGGAGAAGTTCGACTCCGACATGGTTTATATCGGAAGTCTCTGGAAGTTTTAGAGGTCTTCGCTGCGTGGTTGAAGGCAGGGGCGCCTGCTGTGCCCCTGCTGTAAAAATCACTTGACGGTCATAAAAAGCTGGCTTAAGATATTTCAACAAAATAGCGTACGGCACTATGGTTCTGAGTAGCTGTTTGTGGCCAGCTGTTTTGTTATAGAGGGCAGACGCCCATTATTTTTTATGTAAAGGAGTTTTTTCATGGCGCAAGGGAAGGTAAAGTGGTTCAACGATCAAAAGGGTTACGGGTTTATCTCTCAGGATCAAGGTCCGGATGTATTCGTGCATTACAGCAAGATTGAAGCCAATGGTTTTCGCACTTTGAAAGAGGGGCAGGCAGTGGAGTTTGAGGTGGAAAACGGCCCCAAAGGGCCACAGGCATCCAATGTGAAACTCAAGGGTTGATTTCCAATATCTTATAGGTATTGTGCTCAACGGGCATTCGTCTGAATGCCCGTTTCTTTTTTAATGGCTTTTATCTCTTGCTCTGTAAGATAGCGCCATTTCCCCACAGGCAGTCTTTCAAGTTTGATGGGCCCTATTTGAACCCGTTTGAGCCGAATCACCTCATGGCCGATGGCCTGAAACATGCGTCTAATCTGCCGTTTCCTGCCCTCTCGAATCTCTATTTCAAACTGAGTGGATGTTTCGTCAGCATGAAGCCTTTGAATTCGGCAGGGCAGTGTCATTCTGCTGTCTATTGGAATGCCCTGTCTCAGGCGTTCGATGTCCGATGCCGTTGGCTGCCCCTGTACCCATACCTGATACAGTTTTTTGATTTTATGGCGGGGGTGTATGAGCCGATTGGCAAGCTCGCCATCATTTGTGAACAGCAGCAGACCTTCGCTGTCTTGGTCCAGCCTGCCCACAGGATATACCCGTTCCCGAATGTCGTGAATCAGATCCATTACAGTAGGTCTGTTGAAAGGGTCTTTTACGGTTGTAAGTATTCCTCTCGGTTTATTTAGTATAAGATATACAAAAGGTTGATTTTCAGTAGTTAGCTTTTTATGGTTTATTTCTATTATATCTATAGATGGATTGATTTTTATTCCAAGTTCAATGATTGTTTTGCCGTTCAAGATGACTCTGCCGCTTTTTATCAATAAATCAGCCTGTCTTCTGGAGCAGATACCTGCCTCTGCTATAAATTTGTTGAGACGTATAAGGCCGTCATTTGTTTTTTCGTCTGGTTTCACCTGAAAATACACCTCATAATTAACTGCCCTCGCCCAAAAAATATGCCATAATACCTATAATCTCATTGATATCATTCAATCGTCATGGCTTCATTGGTTTGCAGCAGTTATAGGGCAAAAGGGCAATGTTTCGAGATTCCCTTATGGCAATAAACAATAGCATATCAATACGATAACAATGCTTGCCACGCGTAATACCTGACTTGTAAGTAGTATTTGCATGCCTATGCCAGGAGTAAATATGCCCAGATATGTGGGAAGCTGATGACGTAATGCCCTGACAGGTGTTGCTATTATATTGCCTATGAGCAGGGCTATGACTGTTTCCTTATGGGTCAATATCCCCCCATGCAACATCGCTCCAGCAGCGGCCGCTCCGGCGGTAAACTCCGAAACTATGCTGAACACCACTACGGATACCCCTTCTATTGGAAGAATCGCAGTGGTGAAGATATGGGCGGCGCTCTGTTCCAGCCATTTGAAGAAGCCTTTTTCCTGTAAAACCACTACAAATGTGTAAATAGGCACTGTATAGATGGCGATTCGCCAGAGCCTTTTGATGAGTTGCTCCCATATGTTATTAACGGTTATCGCCTGGGATTTTAACGGAATTGACTGGTCGTCATTGCAGGGACCTGGGGGGGCTGCCTGCCCGGCACACTCGGGCCGGTAAATGCGGGCGATCACCAACACAAAAACGGTACGCAGAAGGGCGGCCAGAAAGGTCAGCACCAGATATACCACCCCTGCCTTGCCGATCATTGGCAGTAGAATGGCCATGGCTGTGGGAAAATGCAGGGTGTATGCCGGGAAACCTACGTTCAGAAGGTTTGCGAGAAACAATTCCCGCTTGGAGATGGTATTGTCCTGGTATGCCTTGGCCAGAAGGGTGTTGGCGACAATCCCTGAAAAAAAGGCGGCTGTAAAGGCAGATGCGGTCACAGCACTGAAACGGCCTATCCGGAGCAGGGGGTGAAAGAGCCGCGCCATCCACTTGAAATAGCCTTTGGCCTCCAGCAGGGAGGTGGCTGCCAGCACTATGGCGATAAGTACAAGCATGCGAAGCACTGGCCATCCGATTTTGTGCAAGGCGAACTCAAGGCCTTTTCCTGCATAACTGAGCAGGAATACCACCATGAGAAAGCTGATCAGAATGGAGAGAAATGCCTGGCTGCGTTTTTTATGGACTGTATGTGAGGGGGGTGTGTTGTCTGATGCGCCCATGTGGATGAGTTTATTTTGACTGCTTGGGGGCTTTGGGTTCAAATTGGTAGATGATTTCATTTTCCTTGATCCAGCCGAGTTCTTTTCGGGCCATCTCTTCCTGATAGCCTGAATCGGTTTTCAGTCGTGCAATTTGTTTTTCTAACTGATTGTTTTCTTTGGTTTTTTCTGAAAGAAGTTGGTTCATTTCCTTGTTTTTGGCGTTTATTTTATATAGCTGCCAGAGACCGTTTGGTCCGAACAATATCCATAACAGGAGCCCTGCGACGATAGGCAGTAAAAAAGGCCATAAACTTCCCTTTGAATGGGTCTGGTTTCGTTGTATAAAATGAGAATGTGTGGTTTTCAATGCGGTTCACTCGATATTGATGAAATTTAAGAAAATATAGGTTCCTTGGAAAATAAACCATTACCGTTTTACATTACAGGTAACCCAGAAAAATTAGAATTTTCGTTCGAGAACAAGGCGCGATGAAAGGCGAAAAAGCGGAGCATACTTCCTGTATGTGAGCATTTTTCGCCGACGAGCAACGCAGTTATCGGGCGAAAAGGCAATTTTTCAAGGTTCCCTTATATATTCGAAGGTTATTCCCCTCAAGTCAAGAGGTAATGTTCATTATTTGGAGTGTGATATGTTGATAGTCATGTCGAATCATGCCAGTAAGGAAGAATTGGATAATGTAATGGCCGCCATAGAGGCGCACGGTTGGCAGGCCAAGCCCATACCCGGTGGCGAAAGGACCGCTATAGGCATTTTGCGCAATACGGGGCCGGTGGATCCGGCCATCTTTCTTGGAATGCCCGGCGTCAGGGATGCCATACCTGTATCCAAGCCATACAAGCTGGTGAGCAGAGAGATGAAAAAGGAGAACACCCTGATTCCATTGGGAAATGGTAGCGTAGTGATCGGTGGTGATAAACTCATATTGGCTGCAGGGCCTTGCGCTGTGGAGAGTGAGAGACAGGCTATTGAGATCGCCAGGGCCGTGCAAAAGGCTGGCGCCGTCCTGTTCAGGGCTGGCGCATTCAAGCCCCGCACCTCGCCCTATGCCTTTCAGGGGCTTGGAGAAAAGGGGCTTCAGATTTTGGCTCATGTGCGTGAGGAGACAGGCCTGTTTGTCGTGTCCGAAGCCACTGACCATGAGGTCTGTGATCTGGTGGAGGAATATGCGGACATCATTCAAATAGGCACGCGGAACATGCAGAATTACAGATTGCTCAAAAGGGCGGGCCAGGCAAGAAAACCTGTGCTGCTCAAAAGAGGGATGAGCGCCACCATAGATGAGTTTTTCATGGCGGCAGAATACATCATGTCTGAGGGAAATGATCAGGTCATTCTGTGCGAAAGGGGTATCAGGACATTTGCCACTCATTCCCGCAATACCCTGGATCTGAACGCTGTGCCTTATATTCAAAAAGAGAGTCATCTGCCGGTCTTTATAGACCCAAGCCATGCCGCAGGGAGACGGGATCAGGTGATACCGCTTGCCAGGGCAGGGGCTGCGGTGGGCGCCGCCGGTCTTCTTATAGAGGTGCACAGCTGTCCAGAGAAGGCCATGTCCGATGGCCCCCAGTCCCTGCTGCCTGCTGATTTTGAGCGTTTGGTGGCGGAATTGCGTTATATGAATTTCAAGATATAAGACTTTCCATAAGGAGATTGTCATGTCCAATACCTATTCTGCTTATATTCCTCGCATCTCATGTAAACACTGTGCCCACACCATTCAAATGGAGCTCATGGAACTGCCGGGCGTAAAATCCGTTCAAGTGGATGTGGAACGAAAGGGGGTAACGGTGATCTATGACCCTCCCGCTTCTGAAAAGGCGATCAAAGACCTGCTGGTCGAAATAAACTATGCCCCGTCATCCTCATAGCCATGCCTTTATCCTCGAAAGGCAGGGCAGGCCGCAGACCCTGAAGAAGGGTGTTTCATTCAATGGCCGTGAAATGCTGCACCAAGGGCCTGAACTTGCAGAAATGGGTGTGCGTGGCGGGAAAAGGGCATTGAGAAAGATGGAGCTGCTGGCGCCTGCCGGCACTCGAGAGGCATTTTTCAGTGCCATCGAAAACGGCGCCGATGCCGTATATGTGGGGCTCAAGACATTGAACGCACGGGCCTTGGCCACCAATTTTTCTCTTGCCGAAGTGGCTGCCCTGACATCCCTTGCCCATGAGGCCGGGGTCAGGCTGTTCGTAGCCTTGAATTCCCTTGTGAAAGAGATGGAATTGCCGATGGTTATGGAACTGCTTGCCGGGCTGCATGAGACAGGTGTGGATGCCTTGATCATTCAGGACCTGGCTGTCTGGCGGCTCGCAAGACGATATTTCCCCGATCTCCGGCTGCATGCCAGCACTCTCATGGCTATTCATAACTCGTGGGGTGTAAGGCAGGCATATCAAATGGGTTTCAAACGCGTGGTATTGGCCCGTGAAATGACCCTGCATGAGATTCAACATGCGGTCAATGCCGCTGATGTGGAGATCGAGGTCTTTGTGCACGGCGCCATGTGTTTCACCTGCTCAGGCAGTTGCCTCATGAGCAGTTATTTCGGCGGCAAATCCAGTATGCGGGGCAGGTGTGTACAGCCATGCCGAAGGCAGTACGAGGTAAACGGCGCCAAGGGCTTTCATTTTTCCATGTTTGATCTGTGCGGTATTGATGTGCTGCCCGAGCTGGCGGACATGGGTGTGGCATCCATCAAGATAGAGGGCAGATTGAAACCTGCAAGTTATGTGGGGGGCGTGGTCAGGGCATACAGAATGCTTCTGAACGCCCTGCCTCTTCGGAACACTCAGCCAGAGATGTATCAAGATGTCTTGAAGGAGTCAAAGGCGCTGCTGAATGCCGCCATGGGCAGGGATTACACTGGTGGATTTTTTCGGACCGACAACCCGAAAGACCTGTTGGATGCCGGCAGGACCGCCAATACAGGTAAGTATCTCGGAAGGGTTATGCGCTCAAAGAACAGCACATTGTGCATTAAAAGCGATTCCATTGTGCAGAAAGGCGATAGATTGCGTATAGTCTTTCCCGATGTAATGGAACAGCTTTCATTTACCTGCCATGCTGTGGAAAGGGACGGTGATGGGCTTTTCTGTATTTCAAACGCCAGATGCGCAGCCGTTCCCGTGAATTCCCTTGTCTTCAAGACGGATCAGCGGGCGCAACAGGCATTGGGTGCGCCTTTTTTCGATACGAGTTCATGGAAGGACCGCTGGCAGGGGCTGGTGTCGAAAGGGAGGATATACGAGAGACGTGCCCATGAGAAGGCTGCACAGCTTCAGAAAGAATTGAGCGGGCAGCATTTATCCAGGCCATGCAAGAAGGTTGTCCCACTCAAGAGACAGGGGTATGCCATGTGGGTTCGTCTGAAAAACCCGGCCATGCTGGAACTGGCCAGGGCATTGAACCCCCGTGGTATTATAGTGGAATTGGATGCGAAGTATATGGTTTTTTTTCTCAGACACTGGCGTAATGACATCTGTTGGTCCATTCCAGCCGTCAGTTATGAAAATGGCCTGCATGCCATGGAACAGCAGATTTTACGTCTGTTGCGCATGGGGCATCGTTCTTTTATGGTGAATAATTTGAGTCAGATAGCATGGTTACAGCATCTTGCCAAAGATGTGCGCGGCCACGGCCTGGAACTCTGGAGTGGCTATGCCATGAATCTCTTGAATTCTCAGGCATTGCAGGCAGTCAGGGACCTTGGTGTGAAAAATGCCATGTTTTCCGTGGAGACAGATGAGAGGAATCTGTCCCTTGCGCTGTCCAATGCGGGATTCATGCCCGTGAGCATGACCGTATTTGGCTATCTACCCCTTTTTGTCAGCCGCATCAAACCATTTGAACGACCAGAGCGCGTTGTCATCGCAAGTCCCAGGGGAGAGATGTTCTGGTGGCGGAATACACCCCAGACAGGTTGTTGCCTGCCGGACAAGCCGTTTTCCCTGTTCGATCTGCAAGAGCGGTTACAGGAGATGGGTGTCGCGGTGCAGGTGATTGATCTCATGTATTGGCCTGCCCAAAGGCGTCTGCCTGAGTTCCGGAAGCGCAGGGATTGGACAAGGGCCTTTTATATGGGCCGGCGTTTTAATTTTGCGGACAACCTGCTGTGAGTGGGCCATGTGATGCGAATTTGGCCCTGTGCCGTGTTCTGTGTGAATTTTCTGTGAGGTCATGGCGGTGAAAAAACAGATACTGGTAGTGGATGACGAAAACACCATTCTCGACAGCGTGAAGGGCATTCTGGAGGATGAGGGCTACGGAGTGACGGTGGTGTCCAGCGGTAAGGAATGTCTTGAGACATTGAAGACAGCCCCAGCCGATCTGGTGGTGCTGGACATCTGGATGCCGGGTATGGATGGCTTGGAGGTGCTTCAGCGGATCAAGAAGGATTGGCCGTTTCTGCCGGTGGTGATCATGACCGGCCACGGCACTATCGAGACCGCTGTGAAGGCCACCCGCATGGGCGCCCATGATTTTATCGAAAAACCCCTTTCATACGAATCCCTGTTGCTTTCCGTGGAAAACGCCCTGAAATATAAGGAATTGGAGGAGGAAAACGCCATTCTCCGGCAGCATACCGATGCGTCTGTGCAGGATATAATCGGTATGAGTCCTGTGATGCTGAAGCTGAAGGAGCAGATCACCATCATTGCACCCACTGACGCTTGGGTGCTGATTCGGGGGGAAAACGGCACGGGCAAGGAATTGGTGGCCCAGACCATTCATCGCATGAGCAAACGCAGTCACAAGCCCCTTGTGGAGGTGAACTGCGCGGCTATTCCGGAGGAGCTGATAGAAAGCGAGTTGTTTGGTTATGAGAAGGGGGCATTTACCGGCGCAGGCGCCACAAAACGCGGCAAATTCGATCTTGCCAATGGAGGGGCATTATTTCTGGACGAGATAGGCGATATGAGCCTGAAGACTCAGGCGAAGGTGTTGCGCATACTGCAGGAGCAGCGTTTTGAGCGGGTTGGCGGCAACAAGACCATCTTCGTGGACGTGCGCATCATAGCAGCCACCAACAAGGATATGGAAAAAGAGATCGCCGAAGGCAGGTTCAGGGAAGACCTGTATTACCGGCTGAATGTAATACCCATAGAGATCCCGCCCTTGAGGGAGCGCATTGAGGATATTCCCCTGCTTTTGGAGGCATTTGTGGCCAATTTTGCCAGAAAGATGGGGAAAGAACCCCTGAAGATCGATTCGAAGATATATGCATGTCTTCAGGCGTATAATTGGCCGGGGAATGTGCGGGAATTGCGCAATCTGGCAGAGCGCATGGTCATTCTTTCCAAGTCTGATACCCTGACCTGTGATGACCTGCCCCAATCCTATCGTGCAGCCTCCAGAAGTCGCGTGGATGTCCCTGAAACCCCTTGCGCCATGTTGTATTGCGAGGACTTTCGAAGCGCCAAGGCCATGTTTGAGCGGGAGTATATAGCCCGAAAGCTCTCGGAGAATAACGGCAATATCACCAGGACCGCCGAGGCCATCGGCATAGAAAGACGCCATCTGCACAGAAAGATACAGCAGCTCGGGCTGGAAGACAGGCTTGAGGACATGAAGGACTGATGACCATGAAACCGGAAGCGGATGCACTTCACGATGCGGCGGTTCTTCTGGAGATTCGAGGCCTGCGTAAGGCCTTTGGAGAACGGGTGGCAGTCTCCGGCCTTGATTTTGCTGTAAGGAAAGGCGAGTGCCTTGGTCTGCTCGGGCCGAATGGAGCAGGTAAAACCACCACCATTCACATGCTTCTGGGGCTGGTGACGCCTTTGAGCGGGGATATCTACTTTTTTGGAGTGAATGCAGCACGGCGCCTTTCGGAGTTGAAGAAACGCATAGGTGTAACCCCGCAGACGGATAATCTGGACCCGGATCTCACAGCAATGGAGAATCTGACGGTCTATGCCTCCTATTTTGGAATAGACTACAAGACAGCCTCGGCCAGGGCTGAGGAACTGCTGGATTTTTTTGCCCTTAAAAACCGGCGGAATGAGATCATTTCCGCATTTTCAGGCGGTCAGAGGCGCAGGCTGCTCATAGCGAGGGCACTTATCAACAACCCTGATCTCCTGATACTGGACGAACCCACCATAGGGCTTGATCCACAGGCCAGAAGGCTGATCTGGGATTGTCTGGAGATGCTGCGCAGGAACGGCACGACCATGCTCCTGACCAGTCATTACATGGAAGAGGTCTCCAGACTGGCCACACAGGTGTTGATTCTGGACGGCGGTAAGGCGGTGGCCTATGGTGTTCCTGATGCCCTTGTGCAGCGTCATGTGGGGAGGGAGGTCTATGAGATTCGGGGCAGCCGTGAACACCTGGCAGGTCTTAGGCCCCTTTTGGCATCTTGTAAGGCGGATTTTGAGACAGGCCAGGATGTCCTGCGCATCTTTGTGAGAGAGACCTGTCCTGAACTGGATGCCCTTGTATTGGAGCAGTCTCATGTCACCCGCAGACCGGCCGGGCTGGAGGACCTGTTTCTGAGACTGACAGGCAGTGAATTGAAGGAGAATTGAGCATGCTGGCCTTAAATGTGTGGAAGAGGAATGCCATGGTCTGGCGTAAGCACTTCAAGGCCAGCATCATAGGTAATTTGGGTGAGCCCTTTCTTTTCCTTATCGCCATGGGCTACGGGCTTGGAAAGACCATGCCTGTGGTGGCAAATATGAGTTATCTGGAGTTCATTGCGCCTGGGTTGGCTGCATCCGCTGTGATGTTCAGCGCGGCCCTGGAGACCACATACGGCTCCTATACCCGGCTTGCGACACAGAAGACCTATGAGGCCATTCTCATGACGCCAGTTTCAGTCTATGACCTGGCCCTCGGTGAGATGTTCTGGGGCGCCACCAAGGGACTGATCTCAGGTCTTATCATGATCGCCCTGTTTCCTCTGTTCGGCATTCAGCCGTCTTTATGGACCTTTTTCATTCCGTTTTTGCTGTTTTTGGAGGGTATGATATTTGCCGCCTGCGGCGTTATCATGACCGCCATAGCCCAAAGTTACGAATTTTTTAATTATTTCATGACATTGTTTATCAATCCATTGTTTCTTTTTTCAGGCATTCTTTTTCCAATGGATTCCCTGCATCCGGCGCTCAAGGTGGTGTTTATGGTTCTGCCCCTGTCCCATGCAGTTCAGCTTTACAGGGGATTGACCTATGGCAGAACAGGGGATTGGTGGCTGCATCTATTGGTACTGGCCTCCTATGCGGTTTTTCTTGTTCTTATCGCCTCAAGGCTTCTAAAGAGACGGCTGATCAAATGAAGCGGACATCCGTATCCCACAGCCCTTCAGAGACCTGCAAGATCGGCATGGAGCTCGCCAACACCCTGGTTCCAGGCGATGTATTGCTTCTGTACGGCGACCTGGGGGCAGGGAAAACCGCTTTTGTCAAGGGGGTCGCTGCAGGTCTTGGTATCGAGGCACGCAGGGTGACCAGCCCGAGTTTCGGGCTCATTCACGAGTACGAAGAAGGTCGTATTCCCCTGTCCCATGCAGACCTTTACCGCCTCGGCCCGAATATTTCCGAAGAGGGCCTGGAGGAAATCGGGTTATATGAATATCTGAACGGCAAATGGGTCCTGGCTGTGGAGTGGCCGGAATACTGCCCCGATTTTTTGAGAGACATAGCACAAGAACACATACTTTCCATTCGCATCACATGGCAAAGTGAGAATGAGAGGGTGATAACGGTATCGCGAGGCGATGAGACCCTTTAATAAGGGCAGACTGGCTTGCCTGCCCTTGAATGTTTCACTCATGGGAGCCTTGAAAAATTAGGGTGTTATACCTTAAATCTCGATATCTCTTCCTGCACCGCCTTGGCCTTTTCAAGCAGCTCATCCATGAGGGTGAGGGTGTTTTCCGCATTCTCGGCGTTCTGTCTGGCGCTTTCCGCGATATCGGCCATAACCTTCTGCAGAATGGCGCTTCGTTCCTTCTGCTTGCTGGTCCTGTTGGTGATCTCCATGGAGTTCAACACGACTCTTCCCACGCCTTCCACGGCTGTTTTGGAGGTGGCGGTTGTATTATGGGCTGCATCCATGACGTCATCACTGACAGCTATAACCTGCTGTATTGAATCCTCGGCCAGCTTTCTGCGCACCGCCTGTTTTTGCGTCATTTCCACGATGTTGCCGGATGCCTCTTTGAGCCTGTCTGTTTCTTTCAGCAGTTCTGTTGTGCCGGCTGCCTGTTGGACCGTCGTGGAGGAGATGTCGATTACGAGCTGTGAGGTGTTTTCGATGTTTTGAATGATGCGGTCAAAGACAGCGGCTGTCTTTTGTGTCAGCTCCCTACCTTCTGCGATGGTAGCTGTGCTTTGTTTGATGAGTTCGGCTATCTCCTTTGTGGATTCAGCGGTTCTTTCAGCCAGTTTACGTATTTCCTCTGCAACGACTGCAAAACCTCGGCCGTGCTCGCCCGCCCTGGCCGCCTCGATGGCTGCGTTAAGGGCCAGCAGGTTGGTCTGTTCCGCGATGTCTGAGATCAGGGCTACGATATCCTTGACCTGTTCAGAACTGTCTGCAATGGCCTCCATGCTGCGCACGGTTTTGTCCATGGCCTCTTTTGCATCTGTGGAGGACAACAGGGTTTCCTGCGCCTCTTTTGCGGACTTTTGAGCCTCTTCAGCCATTTTTTGAAGGCTGTTGGACATTTCGGTTAGGGATTGTGCTGTCTTGTTGGCTGCCTCGGCCTGAACCAATGCCCGTGCCTGGACCTCCCTCGCTGTCTCACCCATGGCAATGACGGTCTGAACAGCGGTTTTGGAGACCTCTTTGCCTTGTGCGGAGTTCTCTGCGATTCTCTGTGCGGCCTTGGCCATCTCTTCTATGATGGCAGCAGTCTCTTTGGAGAGCTGTGCGGAGGATTCCGCGTGTTCTGCCACCTCACTGGCGGTCTGCCCCATCATCATGACGCGCTGCAACACATCTTTGGCCCTTTCAGCCTGTGCTATAGCGGTTTCTGAGATGCGTTGCGCCCGTTCATGCACATTCTGGCTGGCCTGTGTGACATCTGTTACCGTGGCCTTCATGTCTTTGAAGGTGGTCTGAAGGGCGTCGAGGAAGGTGTTGATGGATTCCGCCATGATGCCGATTTCATCACGATATGTCACTTTTACACGTTTGGTGATGTCCATGTACTTGGTGATGACCTGAATGGCGGATGCTGTTTCTGTGATGGGGCGAAGCATGACCATGTTGAAGAAGATGGCTATAACTGTTCCCATGATAAAGATATATACCGCCAAGGCACCTGTGAATTTGAAGCGGTCTATAATGAGATTGTTGAGCATTTCATTCAACGTATTGGCATCTTCCGCCAAGATATGCAGGCCTACGACCTTGCCCTCATAGTCCACCAGTGGCATGGAGGTGATGAGATATTTGTCGGTGAGCACATATCCCTTTGAGGCGAGTTCGTTATAATTTATTGTTTTTACAAGGTTTTTGGCTGCATCATCGAACCATTTGTCGTTGGCTATGACATAGCCGCCTCCTGTCTTGGTCTGTTCGCCTATTATGGTGCCCAGTTTGGCTGCATCTTCCTTGAGCAGGGTGGCATAGAGAAGCTTCTCAGCCTTCATGTCCTTGGCTATGGTATCCAGCCCCAAAAGCATCTCGATGGAGCCGATATAGTCGTTGTCCCGAATGATGGGTGCTATGCTGCGCAGGGCCAGACCGTCTCTGCCAACTTCAAAAAAAGAATACGGTTTTTTGGTGTTCTTCAATTGTACTATGGAATTACGAAATGCCTTGAGGTCATCCCCGTGTTTGTCAGGGGCCCAGGAACGCAGAAAGGAGCGGATGTCTGCTGTATGTATCTGCACCTTGAGGTTTTTAAGACCGATTTTGTCATAGTCCTCAAACATGCTGTAAAGACGATTCAATGCCAGTTCGCGATTGTTTTCTATAAGCGCCTTTGAAAGCGTGCCGTTACCCGCTATGGCCACTATGTTGGTCTTGCCTATCTCGAACCACTTATTGATGTTTTCCTGTAATAATTGTGTGGAGGTGGCAGTGTGTTTTTTGATTTCCGTTTCTTTCAGCGGTATGGTGCTGTACCAGGTATAAAGGGCATTGGCTGCAAGTATCAGTAAACCAATTACAGCTACTATGCCAAAGAGTTTAACCTTCAGGTTTACATTGAACAGATTGAACATATTATACTCCCTCCAAGAGAAATATATTATACTGATTATGTTTGTATTGAGTCTTGTTTTGCTCTTGCAGCGTTATGTCCTGATATATGGGCTATGATGTTCTGGGTGTCGATTACCGGCAGACTGTAGCCTTTTGCATTTGTTATGGCTTTAGTGAACAGTGTGTTTTCAAGCTGCATGTATTTCAGGCTGTCGGAGGGAGCGTGTGTCTCCCACATTCCATCTTCCACTCTCAATACAGAAGCGACCATCAGGCCATGTGGACCGTATTCGGATTCCACCAGAACGACTCGCGGATTTGATGAGCCGGCGTCGAGCGCCCGGTAATCCTCGGAAAGAAAGTATTTGAGATCCACAACAGGTACGATGTCCCCTCTGACATTCAGGATGCCTGTGATTGAGGTGATTGCATTGGGAAGGTATTCGATGTTAGCTGCGGGCAATATCTCTTTGACTTGAGACAGCTCTATGGCGCTTTCGTGGCCTGCTATGAGCAGGACGAGGACTTTCAGGTGAGTATATTGGTTTGTGCCGTCTTGCATGGTGGAACTTGCATCAGTCATGGATATTTTCTGACTCCCATTGCAATTATCAAATCGCCCAAGAAGTATGCCGGCGTTTCAGGCAGTCTTTATGATGTTTTTTATAATTAACATATCTTAATGAAAATATCGACAGTTTTTTTGACTCAAATTTCGCGTTTGAATCTAAAAAACAAAAAAGATATTGTTAATGCCCAATTTGCCAAGGATGCAACACAAGCCTCGTAACAATACAGTTCATGCAGATATGTATGTGAGCATTTTTCGCCCCTGTCTGCGTGCCTGTCTGCGTGCAACGCACAGGCAGGCAACGCACAGGCAGGGACGAGCAACGCAGTTATCGGGCGATAAGGCAATTTTTCGAGGTCCCCTCCAATCGTGGAATTTGCGCCTGTGCAGTGAATGGATACTGCCTGTATCTTTCGTATTCGGGTCCTTTTGCCAGCAACCTGCTTTTATATATTGTAATTTCCCGAACGCCGAACGGTTCGGATTTACATGGGGAACGCAGGAATTCTGTAATGACAGCTGGGGCCGTTACGGAGCGTATGCGACCTAATGTTATATGGGGTGTGAATGGGCGTTTTTCAATGGGCAGCCCCATACCTTCCAGCATGGTTTGTATGTTTTTTTGCAAGTTTTCGATGGCATGGAGGTCCCCCATGCAGCCGCACCAAAGCACACGTGGGTTTTTGGGCCCAGGAAAGACCCCTGTGCCCTGAATGGCGAGGTTAAACGGCTGCGTGGCGCAGGCTATGCCTTGAGCGGCATTACAGACCCGTTCCAGCAATTCCTCTGTTATGTCGCCGAGAAAGGCCAGGGTTATGTGCAGTTGAAGCGGATTAACCCATCTAATCGTGGAATGCGGCCCTGCCGGCCATTTTTTTATAAGGCGGCCCAGCATGGCCTTTATATCATCCGGTATATCGAGAGCTATAAATATGCGCGCCATATTGCAGGGAGATGCGCAGCCAGTCCAGGGCGGTTTCGGCTGTCAGCTGTTGTATGCTGGTGCGGGTTAATGGTCTATGGTTATTTTCAGACCTTGAGAATAGAAAACGCTGGCAGGAGGTCTGTTGTGGAGTGGCAAGGGCTATATAGACCGTGCCGATGGGTTTTTCTGGGCTGCCGCCGGTAGGCCCTGCGATACCGGTGACTGCGAGGGCGTAATCGGTTTTGGCAAGCCTGCGCAGCCCTTTTGCCATCTGAATAGCGGTCTGTTCGCTTACTGCACCAAATTGTTCCAGTATCTCCTGTCGCACCTTCAATAGGTCCATCTTGGCCTGGTTGCTGTAGGTTATTACGCCCCTTTCAAACCACTGGGAACTGCCTGCAATGGATGTGATGCGGCTGGCGATCAAGCCACCCGTGCAGGA
>Ga0067045_1003771_pt1 | contig 15761 bp, 14 predicted proteins | sample TerdegcTABiofilm_FD_59184 | JGI IMG/M metagenome (GOLD analysis project Ga0067045, IMG submission 59184) | Combined Assembly of (Gp0054472, Gp0054536) Wastewater bioreactor microbial communities from Singapore -Terephthalate degrading...
GATAATTTATCTGGGAGCTTCTACCGGTACCACACCCTCCCATATTTCAGATATCACGCCAGATGGCCTGGTCTACTGTGTGGAATTCTCCCCCCGGATGATGCGCAAACTGGTGGATCTATCCCAGACACGGCCGAACCTGATTCCGATACTAGATGACGCTACCAAACCACGTAATTACCTGCACCTGGTGGAGAAAGTAGATATAATTTACTCTGACGTGGCCCAGCCCAACCAGACCGAAATATTCATGGAAAACATGCGACTGCTTTTAAAAGAAGATGGTGTAGGGTTTTTGATGCTGAAGGCCAGGAGCATCGACGTGACCAGAAATCCGGAAGATATTTATCGGGAAGAAGAATCAAGATTAAAAACCGCGGGGTTCCGCGTGTTAGAAAAAATAGATTTAGAGCCCTATGAAAAGGATCATATGGCCTTTGTTTGTGAGGTTGGTTTTTAAATAAGTATATAGTCTTTTTTGAAAAGTTCTTAAATAATGTATTTTTGTATGAATTGTTTGGCTAGGCTGTCTGTTTGAGTGTATTTATTGAAATAGGTTAGGAAATTGTCTTTTAAATATTTGATATTTTCGATGAATTTTGTTGATAGTTTGTTTTTAATTGTGTACCAAAGTCTTTCTATTGGGTTGAGATCTGATGCATATTTTGGTAGGTATATAAGGTTTATTTTAAGTGATTTAGCTATCTTTTTTGTTAATGTTGCTTTATGTATTTTTGCGTTATCTAAAAATAGTGTTATTTCTTTCTCTTTTTTAAATTTAGCAGTCCAATAATCATTTCCAGTAACTTTTTCGAAGTCTTGGGCAAGTTTAATTTCTGATTGGATTCTCCATTTTTTTAAATTTTCTCTTTTTAAAACTTTTTCGTCAGCTATTTCTTTGTCAGTTATGTTTAAAACTACAAAAGGATATATTATATCTCTGTATTTGTCTAATAAAGATGTGTATTTGGTTCCTAATATACTGATTCTGCTTTTAAGATCATCAAATTTTATCTCTGTTAATTCTTTTCTAATTTCTTTTTTAGTGAATTTAACATTTTCTGATACTTCAATAATTCTATTTTGTTCGTGATAATATTTATTTAAGAGTATTTCAAGTTTATTTGCAGTATTTTGATGATTAGTGTTTACTTTCCGTGTTTCTCCGAGAAATGTCATCATGTCAAGTGTTTTAGAAGTTTGGCGAAATTGTAATATGCTATTTCCATTGGGAGAATAGCTTCCAAATGCATTAATTTTAAATCTATCAGGGTTTCTGATAATTATATTCTTTTTTAACTCTGGTTTAAACCATAACTTCCCAGAATTACATTTATTTTGAAAACCAGTCTGATCTAAAAAGATAAATATTTGATCATCATAACTCAAGTTAAACGTTTTTTTTAAGCTGTTCATCAGCGTCTGAAGGTCTTTTAGAATAAAACTGATAAGGCTTCGTATAATGATACCCTAAGCTTCTTAAAAGTACAGATAATGAGCTTGCAGAATAATCTACATCAAACTCATCCTTAATAATCTTCAAAGCCATCTTTGAAGTCAAATACTCCTCTTTTTCCAACATTTTGTCTAACTTCTCTTTATCCTCATCGGATAATTTGGATGGACGACCACCATTAAAATATTTAGGAAATAAACCACTGTAACCTTCTTCATTCCACCTATCTAACCAATTATGCCCTGTAGGTAAACTTATATCCATCAATTTACAAGCATCAGCTATTTTCTCGCCTTTATACAATTTTTTAATAAAATAAAGCTTTCTAAGAACCTCAGCATCCTTCTCCTTCTTTTTAATGTATTTATTTAAAACACCAAGTTTCAAATGCTTTACAACTTGTTTCTGAACCTTACCAACCATATACACACCCCAATTCAATACATACAGGTATGTATATCATTATTTAAATACTTTTCCAAAATTACTATAATTATTAATAAATATTTCGTCAATTACTATAGTATAACAGAATAACCCAGTTATTCAAGCCAAAAATTATAAAAAATTAGATAGAAAAATATGGAGGAAAAATCAACTCCATCACTTTCACATTCCTAAAAAAAAATGGAAGAATTAAGTACAGTTATATTAAACTCAATATATTTACCAGAATAAAGTATCATTAAAAGATAGGTTGAAAAAATCAATGTTTAACCCATGGATTCTACTTTTTGTTGGTATAGGATTTGAGGTGGTTGCAACTACTTGCCTGAAACTATCCCAGGGATTTACGAAGTTATGGCCCTCGATTGGATTCGTTATTTTCTTTGCCGCTGCTTTTTACCTGTTTTCACTATGTATAAAACATATTGAAATCGGAATTGCATATGCAGTTTGGGCCGGATTGGGAATTGGACTGATAGCCATAGTGGGTGTTCTTTTTTTTAGTGAAGAGATAAATTTCTTAAAATTTTTGGCCATTGGAATGATTATTATGGGAGCTATAATTCTTAACCTGACCAACACAGGATAAAAACTGGGTAATAATACATAAACAAATTTAGAATTTATACAATTCTCCCATTAAAAGAACTGGAAAAATCTCTAATTTTTATATAATTAAATCCTATTAAATGTCCCATTTGCTCCATTAATTTCCCATCTTTCAGTAAAAACTTCTTGAGGTTTACCATCTTCAATTTTACTGAATATAACATCTGTGTTATGGTAATCATCTTTGAAAGTGTTTCCACTGTAATGGCTGAGTGGATTGGGCTCTGGATTATTCCCGGCATAGAGATTAAGTGTTGTTTCAGATGATTTTTCTATTTTTATGTTACCATAGTAATTGGAATAATAAATTCCAGTATAATTTTCTATAGGCAAGGGGGGTGGATTTAGAGAAGTGGTTTTAACAGGCACGGGATTGTATGTGCTATTTTCCAGATCCCTGTATATATTGGGTGTAGAAGTTAAGGTTAAGGGGGTTTTGATATTAAAGTATAGTTCGTAAAGTTTATTGGCAACTACAGAACCAAATGTTGCCCCATTACTTCCTTCATTAGCTAATACTACAATTCCTAGCTGTTCAGATGGTATGAAACTCATAAAACTTGCAGATAAACGTGTGGATCCTGCATGTTGGATGTAAGTTTTCCCATCTTTTTTGATAATGGCCCATCCTAATCCATAATATATATCTTGAGTAGGGCTGGATTCTATTAGAATTTGTGGGGTATGAGTTTCTGTTAGTGATTTTGATGAAACTACTTGCTGGCCATTAAATTGGCCATTAGCCAGTTGAAAACTAAGCCAGTTGGCCATATCCTTTATAGATGAACTAATACTTCCAGCAGGTCCCATGGCATCCAAATTTAAAGGTGGAACATAATAAGTTATTCCATCAACGGTGTAATGGGTGGCAGCATAATTGGGATTGGAGATATAGTCATTAAAGTAGGTACCAGTGGAGGTCATATTCAGAGGATCGAATAATTTTTGTTTTACTAGATACCCCCAGTCCATTCCTGAAGCCCTTGCTGAAGATTCCCCTGCCAGTGAAAACATGATGTTATTGTAAGCAAATTTGGTCCTGAATTCACTCTCTGGTGGGATATACCTCATTCTAAACAATATTTCAGGAAAATTATATTGGAAATCTATCACATGTTCATTACCTGTATTTTCATACATACCACTCCGATGGGAGAGTAAATCTCGTATAGTGCACTGTTCTGTGGCTATAGGATCAGAGAGATTAAATTCATTGTAATTGGGATAGTATTTTCTTATTAAATCGTCCCAATTCATTTTTCCTTCATCAACGAGTGCTGCAATGGCTGCAGAGGTGAAACCTTTACTGTTAGATCCTATCTGGAATATGGTGTTTATATCAATAGGATCACTTTCACCTACTTTTTTAACTCCCAGAGTTTTCATGTAAACGATTTTGCCTTGATAAATAACCACGATTGCAGATCCAGGAATTCCAATTTTTGGAAATACGGATTCAACATAATTATTGAGATTATCAACTACGTTAGAAATATGAGTTTTATTTTTTATAGGAATAGTATTATTTTTTTTATCAAGATTATCATGGGATTTAATAGTGTTAAAATTGTCTTCATGACTTCCCACGAAATTTAATACATTATTTTCCATATCTGTTGTATTATTATAATTGTTTAAATTGATTTTAATGGGGGTGGGAGAGTGTTCAGTAAAAATATAAACAGAAAAAGAAATAATTGATATGGAAATTACTAAAACAATTGAGACAATGATTTTACTATTTTTAACCATGTAGCCCTCCAATAAAAAATTTCCTTTTGGTCGAAAGTACCTTTATTATAATATGATATTTTCTAAGTTAATTCATAATTTTCATTTCATAGCTTTTTATATTTGTGTTTAACAGTTAGGTATTTTATACTATTTAGTTTTGAGCCAGTTTTTTTTCTTGGAATCCACTAATCATTTTTATTTGAAAAAATGCGCAAAAAATGAGAAACTGACAGTAAAACAAACTTCTACTTTTGGTTTAGATTAAAGGGTTTGCCATTATTGGCAAACCTACCTCCTTGTTTAAAATAATTCTGGTTTTTAACTAACTGCTATTTTTTTTAGGTTGCTATGTTTGGGGTTTACCATGTTATTTTTTTTAATAGTGTTGGCTAAGTATGTGGGAATCAAAAATTTTATACAATTTATATGATCAAATATTCATATGGAAGAAAAGGATACCTGTGATGTTATATGTGTACATGAAGATGAAGTAAAGGATGTAAAGTCTAAGATGCTGGAAGATGAGTTTCTTTTTGAAGTATCTGATAATTTTAAGGTGTTTGGCGATTCCACCCGGCTTAAAATCATGTATGCGCTTTCTCAAAGGGATCTATGCGTTTGTGATCTGGCTGCAGTGTTGGATATGAGTCAGTCGGCAATTTCCCACCAGCTTCGAGTTTTAAGAAGTAAGAATCTGGTTAAATTCAGAAGAAAAGGTAAGATGGCCTATTATTACTTGGCGGATGAGCATGTGGTATCCATGATTGAACTGTGTGTGGAACATACCAAAGAGAGATATTGAATCTTATTTTTTTTATTATTAGTATTACTTATATTTTATATTATAGCCAGGCTATTTAATGGATTATCCTTTTGAAATTGAGTTAAAACTGTAAAAATTTGAACTTATTTTCAACCGTAAAGTATTTATGCTCATATGAATACTAGTTCATATGAAATAATATGAACATCGATTCATATGAAGATATGTTATCATCGTTCTATGGAGATCTTAAAAATGCAAAAGAAGGAAATAAGTTCACCCGACACAGAACAGGAATCAGAAGAACCCTGCAGCTGCAATGAAGATTTACACCATGAAGAAGATTCATACCATGAAAACGGGCATGATTCTCACCATGAGATGCATTATAACCATCATCACCATGATCATCATGATTCTTGTGAAGTTGAAGGCGAAAATTTTTCATGTGCATGTTGTAGCGGTGAATTACTGGAAGAAAGGGAATCACTCTGGATGAGAAAAAATATTTCCGTGATCATAACCTCTGCCATCTTGCTGCCAATTGGACTGTATTTAAATTACTTCACCAGCCAGGAGTTGTTGTCTGCGATACTGTTTTTAATAGTTATAGCAGTATCCGGTTATGAAATAATAAAAAGCGGAGTACTGGGCCTTCTGAAAGGTAACTTCAGCATGAACCTTTTGATGACCATAGCAGTTGCCGTTTCCTTCGCCATAGGATCTGGTGCAGAAGGAGCAATCATAATCTTCTTATTCTCAATTGCGGAGTTATTAGAAGATTATGCAGGAAATAGGGCCCGGAAATCCATAGCAACTCTATTAAAATTAGCTCCAGATACTGCTACAGTTAAAAGAAACGGTAAAAACCTTGAAATACATGTAAACGATGTTGAGGTAGGTGATGTCCTCATTGTAAGGCCTGGTGAGAAAATCCCCCTTGATGGAATGGTAATTAATGGTGTATCCACGGTAAATCAGGCGGCAATTACTGGAGAAAGCGTACCGGTTAATAAAACTGAGGGAGATAATGTATTTGCCGCTACCTTAAATGAAGGAGGATATCTGGAAGTTAGGATAACTAAAAGATCCGATGAAACGGTACTTTCAAAGATCATAAAGCTCGTAAAGGAATCGCAAAAGAGAAAATCCAATACAGAAGCTTTTATTGAGAGATTTGCAAAATATTACACTCCGGCAGTTGTATTGATTGCAGCTGCAGTGGCAATAGTACCGCCCCTATTATTTGGACAGCCCTTAGACACATGGATATACCGGGCACTGGTCCTTCTGGTAATCTCCTGTCCCTGTGCCTTCCTGCTTTCAACTCCGGTGGCCATGGTCTCAGGGATAACATCAGCTACACGGAACGGTGTGTTAATTAAAGGCTCCAGATACGTTGAAGAAATGAAAAACATCACCACCATGGTCTTTGATAAAACAGGAACCCTTACCGAGGGAAAATTAGAAGTTACTGATATTGTGTCTTTAAATAATTACTCGGAAAGGGAGATTCTCCAAATAGCAGGTTCTCTGGAATCCAGATCTAAACATCCCCTGGCAGAGGCCATTATCCAGCACGTTGAAGAATCAGACATGGATTTTGAAGAGGTTAAAGGATTTGAATCAATAACTGGCAAGGGTGTTAAAGGTAAAATTAAGGGTAAGATGTTCTGCATCGGTAAAAAAAGCCTTTTTAAAGTTAGTCCTGAATTTCCCCAGAAATCAATAGATAAACTCCAAAATGAAGGTAAAACCATTATAATACTGGGTAACGACGAACATATCATCGGATTAATTGGATTGATGGACAAAATCAGGCCACTTTCAAGGGAAACCATCCACGGACTTAAAGAAAGGAACATTAAGATCGTAATGCTCACCGGGGACAATGAGGGGACGGCAAAAGCAGTATCCTCCAGGATAGGAGTTGATGAGTATTACACCGGCCTTTTACCGGAAGATAAAGTCAGAATAGTTGAGGAATTCATTGATAAAGGCGAATATGTTGCCATGGTAGGTGATGGTGTAAACGATGCTCCTGCACTTACCAGGGCTAATGTGGGTATTGCTATGGGTGCTGCAGGTTCAGATGTGGCCATAGAAACGGCAGATGTAGCGTTGATGCAAGATAATATATCGAAGGTCAACTACTTCATTGATTTAAGTAGAAAGACCATGTCCGTGGTTAAACAAAACGTTTCATCAGCACTGGTAATTCAATTGGTCTTAGCCGCGTTCGCTGTATTTGGATTCGTCCCATTATGGGTGGCAGTTACTTTGGGGGATGTTGGTTTGACCATTGCTGTTATATTAAATGCCCTGAGAATAGGTAACCATAGTGTTGATTTTGGTGAAGGTAAAGTGCATGATCTCGCTGGACCTTATGAAAATCAGGGATCAGAAGGAAAATAACTCCCTTTTTTCTTATTTCATGGAGATTAAGAAATCTAATATTAAAGTAATATTGATTTATAATACTATTTTTAGGATGTCCTAATTTCGAATTTTTTGATTCATTTTTAAAATCCTTTATTTCTGTTAATTTAATTTTTGAAGATGTATAAAACTTTTGATGATCAAATAAATCAAGTAAATTTTATTATTACTTAAATAACCTTGATAAATACCTTTAAATACTATTAAACCCGTTATAATAACGTTAATACATTTCAAAAGTGGGTTATGATATATGATGGGTAATACTTTTTTAATGTATTTTTAAGTAGCAGGGTGCACCAATATGAGAGATCTAACCAGTTTTAAAGATTTTATAGGTAACAGTGAAAATCGGACCATTATTTTAACCATCATATCAGCGATCTTTCTTTTGATTAGCTGGCTGGGACTCTTAAAGGGTATACTGCCTTTTGACCCCGCCTTGATAAGTATAGTTATCAGCGGTACTCCAATACTCCTTGAAGCAGCGAAAGGACTCATCACATCCTTTGATTTAAAGGCGAATGTCCTGGTAAGCATCGCACTCATCGCATCGGTTGTCATCGGGGAATACTTTGCAGCAGGAGAAATCGCGGTTATCATGATGATCGGAGAGATACTGGAAGATCACACCGTTAGAAAAGCACAGGAAAGTGTTAAAAAGCTCATCCAACTTGCTCCTCCCGTAGCAAGGATAAGAACAACAGATGGAGAAAAGGAAATTTCCATTCAAGAGGTGAAGACCAACGATATTATCCTGGTTAAGCCTGGTGAGTCAATCCCGGTAGATGGGGTGATTGTGAAGGGCCATACTTCCATCAATCAATCTATAATCACCGGGGAATCCATGCCAGTGGATAAAACAGTGTCTGACGAGGTGTTTGTAGGTACGTTGAACCAGTTGGGAGTGGTTGAAGTAAAAGCTACCAAAGTTGGTGAGGACACCTCTCTGGCTAAGCTTATAAGACTGGTCAAGGAAGCTGAAAACAAAAAAGCCCCTGTTGTTCGTATTACAGATAGAGTGGCTACTATAATTGTACCCATGGCGATTTTAGCCTCCATAGTTACCTATTTCCTGACGTATGATATCATAAGGGTGGTGACCATTCTGGTGGTGTTCTGTCCCTGTGCCCTGGTACTGGCCACACCAACTGCCATCATGGCCGGCATAGGCAATGCGTCACGTAAAGGTATCTTAATTAAAAGTGGTGAAGCACTGGAGAAGGTGGGTCAAATTGACACCATAGCCTTCGATAAAACCGGTACTATCACCAAGGGCAAACCGGAAGTAATTGATGTCATCCCCTTAACTCAGGAGCACGGTGAAGAAGAAATCCTCAGGTGGGCAGCGGCAGCAGAGAAGTTTTCAGAGCATCCAATAGGTAAGGCGATTTATACCAAGGCTAGGGAGAGATCACTGGATGCAGACGATCCCCACGAGTTTAAAATAGAATTAGGCCAGGGAGTTATGGCCCTGATAAACAACAAGAGAGTTTTGGTGGGTAATCAAAAGTTAATTAAAAGGAATGGGATTGAACTAACTCAGGAACAAAGCAGTCTGATTCGTTCCCATGAAAACCAGGGGAAAACTGTTCTGATGGTTGCCCGGGAAAATTCCATAATCGGTCTTTTAACCATTGCAGACAAAGTGAAAGATAACGTCCCAGAAACCATACACCAGCTTAAAGGAATGGTGGGTGAAATTCTGCTCTTAACCGGTGATAATAAAGATACGGCGGGGTCCATTGCCCGGCAGGTGGGTATAGATGAAGTATACTATGAACAACTCCCTAACGACAAGGTTAAGGTAATAGAGGGCCAGTTGAAGGATAACAAAAAGGTAGCCATGGTTGGTGACGGGATAAATGATGCCCCTGCCCTTGCCATATCACATGTGGGGGTTTCTATGGGGGCGTTAGGGGCGGATGTTGCTATAGAAACGGCGGATATTGCTTTGATGTCCGATGACATAGGCAAAATCCCCGAGTTGATAAATCTTTCTGGTAAGGTTTTAGGCACCATAAACGTGAACATCGTGGTACCGATACTCATCAACTGTACAGCTATCCTTCTCGCCGCGTTTGGGATCATCGGACCTGTAGCTGGTGCTTTAATCCATAATGCCGGGTCGGTCCTGGTGGTGGCCAATAGTTCCAGACTGATAACCTACAATGGTAAGTCTAAACCATCTAAAAAGGTTCGGGATTTACACGTACAACCACTATCTAAGGTACGGAGATAAATACTTGAAAAGAGTTAATTTATAAACTTAAAACTCATTTTTCTTACTTGAGTGAAATTTTATATAATTTAAATAATCAATTAGACAAATTATATCCCATAATTTTTAAGTTTTGACCTATATGAATATTCTAGGAAAATTTCAAACCATTATAATATTTGCAGCTCTAATCCTGGGACTACTTTTTGGTCAGGTAGCCATAATATCAGACAATGCTAGTCATTTTGTAGTGCCTTTTCTATTCGCTATGTTGTTTGGTGTCTTCCTAGGCAATACCTCTCAAGGATTTTACTAAAGGTTTCTCTAACTTCAGGTTCACCAGGCTTACTCTATTGATTAATTTCATCTGGACTCCACTGCTTGCATATTTTTTAGGTGCCATTTTCCTAAATCAAGAACCTGCATTATGGATTGGCTTTGTCATGCTCATGGTAACACCGTGCACTGACTGGTACATCGTGTTTACCAACATTGCAAGGGGTAACGTTCCTTTAAGTGCATCCATACTTCCTTTAAACTTGGTGTTACAGCTTATCTTGTTACCTGTTTATTTACTGCTATTTTTCGGTGCATCCGGAACCTTTGATACGGGGATGTTAATTGAAAGCATAGTATGCATCGTTTTATTGCCATTTATCCTGGCTCAGATCGTCCGTTATTTACTCAGTAAGTGGAATTCCATTGAAAGACCGGTAATATCCTTCTTTACTTCTGCACAAATTATTTTCCTGAGCCTGGCTATTTTTTGCATGTTCGCTTCCCAAGGAAGATATCTGCTGGATAATTTGATGGTAGTTTTAATCCTGTTCATTCCAATTCTATTGTTCTTCATAATCAACTTCCTATTGGTACGGGTTGTGGCTAAAATAGCTAAATTAGCTTATGGAGAATGCACCAGTTTATGTTTAACAACGTTGGCCAGAAATTCGCCAATAGCTTTAGCCATCGCAGTGGTTGCATTTCCAAACGAACCTTTAATAGCTTTAACTCTGGTAATAGGGCCCTTAATTGAACTACCAGTTTTGGCTATCGTTTCTCAGGTATTATTATTTATAAAAGAGAGAGCCGTTTAATCTCCTTAAGTGTTTTTTAGGATTTTTATTTTGAAATCCAAAATTATTTGATATACCAAAACTTTATATACTATGAAAGATTTAGGTATACCTAACACTACAAAGTTTAGGCATACCTAAATTTTATGTGAAGGTTATATCATGAGATGTAAAATATGTGGATATGTTTTTGACGAAACTAAAAAGACCGAAACTTGCCAATTCTGTTTGGAATCAAATTGTGGCATGGTTAGATGCCCTAACTGTGGATATGAAACTATACCTGAGTCGAAAGCTGATTCAAAATTGGTAAATTTCCTAAAAAAGAGGTTTAAATCTGAAAATAAGTAATTTAGGTCGTGTTAGATCTTTAAATTTTTTTAATTTTCCTAAATTAAGGGAGGTGGTAGTAAAAATGGTGAAATATAGAGTATGGTTTTAGGACACTTCTGCCAAAAGATCATCTAAAAATTCTTAAAACCATTACTCAAATCTTATTTCCTCCAAAATATATGACTTTAAGCATCCTCCATCCTCAGCTCAAATGTATCAAAGCTTAAAGTCATATGTTTTACATTCCTCCCCATGTATGGCTTTAAGTCTCCCCTTAAATCCTCTTTATTCTATCACGTGACTTAAAGCCATACATATTATATTATAACTCATTTTTCTAACTCATTTTCCAAGTTCCTGAAGTAACATGGGTAAAAACGCCCCAACATCAGTAACGATACCTATCACCTGGGCACTGCCCCGGTCACTGAGTTTGGTGACTGTTGATGGGTTTATATCAACACAGATACTTTTAACCTCCGAGGGGAGTATGTTTCCCACGGCTATGGAGTGGAGCATGGTGGCGATCATGATTACCATATCCACATCCTGCACGTACTTACGCATGGCATCCTGGGCCTCCAATACGTCGGTTATTACATCAGGGAGGGGTCCGTCATCCCTGATGGAGCCGGCCCAGTACGAAAGGGGACGTCATTTTTAACACACTCATACATGATCCCCTCCTTTAAAATACCCTGTTCTACCGCGTTTTTTATGGATCCTGCCTGGTTAATCTTATTTATAGCATATATATGGTGCCTGTGTCCCCTGGTCACTGTTTCACCAGTTTTAACACTGATACCCAGGGAAGTGCCATAGATGGCGTTTTCAATATCGTGGGTGGCCAGTGCGTTCCCGGCAAAGAGAACATCGATGATTCCCTCTTTGATCATCTGGGCCAGAATAGGGGCGTTACCAGTATGCACGATTGCAGGACCGCCCACCAGTGCAATTTTTCCACCTTTATCTTTGATTCTCTTAATTTCCCTGGCGGTTTTACTCATTATGGATTTGAAGGGCTTTTCTGTGGATGCATCGCTGGACATGAACTCGAAAACACCCAGTTTACCCCTGGGCCTTTCTGGGGGCACTACTCTGATACCTTCCCTTCCTACGACTATATTATCCCCTTCTTTTATATGGGCCAGGGGTTTGCAGTAAGCTCTCAACTCCTCGGTGTCTAATACGATGGCGCAATCCATCTCTATATTTTCAACCTGGATCCAACGATTATTAAATCGCACATAGGTAGGATGGTTGGTGGTGGAATAGAATTCATCAGGAAAAGTTTTATCTTTAGGGGATGCTTTAAATTCGACTTCATTGATCTCTACTACTACAGCACCTATCTCTGAAAGTTCATCAAGTATCTCCCCCAAATGTTCTTCACTCTATACCTTTAACCTGTAGTTTAGCATAGCTAGTGTCCTTTTTTAATTTACCTACCTTAAATTCCAGTATTTCAAAGTCACCACCCATATCCATGATTAAATCCAGTGCTTTAGGGATGATTAATGAGTCTATGATATGGCCGGAAAGCTCAATTTCTCTCGTGTACATTTTTCCACCTGTAGATAAAATTAAACATAATATTAATTGGTTAAAATTATTAGAAATATTTTATTTTTAATTCTATTTAAAAATAATTTTATTTTGGAGTAAGGATTTCTATTTAAGATTTGAAAAGTTAAAATTCAGAGATCTGGCCAAAAAAATGTGATAGAAATATATGCAAGTAAGTCTGCCGTTTTAAAGAGCCTTCTTCCTATCATCATATTATTTAGTGGTTATAGTGGTAATCGTATTCAATGTCTCATATTTATATCCTAAATTTAGATGGAATTGACAACCCAAATCTAGATTAAAAAATAGGAAAGGATATTAATAAAAGGTTAGTTTTGGGATTTTAAATAAATAGTGGCTTAATAGGGATTTAAGATTTTTTAACTCCTCTACCCCTCTTACTACCTGGTTTTTTATACTTCCTCTTCGGTCTGGTTCTCTTGTTAGTTCCTGATACTTTTGACATAATTTTCAACTCCTTTTAATAATTTTTTTAGATTCATAAACAAATATAATCATAAACAACCTGTGCAGCATTTACCGAGGTTATATCCCCCACACAGCGGGAGGAGACTTCCACTAAATCGAAGCCAACCACATCCTTACCCTCTAAAGAGAAGATTAACTTCTGCAACTCCAGGGGATTTAAACCTCCAGTGCAGGGAGTACCGACTGATGGCGCATACGCCGGGTCTAACACGTCTATATCCAATGTAACATATATTAGGCCTTTAATGGATGAAATTAACTTTTCTACATCTTTTAGATTCTCTTTAACCCAGGATGAAGTGAGATATTTAACCCCGGCGTCCCGGGCGAATTCCACCTCATCTTTGGTTCCGGATCTGATTCCGACTTGGATGATCCCATCCGGGTTCAAATCATAAATCCGCCTCATCACCGTTGCGTGCGAGTATTTCTCGCCCTGATAGATATCACGGAGGTCCATATGGGCGTCGAAGTGTAGAACAGTAACATCCTGGGCATCAAATGCCTTCAAAACGCTATAACTGACGCTGTGTTCCCCACCAAGTGTTATGGGGTTAAGTTCCAATTCTTTAATCTCCTGGATGGTTGATTCCAGGTGCCTGCTGGTTTTCTGGAAGTTCCCATGGACCACCTGCAAGTTTCCCAGGTCATAGAAAGGTTCCGAAGGCTCCTTATTCAGGTTGAGATGGTATTTCTCTAGGTTGTAGGATGCTTCCCGGATTGCATTCGGTCCAAATCTTGCTCCTGGGAGATAAGTAGTAGTGCTGTCGAATGGCACCCCTAAAATACCGTACCGTCCTGATTTTGGTCGGTCATCATTAAATTCCTTGGAAAATGCAAATTTTAAAGGATTTTCAGTGTACAAGAGCATGTGCATATCCTCAAAATTTAAGGTTCGTCCACAAAATCAGAGACTAAAAAAGGATTACCTTTTATTATCCCTTTATTCTTATTTTATCCGCATCAATTTCTTGTTGCCCAGGGCAACTATGTAGCCTACTTCTGCACCTTCAACCAGGTCGTTACGCAGGTCATCAGGTATAGGGACCTCGAATGTTTCGTAGGTTTCCAGATCCATAAGCTGTACATCACTACCCATTAAAGCCAGGACCTGAGCGGTCCTTTTATCTATTATAGGGATGTCGATTTTAGCGTCTACTGGTTTAACGATGCCTCTTTTCTGATTGTCGAAAATTCCAATGGCATCTACTCGTGCCTTGGCTGCCCCGTGCTTTCCCGGGGAGGATGTTTGGATGTTCACTATTTTAGATGCTTCACCATCTAATATGACATATTTACCTACTTTTAAAGTTTTAACTTCAACTACTTTTTTTGACATTTAAATAAACCTCCGATTAATCCGTATTAAAAATTAAATTTCTAAATAGATTAGAAAACATTAATTTATAATTAAAGGAATGCAAAGATTAGATCGTTTATGTTAATACAAAGGCTATATTTTTTTCAATATTTAAACTTTGAGTGGTAACATGAAAGTATCCATAACTTCAGGAAAAGCAGAAGGCCCATCAAAACTCAACGCCTTTGACAATGCCTTGCTCGCTGCAGGGATAGGAGATGTTAATCTTATAAAAGTTTCCAGCATCATACCCACCGGGGCAGAAATAGTGGAGCTCCCCCAGTTTCCAGCGGGGAAGATGGTTAACACCGTGCTTTCCTATGTCTCGTCAAGTCGGGAAGGTGACCAGCTATGCGCTGTTATAGCGGTGGCCATATCAGATGAACTGGGATGTGTGGTGGAGCATGGTGGTATTAATCAGGATCCAGAGAAGGTTAAGGGAGAAGCACTGGACATGGTCAACAGTATGATGCGGATTCGTGGATTAGAAATTAAAGATATAATTATCAAATGCCAGGAGCACCAGGTTAAAAACCAGGGTGCAGCCATAGCAGCAGTGGTTTACCTGGAATAAGGAGGCAGTTAAGGAAATGAATGATTCTAAGTTCTGGAGTGAAGTTTCCTACCAAATAATGCGAGAGGTTGATCAGGCAATCACTCCACTGGTTGGAGAAAAAGAAGCGGGAGAGACAGTTAAAATGGGGGCAGACGGCACACCCACCAAACTAATAGATTTAGTTGCCGAAGAAAAAGTGGTCGAGGTTTTAGAAGGAGCCGGAAGGCCTTTAACCCTGGTTAGTGAGGAGATAGGAAGGATAGATATCGGTTCTGGCTCTCCAGAGGTTGTCTTTGTGGTGGATCCCCTGGATGGGACCAATAATGCGGTTAAAAATATACCGGCCTATGGAATATCACTGGCCATTGCAGAAGTAACCGATCCAGACAGATCAATGACCATCCATGATATAGAATTAGGATTTGTGAAAAACTTCGCCACAGGAGATATTTACCAGGCAATTCGGGGCGGTGGTGCCAGTTTAAATGGCCAGGATATCAGCACCTCCTCCCGGACGGATATTTCAAAGTCTTCCATTGGTGCTTACATCTACCGGGCGGACATGGAAAAGGTGGATAAGCTATGTAAGATGGTAAGGCGTATGCGAATCCTGGGATCAGTGGCTGTAGAGCTTTGTTATGTAGCGGATGGGACCTACGATGCTTTCCTGGATATCCGTGGTAATTTAAGGATAGTGGATGTGGCGGCTGCCAAA
>Ga0067045_1004225_pt1 | contig 15749 bp, 14 predicted proteins | sample TerdegcTABiofilm_FD_59184 | JGI IMG/M metagenome (GOLD analysis project Ga0067045, IMG submission 59184) | Combined Assembly of (Gp0054472, Gp0054536) Wastewater bioreactor microbial communities from Singapore -Terephthalate degrading...
GCCGACTTTTTGCGGCTTGTAGCGTGGGGCCGAGCCTGGGCGCGACTTGCCGCTCTTGATCGCGTTCATGTCGAAGAAGAACGTGTTGATCATGTTGCGCGCCACGGGGCCGGTCATCAGGCGGGCGAGGTAGCGGCTTTCGATGCGCAGGGCAGTATCAAAGTCCACCATCGCGCCTTCGACCATGGCCGCCAGTGCAGCCTCGGGCGCGGGGTAGCGGCCACGCGTGGTCTTCTTGAGCATGGCGGGCGCGACGGTGAGGGCGCCTGCGATCTTGGGGTTGGCGGGCGTGCCGCCGGGCATTTTGTAGTTCTTGTCGTCCCATGGCTGCACGGCGTGCGGGTGGGTGGCGATGTGGGCCAGGGCGGCGGGCAGCAGTTGTTCGCGCGTGGCCACCAGCTCGTGCACCAGTTGCAGCTCCAGCGCCTCGGCGGGGTTGAAGAGCTTGCCTTCCAGGATGTAGGGCTGCGCGCCCATCAGGCCCAGCAAGCGCGTCATCTTGGTCACGCCAGTGGCGCCGGGCATCAGGCCCAGCGTGACCTCGGGCAGGCCGAACTGGATCTTGGCGTCGGCCACGGCGATGCGGTAGTGGGCGACTAGGGCCACCTCCCATCCGCCGCCCAGCGCCGCGCCGTTGAGGCAGGCCACTACCGGCAGCCCCAAGGTTTCGAGCGTGCGAAAGTGCTTCTTCATGCGCTCGATCTCGCCAAACGCTTTGGGCGCATCGGCGGGTGTGAGGCGCATGGTGGCCTTGAGGTCCGCGCCCGCAAAGAAACTGGTCTTGGCGGATGAGAGCACGATGCCCTTGAGGGCAGCGCCCAGGCGTTCGCGGTCGCCCAGCACCTGGGCTGTGACCTCGCCCAGCTCCTGCTGCCACTGGCGGCACATGGTGTTGACGGGGGAGTTGGTTTCGTCAAACGTGATGACTGCGACCTGGCCTTCGGTGCCCTGGGCGGGGATGAGTTCGTAGCGGATAGTTTGCATGTTGTTGTCTCCTTCCCTGTCAATCAGATTCGCTCGACGATGGTGGCAATGCCCATGCCGCCGCCCACGCACAGCGTGGCCAGGCCGTAGCGCAGCTGGCGGCGGTGCAGCTCGTCAATCAGGGTGCCGAGGATCATGGCGCCTGTGGCGCCCAGCGGGTGGCCCATGGCAATGGCCCCGCCGTTCACGTTGACCTTGTCGTGCGGTACGCAAAGCTCCCGCATGAAGCGCATGGGCACAGCGGCAAAGGCCTCGTTCACTTCAAACAGGTCGATCTGGTCGATGGTCATGCCTGCGCGGGCCAGCGCCTTCTTGGCAGCGGGCACGGGGCCGGTGAGCATGATGGTGGGGTCGGCCCCGCTGAGCGCCGTGGCCACAATGCGCGCGCGGGGCGTGAGGCCGTGGGCCTTGGCAGCGGCCTCGTTGCCGATGAGCACGGCAGCGGCGCCGTCCACGATGCCCGACGAGTTGCCCGCATGGTGCACATGGTGGATGCGCTCCACCTGCGGATAGCGCTGCAGCGCCACGGCGTCAAAGCCCATGCCGCCCAGTTGCTCGAACGAGGCCTTGAGCGCGCCCAGGCCTTCGAGGGTTGTCTTGGGCTTGATGAATTCGTCTTCCGCCAGGATGGTCTGGCCGATGAAGTCGCGCACGGGCACGACGGAGTTCTTGAAGTAGCCCGCTGCGCGCGCGGCGGTGGCGCGGCGCTGCGATTCGAGTGCGAAGGCGTCCACGTCGGCGCGGGTGTAGCCGTCCAGCGTGGCGATGAGGTCGGCGCCGATGCCCTGGGGCACGAACAACGTGGCGGAGTTGGTGGCGGGGTCTTGCGCCCAGGCGCCGCCGTCAGAGCCGATGGGCACGCGGCTCATGCTCTCCACGCCGCCTGCCACCACCAGGTCCTCCCAGCCGCTGCGCACCTTTTGCGCGGCCAGATTCACGGCTTCCAGGCCCGAGGCGCAGAAACGGTTGACCTGCACACCCGCACAGCGAAAGTCCCACCCGGCCTTGAGCGCCGCGACCTTGGGCAGCACCGAGCCCTGTTCGCCCACGGGCGAGACGATGCCCATGACCACGTCGTCCACTGCCGCGGTGTCAAAGCGGTGGCGCGTTTGCAGCTCCGTCAGCAGGCCTGCCAGCAGGTCGATGGGCTTGACCTCGTGCAGGGGGCCGTCCTTCTTGCCCTTGCCGCGCGGGGTGCGCAGCGCGTCGAATACATAGGCTTCGGTCATGAATGGTCTCCGGTGGTTTCTCTAAACTTCAAGCAGTGCGGCGGTAAAGCAGCTGGGCTGGCTCACGCCACTACAAGGTGCTTTCTGACGCCGGTGCAGTGGTTTTTGCACTATCTTTCGGCAGTTGCTGTCTACATTTCTGGTTATGGAACGAAATACATCCCCTGCATTGCAGCGCATCGCTCGCAGCGCCATCGAATACGACGACACGCGCGAAGGATTTGCGCTGGAGCACCATGTCGTGCTGGCTGCATCCAGTGCGCTGGCGGTGGCGGCCTTCATGGCGCCCAGCCGCAGCTCGGCGGCCATACGCGGCATTGGCGCAGGCTTGCTGCTGATGCGCGCGCTGAGTGGCAGCCAGGGTGTGCGCTCCTGGCTGAATGTCACCGACCGCCGCCCCGGTGCGCCGCTCAGCCCCGAAGAGGCCCGCGCCGCCTGGTATCTGTAGCGGCATTCGGCGCCCACTGGTACGTTGTGAAGGGCGTTGTGCAGGGCATCGTGCACTGCGTTATTCACGGCGCGGTGCATTCCGTTATTTGCCCAGGCCCATGGCCCGTGCAATCACTTCTTTCATGATCTCGTTGGTGCCGCCATAAATGCGCTGCACGCGTGCGTCGGCATAGGCGCGGGTGATGGGGTATTCCCACATGTAGCCGTAGCCGCCAAACAGCTGCACGCATTCGTCCATCACCTTGCACTGCAGGTCCGTCGTCCAGTACTTGGCCATGCTGGCGGTTTCTGTGTCGAGCTGGTCCTTTACGATGAGTTCGCAGCACTTGTCCACGAATACGCGGGCCACCTGCACCTGCGTTTGCAGCTCGGCCAGGGTGTGGCGGGTGTTTTGGAATGACGCCACGCTCTGCCCAAACACCTTGCGCTGCTTGACGTAGTCCAGCGTCCAGTCAATGGCGGCCTGGGCGGCGGCCACGGCGGTGATGGCGATCTGCAGGCGCTCCCAGGGCAACTGCTCCATCAGGCAGATGAAGCCACGCCCTTCCATGGCGGGGCCGCCCAGCAGGTTGCCCACCGGCACCTGCACGTCGTTGAAGAACAGCTCGGACGTGTCCTGCGCCTTCATGCCCATCTTCTTGAGGCGCTGGCCTTTTTCAAAACCGGGCATGCCGCGCTCCACCAGCAACAGGCTGGTGCCCTTGGCCCCGGCCGCCGGGTCGGTCTTGGCGACCACGATCACCAGGTCGGCATGCCAGCCGTTGGTGATGAAGGTCTTGCTGCCGTTCAGCACGTAGTGCGACCCGTCCGCACTTTTGATGGCCGTGGTCTTGATGCCTTGCAGGTCGCTGCCCGCAGCCGGCTCGCTCATGGCGATGGCGCCCACCACGGCGCCGCTGGCCATCTGCGGCAGGTACTTCTGTTTCTGGGCCTCGGTGCCGTAGTGCAGGATGTACTGCGCCACGATCTCGCTGTGCAGGCCAAAGCCGATGCCGGTGGTGCCTGCACGCGCCAGCTCTTCCATCTGCGCCACCGAATACAGCTTGTCGGCTCCGGCGCCGCCGTATTCCTCGGGCAGGCTCATGCACAAAAAACCGTTGGCGCCTGCCTGGCTCCACACCTCGCGCGCCACGTAGCCCTGGTCTTCCCAGTCGGCGTGGTGGGGCGTCACTTCCTTGTCGATGAAGCGGCGGAAGCTGTCGGCAAAGGCCAGGTGGTCGGGCTGGAAGAGAGTGCGTTCGATCATGGTGGGGCAACCAGGTTATTTATGCAAAGTTACTGCTTGGTTAAATTCTGCCACCGACTGAGCCCGGATGCACCCCCTGAAACGCAAAAGCCGCCCGAAGGCGGCTTGAAGGAGGCGGGTCAGGCGCTCATGGCTTGACGTAGTCGGAGACCACCTTCCACTTGCCATCGGTGATTTGCGACAGGCGAGAAAGATCGCTGCCCAGGCGCTTTTGTGGGCCAAAGGTGCCCTCGGCGCTGCCGAACATGTCGGGTGGAATCACCATGGTGTCCATGGCCTTGATGAAGCTGTCGGTGCTCAGATTGGGGCCTGCCTTCTGGGCTGCCTTGATGAACGCATCGACCGCGTTGTAGCCGTAGACCGAGAAGACGGTGGGGTCTTCATTGAACTTGGTCTTGTACTTGTTGGCCCAGAAGCGGATGGGCTGGCTGGCTTCATCCAGGTAAGGGTGTTGCACCGTCATGGTGGCATACAGCCCGTCCATGGGCTTGCCGCCCAGCTTGTGGATGAGGTCGGTGTAGGCAGCGCTGGAGCCCAGGAAGGTGGGGTTGAAGCCCGTCTTGCGCGCCTCGCCAATCGTGCCGATGGTCTCGCGGATGATGGTGCCCAGGATCACGAAGTCGCACTCGGACGACTTCATCTTGGCGACCTGTGAAGAGAAGTCGGTAGCGCCGCGCTTGTACGAGGTCTTCTCGGTGAAGTCCATGCCCATGGACTTGAGTGCCGCTTCGCCCCCGCGCATCACCTCCAGGCCAAATTCATCGTCCTGGTAGATGGTGCAGACCTTCTTGGCGCCCTTTTCCTTGATGAGCTTGGGGGCTGCCAGGCGGATCTGGTCGTAGTAAGTGGCGGCAAACGAATACTTGAGCTTGTGGAAGGGCTCGTACATTTCCCGCGCGGCCGTCACCGGGAAGAAGTTGATCACGTTCTTGCTGAACTGCACGGGCATGGCAGCCAGGTTCTGGGCGGTGCCGATGTGCGCGATCATCATGAAGATCTTGTCCTGGTTCACGAGCTTTTGCGCGGCCAGCACGGCTTTCTTGGGGTCGTAGCCCGAGTCCTCCACCTTCAGGTCCAGCTTGCGGCCATTGACGCCGCCTTGCTCGTTGGCCTCGTCCACGCGCAGCATCATGCCCAGCCGCACCTGCTTGCCAAAGCCCGCCAGCGGGCCGGACAGATCCTGGATGGAACCCAGCGTGATGGTGTCCTTGCTCACGCCCTGGCTGGGCTGCGCCTGTGCAGCACCTCCGGCAATGGCCACGATGGCCAGCGCGGCAATGTGATGAAGTTTCATGGCACGTCTCCTTTGGTTGGATCGAACTCGGTTGCTCGTTATAGAACGATGCCCGGGGTGGGGCACCAGCACTTTCCCTATCCTGATGGGCGTGGCCTGTGGTTGCGTGACGTGCGCACCTACCGGTACATCGCCTCAATCTGCGGTGCGTACTTCTGCTGCACCAGCTTGCGCTTGAGCTTCATGGTGGGTGTCAGCTCTTCATCCTCGGCCGTGAGCTGGGTGTCGAGCAGGAAGAACTTCTTGATCTGCTCCACGCGGGCGAACTTGGCATTGACGCGGTCGATTTCGGCCTGGATCAGCTCCTGCACCTCGCGCGTGCGGGTCAGGCTGGCGTAGTTGGAGAACGGCACGTCGTTGTCCTGTGCGTACTTCTCCACGTTCTCCTGGTCGATCATGATGATCACCGTGAGGTAGGGCAGCTTGTCGCCAATGACCACCGCATCGGTGATGTAGGGGCTGAACTTGAGTTCGTTCTCCAGCTCGCTCGGCGTGATGTTCTTGCCGCCCGCCGTGATGATGATGTCCTTCATGCGGTCGGTGATGCGCAGGTAGCCATCGGCGTCGATCAGGCCCACATCACCCGTGTGCAACCAGCCTTCGGGGTCGATGGTTTCGGCCGTTTTCTCGGGCTGGTTGAGGTAGCCCTTGAACACATTGGGGCCACGCACCAGGATCTCGCCCGTGGCGGGGTCGATGCGCACCTCGTTGTAGCTGGCCGCGGGGCCGATGGAGCCGGGTTTGATGCGACTGGCCGGCACTCCGGTGGAGGCGCCGCAGGTCTCGGTCATGCCCCACACCTCCAGCATGGGCACGCCCAGCGCCAGGTACCACTTCACCAGATCGGGCGAAATGGGCGCTGCGCCTGTGACCAGAAAGCGCGCACGGTGGATGCCGATGAGCTTGCGCACATTGTTGAGCGCCAGAAAGCGCGCCAGCATGAACTGCGCCTTCAGCAAACCGCCCACCGGCTGGCCTGCCAGCACCCGATCTGCGATGCGGGTGCCCACGCCAATCGACCAGGCATAGGCCGCCTGCTGCATGCGCGTGGATTCCTTGAGCGCGATCATCACGCCCGAATAGAACTTCTCCCATACCCGCGGCACGGCGGTGAACACCGTGGGCGCGATCTCTCGCACGTTCTCGGGCACGGTGTCGGGGTTCTCGACAAAGTTCAGGCGCGCGCCGGTGTAGAGCGAAAAGTATTCGCCACCCATGCGCTCGGCGATGTGGCACAGCGGCAGGAAACACATGGTCTCATCCGCCTCGCTGCGCGAGATCAGCGTGTTGTAGCCGCGCACGGTGTAGGTGAGCGCGGCGTGCGTGTGCATGGCGCCCTTGGGCTTGCCGGTGGTGCCCGAGGTGTACACCAGGATGGCCAGGTCTTCGGGTCGGCAGGACTTGACGCGCTGCATCAGCGCGTCGGGGTGTTGCGTATTCCAGGCGCGGCCCAGCTCGCGCAGGTCCGCAAGGCTCAGCACATCGGGGTCGTTCAGGCTGCGCAGGCCTTCCATGTCGAACACCACCACCTTGCGCAGCAGGGGCAGGCTGCTGCGCACTTCCAGCGCCTTGTCGAGTTGTTCATCGTCTTCCACAAACAGCACGGTGGTCCGCGAGTCTTCGCTCAGGTAGTGGACCTGCGCCGCCGCATCAGTGGGGTAGATGCCATTGGCCACGCCGCCGCAGCTCAGAACGGCCAGGTCGGCCAGCACCCATTCGATGTTGGTGTTGGACAGGATGGATGCGCATTCGCCGGGCGCAAAACCCAGCGACATCAGGCCGCCCGCAATCTCCCGCACGGCTTCGGCCGTCTGGTCCCAGGTCCAGCTCTTCCAGATGCCCAGCTCCTTCTGGCGCATCCACACGCGCGGGCCGCGCTCGGCCACGGCGTTCCAGAACATGGCGGCGACGGTGTCGCCCGCGAGCACGTCGGTGCCTGCGGGCTGGATGTGATTGAGGTCCCAGAGGTTAGACATTTGCGCTTATCTCCAGGTCTTCTTTTTCTTCCAGCGCCGCTCTCCGCGCACGCCGACATCTTTCATCCCAAGGTAGAACTCCTTGATGTCGTCCTTCTCGCGCAGGCGCTCGCAGCTGTCTTCCATCACGATGCGCCCGTTCTCCAGCACGTAGCCGTAGTCCGACGCGTTGAGCGCCATGTTGGCGTTCTGCTCCACCAGCAAGATGGTGGTGCCGCGCTCACGGTTGATGCGCACCACGATCTCGAAGATCTCCTTGGTGAGCTTGGGGGACAGGCCCAGGCTGGGCTCGTCCAGCAGGATCAGCTCAGGGTTGGCCATGAGCGCGCGCGAGATCGCCAGCATCTGCTGCTGCCCTCCCGACAGCAGGCCCGCGTCCTGCGCGGCGCGCTCCTTCAGGATGGGGAAGTAGCCGAACACGGTTTCGATGTCGCGCGCCACTGCGTCCTTGTCGGCGCGCGTATAGGCTCCCATCAGCAGGTTGTCGCGCACCGAGAGCAGCGGGAACACCTCGCGCCCCTCGGGCACGTGCATCAGGCCCCGACGCACGATCGCTGCCGGGTCGTTGGCAGTGATGTCGGCGCCCGCGAATTCGATGGAGCCCTTGCGCGGGTCGATGATGCCGCTGATGGTCTTCAGGATGGTGGTCTTGCCCGCGCCGTTGCTGCCCAGCACGGCGGCGATCTCGCCGCGCCGCACCTGCAGGCTGACGCCCCGGATGGCCTTGATGGGGCCGTAGGCACTTTCCACGTTCTGCAGGCGCAGCAGGGGTTGGTCAGCTGCTGCAGCAACTGGTGTGCTGGTAGCGGCAAGTACGGCGCTCATGCCCGAACCCCCATGTGAGACCCCGCCGGGCGGCGCAGGTTGCTCACATCGTCGATGGTGCCCAGATACGCCTCGATCACCCCGGGGTGCGTCTGCACCTCGCGCGGCGTGCCCATCGCCACCACCTCGCCCTGGTTCATGGCCAGCACGCGGTCGGATACCTTGGAGACCAGCGACATGTCGTGCTCTACCATCAGCACGGTGATGCCCAGCTCGTGCTGGATGTCCTGGATCCAGAAGGCCATGTCGTCCGTCTCCTCCACGTTCAGGCCCGACGAGGGCTCGTCGAGCAGCAGCAACTGCGGCTCGGTGCACAGCGCACGGGCCAGCTCCACCACCTTGCGCACGCCGTAGGGCAGGCCGGCGACCATGGTGTCGCGGTAGTGCTGCAGATCCAGAAAGTCGATGATCTGCTCGGCCTTCTCCCGGGCCTGAATTTCCCCTTCGCGCACCTTGCGCGTGAAGAACATCTCGGCCCACAGGCTGCTGTGCTGCTGCGTGTGGCGGCCGATCAGCAGGTTGTGCAGCACGCTCGCATGCTCGAAGAGTTCGATGTTCTGGAAGGTGCGTGCAATGCCCAGGCCTGCCACCTTGTGCGGAGGCTGGTCGGTCAGCGGCAGCAGGGCTCCACCCGGGCCCGCATAGGCGATGGTGCCGGTGGTGGGCGTGTAGATGCGGCTGATGAGGTTGAACACCGTCGTCTTGCCCGCGCCGTTGGGGCCGATGAGGGTGAACACCTCGCCACGGCGCACGTCAAAGCTCACGTTGTTGACCGCGAGCACGCCGCCAAAGCGCACGCTGAGGTTCTGGGCGCTGAGCAGGATTTCGTCAGTCATGGGTACAGCAATTTGGGTCATTTCACTGGTCCAGTGTGCTGAATGCCGTCCGCAGCCTTTGCGACTGGCGTGACCGAGGCCAGTGCCCCCGCGCAAGGGCCGCCAAGCCGCGGATGCGGCGCTTCACTTGCGTGCGCTGGGGGCGTTCCCCTCCCGAATCGCGCAGCGAATCGAGAGAGGGGGAAGGCGCGAAGCGACTCAGGGGGTGCTTCATTTCAAGCGATCCGATTTCTGGAACGACTTCTGCCGCTTGAACAAGCCCTTGCGGTAGAACGGGAACATCTGCAGCCAGGTGCGCACCTTGAGCCAGCGGCCATACAGGCCCATGGGTTCGAACAGCACAAAGGCGATCAGCACCGCGCCATAGACCACTGCCTGCAGGCCGGGCGCCTGGCCGATGGCGGCGGGCAGCCAGTCCTTGGAGAGCGAAATCATCTGGGGCATGGTGATGAGGAAGATGGCCCCCAGGAACGCACCATGCACCGATCCCAGGCCGCCGATCACGATCATCAGCAGCAGGTCGATGGACTGCAGGATGTTGAACTGGTCGGGCGAGATGAACTGAAGCTTGTGCGCGTACAACGCACCGCCGATGCCTGCGAGCGCGGCCGATATGGAGAACGACAGCGTCTTGTAGCGGGCGAGGTGGATGCCCATGCTCTGCGCCGAGATCTCTGAATCACGGATGGCGACAAACGCACGGCCCGTGGGCGAGCGCAGCAGGTTCAGGATGGCGAGGGTGCTGACCACCGCAATCACAAGGCACAGAAAGTAGAACGACTCCGTGGTCTCGAACGAGTAGCCCGCGATTTGTGGCGGCACCAGGTGCTTGCCGGAGTTGCCGCCTGTGACCGACTCCCAGCGCGCAAACACTTCTTCCACAATGAACCCGAACGACAGCGTGGCCATGCCCAGGTAGATGCCCTTGACGCGCAACGCGGGCAGCCCCACCACCACGCCCACAGCCGCCGACAGCCCCGCCGCGCAGGCCAGCGACAGCGCAAACGGCCAGCCCATGCCGGTGAGCACCGCCTGCGTATATGCCCCCACGCCCAGAAACGCTGCATGCCCTAGCGAGAACAAGCCGGTGAAGCCCGCCAGCAGCATCAGCCCCAAGCCCACGATGGCGTAGATGAGCACAAAGGTGAGCTGTGCCAACCAGTATTCAGGCGCCACCCAGGGTGCGGCGACGAGTGCCAGGCACAGCAGGCTGTACCAGAACACATGCCCGCCATGCTTGGCGAGGCGAATGTCTTGCTCGTACGAGGTCTTGAAGAGAAAGCGCATGGGTCAGACTTTCTTTCTCAGCTTCTCGCCGAACAGTCCGTTGGGTTTGACCATCAGCATGATCAGCACCACGATGTACGCGGCTGTGTCCTTGAACCCATCGGGCAGATAAAAGCCCGAGAGCGATTCGACAATGCCAATCACCAGCCCGCCCACGATGGCCCCGGGCAGGCTGCCAAAGCCGCCCACTACGGCGGCGGGGAAGGCCTTGAGCCCGATCAGCCCCATGTTGGCGTGCACAAAGGTGATGGGCGCCAACAGCAGCCCGGCTACCGCCGCCACCGCCGCGGCAAGCCCCCAGGCCAGGCCGTTAAGGCGCTGCACGGGAATGCCCATGTAGTAGGCCGCGAGCTGGTTCTGCGACGCGGCCTGCATGGCAATGCCGAGCTTGCTGTAGCGGAACATGGCAAACAGCAGCACACACAGCACGCCCGTGGCGCCGATCACCACCAGCTGCTCGGCGCTGACCACCAGTTCGCCCAAGCGCAGGGACTGGTCCTTGTAGGGCACGGGCAGCGTGTGGGTGTCGGTGCCGATGTTGGGGATCATCGTGACAAGGCCGCGCAGCACGTAGCCAATGCCGATGGTGAGCATGACGATGGAGAACGCGGGCTGGCCCAGGATGGGGCGGATCACTGCACGCTCCAGCACCGTGCCAAACAGCCCCATGGCCAGGATGCTGGCGAGCACCGCCACCCAGAAGGGAAAGCCCAGCACGGTCATGAGCGCCAGGCCACAGAAAGCGCCGAGCATCATGAGTTCGCCCTGGGCAAAGCTCACGGTCTCCGTGGCTTTGTAGATAAGCACGAACCCGAGCGCGATCAGCCCGTAGATGCACCCCTGCGAGACACCGCTGATCAACAGTTGCACAAATTGCACACTGGCTCTCCAGAATAAGTGATACGCAAAGCGGGTAAATGCGGGGTGGATGCCTCGTGGGCATGGGATGGCCGCATCGTCGCTTGCGCAGGTCCTGCAGAATATTTATACAAAGCGATTGCTTTGTATAAATAATGGTGCACGCGCGCTGTGCATACCGCACTCGGGGCTAACCCTGATGGGGCTGGCGAGCGGGTAGCGGCGGATATTGACGCAGTGCTGCACCCTGCGCAATAGGAGTAACGTCGGGTGGGTGAACAGGTTCTGACACCGGGTCACAGGAGAGCCACATGTCCGCAGAGGTTGAAGTGCAAGGTGGTGTCACGCTGGTGACATGGCGCAGGCCCGATGTGCGCAACGCGGTGGATGCCAGCACAGCCCGCATCAGCACGCTTCGCCGCCGAAGGGCTGCCGTTACGGCGAGCCTTGCTGCAGGAATAGGCGGGCGGCCGCGAATGCCTGGCCGAAGCACTGCGCGGCGCCTCGCGGTTTGCCGCAGGGCAAGTACGCCACGGCCAGTTTTAAGTAAAAATAGCCTCTAGCGCTTATCTATTAAGCGTGAGAAGCTACAAAATCAGGAGCATCTGGATGGTTTCGATTGCACGCACCATCCCGCAGTGACCCCCAGGAGACCCATGAGCAAATCCACCGCCACCCCAGCCCCGCAAGCCTTTGAGCCCGAGTTCATCGCCGGGCTCAAATCCATCTTTGAAGAAAAAATAGTGTTCAACCAGGTGCTGGGCCTGAAGATCACGTCACTGGCACCCGATGGTGTGGTGGGCCGCATCGACATGAAACCGGACCTGGTGGGCCACTATGCCTACAACCGCATCCACGGCGGCGTGATCAGCGCAGGGCTCGACGCCATGGGCGGGCTGGCGGTGATGGCCGCGATTGGCGCCAAACACCTGGATGAAGCACCCGAGCAGCGCCTGCACCGCTTTGCCAAGCTGGGCACCATCGATCTGCGCATTGACTACCTGCGCCCCGGCATTGGCAGCCACTTCGAATTGCGCGCACAGGTGCTGCGCCTGGGTTCGCGTGTCGCAACCACGCGCATGGAGTTTCTGGGGCCGGATGGGCAGATCATGTCGGCCGGAGCTGCGGCTTACATCGTCTCTTGATTCTGGCGAGCTCCTGAGCCGCCTCGCCACGGGGCGTTTCCATGCGCCGGATGTGTGATCCCGCAAGCCTTGCAAGCGCATGCTACGAGAGAACCGTTTGGTTACCGTTCTTGCGTAACCAGGGCATCTTTCACGGGGCGCGATACCTACGATGACTCTCTTTTCAAGGAGATCTGATGGCCGTGCAAAACCCCTTCTTTGGCAAGCGTGAACCCGAGTCGTTCCAACCCCGCAACAGCACCACTTCAGGCTCCGTATTGGGGAGCTCGGCGGCGAGCAGTGCTGCGGCTGCACAGCCGGTGGCCAGCCCTGCTGTCCCCAAGGCCGCCAGCACCAGCGACAGCTCGGGCAGCAAGCTCACGGTGGGCCCGAACATCAAGCTCAAGGGCGTGGAAATTACCGATTGCGACACCCTCGTGGTCGAAGGCACGGTGGAAGCCACCATGGATTCGCGTGTGATCCAGATTGCTGAGCATGGCGCCTTCAAGGGCTCTGCCGAGATCGACATTGCCGAGATCCATGGCGAGTTCAACGGCACACTCACCGTGCGCCAGAAGCTGGTGATCTACAGCACCGGCAAGGTCAACGGCAAGATCCGCTACGGCAAACTGGTGGTGGAAGAGGGCGGCCAGCTGGCGGGTGAGATCGAGGCCGGGTTCTCGCCCTCGTCATCCAGCAGCACTCTGCAGCGCACGGCAGCTCCTCTGCGCACCGAACCGGCCACTGCGCTGGCCGCCTGACCGGTCCAAGAAGGCGTCCGCGCACCGCCAGGCGCGGTTTGCGCGAACCGACCTTCCGTGCTTTCACGCCGGCGCGTTGTGCTTGGGCACTGGGCGCGGCCTGCCCTGGTCGTCGATGGCCACATAGGTCAGGCGCGCCTCCGTCACCTTCACATACCGGCCCTGGTCGGTAAATCGTTCGGCATACACCTCCACCTCCACGGTGACCGAGGTGTTGCCCACCCGTGTGATGGCCGAGAAGAACGACAGGATATCGCCCACGCGCACGGGCTGCTTGAAGATGAATTCATTGACCGCCACTGTGGCCATGCGGCCCTGGATGTAGCGGGCTGGCAGCACAGAGCCCGCCAAATCCACCTGCGCCATCACCCAGCCGCCAAAAATGTCGCCATTGCCATTGGTGTCGGCGGGCATGGGGATGACCTTGAGCACCAGTTCCTTGTCGGTGGGCAATGCGGCGGTTGGTGGGCTGAAAACGGCAGACATGGGCACAATCTCGGTTGGGGCTGAGCCAATCCTTGTCGGAACCTGGGGTTTTGCAAGGCGGCTGGCCCGCAAAAAAACCACCTTGGCATCAGCCGGGTCGGTAAAAACAACAACAACCGGAATTGTCCCCCATGCGCCACCTTGGCGAAACCGCCCCCCCCACCCCTGGCACGCCCGCGCCTCCCAAGTCCGACTGGGTCACGCTGAGGCGGCTCCTCCCTTACCTGTGGCAATACAAGTGGCGCGTGGTGGCGGCCATTGTGTTCATGGTGGGCGCCAAGCTGGCCAACGTCAGCGTGCCGCTGCTGCTCAAGACACTGGTGGACGCGATGGCGTTCAAGCCTGGCGACCCGGCCGCGCTGCTGGTGGTGCCGGTGGGCTTGCTGGTGGCGTACGGGGCGCTGCGCCTGTCCACCTCGTTGTTCACCGAGCTGCGCGAGCTGGTGTTTGCCAAGGCTACGCAGGGTGCAGCGCGCTCCATTGCGCTGCAGACGTTCGAGCACCTGCACGCGCTGAGCCTGCGCTTTCACCTGGAGCGCCAGACCGGCGGCATGACGCGCGACATCGAGCGCGGTGTGCGCGGCATCGAGTCGCTGATCTCGTTTTCGCTGTTCAACGTGTTCGCCACCTTGATCGAGGTGATCCTGGTGTTGAGTGTGCTGGCCGTCAAGTTCGATGCCTGGTTTGCCTGGATCACGCTGGCCGCGCTGGTGCTGTACATCGCCTACACGGTGCTGGTGACCGAGTGGCGCACCAAGTTCCGCCGCGAGGCCAACGAGTTCGACTCGGCAGCACACTCCAAGGCCGTGGATTCGCTGCTGAACTACGAGACGGTCAAGTACTTCAACAACGAAGGCTTTGAGGCCCGCCGCTACGACGAAAGCCTGGAGCGGTTGCGCCTGGCCCGCCTCAAAAGCCAGACCACGTTATCGATGCTCAACACCGGCCAGCAGCTCATCATTGCCGTGGGCCTGGTGGCCATGCTGTGGCGCGCCACACAGGGCGTGGTTGATGGCCGCATGACGCTGGGCGACCTCGTCATGGTCAACGCCTTCATGATCCAGCTGTACATCCCGCTCAACTTTCTGGGCGTGATCTACCGCGAGATCAAGCAGAGCCTCACCGACCTGGACAAGATGTTCACGCTCATGGACAAAGAGCGCGAAGTGGCCGACGCACCCGGCGCCCAGCCGCTGGCGGGGCTGAGCCAGCCCACCGTGCGTTTTGAGAACGTGCACTTTTCCTACGACGTGCGCCAAGGCAGCGACCTCAGCAGCGGCCGGCCCATCCTGCAGGGCATCAGCTTCGAGATCCCGGCGGGCAAGACGGTGGCGGTGGTGGGGCCTTCGGGTTCGGGCAAGTCCACACTGGCCCGGCTGCTGTTTCGCTTCTATGACATCCAGCAGGGGCGCATCACCATTGCGGGGCAGGAGATCCGCAGCGTGACGCAGGCGAGCGTGCGCCAGGCGATTGGCATCGTCCCTCAAGACACGGTGCTGTTCAACGACACGGTGGCCTACAACATCGCCTATGGCCGCACCGGTGCCAGCCAGGATGAGATCGAAGCCGCCGCCCGTGCCGCACGCATCCACGACTTCATTGCCAGCACGCCCAAGGGCTACGCCACCATGGTGGGCGAGCGCGGGCTCAAGCTCTCGGGCGGTGAAAAGCAGCGCGTGGCGATTGCCCGCACCTTGCTCAAGAACCCGCCCATCCTGATCTTTGACGAGGCCACCAGCGCGCTGGACTCCGCCAACGAACGCGCCATCCAGGCCGAGCTGCAGGGCGTGGCGCAGAACAAGACCACGCTGGTGATTGCGCACCGCCTCTCCACCGTGGTGGATGCGCACGAGATCCTGGTCATGGACGCGGGCCGCATCATCGAGCGCGGCACGCACGCGCAACTGCTGGCCCAGGGTGGCCGCTACGCGAGCATGTGGTCTCTCCAGCAAAGCGATGCTGCCGCCTGAGCGGCATCCCTCTCTCTTTCATTTGTTTCGCGATTTGTAATCCATGAAGCCCGTCCTTCTTGCCCTCATGTTTTTGTCTGAAGAGCACATCGCCCAGATGGCCCAGACCTTTGAAGTGATCTACGCCCCCGATGCATCGCAGGCCGCCACCGCCATCGCGCAGCACGGCAGCCACGTGCGTGTGGTGCTCACCATCGGTGCGGTGGGCCTGAGCCCGGCGCAGATCGATGCGCTGCCCGCGCTCACACTCATCTGCGCGCTGGGCGCAGGCTACGAGAACGTGGCGGTGGCCCATGCCAAGGCGCGCGGCATTGTGGTGGCCACCGGTGCAGGTACCAACGACGACTGCGTGGCCGACCACACCTGGGGCCTGCTGATTGCCGCGCAGCGCCGCATCCTGCCGCTGGACAAGGCCACGCGCGC
>Ga0067045_1030310_pt1 | contig 15748 bp, 10 predicted proteins | sample TerdegcTABiofilm_FD_59184 | JGI IMG/M metagenome (GOLD analysis project Ga0067045, IMG submission 59184) | Combined Assembly of (Gp0054472, Gp0054536) Wastewater bioreactor microbial communities from Singapore -Terephthalate degrading...
TATTATCTTCTGGGTCGGTTCCACCATAGGAGTCACCAGGACCTTCAATAGCTGCAGTTCCACCGGGAACATTTATTGGAGCTTTACCTAATAAAATTATTCCTCCCCAGTCACCATAAGTAGGCTGACGTGTAGAACCCTGTTTTGTAAATTCACTTGTAAAAACGATCGGATTATTCTGAGTACCTTCAGCCATAATTTTACCACCGGGTTTAACTACAAGTGAACCCTGAGAAGAATTTTGTCCGTAAATTTTTGTGCCTGGTTGAATCGTTAGTGTTGCACCGGACTGAACTCTTACAATTCCAACTAACATATATGTTTTGTCAGAAGTCCATGTCGTATTGGTTGTGATGTCGCCGGCAACTTGTACATCCTGAGAATAAACAGTATTAAATGCTATTACAAAGACCAAAAGTAATAAGTACAACTTCTTCATCTTACCTCCATCTAATTAATTAATATTAATTCCATTCATTCTCAGGTAGTTCCTGTAGCAATATTTTTATAAACTATAGCTAAATCCAACCGAGAATGTTTGTCCCCTTTTTCCTATTTCAGATGGTTTATCTCCATCAGGGGTTTTTTGAATAAACTTTATATCCTGAGCAAGAATATCTTTTGCTGCAACTTTTATCGAAAGTCCATTATAAATTTTTGCTGATAAGTTAAAATCAACTTGATCGCGTGGTAATTCAATAACATCACCTAATCCACCAAATCCAACACGGGAAATTCTCTGACCAACTTTATTGTAAACAAGTGCAGCTGAGAAACCACTTTCAAATGAGTCATAGTAAAGACCAAGGTTCAAAATAAAATCAGCCTGACCTTGAAGCGGTCTTTTACTCAGCTGGAATCCTTTATCTTCCAATTCAATTTTGGAATCAATTAAACTTAAGTTTCCCACTACAGAAAAGTTCTCGAAGTTTGAATTCAAGAATCCGAGGGATTTACGTAATTCAAATTCAACGCCATAATTCCTAGCATCTTTACCGTTTTCATAAGTTCTGATAGGATCGAATGATGAAGATGAGCGTAACACCTGTTCAATTGGGTCTTGGAATTTTTTATAAAATAAACTAACTGAAAATAATTCTCGTGGTGCAGGATAAATTTCGAAACGTAAATCGTAATTTGAAATTAGACTTCTCTTTAACTCTGTATTCCCCATTACAAGTTCATTGGTAATAAAATCGAAATATGTAAATGGTGCAAGCTCTCTGAATTCTGGTCGTGCTAATGTTCTGCTTGCTGCAAATCTTAGGTTAATTGTTTCAGAAGGTTGATATGTAATATTTAAACTCGGGAAAATATCATTGTACTTAGCGTTTACACCTATCGGTTCGCCCGTTCTCGATTTTGATGTAAGTTTCTGACTAGAATTCTCATAACGAATACCTGTAACCACCTTAATATTATCTAAAGGTTGAAAATCCATCATCACATAGGCGGCATTAATTTTCTGATCGGCCGAATAACTGTCTGTTGGTTGAGTAATTTCAGTAATTTCTATAAATGTTGGATTAATATTCTGAGGAGCAAAAATTTGGTCGATACTTTGCTGAAGGATTATATCTTCCTCCAAAAAATTTCCACCGGGAATATTTCTGAAACCGAAAATTCTTGCATTAAAGTTTCTATCCTTTGCATCCAGAGTATAACCGAATTTTAATGTAGGAAGATTAGGATTTTCAAACGGTTTTAGAGTAAAATCCCAGCTTGTACCATAATTATCGTCGTCAAGATTTCCGAAGTATCTTGTGAATAAGCTCTGATCTAATAACAATCGCATTGGTTCTGTTGGGTCATCCATAGAACGTGTGTAAATAAATCTTCTAGCATCGGGTTCATCTCTTTTAGAATTAGCATAATTAATATTCCATTCTATCTGCAGTCCATTCATAATTCTAAAGTTATGACTACCAATTAATTGTGATGATTGCAAAGAGCGGGAAATAAACCTAAGAGCTGTTGTCTTTCTGTACTGATCTGAATATCTATGGTAACCTTCGTATACGCTGGTTTCATCATCCGCTGTTTGGTTGTAAATATTTTTTAGACTGAGTTTGTGATCTCTATCGAATTTATAGCTTAAATTTACAAGCGCTCCCCACATTACATTATATGAACTAATTAAATTATTGTATTGATATCTTGGTCCTTCAAAAGTATAGCTTGCCTGTTCAAGTTCTCGTAGTTCGTATCCGCTTGAATATGTTAACGAGGCAATATATCCTAAAACATCATTACCAATGGCAAGTTGGTTGCCAAGGTTAATTTTAAAACTGCCATTAACAGGTGCTTTAGATGATGATGTCTGCCAGTTATTTTTGAATGATAGCCCATAACTTTGAAGTTCTGCCGGTGAAAAATTTCTATCGAGTTTTTTTGACGGAATAACAGAAGGTAATTGACGAGTTCCGTCATCGTAACCGAGAAAATCTCTTGATCCACCGTTATATGTTGGAATATTTTTAAGTGTTGTTCTTGTGTTGTAACTTGATGAAGTGCTGATATCAAAAATAAATTTTGAAGGGAATTCAATTGTGTTAATTTCTACGAGTCCACCGGTAAAATCGGCTGGCTTACTCGGTATAAAAGTTTTAGAAGTTAACACATTTTCAATGAGACTTGCCGGGAATAAGTCGTAAGAAAAACTTTTCTTTTCGGGATCTGTACTCGGAAGATTGGCACCATTAAGCATTGTGTTGTTATATCTATCCCCTACTCCTCTTACAAATGCATATTTCCCTTCGGATATTGTTACACCGGTCATTCTCTTAAGTACATCTGTTCCATCCGAACTATTGTTTTTACTTATCAATTCAGCGCTAAGACCATCAACAATATTCATAGAATTTTTCTGAATATTTAGTATTGCACCCTCTGTTGATTTCAACGCTTCAGCTGTAACAACTACTTCATTTATTTCAGTTGAAGTTGGTTTTAGTTGTACATTTAGCCGAGTATCTTTTCCGGCTTCCACCTTAACATTCTCTACAGTTGTAGTTTGATATGATATGAAAGAAAACTTAATAGAATAAGTTCCCGGTTCTAATCCTTTAATAGAATAATATCCATCAAGATCTGATGAAGTACCTGTGGTAGTTCCAACAACAATTATGTTGGCACCTATTAAAATTTCATTATTCGATGCATCGATTACTCTTCCTGAAATGGAACCTTTGGTTTGTGCAGATATAATTCCTGAAGATAAAAGAATTATTAAGAAAAGGGTTTTTAGTTTTGACAAGATGTAATACCCTAATTGAAAATTAGTTGATTTGTACATTTCTCTCTCCGTGTTAAAAATTTTCTCCGAGACAAATGTATAGTTTGAATATTACGGCAATGTTAAGGGTGTGTTAAGGAATTGTTAAGAAAATAATTACGGTTGGGAAATCAGGTTTTGGTATTTTATTTATTTTAAAATTAGGTCGGTCCTTCCCCATTCATTTAGTTTTTTCAGAATAAATTCAACGGATTTTTCATGCTGATCATTGCCGTTGCCTTCAATGGTCATAGGTTCACCAAAAGCTATATTGACATCTTTCGATGGATCGATTCTGCCAAATTCCTTGATTATTCTTCCCGTTCCCCATGCATCTGTTACTATTGCAACAGGAATAACGGGGATATTATTTTTCTTTGCGAGTTTAACTCCAAGTGAATTAAAAGTTGCAGGATCAAAAAATCTGCTTCGTGTTCTTTGAGGGAAAATAATAATAGAATAACCTTCCTTAATTCTTTCACTGCCGAGAGTAAGAACGGTCATCAAATCTTCTTTTGGATTCTCCCTACCTACAACAATCGGATGTCTTGCACATGCTATTGGACCAAATAAAGGAAATGTGGTCAACTCTTTTTTTATTACATAAACAACTTTCTTTACTTGATGAATAAATGAAGGGAATAAAAATGTTTCCAGAATACTCATGTGGTTTGAAACAAATATAACAGGACCATCAACTTTTTGTAGATTATCAATCCCAGTAACTGAAACTTTAATCCCGGTTTTTTCAATACTTTCTAAAATATCAATTGAGGAATTTACCCAGTTAATACTATCGTAAATTTTCTTTTTGGCTTGACGGTTGCTATATAGAATAATTCTTAATACATGAATTAAATAAAAATATAATGATGGGAATAATTTCTTAGGATATTGCTTTAAAGTATGGTACTCATTTTTTTCTGCAAGAAATCTCTTATAAGCGTGCATAATGAATTATTTTTGAAATAATGAATGAGGCAAAGATGAAGAAAACAAATAAATCAATCAAGTTTTTTGAAGAAGTGACCCCAACGGGATTCGAACCCATATTACCGCCGTGAAAGGGCGATGTCCTAACCATTAGACGATGGGGCCAACATTATAATGATGCTAAACTAAGATTGGAAAAAAGAAGTGACCCCAACGGGATTCGAACCCATATTACCGCCGTGAAAGGGCGATGTCCTAACCATTAGACGATGGGGCCAATTTCTATTTACTATGGGTGACCAATGGGACTTGAACCCATGACCTTCTGGGCCACAACCAGATGCTCTAACCAAACTGAGCTATGGTCACCATTTATTTTTCAATAAGACAAATAACAAAATTCGATTTGTACGCCCAAGTGGACTCGAACCACTAACCCTCAGCTTAGAAGGCTGATGCTCTATCCTGTTGAGCTATGGGCGCATCTCAATGAACTGTTGTCGGGGCGGCAGGATTCGAACCTGCGACCTCCTGGTCCCAAACCAGGCGCGCTAGCCGGGCTACGCTACGCCCCGAAATCAATATATTTCAAAGAGTTACAACAAATTATTCAAAAATTGGAAACCAAAAATATGGTTTTGGGTGTGAAATGTCAATTTCCTTAACGTAATTTCGCATATCGTTTTTTATTCCTATTTTTACAGCAAATAATAACAATTTGATAAATGCCCTTTTTAACTTTTCTCCTTAGCCGATATATAAAATCCAGAAATGAATCCAGATTCATTTCTACTATTTCATTAATTACTGCTCTTGGAATTGCACTCGGCGTTTCAGTAGTTATTATTGCTCTTACTATACTTGGGGGATTTAATAAAGTTGTTACAGAAAAAATTATTGACCTAAACTCTCATATTAAAATAACATCATTTGGTAATAGAGATCTTCCTAATCCCGATTTCGTACTTCCGGAAATCGAAAAAACATTTGGTACTGAATTAAATAGAATCGAACCGTTTATTTCTAAACTGGCTATAATAAAAAATAGAAATTACACGGAAGGTATTACCATAACAGGATTATCTGAACCCAACCTCACTGCAACACTGAATAAATACTTGAAAGAAGGATCGATCAGTAAAGATGTAAATGGAATCCCAACAATTTATGTTGGGAAAAGACTTGCAGAAAAATTATTTGTGAATGTTGGAGGCAAAGTTACTGTTTTTTCATTGCATCAAAATAAAATTCCCTCATTGGAAAATCCGCCTTCGATTGAACAGTTTATTGTAGGAGGAATTTTTGAAAGCGGAATGTCTGAATATGATGATCTAATTGTGTACCTGAACCTCTATGAAACCAGAAAATTATTCGGAATGGAAGAAGAGATTTCCGGATACAATATTAAAGTTGCTAACATTTCAAAAATAGATTCACTTGCAGAGAAACTTCAGGAATTCCTTGGTTATCCCTATTATGTAAGAACAATCTTCAGAGTTCATCAAAATATTTTTACCTGGCTTGAATTACAGAAAGAGCCGATTCCAATAATCCTCGGCTTAATAATTTTTGTTGCTGTCTTCAACATTATCGGCACCCTTTTGATGATCGTTCTAGAAAGAACAAATACAATTGGAATTTTAAGATCATTAGGAATGAAGCGTAAAAAGATAATAGCTTTATTTGTTTATCATGGATTATATCTAACTGTTTTAGGAGTACTTACAGGAAATTTACTTGCATATTTACTGAGCATACTCCAGGAGAAATTTAATTTAATTTCCTTACCAGCAAATGTTTATTTTGTATCGAGCGTGCCGGTATCCATAGAATTGAACAATTACTTATTAGTTACTTCCGTTACAATTACAATTTCAATTCTCGCTTCACTTTTGCCAGCTCTGGTAGCTTCAAAAATTAAACCGATATCAGCAATAAGGTTCGATTGATATGCTTGAATTTTTTATAGCAAAAAGATATATAAGAAGTAAGCACAAACTTAATTTCATTACGATTATTTCTTTTCTTTCTACTGCCGGTATTACTATTGGTGTTGCAGCATTGATAATTGTTCTGTCCGTTTTCAATGGTTTTGGTTCCCTTGTTACATCAATCCTGGTAAGTTTCGATCCACATGTGGTTGTTTCGGTTGTTGATGAAAGAGGTTTCGACAAGACAGAAAAGGTTGAAGAAAGTATTAAATCAATAATGAATGTTTCAGAATATTATTCTTTTGTTGAAGGTAAAGTTTTATTAACCAACAGACAAACGTTCGAAATAGTAACTCTAAAAGGTATTTCGCATCAGGATGAAAATAGCGATTGGGGTGTAGCGTCAAAAATAATTAGCGGGAAATTTGACTTAACAAATGAAGGCGGAACAAATAAAATAATTCTTGGTCTTCCATTAGCATTAAAATTATCTGCACGTGTGGGCGATACAATTTTCGTTACCTCTGCTTATAATATTGAAAAAACCATTACTTCCTTTTCCATACCAAGAACACAAAAATTTGTTATATCGGGAATATTCGAATCGAATAATAGAGACTACGACGTTGCTTACTCATTTACTTCTCTAATTTCGGGACAGAGACTATTCGGTTTACAAAATAAAATTACCGGATTTGAGTTGCGGTTAAAAAATATTAACAACTCGGATAAAGTTAAAAGTGAACTGCAATCAAAAATTCCTTCTGAATATTTTACAGTGAGAACCTGGTATGATCTTCATAAAGACTTATTCAGTGTAATGCTTATTGAGAGATGGGCTGCATATATTCTGTTATGCCTGATTATTGCTGTTGCTACGTTCAATATTTTCGCATCACTTACTATGACGGTTCTTGAGAAAAAGAAAGATATCGGAGTAATGAGGTCGATGGGTTTGAATAGAAAATCGATTTTAAAGATTTTTATGCTGGAAGGAATTTTAGTCGGAATTATCGGAACTGTTCTGGGAATAGTAATCGGTTTATTAGTATGTTATTTGCAGATAGAGTATAATTTTTATCCGCTCGACCCGACAAAATATATTATCAATTCATTACCTGTTCAGATCAGAATTACAGATATAATTGCAGTCGGTTTAATGGCTATGTTTCTTTCGTTTATTGCTTCCTTGTATCCGGCTAAGCGTGCTGCAAACACAATTATTATTGAGTCAATAAAATACGAGTAGAAATGAACGCAACAATTTTAGAAGCAAAAGAAATCTACAAATCATTCCTTCGATTGAACAATCAGAAACTCGATATTATTAAAGGTGTATCATTCGAATTAGAAGCCGGAAAAATTACTATGATAGTGGGTGCATCCGGTGCCGGAAAAAGTACTCTGCTTCATATTCTAAGCGGTTTGGATTATCCTGATTCCGGAACTGTTCAAATCAAAGGTACTGATATCTTTAAACTAAGTGATGAGAAACTTTCCAAATTCAGGAATCAGAATATCGGTTTTGTTTTTCAGTTTCATCATTTGCTGCCGGAATTTGATGCACTTGAAAATGTTGCGATACCGATGATGATAAACGGTAAGTCGCTTATCCAGGCGAAAAAGGAATCAGAAAATTTACTTGAATTAGTCGGTCTCAGCGATAGAGCACATCATAAACCATCCGAATTATCAGGAGGCGAGCAACAAAGAGTTGCAGTCGCACGTGCACTTGCAAATAAACCATCAATTATTTTTGCCGATGAACCTACCGGCAATCTGGATTCATTCAGCAGTTCTAAAATTCACGAACTATTCCACGACTTAAATAAAAACTTGAACCTCACTTTTCTGATTGTCACTCATAACCCCGAGTTGGTTAAAATTGCACATAATCTTTTTGAAATGAAAGACGGACTTCTAACACAAAAAAATAAATAGAGGTAGAAGATGAAAAGTTCACGCAGAAGATTTATTAAGAACGCATTAGTCTCAGGTGCCGCAATCGGTTTAACATCTATTCCAATTCTTGGAGAGAATAAAGAAGGAAGAATAGAATTAATTGATTCACTGATTGAACAAAAGAAAAAAACAAAAAATGTTGTTGGTTTAGCTTGTGAACCGCTGGATAAAGTAAGAATCGGTTTTATTGGATTAGGTATGCGCGGACCGGATGCCGTTAGCCGGATGATGAAAATTGAAGGTGTTGAAATAAAAGCTTTGTGCGATTTAATTCCGGAACGAGTTAAGTCTGTTCAGGAAATGGTTAAAAAAGAAGGAAGACCGGAGGCACTTGAATTTTCAGGTTCAGAAGATGCCTGGATGAAAATGTGCGAACGCGACGACATTGATCTTATTTATTCTTGCACACCGTGGGCTTTGCATGTACCAAACGCACTCTATGCAATGAAACAAGGTAAACATGTTGCTATCGAAGTTCCCGCTGCTACTTCTATTAATGACTGCTGGGAATTAGTTAACACTGCAGAATCTACAAGAAGACATTGCACGATGCTTGAGAATTGCTGTTACGACTTTTTTGAACTTGCAACACTTAACATGGAACGACAGGGACTGCTTGGTGAAATTGTTCATGCAGAATGTGCATACATTCACGATTTACGCTGGCTTAAATTCGATAAAGAAAAAGGTTACCAGGGAATGTGGAGATTGAAATACAGTGAGAAACACACCGGGAATCTTTATCCAACACATGGTTTAGGACCCGTTGCACAAATAATGAATATTAATCGCGGTGATAAGTTTGATTACCTTACATCAATGTCGACCAACCAATTTGGCATGTCGCTCTACGCAAAAGAAAAATTCGGTGAGAATTCACCCGAAGCAAAACAGACTTACAAATTAGGGGACATGAATACAACACTGGTAAGGACAAACAAAGGTAAGACAATAATGATTCAACATAATACTACAAGTCCTCGTCCCTACAGTAGAATTCACATATTAAGCGGCACAAAGGGAATTGCGATGAAGTGGCCTCAGCAAAAAATTGCTTTAGAACCCGATGCACATGCATGGTTGAATGATGAAAAGTATAAAGCCTTAATGGAAAAATATGAGCATCCGCTTGCAAGAAAAATTGGTGAGAAAGCTCGAGAAGTTGGCGGACACGGTGGAATGGATTTTATAATGGACTGGAGATTAATTTATTGTCTTAGAAACGGATTACCTCTCGATCAGGATGTTTACGATGCAGCAACATGGTCTTCAATAATTGAGTTAAGTGAAATCTCTACAACTAATAAAAGCAAAAGTGTTGAAGTACCGGATTTTACAAGAGGTGCTTGGAAAACTACTCCGCCAATTGGAATTGTATCTTAATAGAGTTACAACTTAAAATGGCACACAGATCAAACTGATATAACTGATTTTAACCGATCAATTAAATTGTAAAATCTGTGTGCTATTTCTAATCTTTGGTCAGATAATCCACAATCAAACGTACACCGAAACCTGTGTCATAATTTTTAGTGTAGTTCGTGTAATCGTGTTTGATGGAAGGACCGGCAATATCCAGATGTGCCCATGGAATTTTCTTATCAACAAAATGTTCTAAAAATTTTCCAGCGGTTATTGCCCCGCCCCATCTCGGACCAAGATTGGAAACATCTGCAATATCACTTTTAATCAACGAGTTAAACTCTTTCCAGAATGGTAATCGCCAGATTCTTTCATAAGTTTTTGTACCGGAATTTATCAGCTTGTCAGCAAGTTGGTCATAGTTTGTAAATAAACCGGCAGAGAATAAACCTAAAGCAACAGCGCAAGCACCAGTTAAAGTTGCAAAGTCTATTATCTCATCGGGTTTCTGCTTAGATGCATAGTGAAGTGCATCAGCTAAAATTACTCTCCCTTCTGCATCCGTATCTTTAACCTCTATAGTTTTACCAGAATATGATTTTATAATATCACCCGGTTTGAACGAATTACCACCAAGCATATTTTCAACGGCGGGGACAACTCCAATCAATTCTACCGGTAATTTTAGTAAAGCAGCAGTCCTGATAATACCCAGTACAACCGCACCACCGGCCATATCGGCTTTCATTTCGAGCATTCCGGCTGTTGGTTTAATTGATAATCCACCGCTATCGTATGTAACACCTTTGCCAACAAGTGCAATTTTCTTTTTGGATTTAGTTTTCGGCTTGTAATGTGCAACAATCATACATGGAGGTTTGCTGCTTGCATTCCCAACAGCGAGTATTGCATTCATCTTATTCCGCACAAGTTCATTCTTATCAAATATTTTTACATTAATACCAATCTTAGTAAGTTCTTTCTTTGCTCTTGAAGCCAATTCCATTGGAGTTAATGTAATAGCCGGCTCATTTACTAAATCACGCGTAAAATACACTGATTCAATAATTTTTTTAGTATTTGCTATAACTTGTTGCAATAATTTTTTATTGCTGTAATGCAAAACGAATTCAAGTCGGGCTGGTTTTTCCTTTTCAGATTTATAATTATCAAATGTATAGTTGCCTAAAAGTATTCCTTCGATTATAGTCTGTAAGAAATAAGTTTCTGAAGCGAAGTATGATTTATAATCTGAATATAAAGGCACAATTACATTAACACTTTTTATATTCTTCTTAAGAAGAGAAGGAACAAATCCCGCAAAATAATTTCTGAAGAAATCCGTGCTAAAATCTTCATCTAATTTTATTTTCTTTAAGAAGATAACAGAAGGTTCAGATTTTTCAGTATAATGAATTATTTCATCGCCCTTTTTATCTAAAAAAATTTTTTTCTGTATTTTATTTAAAGTAATGTTAAGGGAACTAGAAAAATTTTCCAGCAAACTGTCATTAATTTTTGATTCAGTGAAAAACTTTACTAATCCGGAATGTTCACCAAATTTGATTATATCTGATGCAGCATTAATAGTTAATTGAAAATTCATTTAACACCTTTTAGTTAATATACTTTAGTGCAGCTTCTAAAATTTTATTTTTAATATCGTTAATCCTCATATTAAAGAATCGAGCACCAGCAGCATTGGCATGCCCACCGCCTCCAAATTCCGAAGCTAATTTATTAACCGGAATATTACCTTTGGAACGGAAGCTCACTTTAACACCATCTTTCAATTCATAAATTAATATCCCAATCTGCACGCCCTGAATTGTAAGGCAATAATTAACAAACCCATCAACATCTGCTTCAACTGCATTATGTTTTAGTTGATCTTCATTAGACAAAACCATCAAAGCGATTTTTTTTGTTGAGTCGAGTTGAATGGAATTGAGTGCTTCTCCTAACAACTTAACACGGCTGAAATGAAATTGATCGTAAACCTGAGTGTATATTTCTGTTGGATTAAGTCCGTATTCTAAGAGTTCCGCAATTATCCTGTGAATTTTAGGTGATGTTCTTTCAAACCGGAATGAACCTGTATCGGTCATTATTGCAGTATATATTTGATATGCAATGTCGCAGTCAAGTTCTACTATTCCGGTAGTTTTGATAAAGTCGTATAATATCTCGCCGGTTGCAGAGTAATCTGTTCCACCAACAACCAAATCGAATCCGTTTTCCGGACCTTGATGATGATCAATACAAACTTTCAATTTGTTCGAAAACCGAATTCCCTGCTCCATCCTTACAACACGGTTAAGCTGATTCAAATCCATTAGAATAATGATATCAACTTCGTCAAATAAATTTTTATGAGTTATCTCGTCGTATCTTTCAATCACATTAGATTTATCAAGGAATTCAAGATTGTAAGGAGTGAAGCTATGATTAACTATTCTAACTTCCTTTCCTAACTTTTTAAGTACCAAATACATAGTTAATTCGGAACAAATAGCATCTGCATCCGGATTGACGTGCGAAGTTATCAAGAAGCTTTTATAACTATCGATAATATTTTTTAATTGTGCAAATTGATCCATAATTCCTTTGGTAGATAAAATAAAAGAGGCATCTCAAAAGTGATTAATAAACTTAATTCAATTTATAAATTCAGTTTCGATTAACAAACTTTTTTGTCAATCGTACTTTTGAGTAAGCCTCTCACAATGCAGTAATACTATATATTGATTAACTTACTTCCCATGTTGTTGTTGAGAACATTAACCTATCGTAAGTTCCTTCACCTTTCTGCGCTTTAATATGTTCAATCTGTTTCATGTAATCGCCATCGTAAGTCGGTTTGTTATATTGTCTGAATACACCGACAGGTGTCGGGAATCCGGGAAGATCGGATAAACGTGCTAATATAAATCCTCGTGTTGGGTTATCATCAAATTCATCATGAACCCAGCAATCATTAATGGAATGTTTTCCATCATTAAGATCAATTACAACCGGATTAATTCCATCAAGCTTAATACCTTTATCTTTATTTGCACCGAAAACAAGAGGTTTGTTGTGCTCTAAAACTAAAACATTTTCCGGTTTGGTTTCTTTTTCTGTTAAGTGGAAATAAGCACCATCATTGAAAATCGGACAATTCTGATATACTTCTATAAATGCAAGACCTTTATGCTTCGATGCACGTGTTAACATTTCTTGCATATGTTTTGGATCTCTATCCATAGTCCTGGCTATAAAAGTAGCGCCGGCTCCATCAGCAAGTTTAATTGCATTAAACGGCCAATCAACAGTTCCATAAGGTGATGATTTGGTTACCTTACCTTTTTCTGATGTGGGTGAATATTGTCCTTTAGTCAATCCATAAATTCTGTTGTTGAATAATAGAATTTTGAGATCAACATTTTTTCTGCAAGCATGAATAAAGTGATTACCGCCAATACTTAACATATCGCCATCACCTGTAGCAACCCAGACTTGTAATTTTTTATTAGCAAGTTTAACACCGGTTGCAATTGCTGCAGCGCGTCCGTGAATTCCGTGAAATCCATAAGTGCTCATGTAATAAGGAAAACGGCTGGAACATCCGATACCGGAAACCCATACAATATTTTCCTTCTTCTCGCCAAAATCCGGAGAAGTTCTTTGAACCTGAGCAAGGATTGAATAATCGCCGCAACCCGGACACCATTTTACGTCAATATCCGAAGCAAAATCTTTTGCGGTATACTTTACATCAGTTACGACTGGATCTATTTTATTTTCCATTTTCTCCTCCGAGAACTTCATAAATTTTATTTTGTATTTCTGCTATCTTAAAGGGCTGACCTTTAACCTTATTATATTGAATCGCATCGATTAAATATGTACTCCTGATAATTGTAGCCAGCTGGCCTTTATTCATTTCCGGAATTAAAACCTTCTTAAAGTTTTTTAAAACTTCGCCAAGATTCTTTGGGAATGGATGAATATATCTTAAGTGAGCATGAGAAGCTTTATAACCATCAGCAGCAGCTTTTCTAATACCTTCTTTAATTGCCCCATATGTACTGCCCCAGCTTAAGATTAACAATTCACCGGATTGATCTCCTTCAACTTCTATATCCGGTATAACAGTCTGAACTTTTTCAATCTTCTCTTTTCTATTATTAATCATTTTTTCATGATTCTCTGGTTCGTAACTGATATTACCATAGACATCTTTCTTTTCCAAACCCCCAATTCGATGCTCTAAGCCCGGAGTACCCGGTATAGCCCATGGTCGAACAAGATTTTCGTTTCGCATATAAGGATAGAAACCTTCAGGATCTTTTCTGAACTCAACATTTATTTTTGGTAACTCCTCCAATTTAGGAATCTTCATCGGTTCAGAACCAAATGCGAGGTAACCGTCTGTTAATAAAATAACAGGAGTCATAAATTCGACTGCAATTTTTGCTGCTTCAATTGAAGCATGGAAACAATCAACAGGACTGCGTGCAGCTAAGACTACAACCGGAGCTTCGCCATGTCTGCCATACATTGCTTGGAATAAATCAGCTTGTTCTGTTTTAGTAGGAAGCCCTGTACTTGGACCGCCTCTTTGAACATCAACAATAACAATCGGTAACTCCGTAATTACAGCAAGACCAATAGCTTCTGTCTTTAAAGAAAGACCCGGACCCGAAGTAGTTGTAAGTGCTAATGAACCGGCAAATGCAGCGCCAATTGCAGATGCAATTCCGGCTATTTCATCTTCTGCCTGAAATGTAACAACTCCAAAGTCCTTATACTTACTAAGTTCCTGTAAAATTTCTGAAGCCGGTGTAATTGGATATGAACCAAGGAATAGTGGAATTCCGGCTCTTAAAGATGCAGTAACAAAACCAAGTGCAACCGCTTCGTTACCGGAAACATTTCTATAAACTCCCGGAGGAAGTTTTGCCGGTTTAACATCATATCTTGTTGTAAAAATTTCTGTTGTTTCACCATAATAAAATCCAGCTTTCAAAGCTCTTTGATTCGCTTCTAAAATTTCGGGTTTCTTTTTGAATTTTGATTCAAGCCATAGCAAAGTTTTTTCAATCGGTCTGTTATATAACCAGTACATTAAACCGAGTGCAAAAAAGTTTTTACATTTATCTTTTTCTTTTGGTGATAATGATAATCCATCTAACGCAGTAACCGTCAATTTGGTCAATTCAACTGGAACAACATTAAATCCTGATAATGACCCATCTTCTAACGGACTTACATCATAATTTGCCAGTTTAAGATTTTTAGCATCAAAAGAATTTGTATTGATAATTATTGTTGCGTTTGGTTTTAGATCTTTCAGATTAACTTTAAGAGCAGCTGGATTCATCGCAACTAATACATCAGGTGAATCGCCCGGAGTTTGAATATCATTACTGCTAAAGTGAATTTGAAAACCGCTAACACCAGCAAGTGAACCGGCGGGGGCGCGGATTTCTGCCGGAAAATCTGGAAGCGTGCCAACATCTGTACCTAAACTTGCCGTTGTATCTGTAAACTGTGAACCAGTTAATTGCATTCCATCGCCGGAATCTCCGGCAAATCTTACTGTAACATCCTCAAGTATTTGAACTTGTTTTGCCATGTCGTTTCTCTTAATTATATTTTTATTAGTTTTTTGCGTCCGTTAAAATAATTAATTCGGACGGAATATTAAATTATTTATTTTTCTCCAAATCCTTAAAAAATTGTTAATACTAATAGATTACAAACCTTTATTTCCTTGCTAAAGTGTCCAACATATAAAAACCTTTACTTTCTCCAACCCTGGACTATTGGATATCTTCTTCCATATCCAAACGCTTTAGTAGATACTCTTAATACTGGTGGAGCTTGTTTCCTTTTAAATTCATTCAAATCGACCATGCGCAATACTTTCTTGACAATGTCTGGTTGTTTAATTTCTCTTACAATTTCATTGAACTCTTTTTGGTCTTCGAGATACATTTTAAGAATTTTGTCAAGAAGATCGTAAGGTGGTAATGAATCCTGATCGGTTTGATTGGGTTTTAATTCTGCTGATGGGACTTTATCTATTATTTCTTGCGGAATAATTTCTTCCTTACGATTAATGTAATTTGCCAGCTTATAAACCTGTGTTTTGTATACATCACCAATGATAGCAAGAGCACCGGACATATCGCCATATAATGTTGCATAACCGGTTGCAAGTTCGGATTTATTTCCTGTAGCACATAAAAGGTAACCAAATTTATTAGATAGAGCCATTAGATATAAACCGCGAATTCTC
>Ga0067045_1030321_pt1 | contig 15737 bp, 15 predicted proteins | sample TerdegcTABiofilm_FD_59184 | JGI IMG/M metagenome (GOLD analysis project Ga0067045, IMG submission 59184) | Combined Assembly of (Gp0054472, Gp0054536) Wastewater bioreactor microbial communities from Singapore -Terephthalate degrading...
GAAATAAAACTTACCCCCAAAACCTATGAACTTGGTGAAATAAGTGTTAAGGATAGAACCGATGAAAACTGGAAAAAACAATTACAATTCTTTGAAAAATTGTTTTTTGGTAACAATGAGTTTGCAAAAGATTGTAAGATAATAGATCCGTATCAAATCAATTTTGAAGAGACCCCGCTTCTATTTACAGCAGAAGCAACGATGCCGTTAAAAATTCTGAATAATGCTCTTGGCTACGAAATAGAATGTATTTTAAAATATTTTCAATATGATAAAAGAAAAAGATCTCTTGTATATACAATACTTCCAAAATTTAAGGAGATTGTTTCGGCAGACAGGGACTCCATGGATACATTTTTAGAGAACCGTAAAAAAGCATACTTCGGTTCAACCACACATCTATTATCTTCACTTGCAAAAGGTAAATTTAATTATCGCGATGAAGGCTTTGTGCTTAGATTGGATTCCGGTCCTGTTGGTAAATCCGATGAAATAGTAAAGCGGGATACCGCAAACAATCTTTATTACCTTAATTTTAGTGGATGTATGACGGTTCAGTTTTGGGTCGCCGGTCTGCGGTTATCTTCAAAAATATGTTTGAAATACAGTTCCACCGAATTCAGTTCGGACGGGTATCTTATGTTTCCCGGTGAATTTGAAATTAGCGGAGCTATGACTAAAGAAGGTGTTGCAACACAACTTCCAAGGTTTCTTGAAATATCGAATCAGGACGATTGAGCAATAAAAGTAAAAACCATTAACTTTACTATTGTAGTCCCTCAAATTATTTGATAACCGTAATTGGCATTGATCATGAAAATCAATTTTATTGTGTTTGATCTTGATGGAACACTTGTGAGTTCACACGAAACCATCTATAAGGCAACTTTACATGCATTAAACAAAGTGGGAATTAATATTTACCTTCCACATGATCAATTTATGAACATGATAGGAATGCACTTCGAAGATATTTTTAGAGAGCTCGGATTTAAAGTGCCGGACTTCGAACACTTTCTCAATATTTATAAATCAATCTATTTTGATTATATGAATGAATCAGTTCTTTATCCCGATGTAAGCAATACGATAGAGCGATTAAAAAAAAATGGTTTCAAAATCGGCTTGCTTACAACTAAGGGTCAGGATCAAGCAGAATTGATACTGAAACATTTTAGTCTTTTTGATAAGTTTGATGGAGTGATGGGACGCCGACCCGGAATTTCACATAAACCTTCTCCCGAGCCGCTTTTAAAATTATGCGAAGAAACAAATATCGTTGTTGATAAAACCTTAATGGTTGGCGATTCCGAACTTGATATTGAATGCGGAAAAAATGCCGGCGCATTCACATGTGCTGTTACTTATGGATATCGTGAAAAGGAAAGTCTTAAGCTTTACAATCCGGATTTTATTATTGATAGAATCGATAGCGTTGAACATATATTAAATAATGGTAAATAAAATAATTGGAGGAACCGATGGAAAAAGGAAAAGTTACCGTTAGTATTCTAAACGGAATTGCAACCGTCAGTTTCTTTCATCCCAAAAGTAACTCGTTGCCACTTAAGTTATTAAAGGAAATTACCGAGACCATTAATAAACTATCTGCCGATAAAAATTCTAATGTAATCATAATTAAAAGCGAAGGGGAAAAATCCTTTTGCGGAGGGGCATCGTTTGATGAACTTCTTTCTATTAAGGATTTTAAAAGCGGTAAAGAATTTTTCATGGGATTTGCGCGCCTTATTAATTCCATGCGTAAATGTCCAAAGTTTATTATTGCACGCGTTCATGGTAAAGCTGTAGGTGGCGGAGTTGGGATTGCAGCAGCAGCAGATTATACCTTCGCTTCGAATGAAGCATCTGTGCGCTTAAGTGAAATATTGCTTGGTATCGGTCCACTTGTAGTTGGTCCGGCGGTTGAAAGAAAAATTGGTAAGACCGCATTTATTACAATGACAATTGATGCGGAATGGCACGATGCATTCTGGGCAAAACAGAACGGGCTTTATACAAAAGTATTTGCTACAAACCGGGAGCTTGATGAAGCCGTATCTGAATTAGCGAAGAAGATTTCCAGTTTTAATCCGGATGCTGTCGCTCAACTTAAAAAGGTATTCTGGAAAGGAACAGAAGATTGGGATGAACTATTGGAAGAACGCGCGGAGACTAATGGCAGACTCGTTTTATCCGAGTTCACAAAAAACTATATAAAGCAATTTAAGGGCAAATGAAAATTTCGAAATACCATTTTGCACTTTTGATTGTTTTATATCTAATAGCATCAATAATCCGTCTATCAATAAATTTTGCCACGGAATTTATTCCGGGTTCAAACGGTGCTTTCTATCTTGCTAATGTAAGATCAATTCTTGAAACTGGCGAAATTTTATTTAAAGACTTTCCTTTAATATTCTGGATTGAAGCTCTTCTTGCAAAAATATTTATCGTATCAGGAATAACCGGATTTGAAAAATCGATCGATCTTGCTTGCCGGTTGTTCGATTCTTTTGTTCCTACATTATCAATTATACCGGCATATTTTCTAATTAAACGCCTTACTACAAAGAACGAAAACCCACACTCAATAATTCTGTTTACGACTTTATCAATTCTATTTATTTCTTTTCTGTTACTGGTTTCGGATTTTCAAAAAAATTCGCTCGGATTGTTGTGGCTTTTCAGTTTGATGTTGTGGGTGCATAAGAGTCTGGAAGAAAAGAAAATTATCAATTACATAATTTCTTTTATTTTTGTTGCACTTACTGGCGCTACTCATTTCGGATGTTTTCTTGTTGCGATTTTGTACATAATACTTGTCCTGTTGATAAACAATCTTGTTAATAGAAAAATTTATTTTAAAACCGCAGCAACAATGGTTCTGCTATTAATAACGGCATACATAATAATTTATGCCATAAGTCCTCCGCGACTTAGAACGGTTATCGATTTTATTTATAATATGTTTAGAAATCCAGTGATAATACTTTTCTTTGAAGGAAAACCGGTTCTCTCTCCAATTGATTTAGCAAGCATATTCCTAATCAATATGACGGCCGTGTTTGCAGCAATTATGTATGTTAAGAATTATAAAACGCTTTCAAGCGCAAACAGGGTATTTATACTATCGGCATTAATCTTAACTTTCTTTCTAGCTTTACCCTTTATTGGATTTGAATGGTCGCAACGACTCAGTTTTATTTCGTATATACCGGCAGTATCACTAATGCCTTTTATTCTCGACAATATAGTATCGGGAAAAAGAAAAAAAAATTTTATGGTTACAACTATAATCGTTGTTCTGCTTTCGGTTTTTGTTAGAATGTCAATCCCCGTGTATTCAAACATGAATAGAGAACAGTACAGTGAATTACGGGAGCTTAAAGAAAAGTTACCGAAAGACGGTAATGTTTTGATGGTTGCACGTCACGGTTTGGAGTGGTGGTCGTCGTACATATTGCGAATGCCGGTTATTAAAGAAGGAGCCCTAGAAAAAATATACTGGGATAGGTTTAAATACATGCTGTTTATAATTCAGAAGAAGGACAAAGCACCATTTGGACCAATAGGAATATTTGGAACGCCGTTCCGTGAACCGAGATTACCCGAGCAATCGAACTTAATTCTTGAAGGTGAATACTTCGATATTTATTGGGCGAAATTTCCACCTGTCGATATGTCAATATTTTTTGAAACGCCTTAATGAATTGTTCGATAACATAATATTTATTTTATGAAATAGATTCAAAATTAGAAACTATTATTTCATTGTGATCGTTACATCATAAATATAATTAAACAAAAATGAGTTTCATTCTACGAATAATTATTATTGCCGTACTTGCACTGGGCATCCAATTTTACTTTTTAGGAAGATTACAAGGATCGATAAGAATTGTTTTTCCCAAAATAAATCCGGCAAAAATAAAAAAGTATAAATGGCTGCTTCTTCTTTTTGCCAATATCTATTTAATAGTCGGCTTAATATATCTAGTTTATATTCAGTTTACCGGGACCAATATTGCGTTTCCTCCGCCATATCCCTGGTTCGATTATTTAATTCAATTTCCTTTCTGGGTTTTTATTGTCCTTGTCTTTCAATCAATTTTACTCTTTCTTCTTTTAGAGCTGATTTATCTTGTCACTATTATATTTGCCAGTCATTACAAAGAAAAAGCTAAAATACTTCTTTCTAAAATCCGGCTTGTATTGGTTTTTTTCTTTTTATTTTATGTGCCGGCAAGAACATATTACGATTATTCTACAGTCTCAACCAGAATTGTTGAGTATAAAAAATCCGGTTTACCGGCAGAACTTAATGGATTTAAAATTGTGCTTATTGCCGATGTTCAGGCAGATCGTTATACAAACAGGGAAAGGTTGAGCAAATACATTAACGAAGTCAACAAAACAAATCCCGATTTAGTACTAATTGCCGGCGACGTAATTACCTCAACACCAACATATATTCCATTAGCTGCAGAAGTGCTCGGTAATATAAAATCGAAATATGGCGTTTACAGTTGTGTCGGTGATCATGATAACTGGGCATACAGAACAGATAACGAGAGAAGTAGAAGAGAAATTACCGAAGCGCTGCATGCCCAAAATGTTAAGATGATTGACAATGACAAGTTGGTTCTCAACGTTTATAATGCGAAAGTTGGAATAACATTTATTACCAATACATACGTAGAAAGTATTGATAAATACACAATTGACAGTTTGGGCAATAATAATCACGAGGATCTTAAGATTTTTTTAACTCACCAACCAAGAAGTTTCTTAATCAACTATGCTAAAGAGTTTGGTTACGATCTGTTTTTTGCGGGTCATACTCATGGAGGACAGCTAACATTTTTATTCCCCTTTATAAATCTTTCACCAACCCTTATAGAAACCAAATATGTAAAAGGCGATTTCCGGTTTGGAAATATGCTTGCCGTTGTTAATCGTGGACTTGGAATGTCGCTGGCGCCAATCCGCTATAATTCCACTCCGGAAGTTACGTTGATTTTAATAACCACTAAATAACAGTCGGAAGAAATGTTGAATTTTGAATGCTGAGTTGTTAATGTAGTCGGATTTAAATCTTAGAGTATACCATGAAAGAGAACAATATAATAAAAGAGAAAACATTTGCTTTTGCATTGATGATAATTGAGCTTTATCAAAAACTTGTAAAAACAAATGAATTTATTCTGTCAAAACAATTGTTAAGGAGTGGAACAAGTATTGGTGCAAATGTTGAGGAAGCAACGGCAGCACAAACCAAGCGTGATTTCATAACAAAAATGTCGATTGCTTCAAAAGAAGCGCGGGAAACAAAATACTGGCTCAGGTTGCTAAATGAATCAAAGCTTACCAACGAGAATCTATCAATACAATTAAAAGAAATCGATGAAATAATTAATATTATCACGGCAATTGTTAAAACTTCTCAAACAAGTTTAAAAACTTAATTCAGGATTTATAATTTACCACTCAACATTATAGTATCTCTTTAATCTTTATTAGCATATTTTATTGCGATTCGTAATCTGGTAATAGAAATTATTATATTTATTAAAAATAAAACGAGGTTAAAATGAAAGTTTCTAAAAATTTGAGATTGATTGCCTCCATTAGAGAGTTTCTAAAAGACCGGTTTAATCTCGACGAAGATAAAGCAGACGAGCTGCAGACGATAGAAAATTTAAGAAAAGGAATTGAATTTAGAGGAACAAACTTATGGGTTTTAATCTTTGCTATAATTGTTGCTTCTGTAGGGCTCAATGTAAATTCAACCGCAGTAATAATTGGCGCAATGTTAATATCGCCTCTTATGGGTCCAATAATGGGAATAGGTCTTGGAGTTGGAATAAATGATTTCGAATTAATAAAAAGGGCTTTCAAAAATTTAGCTGTTGCGGCGGGAATAAGTATTTTAACATCGGCACTCTATTTTTTTATTTCACCTCTCGGTGAAGCTCGGTCCGAATTACTTTCAAGAACCACACCTGCTATATGGGATGTTTTAATAGCGCTTTTTGGCGGACTTGCCGGAATAGTTGCCGCCTCCAGAAAGCACTTTAGCAATGTTATTCCGGGCGTTGCAATTGCAACAGCATTGATGCCGCCACTTTGCACCGCCGGTTACGGATTGGCATCCGGAAATATTTCCTTTTTTATTGGTGCCTTCTTTTTGTTCTTCATCAATAGTGTCTTTATAAGTTTTGCTACCCTAATCATTGTTAGATTTCTTAAATATCCAAAAAAAGAATTTGTTAACCCGACAACTGAAAAGAAAGTTAAGCAATATATTTTAATCATAATTCTAATAACAGTAATACCAAGTTTATTTATGGCTTATAACATTGTAAACAGAAGTCTTTTTGAAAGGAATGCCAATGCATTTATTAATAATGAATTGACTTTTAGGAACACTCATATTTTGAGCAAGAATATAATACAAAGCGAAGGTAAAAAGTTAATTGAACTTTTTATGGTTGGAGAAAGGCTTGATGAAAAAACAATTGAACTTACAAAACAGAAATTGGAGAAATATGGAATAAAAGACGCCGAACTTAATATTAATCAGGGTATTTCCGGTGATGAAAAATTCGATCTTAGTTATATTAGAGCCGGATTGATTGAAGATCTTTATAAAAAAAATGAAGAACTGCTAAAGTCTAAAGAGAAAAAGATAGAATTGCTTGAAAGAGAACTTGCAAGAGCCGGATTAGCGCGATATCCCGTTGAAGAAATTTATAACGAAGCCAAAGCACAGCACTCTAACTTGTCTCAATTTTTCATCGATAAAGTTGTAATAGCCGGATCAAAGAAAATTGGACTGGATACTATTAGTGTTGCTTATGCAAAATTTACAACCAAACCGGGTGCAAGCGAAGTTCAACGATTTGAAAACTGGCTGATTGCAAGAACCAAGACCGATAAAATTAAATTGATAATTCAGTAGTGATTAAATATGAGTAAATTATTTCTATCCGGAATATATATCTATCCCGTTAAATCTCTTGGCGGCATTTGTCTAGAGGTTTCCGAAGTAGAAACCCGCGGATTGAAATACGACAGGAGATGGATGCTTGTTGATGAATCAGGAAAGTATATAACACAAAGAACTCATTCCCAATTAGCTTTAATAAATGTTGCGATAAAAAATAATTGTCTAAAATTTCACCACAAAAAACAGGATGCTAACTATTATAGTGTTGATATAAATAGTTATAGCACAGAAAAAATTGAAGTAGTTATCTGGAACGACACGGTTCTTGCTAATCAGGTAAGTCGGGAAGCTAATGAATGGTTCAGCGAAATGCTCGGTATTAATTGCCGGTTGGTTTATATGCCCAATGATACTCTTCGTCAGGTTGATAATAAATATGCGCATGATAAAGAAATAGTTGGTTTTGCAGATGCTTATCCTTTCCTACTTATCGGTCAATCCTCGCTGGACGAATTAAATTCCCGTTTAGAAATAAAACTTCCAATGAATCGTTTTAGACCTAACCTTGTATTCAGTGGCGGAGAACCGTTTGATGAGGACCGGATAAAATCCTTTGCAATAGGCGATATAACTTTCTATCCGGTTAAACCATGTGCAAGATGTATCGTTACAACTATAGATCAGGAAAATGCCGCAACCAATGTAGAACCCTTAAAAACTTTAGCAACGTATCGTACGATTAACAATAAAGTTATGTTCGGTCAAAATATAATACATAGAGGAAGCGGTACAATTAAAGTCGGAGATGAGTTCGCAGTATTAGAGTGGAAATAAATTTTTGTAATTCACAATTTGATATTTATGGTTATAGTGCGTTTAGTAGAAATGATAAGTTAACTACAGATGATTTTAAATTACTGGTAATAGCACAAAAATAAAATCTATTTTTTGGTGGTTGTAATGGGATGGTTATTAATTAAAAAACGTTTTAGATTATAAGGGAAAGATTATTAATCACTGTAAAATTCTTGTTTTAGTATTGAAACAATCTTAAAAATAAAACGCTCAATTAAAGGAGGGCGCCATGAAAAAGTTAGCAGTTCTTCTCTGTCTAATTTTTACATTCGGGTGTTCTTCTGTTAAGTATGATAACAAAATATCCAGCATGCCGGTATTGTTGGAACGAACGGAATTACCCACTATCCCTCCCGATGTCACAAGTTCAGAATTCTACCTTACAGTTAAAATGATGGTTAATGAAAAAGGCGAAGTTGCTAAAGTTGTTTTACTTAATGGATTGGGAATGCCAGAATGGGATTCATCAGCAGTTAAATCTATCAAACGATGGAAATACGAACCAGCAAAAGTTGATGGAACCCCGATTAATTTATGGTTGGTTCAGAAAGTAAAAGTTCAGGTTGAAACTCCCCTTTATCTGCCTCTATCTGAAATAGTGTGTGATAGCTACGATCAGGCAGAGTTTATTATGTCCAAGCTTAGTGAAGGAGAAGATTTCGGTGAACTTGCGTTAAAATATTCTAAGGACACTTCTAAAAGCAGAAACGGCTATATCGGCAAAAAAGATATTAATCTTTATCCAGCAAACATAAGCCGTGTATTAAGAAATTTATCAATCAACCAACACACCAAACCGCTTCAAATCGGGAAGCAATATGTTATTTTTAAAAGAATGAGGATCTAGTAAAAATTCAATCTCTCTTTATTAGTTTAAAATCGCTATAATGCAATTGTCAATTACAAAAAAAGAAAGCTAAAAAAATGGCAAATGTTTTAAACTGGTTCGAAATCCCGGCAGCCGATTTAAATAGAGCTGTAAAATTTTATTCAGAAGTTCTAGATGGCAAATTCTACCTAACTGATTTTGGCGGTTTTAAAATGGCATTCTTTCCTATGGAGGGAAACGGTGTTGGAGGCGCACTCTGTCAGGGTGAATGGTATAAACCAAGTCAGGATGGAGCTATTGTTTATCTCAATGCAAATCCTGATTTAAGCATTCCTCTATCAAGAGTTGAAGCTGCCGGCGGTAAAGTTATTATGGATAAAAAATTGATTTCTGAAGATATCGGGTATATGGCGATGTTTATTGATTGCGAAGGGAACAGAGTAGCTTTTCATTCGAATAAATAATTTAATAAAGGGGAGGCTGCTATTTACATCCCCATCAATTATAAATTATATTTCTTCTGTAGGTCCTTGGCACGAAAGGTTAAGCGGTCATTATCAAAATCATCAATCTCATCTAAAAGTCTTTTAACCTTTGGTTTATCGGTGTTTAATTTTAGGTAAATATCTACAAGATATTTATAAGCAGTGTATTTATCCCGATCGTTTTTTGAGGTGATGCATCGTCTATAAAAGTTCTCTGATTTATTAAACATATTGTTCTTGAAGTAAACAAGTCCCATCAACAAATTAAACCGGCATTCAATATCGGGTGTCCTTTTCAGATCCGGTTTGTTATCTGCCTGGGCTTCAATTTCAGAAATTGATTTTCCACTTGCAACAAAAACGGAAAATTGATTAAACCATTTACTTTCACGTTCATATTTTTTTGTGATTTCAAAAATTTCTTTATATCGATCATCGAGTTCGGATTCATATTTTTTTTGAAGAGAGGTATTGCCCGTTAACCAGCTGTTAAAGGTGATAATATATTTTGCGTTTCCCGACGCACCACGCCACAGTAATTTTTCATTTTTAAGCGACGACTCCGCAAATTTTATTGCAAGCTCCGAATTACCAATAGCATCATAATACCTTGCCCGGGTATAATCTTCTATCAAATCAGAATTTATTAGCGAAGCAACTTTATTAAACTCGTATAATCCGATTAGTCTCTGGCAATAAGAATTTAGAGTTCGTTTATTTCTGGGAAATTTGCTTAAAAAATCCTCATAAAATTTCATTACTTCAAAATCATTATCCTCAAGACTCGAGTAGATTTCGATTAATGTAAGAGCCGTTTGGCCATAGGTAAGTTTCCCTTTTTCGTAAGCAAGCTGAAGGTAATTAATTCCTTTCGCTCTGTCGCCGGACATACCAAGAACCCCGGCGATGAATCCGGTTACTCCGCTTAATCTGTCGGCATAATAATAAAGCATTCCTAACACAAGGTAAGCATCGTAAAATTGCGGATCTGCTTTCAGAACCTCTTCCATAATATTTCTGGATTTCTGTCCGTTCCTAAAAGCGCTCCACCACGAACCGTCAATACCATTAATTCTGCCGAGGTAGGCGTAGATTGATCCGAGATAAAATTTATTTTCTGTATCGAGTTTTGCTTTATCAAATTTATTTAACACAGTCTCGCAATAATTTATTATTTCCTTATTTAATACTTTTCTTCCGGCATCGCGTTTATCCGGATCCAGTTCGGCAACTTTCTGATAATACTCAAGTATTTTTGTGTTAATGTAGTAGTAATAATATTTAGGTGAATTTGATAATAACTTTATTTGATCCTGTGATAACTGAAGAGCGCGATCGAATTCTTCGTTAAAAGTATGATTAATTATCTGTCTGTCAATGTTGTTGGGCTCATACGGTTTTGCTATTAGCAACAAAGGGAGTATAAAAAACGGAATTAATTTCTTCATATAAACAGATTCCCGTATTATATTTCTGTTGATTAATTTTGTTGTGCAAGATAATTAAAAATTCTTTGTCTGATAATATTAAAAGCGGCCAGTTTAAATAAAACGGTTTTATCATGAACAAATTAAATTCATTTCTAAAGACTACTTTCTTCGGCGGATTTCTTGTTGTTCTGCCGATCATATTACTGATTTTTGTTCTTAATTGGTTTTATGAATTTCTAATCGAGAATATTCGCCCAATTACTAATTTGTTGATTCAAACGGCAAAGATGAGCGAGTTAATTGCCGCGATAATAGCTGTTATTATAATGCTTCTCTTGTTTTTTCTGGTTGGACTTCTTGTTCAAACACGTTTGGGAAAATTCTTTTTCGAAATTATTGAAGAACGCTTATTAAAGAGAATTCCTATTTACAGAATTATTAAAGAAACGGTAATTCAGCTATTTGGCGGAGAGAAGATGATCTTTAAGGGCGTTGCGCTTGTAAGACCATTTCATAATGATACTCTTATAACAGCATTTATCACAGATGAAAGTTCGAATGATTATGTTACTGTTTTCGTTCCATCCGCGCCGGCACCAACCGGCGGCTATATCTATCATATCAAAAAAGAGTATGTAACTAAAATCGATTATCCCGTTGAACAAGCTATGAGAACTGTTTTAAGTCTTGGCGCCGGGTCAAAAGAATTTATATCGCAACTAAAAGAAAAAGAATTAGTTGATAAATAGTAAAAGCCGGGATTTAATTTTATTATTAATAGCGATTTTAATAAACCCATACCAACCAGATCTTTTTCAGAACTTATAAAACTTTTTTACCGTCCAATACAATAAAATATCATTTGCTTCGTTTACCTGTATAGAAAATAAATTTTTATGAATCAATTAAACGAGAATAACCTTATACAAAGGTGCAGAATGGGGGAATCTGCTTCATTCGGACCGTTGATAAAAATTTATAAAAACCGATTATTCTCATATCTAATTCAAATAAGCGGTGATAAAAATCTTGCCGAAGATTTATTTCAGGAGACATTAATTAAAGTATGGAGCGGTCTTTCAAATTATTCAGAGCAAAACAGATTTTCTTCCTGGCTCTTTTCAATTGCACATAATACAGCGATGGATTCAATAAGAAAAAATAACAGACAAAGAATTGTTGAAACAGTTGAAGAACCGGATTTTTATGCGGGGACAGCAAATCCGCATCAGGAGATTGTTAATAAGGAAACAACACAAATAATATCTTCTGCAATAGAGAAACTTTCCCCAAAACAAAAAGAGGTTTTTCTGTTAAGAATTAATGGCGAGCTGACATTCAAAGAAATATCAGAATTGACAGGAGAATCATTAAATACGGTTTTATCTCACATGCATTATTCTGTTAAGAAACTTAGAAAAATATTGAGGTTCGAAAATGCCGAATAACGAAAAGTTGATCTGCCAGATTTTTGAAACCGAAATGTGGCTTTATTTAGATAGAAATCTATCTGATGAAAAGATGGAATTCTGGCGTTCACATTTAAGAGCCTGTAAATCATGTAAGGAGTTGCTCGCACAATCCGAAGAGTTGATTTCATATGCAACCGAAAGTCTTGTGATAGAAATTGATAACGTTTTTTTTGATGAGGCGGTATTGAAAGCAGTAAAAAGCAAGAGACCGGGAATTATAAAGTTGTTTCTGCAGAAAAGGAAGGAGATGATTGTTCCAATAGGAAAAGTTGTATTAGCAAGCGCACTGGTTATAGCCGCAGTTCTAATTTCACTTCTTTCTGACAAGCCCAACTCGGTTAAATCTGTAGGCAAAGAAATATTAGAGTGGGAAGGAGAAAAAATAAAAGCCGAGATTGAAAACATATCTTATTCAATTAATATGCTGGATCAAAACGATTGGAACAGACAGATGCATTTTATCGATCAGAAAATTGAGTTAATAGAAAAGAGTACAGATAAATTATCATTTAATTAAAGGGAGGTATAAAATGAGAAAAATTTTATTTGTTATGTGTTTGGGGGTTATATTATTATTGGCCTGGAAGCTAAATGCACAGACATCAGAAACATACAAAGAATATTTATCGCAATATAAGGAAACGGATAATATTTATTTAACTCAGATTCAAGGAAAAGAGTTAAGTAAAGAGGAGGAAGAAAAACTATTAAAAAATTTATCTCCGGGAATTAGGGCAAAAATGGAGGAGATTAAAAAACTTAATAAAAATAAGTATTATCAATTGCTTAGAACTTCGTTTCCGTTCGGATATTTAGCCACAACTTTTAGTAATCAGGAAGAATATACCGGATTGCTAAATTCAAACGAGAATCTAAAAAAGGAAAAAGAATTAGAAATTGAAGCAGAATTATTGGCATTAAAAATTAAAAATGTAGAAGGTGGTAGCCAACAAAAACTGAAAAACGACTTAGCCGGTATATTAAATCAACTGTTCGATTTAAGAGAGATCCGAAAGGAAATTGAGGTAAAACAACTTGAAAAAAGATTACAGGAATTAAAAGAATCGCTTCAAGCAAGAAAGCAAAACAAAAATGAAATTGTTCAGAGAAGAATTCAGGAAATGATTGGCGACTCCAGATATTTGAGATGGGAATAGTAATTTATTTCGTAGAGGCGCAATCAATTGCGTCTCTACTGATTTTTGAAAGCATTTAATTATTTGAAAAGTAATCTAAAATTTGTTGAGCTTTATTTTCTTCTCCTTCCGGAACGGGAACTCTAATTGTAAAATAATTCCTTTCGGGTACTTTGCCGCCCATCATTGCAAACTGGCTCCATTGGAAAGATAGAGTTTTGTTGTTGTCGATTAGGTTAATGCCATCAATCCGTCCGAATCTTCCATTGGGATACCACATTCCATTCAAATAGATTCCTTCTTTCGAAATTAGAGCTTTGCCGGAGTATTTTTGGTTCCGCCTTAAATTCATCAATGGAACATACCATTGAAGAACTCCGGTTAACAAAATTATTCCAAGTGCGCCATAGATTGCACCCCACGGTTCGTCAACAAAAAGAATAAATAGCAAAGCGAAAAAAATCGAAAATCCTGAAGCTGTATAGAATAGAATTCTCTTATCCTGCCTATCTCGCTTGTATTCAAGTTCATAATATTTCTTCCATTCAATTTTAGAATAACTCCATCTGGCAAACGTCTCTTCGCTTGCTATCGCCTTTTCCAACGAGCGCGCCTGAATAAAAAATATTATCGAAGAAATAAAAAATGTAAGAGTCACTATAATACCGGCGAATATTAAAGCAAATCCTCCAACGAATCCATCCATTTCAGAAATGATGGGATAAAAAATCATTATTAGACCAAGCGCTGCGATAATTAAACATATTACCGCCCACTTTTTAGGACCGTTTCTATATTCTGTCATATTTGAACCTGGATATAAGTTGGTTCTAAAATAATAACCGGCGCATAAAAGTAAAAGTCACCACAGAACAAAAAATAAAAAAGTTGAAATACACAAAACAACTTTTATGTGAAGATATGTCAGCATCATTAGCTAAAAAAAAGAGTTGAAGTAAAAAAATGAAAGGAGTTCGATAATAAAAATTGGTTTATTTATTTCGCATTTCTGAATTCAAGCGTAAAAGTTGAGCCGACACCTTTTTGAGATTCGAGATGGATTTCTCCTTCGTTTAGCTCAACAAAGCGTTTTACTATTGCCAATCCAAGTCCCGAACTAGCCTCGCCCGCAGTTGGAATAGAGGATAATTTAACAAAAGGTTTGTACATGTTCTGTATGTCATCGGTACTAAAGCCCTGACCGAAATCCTGAACGGTGATAATTACCCGATCACCCGATAACTTAACGCCGACAATTATTTTTTTATTATGTTCTGAGTATTTAATTGCGTTAGTTAACAGGTTCTCTATTATCTGTGCAAAAAGAATATTGTCCGCAAATATAAAGGCTTCCTCTGATGGATATTCTTTAACAATTTTCTGGCTTTTCTTTTGGGCATGATGCTCAACCCGATCGACCACCCGGTCAATTTCCTGTGTAACACCGATAATACTCTTTTCGAGAGAGAAGTTTTGTCCTTCAAACCGGCTGAAATTCAAGAGCTGGGTAATCAAATCTTGCATTCTTTCGCCGGCTTCACTAATCATATTAACAAGATTTCTATTTTCATGATCAAGCTGAGCTTCTTCTAATAAAATTTCTGCAAATCCTTTAACTGCGAATACCGGATTTTTTAAATCGTGGGATACAATTCTTAGTATCTCAACTTTCTGACGGTTTTCCTCTTCTGCTTTATCGCGTAATTTTTTTTCTTCTAAGGCAGCTTTCTCGGCTTCTTCTTTTGCAGTTTTATAACTCTGGGTTCTTTCTTCTATAATTTTTTCCAGTTTGATTTGTTCTTTTTTAGCAAGCTGAATTCGGGAATAATATAAAAACAATATTCCAAGAATTATAGATAACGAAGCCAGAATATAAAAAACCGGCGTCTCCCAGAATCTTGAATCAACACGGAATTTTATTGAAGCCGGCGCAACGCTCCAGTTTCCGTAACTATCCGAAGCGAGGATTTGAAACTCGTAATTTCCATAAGGAAGTTTTTGATAACTAATCTCACGTCTGCCTTCAATGTCTCGCCATTCATCATCCAATCCAATTAGTTTGTATCTAAATCTAACATTTTGAGGTGAGGCGAATGAGGGAGAGTTAAATCTTATAGTAAAGTTTGTATAATCACTTGGCAAAACTATTTCGTCGCCCGGATAAAAAATAGAATCTCTTAATTCCAGAGATTCAATAAATATTTTCGGCTTGGCAACAATTTCCCTGAATGATTTCAGATCGATTATTACAGGTCCGCCGAACGATGGGAACCACAGGTTTCCTTCGTAATCCCGCATCCAGCTTGGCTGGCATCCGCCATTAAATTCAATATTTGCAAGACCTTCTTCGGAACCGTAATTAATTGAAATCAGAAAATCTTTTTTGCCGTCCAGATAACTATCTATTTCGGTTTCGCGTATCCTGAATATTCCATTATTACACGTAAACCAGAAATTTCCTTTACCATCTTCTACAATTGCAGAAACAATATCATTGAACAATCCATTCTTTCTTGTGATGGTAACAAATCGATCTTTCAATTTTACTCTAAGACCGTTTCCATAAGTTCCTACCCAGAGA
>Ga0067045_1030322_pt1 | contig 15725 bp, 10 predicted proteins | sample TerdegcTABiofilm_FD_59184 | JGI IMG/M metagenome (GOLD analysis project Ga0067045, IMG submission 59184) | Combined Assembly of (Gp0054472, Gp0054536) Wastewater bioreactor microbial communities from Singapore -Terephthalate degrading...
GCTGGTGACCCGGATGGACAGGCAGCGTTTCGAGCCGCTGGCGCTTTGCTTTTACCCCGGCGGCGAATTTGAACAGGAAATCAAAGAATCCGGAGTCCCTCTTATGTCGCTCGGCAAAGCTGGACGCTGGGACTGGCTGCGGTTTTTCATCCGGTTGGTACGGAAGCTTAGAGAGACCCGGCCGCACATCCTGCACGGCTACCTGGAAACTCCTAATATCCTGAGTGTGCTGGCCAGGCCGTTTTTGCCTGGCGTGCGAGTGGTCTTTGGCCTGCGCGCTTCGGATATGGAGCTTCAGCGCTACCCCTGGGTGATCCGCCTGCCCTATCACATCCAGCCTCGCCTGGCAAGGTGGGCAGATTTCTGCATCGCCAACTCTGATGCCGGAAAGGTTTTTTGGCGCAGCAAAGGTATTCCGGAGGAGAAAATCGCCGTCATTTCAAACGGCATTGACACTCAAAAGTTCTCTCCAAATCGTTCCGGCGCGGCTTTGTTTCGCCGCCGGTGGGGCATCCCCGTTGGATCTCAGGTGGTGGGAGCAGTCGGCCGTCTCGATCCTCAAAAAGGGTGCGAGGTCTTCATTGAAGCGGCTTCGATCTTACTTCTTGAAAAGTCGGATGTTTATTTGATCTGGGTTGGGGATGGTTCGCCAGCCTATCGCGAGGAACTGTTCCGGCTGGCACGTTCGTTTGGGGTTTCGGAGCGGTTGATTTGGCTGGGCGTCCGCCCGGATGTGGCGGACGTGTATCAAACCCTGGATGTTTTCTGCTCTCCTTCCAGTTATGGAGAAGGTTTTCCCAATACCCTGGCCGAAGCCATGGCGTGCGGGCTGCCTTGTGTGGCTACCGCTGTGGGGGATGCCCCTTTGATTCTAGGCGACGCTGGTTTCATTGTCCGGCGGCGCGATCCGCAGGCGCTGGCGGCGGCATTACAGCGCATACTCGACTTGCCGCCAGAGGAGAGATGGCAGATGGGGGCGCGCTCTCGGGTACGCATCGTTGAGAACTACTCGATGGAGAAGATGGTAGCTGCCACCCAGGACGCTCTGGCGGCGCTGGTTGGCGGCTCTATCTGCCCGGCGGGTTGAAAGGTTTTATGATTTTACAACTTTCGGGGGCGAAACCGCAAACCCGGATAAACAATGAGGCAGTATGAACTTTGAGAAGATTTGCGTTTTAGGTTTGGGGTATATTGGCCTGCCGACCGCCGCCACGCTGGCCGGGAAGGGTGTTCAGGTGATCGGAGTGGACGTTGATGCGCGGGTGGTCAACGGCTTGCAAAACGGGCTTGTCCATATTCACGAAGAAGGATTGAATACGCTGGTTTTGTCGGCCTTGCAATCCGGACGCCTGACCATCCGCAGCGCGCCTGAAAAAGCCGACGCCTTTATCATCACTGTTCCGACCCCGTTTTTTGAGGACAAGCGCGCCGATATGCGTGCCGTCATCCGCGCGGCCGAATCCATCGCGTCGGTCCTGGCACATGGCAACCTTGTCGTGCTGGAGTCGACCTCTCCCCCCAGAACTACTCGCGAGCTAATTGTTCCCATTCTCGAACGCTCTGGCCTCAAAGCTGGTCAGGATTTTTATGTTGTCTATTCGCCCGAACGCGTCCTGCCTGGCCAGATTCTGCGTGAGCTGGTCGAAAACGCCCGCGTGATCGGGGGGATTGACCTGGCCTCAGCGCAGGCGGGCGAGGGTCTCTATCGTATTTTTGTCAGAGGCCAAATTGTGTTGACCGATTGCACCACAGCCGAGATGATTAAGCTGATGGAAAATACTTATCGCGATATCAATATCGCCATTGCGAACGAATTTTCCCGCCTGGCGGACTATTTTGGCATTGACGTTTGGGAAGCAGTGAGGATCGCCAATTTGCACCCGCGAGTCAACATCCTGCAACCCGGCCCCGGCGTGGGTGGACATTGCATTAGCGTTGATCCATGGTTTCTGGTGGAAGCGGCCCCTCATCTTACCCCGCTTATCCGAACAGCCCGCCAGGTCAACGATGCCCAACCGCGCTATGTGCTTCAGCTGGTCGAGCGAGCGGCTGGCGGCTCACTGGCAGGCAGACGAATTGGAGCGCTGGGTCTTTCGTATAAAGCCAACGTGGATGATCTGCGGGAAAGCCCTGCTATCCAGGCCGCCTGTCTTTTGAAAGAAGCTGGCGCTGATGTTGTCGCTTACGAGCCCAACAAGCCCGATGCCATCCTGGAGGGCATAAAAACCGTTGATGCGCTGCAGCCAGTTCTCGATCATGCAGAGCTGTTGCTGTTGCTGGTTGGGCACGATTCATTCCGCCAGTTGCATCCCCAAGAGCTGGCGCGACGAACACAAGCCCGTTTGCTGGTGGACTGCGTCAATGCCTGGACGGATCCTGCCTGGCAGAGAGCTGGGTTTGAAGTGCATCGCCTTGGTGTGCGAAAGGATTGACCACCCTGCCCTTCGATCAACGAATGACTAACGCGATATCTGAACCTGCCCCTGCCCGCATTGCGCTTTTTTTGCCTGACCTTCGCCCCGGGGGCGCCGAACGAGTCATGCTGCAGCTTGCTGGCGGATTTGTTGACGCTGGCCACGAGGTAGACCTGGTGGTGGTGCATGTGATCGGCGCATTGGCGAATGAAGTCCCACCTGAGGTACGCCTGGTCAGCCTCAACGCTCGCAGCGAATACACCTGCCTCCCCAGTTTGTTACGTTACTTGCGCCAGAATAACCCTAGCGCTTTGCTTTCGACCATGATCCTCGCCAATTGGGTGGTTGTTCTGGCGGTCCGGTTGGCGGGCTGTCAGACACGGGTAGTTCTAAGAGCCGCTACAACGCTTTCCCGCCAGTGGCGTTCTTCCGTTTTTAAGAAATGGCTGGAACGCGTTCTTGTTCACCTGCTCTATCCGCACTCGGACGGCATTGTAGCTGTTTCGCAAGGCGTTGCTCAAGATCTGACATCATACGCCGGCGTGCCAGCCAGCCATATTCGTGTGATCCCCAACCCGTTGATTTCAGAAGCGCTGCTCCAAAGATCTTTCCAACCCCTTCCGCCTGGCGTTGAACTTCCCACCTCATCGCCGCTCATCCTGTCAGCCGGACGCCTGGAACCCGAAAAAGATTTTCCAACGTTGTTGCGCGCTTTTGCAATCCTTCGCCAACAAAGACCGGCTCGCTTGATCATCCTCGGAGAAGGGAAAGAACGCCAGGCGCTAGAAGCGTTGATCGAATCGCTGGGAATTTCGGGAGAAGTGCAACTGGCCGGCTATGTGCAAAATCCGTTAGCGTATATGCGCAAAGCCAGCGCGTTTGTCCTTTCTTCGACCTGGGAAGGATTGCCCAATGTGCTGATCGAAGCGATGGCGTGTGGTTGCCCGGTGATTAGCACCGATTGTCTCAGTGGTCCTTCGGAGATTCTCAATGGTGGCCAGTACGGCCATCTGGTGCCTGTTGGGGATGTGCAGGGAATTGCGGATGCCATCCGGTCCGTGCTGGACGGCGAGAAGCGCCTGCCGCCGCCGGAGTGGCTGGAACAATACCGGGTAGACCAAGTTGTGCAGCAGTATCTCGATACCCTGGGACTGTAGCTGAGAATTGTAAGAAGGTCATGATGTGTGGTATTGCCGGTTTTTTAGATCCTTCCTGTAAGTGGAACGCGTTGGAACTGCGAGCCCTTGCTTCAGGCATGGCAGACGCCATCCGGCATCGCGGCCCGGATGACAGCGGCGTTTGGGCGGATGAAGAAAGCGGTCTATCCCTGGGGTTTCGCCGCCTGGCAATCCTGGATCTTTCCCCAACCGGTCGCCAGCCGATGCTCTCCGCAGATGAACGATACGTGCTCGTTTTCAATGGCGAAATTTACAACCATGAAGAATTGCGTGACCAGCTTCGAGGGTATGGTCATTCTTTTCGCGGTCGCTCGGACACCGAGGTGATCCTGGCTGGGGTGGGGCAGTGGGGTTTGTTCCCGGCGGTTGAACGGCTGAATGGGATGTTTGCTTTCGCATTGTGGGATCGCCCCCAGCGGCGGCTGTTTCTGGCGCGCGATCGCATGGGGATTAAACCGCTCTATTACGGTTGGTCCGGCGGCGTTTTTTTGTTTGGCTCCGAGTTGAAAGCCATGCGAAAACACCCTGCCTTCACCACTGATGTTGATCCTGATGCGCTGGCGCTGCTCTTACGTTATGGCTATATTCCGGCGCCTCACTCCATTTATCAGGGCATCTATAAACTTCTGCCGGGGACTGTGCTGGAAATATCGCCGGAAGGCGTAGTCGGTCAACCCCAGGCGTTTTGGTCGGCCCGCCAGGCTGCCGTTCGGGGTGTGTTGCAGCCTTTTACCGGCAGCGAGTCGGAAGCGGTCGAGCAGTTGGATGCTCTGCTACGGGACTCCGTTCGCCTTCGAATGATTGCCGATGTCCCATTAGGCGCTTTTCTTTCTGGCGGCATCGATTCCTCCACCATCGTAGCGCAGATGCAGGTGCAAAGCAGCCGTCCGGTTAAGACATTTACCATCGGATTTGCCGAACCAGGTTTTAACGAAGCAGATCATGCCAGGGCTGTTGCCAGATACTTGCAAACTGAGCATACGGAACTGGTTGTCACCCCAAAAGAAACGCTGGAGGTTATCCCCCTGCTCCCTGAACTGTACGATGAGCCTTTCGCCGATTCCTCTCAAATCCCAACTTTTTTGGTCTCTCGCCTGGCGCGCCAGCATGTTACCGTCAGCCTTTCAGGCGATGGCGGCGATGAACTCTTTGCCGGCTATAATCGCTATCCGGGTTGTAGCCGCCTGTGGCGAGGTGTGGGCTGGGCTCCCCGGCCACTCCGCCTGTTGGCAAAAGGCGTGTTAGATATTCTGGCAACTGCTGGCCTTCAGCGGAATGGTTTGCCCGCTGCATTTCAAAAAGCGCTGCGCGACCGCCGAGTGTTATCCGCCGCTACTTCGCAGGCACTCTACCATCGCTTTATCTCTTTGTGGGAACATCCTACTGCCCTCTTGTTGAGAGGGATGGAACCATTGACCAATCTCACCGATCAGAGTTGCTGGCCGCCGGAGTTAGACTTTGAGCATTGGATGATGTACATGGATTTGGTCACTTACTTGCCGGATGACATCCTGGTAAAAATGGACCGCGCCAGCATGGCCGTCAGCCTGGAAGCCCGAGCTCCGCTGCTGGATGATCATCGCCTGATCGAGTTCGCCTGGCGCATCCCGCTTGCCATGAAAATCCGGGACGGGCGCGGCAAATGGCTGCTGCGACAGGTTTTATACCGCTACGTCCCCGCGGAGCTGGTAGAGCGCCCCAAGCAGGGCTTTATGGTGCCGCTCGCGGACTGGCTGCGAGGCCCCTTGCGTCCGTGGGTTGAGTCTCAGTTCGATCAAAAGCGCCTGGAGCAGGAGGGATTCTTTGACGCCGCTTTGCTCCGTGCTCAATGGCGGCAACATCTGGAGGGAAAACGCTCTTTGCCGATGGAACTATGGGCGGCGTTGATGTTCCAATCCTGGCTGGAGCGTTCCCGCCAATAATCTCCTAATCCCTCCAAACGGTTGACGGTATTTTCGTGGTTGGGGTAAAAAAAATCAGGACTGGCTTCTCTGGCCTGCCTGGCGGGGGCGAAGGCTGAGGATGGTATAATTTCTGGCGAGTACACTACACGAAAGGCTTATTGTTTCCAATCAGACAGAATGCTCCGTGAATAAGACAAAACCGCAGGCAATCCTGTTCATCGGAACACAAATGGCGGTGGGCGGCGCTCAAAAAGTGCTCTTGCAACTTGCGGGCTGGTTTCATCAGCGTGGCTGCCGGGTTATGGCAATATTTTTTTATGACCGCGATAATCTGGCAGCGGCCTGGCAAGCAGAATACCCCTTCCCTGTGGCGGCCCTCGGCAACTGGAGGAAAGAAAATTCACTTCTGGTTAAAGCCTGGCACCTCGCGCAAAGCCTTTTCCACCTCTTTCGCTTGATGCGGAACGAGCGTTTTTCGTCCGTGTTGGCGTTTACCCATCATAGCAACCTTCTGGCTCTGCCACTGGCCTGGCTGGCGGGCATCCCGGTTCGCGTTGCTTCTCACCGCGGCCGCATTTTGGGCTTTCCACGCTGGCAGGAACGCCTGCATGCCTGGATGGTGAACGCTGGTTTTGCTACGGCGCTGGTAGCGGTTTCTCAGCTTGTGCGTCAGCAATCCATTGCAGAGGGTGTTCGCCCCGACAAGATTGTGGTCATCCCTAACGGTGTTGATCTGCCGGAAATCCAGCCCAACCAGGCAGCTTTGACTCGTAAGGAGGCAGTCCTGGATGAAGACGCTTTTTTGATCCTCACTGCAGGCCGTTTGTGGGCAGAGAAGGGGCATATTCACCTGGTCAGAGCGATGCCGGAGGTGGTTCGAGCTGTACCAAAGGTTGTCCTGGCGCTGGCGGGGGAGGGCGTCCTGCGACCAGAACTGGAAGCGGAGGCTCGAAAACTGAAGGTGGAGGATCATCTCTGCTTTTTAGGGGTTCGTCGTGATGTTTTGAACTGGATGGCAGCCGCTGATTTATTTGTTTTGCCCTCCAATTCTGAGGGGATGCCCAACGCGCTTCTGGAAGCGATGGGACTGGGGCTGCCGGTGATTGCCACCCGAGTGGGCGGCGTGCCTGAGATTATCCAGGACGGTGAAACCGGTTGTCTTGTTCCTCCTCAGGACCCCTCGGCGCTGGCAGTTGCGATCATCGCGCTCTTGCGCAGCCCCCGAGAGCGGAGGCGACTGGGGCAAAATGCGCGGGAGATGATCAGACGAGAATATCAAATGGAAAAGATGTGCGAACGGTACAAGGCGCTGCTTGAGACAAACTTTTATGAGGAAAGAAATGTTTAGTTTTAGAAAATACAGCCGACTTATTCTACGGGTTATGATCACGCTGTTGATGATTGGGCTGGCGGTTGGTCTTTATGGGGATATGCGGGATCGTTTTCTTCCCATCATCCAAAAGGGCACACTGCCGCGCTCTTTATTTGTCTCGCTGGTAATCTGTCTAGCTTTTATTGGTTTAGTCATGGTTCAGACCTGGCAACCGCGCGCTTTTAGTTTTTTAAACCGCCTGCGCGGCGCCCTTGGCTGGCTGCGATGGGGGGTTGCCCTGGCAATTGGCGCATTCACGAGCTGGTTTTTCCTTTTTACCAAGTGGAGTGAAGTGTTTAGCGGGTTTTATCTTCGTTTGGTATTTTTGTTGCTCACTTTATGGGTCATGGCCTGGCTGGCAACCCGGGCGCGCCATGAAATGATGAACTGGCATGCCTTTTTGGTTGCAGGCACCCTTTTTGGCAGTGTCTTCACCATTGCTAATGCCCTGACGGGCGTCGTGGGGTATCCCTTTGGGATTTTTTGGTCCGAGGGGAATCGGATGTGGGACTATTCTGTCCTATATGGCCGCAGGCTCTATGATTATCCGCTCGACCAAGTAATCCCGGCCTATATTGACCTGGGGCGTCAGAGCCTGTGGGGTTTGCCGTTCTTGTTTTCAGGCGTTACGATTACTACTGTGCGTCTGTGGAGTGCCTTTCTCTTTACAATCCCCTATGTTTTTTTAGGCTGGTTTGTCTTTTACAAAATGAAAGATCATTTGGGTCTCTGGTTGCTGGCCGGTTTGTGGACGATGCTCTTTTTAAATCAGGGCCCAATTTACACCCCGTTGGTTTGGATTGCAATTTTGGCTATCGCTACCCGCTGGATGCCGTTGTGGCTCGGCGCGCTAGTTGTGATTCTTGCCAGTTATTACGCCATTTTTTCGCGTTCAACCTGGATGTTTGCGCCGGGTATCTGGGCGGCGGTCATTGCTTTTGTTGAAGCCAATCCTAAAGGTGTTCGGACGACTTTTCAGCGTTGGTTGAGAGCGGTTGTGTTCGGCCTGGCTGGTTTGTTTGGTAGTAACTTTCTTCAGCCGCTCATCGCGTATATTAAGAATTTGGGGCAAGGAGTTGTCATCAGAGGCACTACACAGATAGGCGCCACCATGGGAGCGATTGACCGCCAGCCTTTATTGTGGGACCGCCTGCTCCCGAACCCTACCTATCCAACCGGGGTGCTATTTGCCCTTTTGACGGCGGCTGGTCCGTTGATCCTCTTGCTGATTATCTGTGGCATTCGATGGCGCTGGCGGTTGAATCTGTGGCAAAAGCTGGCACTTTGGGGCAGCTCGCTGGCGTTTTTGGTGGTTGGAGTCATCGTTAGCGTGAAAATTGGCGGCGGCAACAACCTCCACAACCTGGATATGTTCCTCATCAGCCTAGTCTTTGCAGCCGGTCTGGCCTGGGAGGCAGGAGTATTCTCTTGGGCGCTTAAACCATTCCGTTACGCCCCTTTTCTTCACTTTCTCCTGTTTTTGGCGCTTTTTGTCCCTGCTTCGCAAAACATGATGACGGCTTTGCCTCGCAATTTTCCCCCGCAAGAGCGAGCCGACGAAGCGCTTTCCGTGATTCGAGAGGCAATATCTGATGCGGGTCCCTCTGGCCAAATCCTTTTCATTGACCAGCGCCAGCTCTTGACATTTGGTTTTGTTCCCCGCATCCCGTTGATCCCGGAATACGAGAAGAAACGGATGATGGATGAGGCGATGGCGGAGAATGCGGCTTACTTTGCGCCTTTCATCCGTGATCTGTCTTCCCATCGTTTTTCCCTGATCATTAGCGAGCCGTTGTGGATAAAGTTTCAGGGCGGCGATTATCATTTTGGCAACGAAAACGATGCCTGGGTCAAGTGGGTCTCGATCCCAGTGCTTTGTTATTACCAGCCGGTAGAGACGTTTTTAGACATCGGCGTTCAGCTCCTGGTGCCCAGGTGGGAACCACTCAAAGAACCGGGCGTTGTTTGTCCTCTGCCCTAAACAGGAAATCACATGGCAGGACTTTCTTATCTTATCCCGCGTTTCGTCCGCCACATCCTTCCGGACTCCGCCGCCCGGTTTTTGCTCAAGCGTGGCTGGATCATCCGACCAGGCCTCGAAACGCGCGCCCCACTCGAAGCAGCCCAACGCTATGAGGATTCCCTGGCCGAAATGGGCCGCACGATCCACGGAGGGCGCATCCTCATCCTCGGTTATGGCGGCAAATTTACACTTGGCTGCGAATTATTACGGCGCGGCGCCAGCCACGTTATCCTGGCGGAGAAAGAAGCTTTTTTTGATCATCGCAGCAACCTTGCACTGTTGCCCGAATTCGAGGGTTATTTGAAAGAGGAAAATGGGCGCGTTATTCCCAATCCGCAGGTTCTCACTTTGCTGCATGGGGATATCCGTCGCTTTGCTGCCACAGGGGAAGTCCAGCCGGTGGATTACGTCTTTTCCAATTCGGTTTACGAGCATCTTGGAGATGTTGAAGGAATTACCGCTGCCCTGGCCCGGCTCTCCAATTCAGAAGCGATTCATCTGCATTTTGTTGATCTGCGCGATCATTTCTTCAAATACCCCTTTGAAATGCTTTGCTATTCTCAAGAGGTATGGCAGCGCTGGTTGAACCCGACCAGCAATCATAACCGCTGCCGGCTGCACGATTACCGGCGTGTGTTTCAGCAGTTTTTTCAGCGGGTGGAGGTTATCGTCCTGGAGCGCGATCTTCCGGCTTTCTACCTTGCCAGGCCCCGCATCCGTCCTGAATTTCTGACCGGCGATGATGAGATTGACTCTGTCACGCTCATCAAGATTATCGCCTCTTTGAAAAAGTGACCCGTCTTTTATGGATAACGCTGAACTTGCTGATGTTTTTGACCGTATTGCCAGCCTGTTAGAAATTAAGGGCGAAATGGCATTTAAGACGTTGGCTTATCGCCGCGCAGCCGAAAGTCTGCGAAGCATGGTGGAAGATATTCATGCGCTGCGCGCGTCTGGCCGCCTGGACGAAATTCCGGGCGTCGGCAAAGCCATTGCTCAAAAAATAGAAGAATTGTTGGATACCGGACAGTTGCGTTATTTGAACCGTCTTGAAGAGGAAGTCCCGCCTTCCTTGATCGAACTGCTCAACATCCCAGATGTAGGCCCAAAGAAAGTTGCCTTATTCTGGCAAAGAGCGGGCATCACCACCCTGGACGCTCTGGAAACCGCTGCCAGGGAAGGCCGGTTGCGAGACCTGCCGGGGATGGGGCCAAAATCCGAAATCCGCTTGTTGGAGGGAATAAAGGCTTACCGTTGCAGCATCCGGCGCGTTCCTTTGCCAGTTGCCCGCACGCTGGCGCGCCCCTGGCTGAAATGGCTGGAGAGCCAGCCGGGTGTGACTCAGGCTCAGGCGGCCGGCAGCTTGCGCCGCTGGAAGCCGGATATTGGCGACCTGGACATTGTTTTTGCCTCTGATCATCCTGCTCCAGTGATGCAAGGTTTGACACAAAAAAAGGAAGTTCACCGCGTTTTGGCTCAGGGGGAGTATAAATCGAGCATCGAGCTGGAGGATGGGCTTCGTTTGCAGTTTTGGTGCCAACCTCCAGAGCGGTTTGGCTCTTTGCTGCAATTTGTGACCGGATCGAAGGCACATAATGTCCGCCTGCGTGAATTTGCTCAGAAGGTGGGCTTCTCCCTCTCGGAACGCGGTTTGTTGGATCGTAGCGGCGTTGAACACCTCTGTGCAGCGGAAGAAGACGTTTATGAGAAGGTAGGTCTTCCCTGGATCCCGCCGGAGTTGCGCGAAGACCGCGGAGAAATACAAGCCGCAATGCAGCGCCGGTTGCCCAACCTGATCCGGTTTGAAGATTTGGTGGCCGATCTGCACCTCCATACAAACTGGAGCGATGGAGAGGGAAGCATCGAAGAAATGGTTTCTGCTGCACAGCAGATCGGACGGCGGTTGCTGGCCGTAACCGATCACTCCTTCCTTATAAAAGTAGATGAAGGCTCCTCGTTTGATAAGCTGGAGCGCCAGCGTGCAGAAATCGAAAAGCTTCGCAGCCAATTGGGTGGCGATTTCATCCTGCTTCATGGCGCTGAAGTTGATATCCTTTCCGATGGTTCGCTCGATCTTGCTGATGAGGTGCTTCAACAACTCGATATCGTTGTTGCTTCACTGCATTTTGGTTTGAACCAGCCTCGCCAGGTGATTACAAACCGCCTGCTGAATGCTATTCGAAATCCCTACGTTGATATCATCGCTCATCCGAGCGGTCGCTCCCTGCCCGATTTTGAAGGCGCAGACCTGGATTGGGAGGCTGTCTTTTCCGCTGCCCGCGAGTACAACGTTGCGCTTGAGATCAATTCCAACCCTGCGCATCTGGATTTAGATGAAGCGCATGCCCGCAGAGCGGCAGAACAGGGTTTGCTCTTGTGTATTAACAGCGATTCCCATGCGCCCCGCCAGTTGGGGCGCGAGTATGGTGTGGCCGTAGCGCGGCGCGCATGGATCGAACCCCGCCAGGTGTTGAACGCCTGGCCGGCAGACCAGATCCTGGAATGGTTGAAGAATCACAGGTCAAGGAAACGCTAAAAAACTTAAAGGACAATCTAAAGAAGAATGACGCTTAAACGGACATCTTTTTTGCTTATTATGATGGTTTGGGTTGCATCGGCATGTTCTCTCTTATTTCCGCTGGACAATGCCCCAGCAGCGGAGTCCGGCGCGCTGCCCGTTCAACTCACGACTACGCCTGTGCAGGAATCTGGGAAAGATATTTCACCATCTCCGCAGCCGGTAGAGGCCGCTTTAACACCAGCCGTCGCGGGCGGTGGCCCTGATGTCGGCGGCGGCGGCGAAGTTTATCCACAAACCCCGGAGATGGTAGTCAATGCTTTTCTGACTGCTTATCAAGACAATCCGGTGGAAATGTCCTCTTTCTTGGGCGCTGCCCGTTTGCTGTCCATGCCTGAGGGCGGCGTCAACGCCTTGTTGGGGGTCACGGGAGAGCTGGAGGGATTTGCCATCCAATCCGCTGCGGTCAACCCGGATCCGCCTGAGGCGCTTCTGGAAGTGGGACTGGCGGTTGATGGATCGGAAATGAGGCGGCGTTTTCATCTGTCTTTCGAGAATGGCCGTTGGGTCATTGAAAATATCGAAGCCATTGTCCCTTGATACCCGATGTGAGCATTCGCCGGGAGAGTGTTCGCTGCGGCGCAGCCGTTCGATCATTCTATGGTATACTCACGCCCGGTGTACGTCCATCTTTTCCCTTTCATGAGTCAGGTATAATCGAAGGCGGCTTTGCCTGTTTATGACAACCAGGAAATTAATCATGCCAAAATTTAAACGCGATATTCCTAACCATTTTAGCCTGCCGCGCCGTATCGCGCGTCTGGGTGAGATGGCTTATAACCTTTGGTGGTGCTGGAACGCTGATGCGCAAATGCTCTTTTCGCTCATCAATAAAACGCTTTGGGAACAGCTCAACCACAACCCTGTCATTTTCTTAAAGACGGTGGATCGCTATTTTCTTAACGCGGTGACCAATGACCGCTATTACCTGGATCTTTATGACCGCGTCCTGGCCAAATTTGATCAATACCTGCAATCTAAAAACCTCTGGTTTGGAGCAGCATATCCAGGGCAAAGCGGCCGTCTGGCTGCATATTTCTCATTCGAATTTGGGCTACACGAGTCGCTTCCAGTCTATGCTGGCGGGCTGGGTGTTCTTTCCGGCGATCATTTGAAAGAAGCCAGCGACCTGGGGCTTCCCCTGGTTGGGGTAGGATTTATCTATACCGAGGGTTATTTTACTCAGCATATTACCGAAGACGGTTGGCAGGAAACCCTCATCACACATCTCGATCTTGCGAACATGCCGGTTATCCCCCTTGTGGATGAATCCAATCAACCTGCCCGTATTATCGTCGAATTGCCGGGTCGCCAGGTTGCGGCTCGCATCTGGCAGGTTCAGGTAGGGAGAATTCCGCTGTACCTGCTGGATACCAACGTTGGAGAGAATTCTACAAGCGACCGGCAGCTCACGGCACGTTTGTATAGCAACGATCCCGAAGTCCGCATTTCTCAGGAAATCTTGTTAGGCGTTGGGGGAGTACGGGCTTTACGCCTGTTAGGGCACGATCCCGATATCTGGCACATGAACGAGGGACATTCTGCTTTTCTTTCATTGGAACGGGCGCGCGAGCTGATTGCCCAGGGCTTGACTTTTCAACAAGCGGTGGAGCGCATTCGGGCAAGCAATATCTTCACAACCCATACCCCTGTCCCGGCAGGCAATGATCAATTTCCTCTGTGGTTGGTGGAGAAGTATTTCTCTCAATTTTGGCCGCAGTTGAACCTCAGCCGTGATGAGTTTATAGAACTGGCGCGCCATACTCAACCCTGGGGAGAGATGTTCAGTATGCCGGTGCTGGCTTTGCGCCTTTCGGAGCATCGAAATGCGGTTTCAGAACTACATGGCCGGGTCTCTCGAAAGATGTGGCAGTTTCTGTGGCCCGACCGGGATGTTGATAATGTTCCGATTACCCACGTCACCAATGGCGTTCACACTTCTACCTGGTTGGCCCGTCGCCTGGGGCTGTTATTTGACCGCTATTTGGGGGCTGATTGGTTGGATCGCCTGGACGATCCCGATCTGTGGGCTGGGGTCGAGAATATCCCTGATGGTGAAATCTGGTTGGTTCGCCAGCACCTCAAGCGGAAGCTGTTGAATTTTGCCAACGAGCGCGCCCGCCGTCAGTGGCTGGCCGGCGGCACCCATCCAGTACAGATCGTCGCGGGCGGTGTTTTACTGGAGCCTTATTCGCTTACGATCGGGTTTGCCCGACGCTTTGCCACCTACAAGCGTGGGAATTTGATTTTGAGCGATCTCGACCGTCTTTTGCGGATTATCAACAATCCCCAGATGCCGGTGCAGATTATTTTTGCTGGCAAGGCTCACCCTGCGGATGAACCCGGCAAGCTGATCATCCAGCAAGTTTATCGGGTGGTCAAAGATCATAAATCCGGCGGACGCCTGGTTTTTCTCGAAGACTACGATATGAACCTGGCTCGTTATCTTGTTCAGGGTGTTGATGTCTGGCTCAACACTCCCCGGAGGCCGAATGAGGCTTCTGGCACTTCCGGCATGAAAGCTGCGATCAACGGCGTCTTGAACTTTTCGGTTTTGGATGGCTGGTGGCATGAGGCTTACAACGGCCGTAACGGCTGGGCAATTGGGAACGATAAGGATTTTGGGGATATCGAGCAGCAGGATGCGGCCGATGCTGCCAGCCTGTATGACGCGCTGGAAAAGGAAATCGTCCCACTTTACTATTATGGACGTAACAGCTCTGGTTTGCCGACTGAATGGATCGCTCGAATGAAGGAAAGTATCCGCACCCTGGTGCCCCAGTTCAGTATGCGGCGGATGCTCAAGGAATATACCAGCCAGCTTTACCAGCCAGCGCTGCTGGAAACTGAATCGGAAGCGGCGCTATCTTCAGAACAGGGAGGCTAGGATGGAAGTATTTCTCTCTCCAGAGGCGTGGCTTTCCGCGCTGACCATTTTTTCTTTGCGCCTTGCAGATATGTCATTGGATACTATCCGGGTGTTATTCGTTGTGCGCGGCCGCAAAGGGTTGGTATGGGTCTTGGGCGCAATACAATCTCTGGTCTTTGTAATCGCCATTACGCGGGTGCTTGCCAATCTGAATAACCCCTTAAATATTATTGGCTATGCTTTTGGTTTTGCGACAGGAAATTTCATCGGAATGATGATAGAAGAGCGTCTGGCGATCGGCCATATCCATCTCACGGTCATCTCCTCTTCGCGCGGGGCTGCAATCTCGGATAAGTTGCGCGCCGATGGCTTTGCCGTGACCGAAATCCCGGCCCGCGGCAAAAATGGCATGGTGTCTGTGCTGCATTGCGACGTGTTTCGGAAAGATGTTGATCGTGTCGAGATGCTCATCCTGGAAACGGACCCAGAGGCTTTCGTTACCGCCGAGGATGTGCGCCCGGTGCGGCGGGGTTTCTGGCGGGCTTAGGATGATTTAAGATTCGGTCAACTTCCTGACCGTTGTCCATTTTCCGTCCTTGACCTGCATCAGGTACAGAGGCCGGGTGACATCGCCGTAAGGGTTGATGGAGATGCTCCCTGCCAGCCCTTCGAAATTCTGGATGCTGCGCAACGCATCAGGTAACCCCTGAAAATCGCCATTGCACCGCCTTAGCGCCTCTATCAGGATTGCCGCTGCTTCGTACCCCTGTGCGGCTCCAAAATTTGGCTCGGTCCCAAAGGTTGCTTTGTATTCTTGCCGGAATTGTTCCATGGTGGGCGCAGGATTGTTGATATCGAAAGAGGAAATCATTTGCACCCCTTCAATGGCATGTCCGCCGTTTTGCAGAAAAGCTTCCGAATACGCCCAATCAGAAGAGAAGATTTGAACTCCCCATTCCATCAGCCGGGCCTTTTGTGCCAGGAAGGCGGTGTTGACTGCCGAAGCGACCAGCAACAACCCTTCTGGCTCTGAAGCGCGCGCCTGTTCCAAAATCGGGTTAAAATCCGGCTGGCTCGCGCTGGAAAAATCAAGGATCGTTGTGATGTTTCCGCCCAGTTCAGCGAAGCTCGAAGCGAAGGTTTCAACATAGGTTCTCGAATAAGAGGCGTTATCCTCATCGTAGATGACAGCCATATTGTGGATTCCCTGTTCCTGGATGTGTTTTGCCAGGGCGCGAGTGTCGCGCTCATTGTCGCCTACGATGCGGAAAAAAAGATCGTCTTTTCCGGTCAGTTCGACGCTGGTAGAAGTGGCGCTTAATAGAACCACCCCTGCTGGTTGTGTGACGGATAGCCCGGCCAGGCTTTGTTGGCTGGTAACGTGACC
>Ga0067045_1030325_pt1 | contig 15720 bp, 8 predicted proteins | sample TerdegcTABiofilm_FD_59184 | JGI IMG/M metagenome (GOLD analysis project Ga0067045, IMG submission 59184) | Combined Assembly of (Gp0054472, Gp0054536) Wastewater bioreactor microbial communities from Singapore -Terephthalate degrading...
ATGGCGTAGCCGCCGCCGATCGTTACGGCGGAGATGCGGAAGAAGGTCCAGAAGATGCCGATCGGTGTCGGCGATACGGATGTGTTCGAAGCGTCGCTCATGGATTCTCCGGGGGATGCCGCAGAGCTCGGACTCGTCTGCCCGATCATCATATCGGCTCCGCCTTGGACTGTAAAGGCGAGGTTTCCCGGGATTCAAGCCCTGCCGGGGCGGCGATTCTCGGCCGGGGCTCGTTTGTACTCGTGTCCCGTATTCGTTATATTTTTGTAAGAAGATGGAGCCAATTTTAAAAGCCTGTCACTTTTGAAATTGGCTCGAAGGTTTTTTTAAAATTCCGGCGGTTTGAAAAAAAGAGACTCCCCATACCGCGATCGCGGCGGAGCTTGAAGCGACCGGAAGCGGTCGAAAAGCCGATTTATTAAGGCGACGGACCCTTGAAATCGGTTTGGGACTTTTGTTCTCGACAGGAGTGGTATGACATACAAGGTTCCGCTGCACCTTAGAGTCACACTGAAACCCGGAGACCATAGGGCCACGAAGGAACGGACGGTCCTGTCGACTCTCCTGGGGTCCTGCGTGTCCGCCTGCCTCTACGATCCTGTGGCCCGGGTGTCGGGGATGAACCATTTTCTCCTGGCCAACCGCCGCTATGCCCGCAACCTGCCCCTGAACATCACCGAGGCCGGCCGGTACGGCATCCATGCCATGGAGCTTCTGATCAACGATATGATGAAGCTGGGAGCCCAGCGCCCCCGTTTGCAGGCCAAGATTTTCGGGGGTGGAGCCATTCTGGACGAGGGGGCCGATTCCCATTTCCTCTGCGTCGGCGAGGTGAACCAGCGCTTTATCCGGGAGTTCCTGGCCGCGGAAGGCATCCGGATCGTGTCCGAAGACCTGGGGGGCGAGCTGGGCCGGGTGATCCACTTCCATACGGACACCTTCCAGGTCTTCCGCAAGTTCATTCCCAAGACCCAGACCCTCAGGGTCGAGAGGCGGGAGCTGGGAATCTGGAAGCGGGAGATCGAATTGTCCGAGGACCGGGAAGGCCCGATCGTCCTGTTCCGATGAGGGACGCCGGCGTTGTTACAGGTTCGGTGACATCGAGGGGCGGACCTCGGGCCGGGAGGTTCCTATTTCGATAAGTTCTTGCTATATATAGCCAAGAAGGAGAATCGAACTCCTGACCTGCGCATTACGAGTGCGCCGCTCTGCCATCTGAGCTATCTTGGCGGGCGGACGAGACTATACCGGAAGCGGGTCAAAGAATCAAGGGGAACCGGGAACCCGGAGGGATCGGGAATCCTGGACGCCGCCGCGCTATCTTCTTGACCATGAACCACCGAATGATCCGGCGGGTCGTACCCGCCTTGCTCCTGACGGCCCTCGTCGTAACGGTTCCCGTCCGCGCGGCGGAGCGGGAAGTCGATGTCCTGGTGGTGCGTCTTGCCGGAGGATCCGGGGAGGAGCGCTTCCGGTACATGGATCTCCCGGCGGCGGCGCGGTTCCTGTCCCCCGTCGCGTTCACGGCCCGGGGCGGCGGTCTTTCCTTCGAGACCGAGTCCTCCTCGGGCATGTTGGAGCGCGGCCGCCGAGCCTTGGCCTCCCGCCCTTCCGGGACCTTGGAGCAGGTCTCCCTCCTGCTGACAACGACCGGCCGGGAACCCCGTCCTTCCCGGACGGTCACGGTATCCTTCACCCTGGACGAGCTCCTGGTCCGGGGCGGCCCGTGGTCCGGGGTGCCCGCCGTCTGGGCCTGCGCCCGGGCGGCCGCGGAAACCCGCTGGACATCCGGAAGGGTCTGGGCTCGGTCCGCGGTCTACGATGGATCGACGGGGAGGATCACCGTCAAGGTGGCTCTGTCCAAATAGGGTTCGGGGTTCCCCGCCCGGCGGAGCCCGCGGGCCGCCCGGCGGTCCCTGGTCAGGTCGCCGCGTCCGCTCCGACCCGACTCCGGGCGGCTTTCCGCGCCGCTTCGGCGAGAAGAGACCGCTCTCCCGGCACGGGACCCCGTTCCTCCGCCCTGGAAGCCCGAAGCCAGAAGAGCCAGGTCCTCACTTCGGTTCCGGGGAAGAGAGCGCGGCAGGCGGAGCGGTAGACCGCCAGTTGGCCGTCGTACTCCCCCTCCCGGCGGCGGCGGTCGCTCTTGAAGTCCACGACCTCCACCCGGTTCCCGATCCGGAAGCATAGGTCCATGCGCCCCGATACGGTCGGTACCCGCCGTTCGGCGGCTTCCGGATCCTCCTTCGGCGCGTGGAGAAAGGCCGCCTCCGTCCGAAGCGTCCCGGCGGCCCCCGCTTCCGCCGCGGCCCGGCCCAACTCGGAAGCCAGGAAGCCCTCCGCAAGGCGCCGGGCCTCCCCGGCCAGGGCGTCCCGATGCGCCTCGGGCATCCCGGATAGGATGGCCGCGAAAACCTCGGCCCCGGCTCCCGAGGGGTCAAGCCGGGCCTGGACGGCCGCGTGGCAGAGCTCGCCGAACCCCGTTTCCGGAACCTCCCCCGCGAGGGAGTCGAACCCGAGGGCGGGAAGCTCCTCCCAGGTCCCTTCTTCCGGAAGGCTCCCCGAGGCCTCAGCCCAGGCGGCCTGGACGGCGGTGGCGGAGACGGTTCCGGGTTCCCAGGCCCGTTCGAGGATCCGGGCGGATTCGTAGCGGGGAGCCATGGTTTCGATCGGAACGACCCTCCTGCCCTTGAAGAGCTTGCCGTAGTCCTCGTCGGTCAGGTCCGGAACCGGCACTTCTTGTACACAAGCCGGAAGGTCCGGGAAGAGCCCGGTCCCGGGATCCCTCAGTCCGTCCCCTCCGGACAGGAGGGTGTGGAAGGAGGCTCCCTGCTTGTCCGCGTTCTTGGGTTCCAGGGAGGCGAAGACCAGGTGGGCGGATGCGCGGGTGCAGGCGACGTAGAACAGCCGTTTGAGTTCCGCCGACTCCTGGCGGGACTCCTCCTCCCGGGCCAGGTCGTAGAAGAGGTTGACGGCCTTGGCGTCGGGATCGTCCCAGGCCTTCAAGTTCAGGGTGATCCCGTGGCTCCGGGAATTGTACCAGGCCTTGGACCTGCCTCCGGGGGAGACCGCGTTGTCCAGGAAGGGCAGGATGACCACCGGGAACTCCAGGCCCTTGGCCTTGTGAACCGTCAGGATCCGGAGACCGGAGCCCGCTTCCCGGGGGGCGTCCAGGTCCGGAATCCGCTCCGGCGTACCGGTCAGGGGCTCCATTTCGGCGACAAAGGAGGCCAGGGTGAGGCCCCGGGAGTCCGCGTCCGCGGCCAGGCTGAAGATGTAGTCGAAGTGCTCCAGGAAGGGGTGTGCGTCGGGCTTGCGGACCAGGTTCAAGCGGAGCCCCTCGTCGTACCACAAGGTTCGTACCAGTACGGAGTGGGGGCTCCGGTCGGCAGCGGCCTGTAGGCGCTCCAGGATGCCCCGGCCCCGGTCGAACCGGGCCGCGTCGAACGGGGAGAGGGCCGCGAGAGCGGGGACCTCGGGGTGGAAGGGCGGGAGCTCCAGGGCCAGGATCCGGATGAAGGCCTCGTCGGACACGCGGACGAAGGGGGAGCGGAGGAAGGCCGCATAGGCCGGGCCGTCCTCGGGATGGACCGCAAGGCGAAGGGCCTGGTAGATGTCGTTGGCCGGGGACTCGGCGAAGAGTCCGCAGACGTCCCCGGCGGAGTAGGGAACCCCCAGGAGCCGGAAATATTTTTCCAGAAGGTACTGCTTGCTCGTGCTTCGGAGCAGGACCGCGAAGTCATCGTAGCGAGCGGGCCGCCAGGACGGGCCGTCGGGCGCCTTCGGGTCGGGTACCCTCAGGCCCCCGCGCTCCACGGAGGCCTTGACGAAGGACGCTATCCCGTGGGCCAGGGCCTCGTCGTCGTCTCGGTAGCCTTCCCGTTCCCCGGAGGGCCGGCGGGCTTTGATCAGGTAGCGGACCGAGGCCGAGCCTCCCGGCGTAGCCGCCCGGGGGAGGATGGGGGAGAAGCGGGCTTCCCAGGCCTCCGTCGCCCCGCCCAGGATCCGCTTGAAGACCTCGTTGAAGAAGGAGACCAGCTCCGGCTCGGAGCGGTAGTTGGTCCGAAGGGCCGGGCCGTCCGCGCCGAGGTCTTCCGTCAGGCCCCGGAAGACGGAGACATCGGCTCCCCGGAAGCGGTAGATGCTCTGCTTTTCGTCCCCCACGAAGAAGAGCTTGTCCGGTTCCAGGTCCCGGGCTTCCGGGATGCCGGTCTCCATCCGGTCCGGCCTCTCGGCCAGAAGGTAGAGAAGGTTTTTCTGGAGTTCGTCGTCGTCCTGGAACTCGTCGATCATGATGTACCGGAACCGTTTCTTCCAGCCCGCGCGGATCCCGGGTTTCCGGGACAGGAGGTCCACGGCGGCCCGGGCGACGTCCCGGAAGCCCATGACCCGGGCCCTCCGCTTGGCCCGGAGCACCCGGTCGCCGAGTTCCGCCAAGAGGCCCAGGACGGAAGCCGCCAGGGGCGCCTGGGCCTCCATCTCCGCCGCCTTGATCGCTTCCTTCGCCGCCTCGCGGGCCCGGGACGCCGCGTCCTTGATCCGGATTTCCGAGTCCGAGCGCCCGAAGAACTGCAGGTTGAAGGCCGCGACGGGCTTCAGGGCCTCCGCGATCCTTCCGGTCCGGCCCTCGAAGCCCGTCGGCAGGGCCTGGAAGGCGTCCAGGACGGACCGGGCCTTGGCGGAGAGGTTCGGGAGACCGGCCTCCAGGGCGGCGTCGCGGGCCGCGTCCAGGACGGCCTCCGCCCGGTCCCGGATGATCCGGGCCAGGGTTTCCTCCTGGAGCCGGAGCATCGCCGGGATATCCGGCGCTTCGGAGGGCGTCCAGAGCCGGGCGGCGGCGTCCGCGAAGAGTTCCTTCCAGGCTTTTTCGAAGCCCAGCCGGGCGAAGACCTCCCGGAGGGCTTGGTTCTCCCGGCGCTCCAGCAGGAACGACAGGGCCTGGGCCTGGGCGATGCGCAGGCACTCCTCGTCGTCCACCCGGAAATCGGGAGGGTACCCGTACTCCTGGGCTTCCGGGCGGAGGATCAGGGAACAGAAGGAGTCCAGGGTGGATATCTGGGCATCCGAGAAGCTGTCCACCTGCTCCAGGGCCCGGGGTTTTCCGGAGGAAAGGAGCTCCCCGTAGATACGGCCGTACATCTCCGCCGCGGCCTTCCGGGTGAAGGTCAGGACCAGGATGGACCGGACGTCCGCCCCGTCGTTCAGGACCAGGTCGAGGTATCGGGCCGCCAGGACCGTGGTCTTGCCGCTGCCGGCGCCGGCGGACACGGCCCCGTTCCTCCGGAGCTCCACGGCGCTTCGCTGATCCGGATCGAGCCTGTCCGCCATCGGGTTGCCGCTCATGATCCCTCCGTGGCGTAGCCGGTCCTGCAGATCGAGGTCCAGGGACAGTTCCCGCAGCTTCGGTTCTCCGGCGGGAAGGAGAGGTAGTCCCCGGCCCGGAGCTTTTCCGCCGTCTCTTTAAGCCCCCTCTCGAAGGCATCCAAAGCGGGTTGGTAATCCTCCCGGGTCGCAACCCCCGGTCCCAGGACATCCAGGGGCTTCACATCCTCTACGGACCAGTACCGGGCACGGGCCACGGTCCGGCCGGCGGCTTCGCAGAGAAGGACATAGGCGGCCATCTGGAGATCCGCCAGGTTCCCTTCCGGATCGGGGACCACGTCCTCCTTTTTCGGGATCGAGCGCTTCTTGTAATCGATGATCGCGGTCTGACCGTCCCTTCGGGCCAAGCGGTCCAGGCGGCCGACGAGGACCGCTTCCAGGTCCGTATAGTCCTTTTCGAGTTCGCCCTCCAGGCTCTCGACCTCCCAGCCCCGGAAGGTCTCCGCCTCCTCCTCCAGGAGCCGTTCGATCCGATCCGCCAGTTTCGGTACGTAGGCCTCGAACATGGGCCGAAGGAAGGGGCCGTGCTCCGCCTCGAATCGGGGCAGGATCCCTTCCACGGAGGGCCGGACCCAGGCCCGGTACTCGTCCAGGCGGCGGTCGTCGTAGGGGCCGGATTCGGCGATCCGCCTGTACAGGAGCCGGAGAGCCTCGTGGATCATCTCTCCCGCCAGGAGGGCGTCGAAGAAGCCCACCCCGGACACCTCCTGTTTCAGGCCCAGGCCTCGCGCCAACAGCCAGGCGAAGGGGCAGGAGAGCAGTTCGGAGACCTGGGTGGCCGAGAGACGGAGGCGTCCGTCCGCCCTGCGGACCCGGTCGAGGATCCGTTCCGCGGCCGCCGCGGACGCGCGTTCCTGGCGGACCTCCGGTCCCCCCAGGGAGCGGAGGGCGGACCGGAAGGCCCGGGACTGGGCAGGAAGCAGGGCGGGAGGGAATCCGTCCCCGTCGTAGGCCCTCGTTTCCCGGACCCAGGGGTCCGACTCCCGCAGGGACGCGTAGTCCGGGGCGGGGCCGACCCGGCCTTCCCGGGAGAACCAGGGGTAGGGGAGGTTCCAGCCCCGGAATCCCTCCTTCGGGAAACTGAAGACGGGCTGTCCCACGGAGGCGTAGGCGCGGGCGTACGCATGGGACGCGTCCAGGTCCGGAAGGCCCAGGGCCGCCTTCTCCTCATCCCCGAGGCCGGGAGCGGAGACGAATCGAACCCGGATGCCCTCCTGGGACGCCCCGGCGACATAGTGCCTGCGGACGGCTAGGAGGGCGGAGACCCGGTAGGAATAGACGGGCACGGCGGGCGCCGAGGATTGGGGGACATACCTCCGGTCCTCCAGCACCGTTCGGAACAGGGGGAAGGCCGTGTCCTCCGGAGCGCCCAGGTCCAGGTCGGCCTCGGTCCGGCCTAAGGCGGATAGCTCGTCCATGGCCCGCTGGAAGGAGCGGGCGTCTTCCTCGGAGAGGCGGGTTTCGTCCAGGAACTCCCGGCGGAAGGCCACGAAGGCCTGGGCCAGGGACCGGAAATCCGCCGCCCGGGCTACCTGCCGGACTCCGGCCTTGAGCCGCCTGTAGAAGGAATCCAGGCCGGGCTCCGGGACTCCGCAGACCCGGAAGCTCTCCAGCCAGGGATCCCGGGTCCGGCCTTCCACGGCGTAGGGGGCGTAGGCGTGTCTGCGGATCCCGAAGCGGACCAGGGACCGGGCCCGGTCCGGCTCCTTCCAGGGCAGGAAGCGGTCCAGGAGCAGGGCGCTTACCGATTCCAGGTCGAAGTCCCGCTCCGCGCAGGAGCCGACGGAGGAGAGGAACCGTCCGACCGGGTGCCGGGCCAGGGGCAGTCCGCTCCGGATTTCCGCCGGGACTCCCGCCAGATCGGCGGCCTTCTCGACCCAGGGGGCGGTCTCGTCCAGGTCCGGGACCGTGACAGCGATCTCCTCGGGGCGCATTCCCGAATCCAGGTCCTTGGCGACGGATAGGAAGATCCAGCGGAGTTCCTCGTGGATGTTGGGAAACTCCAGAAGAGGGGGGCAATCCGAAGATTCCGGGAGTCCCAGGATGCGGACGCCGTCGGATGCGGCTAGGGTCGGCCGGTATTCCTCCCAGTCCCGGGCCAGTTCCGGACAGAAGAGGATCCAGCGGCTGCCGGGTTCCGGGGAGGGAGGGGGTTCCCAGGAGGGTTCGTACAGACCCCGTTCGGAGAGGAAGGAACGGTATCGCGTGTACAGGGCCAGGAGATCCCGTATCTTGCCGGACTCGGGCCGCGCCCCCGCCCTGTCCGCGATCCTGCGCAGGGTCGGCAGCACTGCGGCCACGAAGGGTACATAGCCCGAGTACTCGGACCTGTATTCCGGCCGGAGGAGGGTTTCCAGGAAGGGAGACCGGGCATTGGCATCCAGGGCGGAGGCTGCCCAGAGCAGGCGAGTCGTGTCGTTTGCCGCCCGCCCCGGGGCACGCCGGGATAGGAGCCGGGCCTTGAAGGTGTCCCAGCCCAGGAAACGGTCCGTGAAGAGCGCCGGTTCGGGAGCCAGGGACAGAGCCCTGCGGGCCCAGGAGTCCGCGGCCACCTCGCTGGGAAAGACGAAGGAGACGGAAGGATCCGGGAGGCTCTCGGCGACGGCGGATTCGAGGAAGTCCGGCATAGGTCAGGGAACCGTGAACCCTGGACAGCGGACCGTGAACCGAGGCGGCGTTTCCGCCCGGATCCCGAGAATCGTTACTATATCGTGGGTTCCTTGTATGCTGCCCTGCATCCCCGTCCACCGTTCACCGTCCACGGTCCGCCCACGCCCCCTCCACCTTGGCGACGTACATCCGGTGCCAGTCTCCGTTGGAATAGTTTTTCAGGACATCGGGGTCCACGATATGGCCGGGGCCGAGGTCCTGGTTATAGAGCTTGCGGCAGGAAAGGACGAGCCGCGCCTGACGAAACGAGACCACCCCGGGTTCGGGCTCGAAGGGCTCCAGGCCCGTCAGGGCCGCCTTGTCCGCGTCCCGGCCCGAGACGCTGCCGCATTTGGCCAGGATGCCTCGATGCTCCTCGGGCAGGAAGGAGAGGGTGAACCGATCGCCCCGGTTCATGAACTCGAAGGTGTACCGGGAGGGACGGACGAAGACGAAGGCCACGGGCTGGTTCCAGAGGACCCCCAGGCCGCCCCAGCTGGCGGTCATCGTGTTCCAGGACGAAAGAGTCCCGGGAGTAACCAGCATCCAATCCTTCCCGATGAGCTTCCAGGGGTTCTCGGCGAGGGCCTCGATGTCGACAGGCGTATAGGACATGAGTTCTCCTTAGCTTCGATGATCTATGGACCGCGGGGACGCCGGGCCACGGTGCGTGGAACCGCTCGAGCTGCCCGGGGTTCCCGGCGTACGGTCGCGCTTCCGGCCGCCGTTCACGGCATCCCGTCCACTTTGTACCCGGACGCGGTTTCCGCCTTCCGGAGATCGGCGTAGAGCGTCGCCGCGGCGGCCCTGCGAGCCTTGTACGCGCCCGCGGGGGCGAAGAGGGCGGCCAGGGCGGCGACGGGCGCGAAGAGCTTGAACCCCTCCGCCCGGAACCACTCGACTCCGTCCCAGGTGTTCACCCCCAGGATCCGCCGACCGTCCTCGTCGGAGATCCAGGATTTCCAAACCTCCCTCGGCGCGGGTTTGTCCGGCCGAAGGGCCGCCGCGGTCTTGGCCGCGTTGGCCAAGCGCCAGGCTTCGTCCCCGGGCACTCCCGACGCCTGGAGGGCTTCCCGGAGCTTGCGGTCCAGGCACCAGTGGTCCGCCAAGGCGCGGGCGTCCCGGCCTCCGGCGCCGGGTCCGAGCAGGACCTGCAGGGCGCCCAGGACGACCAGGGCGGCGGCCGCCTGGGCCGCGGCCGGGAAGTCCGCCGCCAGGCTCCCGGGGAAGGATTCCGGATCGCCGAACCGCGCCTCCTCCAGGAAACGGGCCAGGTCCCGGAAGCCGTCGGCCAAGGCCTTTCCGGTCCGGGCCTCCCGGTCCGACCGGGAAGGCAGGGCGGGCTCGGGGGGCTCCCCTTCGGGCCGGCCTCTTTCGGCCGGGCCGCCCTCCAGGGCCGGGGCGCCCGGTGCCTGCCGCCCCGCTTCGGAAACTAGGCTTGAGGGAAGGTCCCCGGGGCCGTCGAAGTCCGCCAGGAAGACCAGGGCCGTGCGGGCCAAGGCCCGGCACCGATCCGGAAGGTCCGCGAACATCCGGGCGGTTTCCGGAGGCAGGGGCGGCCCGGCGTTCCGGGAGGGGCCGGGTTTCGGCGCCTTACCCGTCCCGGGTTTTCGGGGCTCCGGCGCGCCTTCCCCGGCTCCCGAGGCCGTCCCGGACCCCCGGGAGGGTTCCGCTTCCGGAGCCTTGGAGAGTCTAAGGGCGGCGAGGAATTCCGGGGACAGGACGGCCGCGAAGGCGGCGTAGAGCTCCGCCAGGTCGATATCCTGCAGGGCCGCGGAGAGATCCGGAGTTCCGGCTCCGCCCAGACGGCTGCAAAGGGTGCCGTAGCGGCCGGTCGCGTCGTCCTCGACCTCGTGCACGTCCAGGAAGACCTGGCTCTCGTACCCGTTCAAGGACAGGTGAAGGCCCCGGGCCGCCACGTCCTTGGAGGGACGCAGGTACCATAGCTCGCTCCGCTGCTCCCGGAACACCAGGTAGCGGCCGTCCTTGCCCGACAATCCCAGGGCTTCGGCCAGGGACCTCTGGACATGGCGTTTGGTCCCGTCCGGGAGGAGCTCGGCATAGTAGGCGGAGTCCTTGATCCAGCCCGAGGCGCGCGGGTAGGCGTTGTTGTAGGCCACCAGGGCCCGCTCCCCCCCGGACCGGTTCGAGTAGGCGAAGACGTTCTGGTTGACCTGTCCGCCCTCGTCCCAAAGGTCGAAGAGCAGAAAGTCGTCCACTCCCGAGAAGAGGTGGCGGCGCTTCAGGAGGGGAAAGATGTCCCGCTCGTGCCGGGCCACGAGGCCCGAATCGGGGACCTCGTCCCGGTAGGCCCGGCGGTACTCCATCCCGTACTTTTCCTCGAAGCCCTCGATCTGGCCGTGGCCGAACATGGGCAGGCCCGGCAGGGTGGCCATGAGGGTGCAGACCCCGAAGTACTTGTCCCCCTTCCCGAACTGGGCCACCGCGGTTTCCTCGTCGGGGTTGTTCATGAAGTTGACGAAGCGCTTGAGGATGCGCTTGTCGAACTCCTGGGTGTTCTTGATGGTCTCCTTGAACTTGGCGTTCTCTTCTTTCTTGAGCATGTTCATGAAGGCCGAGTTGTAGACCCGGTGCATGCCCAGGGTCCGGACGAAGTAGCCTTCCATCATCCAGAAGGCCTCCGCCAGGAGCAGGGTCTCCGGGGCGTCCCGGGCGCAGCGGTCCACGACCTGGCGCCAGAACTCCTCGGGCATCCGCTCGTCGAAGTCCTTCCGTGAAAGGGCGTATTCCGCCCGGGAGGCGATGTCCCCCCCCGAGCCGGGTTCGGGATACCAGAGCCGGCGGAAGTGCCGCTTGGCCAGGACCATGGCCGCGTCGAAGCGGATGATGGGGAAGGCCCGGGCCACGTGGAGGATGCGCTCGGCCACCGCCTCCCGGGCCTCGGGCTTGAGGAAGTCGATCTGGGCGGTGTCGTTCCAGGGCATGCCCGTCCCGTCGTTGCCGTGGTAGATGAAGCGGGTATCCCCGGTCCGGAAGTCCGTGCGCTTGAAGACCACCGCCGCGTCGGAGCGGTTGTAGTAATGGTCTTCCAGCCATATCCCGATGGAGGGATCCCCGGAGAGGTTTTCCCCGCCCCAGGTGTAGCCCGGGAAGGGAGGGTGGGAGGACTGGATGAAGAGGTCCGGCCGGTTGCGCACCCACTCGGAGTCGATGCCCGTGTGGTTGGGAACCATGTCCGCGGCCAGGCGGATCCCCCGCCAGGCGCAGCGTTCCCGGAGATTGTGGAGGGAGGACCAGCCTCCCAGCTCCCCGGCGATCTCGTAGTCGAAGAGGCTGTAGGCGCTGGCCGCGGCCTCGGGATTTCCGCAGAGCTGCTTTATGCGGCGGCTGGCGTCGGACCGTTCCCACAGGCCAATGAGCCACAGGGCGTTGAAGCCCCGGGATGCCAGGAGGTCCAGCTCCTCGTCGGGGATCAGGTCCAGGCGGTCGATGGTCCGGCCGTAGGCGACCGAGAGTTGGTGGAGCCATACCAGGACGCTCTTGGCCATCATCACCACCCGGGGCATCCAGTCCTTGTCCTCGGTGAAGCGCTCGTACTCGTGCTCCATGCCCTCATAGACGTAGACCCGGGAGGGGCCGGGGCCCGGGAAGAAGGGCTTGTCCTCCTCCTTGATCATGTCCAGGCCGCCCAGGATCCGGGCCAGGAGGGGACCCAGGAGAAGGCCCCAGTTGCGGCGCATATAATCGAGCTGGCCGGGCAGGGAGTAGGGCGAGGCTTCCACGGGGCAGCGAAGGAGCTTTACCAGGGGCCGTTTTTCCGGGCCGAAAACCGGCAGCCCGTCGAAGAAGGTCTCCAGGCTCTCCAGGGCGGACAGGTATTTCGTCGTTTCCCTCAGGGCCGTGTCGTCGAAGAGCTCCCGGAAGGGCTCGAAGGCGGGGTTGTCGTTGGCCAGCTTGAGTAGCAGGAGCTCCTCGAGGGCCAGGACTCGGTTGGGTACGCCCTCCGTCGATCCCGCGAGCCACGCCGCCTCGTCCGTCTTCCCCTGGTACACGTCCCGGGGCGGAAAGTCCCGGGTGAAGGCCCGGAGGAGGGCATCCGTCTCGGCGGCACCCACGGCTTTCTCCACCGCGGCCAGGGCCCGGACGAAGGCGTCCGGGGCGACGGAGTCCCGGAACTTGGCGCAGACGAAGTGGAGGATCTCGTCCACCAGGCCCATGGCGTTCAGGCGACCCGCCTTGATCGACCGCTCCGGATGGGCCTGGACTGCGGGCCGGGCGTTCAGGGATCGAGCCAGGACCCGGGATGCGTAGAAATTGGGAAAGACGACGTTGCCCGATATCTGGAAGAGGGCGGCGTCCAGCTTGTGCTCCCTGCGAAGCGCGCGGCGCACGTGGAACTCCATGGCCGGGCCTTCCGCCCGGGCCGTCGGCGTGTCCGCGCCCTCGAACGCCGTGAGCCGTAGGACGATACCGTTTGACTGGGTCATGGCCTTGCCCCCTGCCTCCGATCATAGCCGAAGGGAGGGGATGCTGTCCAACGGCGGCGGAAGCGGGCGGCCGGATCCGGCGACGAGGGGCGGGGAACAACAATCAAGATATTGAGCCATGTGAGGCTTTTTTCGAAACTCCCTGAGTTGTGAAAAAGCCTCATTTGAAAAACCTCTCGGTTTTAAGAAAAGTTCTTGATTTAAAGTATATCCAATTCATCCATTTTTTACCTTGACAGATCTAATATATCAGGTGATGATACCTCCACGACGGTATGACCTATTCTCCTCATTGAACTATCAAGGGGAGAGAGGGCTGTCCGGCGCGGAGCCGCCCGAGGGCTGATACGGCTTATTGAGGCGCTCCGGAATCCTTTAAAAAGAGGGACTTTTAGTCCCCGGGAGGCATCTGATGCGGAAAATCGCCGCAGTCATCCTCGCGCTCGCCCTGATCGCAACCGCGGGCGCCCAGGACAAGGTCATCAAGATCGGGACCCTCTTCCCGATGACGGGTCCCGTCGCCACCGCCGGCCAGAGGTGCCAGGCGGCGGTCGAGACCATCGTGGACATCATCAACGGCGTGTACCCGGACCTGGACCTGCCGATAGCCAAGAAGGCGGGGCTCCTGGACGGGTACCGGATCGAGCTGGTCAAGGCGGACCACCAGGGCAAGCCCGACGTGGCCAAGTCCGAGGCCGAGCGCCTCTACGGCCAGGAGGGCGTCTTCGCCGTCATCGGCTCCTACAACTCCTCCGCCTCCAAGCCCGCCAGCGCCGTGGCCGAGCGCCTCCAGAAGATCTTCATGTGCGGCGCCTCCTCCTCCGCGGCCCTGACCGAGCGGGACCTCAAGTACTTCTTCCGCCTGGCCCCCACGGATCGGATCGAGGCCATGGAATTCGTGGAGTGGTTCGACGAGCTCAACAAGTCCAAGAAGGCCGGGATCAAGACCGTGGCCGTGATCTACGAGAACACCGAGTTCGGCAAGCACGCCGCGGACGAGGCCAAGGCCCATTCCCAGAAGGCGGGCTACAAGGTCGTGGCGGACGTCGCGTTCACCGCCGGGGCCACCAACCTCAACTCCGAGATCCAGAAGCTCAAGGCAGCCAACCCCGACGCCCTCTTCGGCGCGGTCCTCGGCGCGGACTACTCCCTGATGATCCGGACCATGAAGCAGTTCATGTGGAAGCCCAAGATCGCCATCAACTTCTGCTCGGGCTACCAGGACCAGAAGATCAACGAACAGCTGGGCAAGGACGGCTGGGGCTTCATGGGCTCCGCGGGCTACACCCCCGAGTTCGGCGCCCGGTTCATGAAGGGCGTCGCCCCCGTCGAGGCGTACTACATGAAGAAGGTCGGGGTCCCCTTCGACTCCAACTCCATCCAGGAAGCCGTGGCCATGTACGTCCTGGCCCTGGCCATCGAGAAGGCCGGGACCCTGGACACCGAGAAGGTCGCCGAGGTCCTGCGCACCGCCACCTTCGACAGCCCCCTGTCCATGGGCGGCAAGGTCAAGTTCGAGTCCCCCGGCGGACAGAACATCATGGCCAAGAGCGTGATCTCCCAGCTCCAGGACGGAGCCTACAAGACCGTGTACCCCTACGAGTACAAGGACGCGGCACCGATCTATCCGATCCCGAAGTGGTAGGATCATCATTCTGAGTCTGGATTAATAGGTTTCAGGAGTTAACCACGGAGGGCACAGAGGACACGGAGCTGAAGAGAGGACGAAGACAAAGGGTTCGTGAGTTCGCAATCCAGATTCTCGGATCTTCGTACTTTTTTTCTCCGTGATCTCCGTGAACTCCGTGGTTCTTTCCGAAAAACCAAGGCAATTCCTGTTTGGATTCTTCCGCGCAACCATCCTATCCTGAGAGGTTCACGGACTATGTCGTTGTTTTTTCAGGTCATCCTGGACGGCCTATGGGCCGGCCTGCTGTACGGGCTCATCGCGGCGGGCTTGAGCCTCATCTGGGGCGTCATGGACGTGCTCAACTTCGCCCACGGGGACTTCCTCATGGCGGGCATGTACGTCTCCTTTTTCCTGGGCTTCCTGTTCAAGATCGACCCCTTGGTGTCGTGGGTCGCTTCGGGGATCTTCCTGTTCCTCTTCGGGATGCTCACCTACAAGCTGATCATCTCCCGGATCCTGGGCAAGGCGATGGCCCCCCTCCTGGCGACCTTCGGGCTTTCCATGATGGTGAAGAACTTCGTCCTCAACCGCTTCTCCCCGAACTTCCGCATCCTCGAATCCACCATCCTGGAGGGGCGGTCCTTCATGGTCGGGGACGTGATCGTGCCCCTGCCCCAGTTCGTGACCTCCCTCTTCGCCCTGGTCGTGCTGGGCTTGCTCTACTGGATGCTGACCCGCACCCGGTTCGGCTGGGCCGTCCAGGCCACCGCCCTGGACGGGGAGGCGGCCCGGCTCATGGGGGTCAACACGGAGAAGATATTCCTGCTGGTATTCGGCATCGGCGGGGCCTGCGTGGGGATCGCGGGCGGGCTCCTGCCCTCGTACCTGGCCACCCACCCGGACGTGGGGACCCTCTTCAGCCTGATCGCCTTCATGATCGTGGCCATGGGCGGATTCGGGAGCATCCCCGGCGCCCTGGCGGCCGCTGTCCTGGTGGGACTCATCGAGTCCCTGGCGGGCTTCTACATAGGCCCGGTCTACAAGTACATCGCGGTTTTCGGGATCTACCTCGTCGTCATCCTCATCCGGCCCAAGGGCCTCTTCGGGTGGTGAGCCATGGACTATAGGAAGCTTCTGTCCAAGTACGGCTGGCCCCTCCTGCTGGCGGCCCTGGCCGCCCTGCCCCTGCTGGGGCTTGTTGGTTCCGGATTCTCCTCCCACGTGCTCATCTCGATCCTCCTGACCGCGGCCATGGCCCAGGCCTGGAACCTGATCGGAGGCTACGGCGGCCAGGTCTCCTTCGGCCATTCGGTCTTCTTCGGGATCGGGGCCTACGGAGCCGCCTTCGCGGTCTGCGTGGGCAAGACCACCCCCTGGCCCGGCGTGGCCGTCGGAGCCCTCCTGGCGGCGGTCACCGCGGTGATCGTGAGCTACCCCTGCTTCAAGCTCAAGGGCCACTACTTCGCCATCGCCACCTTCGCGATCGTGGAGATCTTCAACCGGGTCTTCATGATCTGGGACTGGGTGGGCGGGGCCGTCGGCCTGGACTACACCATCCTGGAGGACGGGTGGCGGAACTTCACCTGGTCCGTGGACAAGCGGGGCTACTACCTG
>Ga0067045_1004547_pt1 | contig 15717 bp, 11 predicted proteins | sample TerdegcTABiofilm_FD_59184 | JGI IMG/M metagenome (GOLD analysis project Ga0067045, IMG submission 59184) | Combined Assembly of (Gp0054472, Gp0054536) Wastewater bioreactor microbial communities from Singapore -Terephthalate degrading...
GGGCTGTGATGCAAGACTCAGGACCGGAAGGCGCGGACACGCTCAGGCCGGCGATCAGATGACGGGCGATTACCCACAAAATCGAGGCCGACCCCGCCGCGCCTATCCCGCCGCCTCCCCCACCACCCGCATCGTCACCTCCTGGCGCTGCCGGACGAAACCCATGGCCGACGCCAGGTACTCGCGAGACCCATCCCGGTCCGTCGCGAAGGCCACCAACGGACCCGCGATGTCCTCCCCTGTGGTCTCATCGATCTCGAACAGCCACCTGCTCAGCCCCACGTCGCGCCACATCTGGCCCTTGCACGTGTCCGTGGGCTGCCGCAGGTGAACCGCCGGCGTTCCATTGGCCGCCGCCATGATCGGCGAGTGCATCTCGAAGCTCACCACGCCCAACGCCCGTGCATAGACAGAAGTCGCCTCGTCCGGCAGCCAGTAGTCTTCGCGCCAGACGACCCGCGCCTTCACGTCCTCAGGGAGCGGGTTCACCAGCGACTCCTTCGCCACCCGCATCTCGTGGATCATCTCCGGGCATGCCAGCACTTTCAGCCCGGTCTCCCGCACGAACAGAACCAGCGCCTCCCGCAGCTTGGCATGGTCGGCTTCCTGGAATTCCGCGGTAACAACCGCACGCCGCAGATCCTCCTCTGTCGGCTCACGGTGGTGAATCTCGTGGTAAGGGGTGTATCTCAGCCGCGGGATCGCGGCCACGAACCGGCCCTCTTCCAGCCCGTTGGCAGCCATGTATGCAGCCGCCCGGTCCTCATCGCGCAGGTGGAAGCCAAAGGCGCCGTCGGGCGCAAACTCCAGCACCGGCGGCGTAGCGCCAGACTCGCGCACCGTCTCCAGTGATATGGTGTCCCGGCAGTAAACGAACCGCGCGCCGCTCAGAAGGTCCCGCAGTTCATCGTTCACCCCGCTAACGGTCACCCCATAGATTCCGTAAGGCTTTCCCGTGAGCCTGCGCCATCCTTCCACATCCTGGGCGCGCACAACGCTGGGGCCCGATCCGTGGAGCAGCAGGGTCGCCCGGTCGAATGCCGTCCGCAATTCCGGCGTCGAGGGCTCCCCGTCATTGCCCACACTCCCCCTCACGATCTGCACTCGCGGGAAGCCCGCACGCAGCATGGGCTCCACTCCGCGGTCAATATTGCAGGGCCAGAGCATCAACTGCGCGTCCGGCAGGTGCTCCTCGAGGAGCCGCAGCACACCCGGGGTATGGGCGATGTCGCCGATGTTCACGGTCTGCCACGAGGAGCGCAGCAGGATGCACGGGCCGTCCGCCGCGTGGGTCATATTGCCTGTCACCGCCGCAAGCGCGCAGCCTGCCCCGGCCGCGGCCAGATTACGCATGAGTTCCCGCCGTGTCATGCTCTTCAACTCATCTCGTCTGCGCGGGCCTCCACCGCAGGTCTACAGCATTCCCTTGGTCGAAGGCACATCGGTCTTGCGGGGATCCAGCCCTTTGGCCTCATCCAACGCCCTGGCGAAAGACTTGAAGGCGCCCTCCAGGATATGATGTGCATTGCGCCCGGACTGCTGGATCAGGTGCAACGACATGCCGGCATTGGCGGTGAGAGCTAGGAAGAACTCGCGCACCAGTTCGGTGTCGAAATCCCCCACTTTGGCTGTGGGGAGATCGAGTTCATACACCAGGTACGCCCTGCCTCCGAAATCGATGTACGCATGGACCAGCGCCTCATCCATCGGGCAGCTTCCCCGTCCGTAACGCACCAGGCCCCGCTTGTCGCCTACCGCCTTGGCCAGCGCCTGCCCGAGCACGATGCCCACATCCTCCACCGTGTGGTGCCCGTCAATCTCCAGATCGCCCTCGGCCTTGAGGGTGATGTCGATGAGCCCGTGTTTGGCCACATGGCTGAGCATGTGGTCGAAGAACCCCACGCCGGTATTGATGTCGTACTCGCCAGAGCCATCTAGGTCGATCTTCGCGGTGATCTGGGTCTCCGATGTCCGGCGAGTGATCTCGGCGGTTCGCATGGAAAAGCCTCCTGGGATCTGCAGCGGCAGCTTGCGGAGTTCGCGTGCTTTGGGGGACTGGCGTCCGAGTTCGCGCGGTTACGAACTCGGCGCCTGTACCCAATGCGCCATGTGCCCCACCAGGCCCCGCCCGGTGTGCTTTTGCGACCAGCGCCGCTTCGAGAAGCGGTGCCACCCGCCGTACGCCGTTCCCCTCTTCCTGATCCCGCGAAGCCGGCCAGGAGCGGGGTGCCTCGACGGCCAGGCGTAGGCGGGGTGAAGAGCCAGTGGCCGTCGGGAGGCCCCACGGCTCTATTCCTCGCTCAACCTTCGACGCACTGCCTCCGCGTGGGCCTGCAGGCCTTCGCCCTGCGCGAGTTCCATAACATCCGGGCCGATACGCTCAAGCCCGTGCCGGTTCGCGTAGACAACCGACGAAACCTTCAGGAAATCATTGACCGAGAGCGGAGCGGAAAACCGCGCCGTGCCGTATGTCGGCAACACGTGGCTCGGCCCGGCGGCGTAATCCCCGAGGGGCACCGGCGCATTCTCGCCCAGAAAGATGCATCCCGCGTTCTCGATGCGCTCCAGCACCTCGAAGGGGTCGCGCACCAGAACCTGCAGGTGCTCGGGCGCGATGTCATTCGCAATCCGCGCCGACTGCTCGACGGACTTCGTCAGCACGATGAAACTGTGTTCGGACAGGGACTCCCGGGTCAGTTCCGAGCGCTCAAGGCTGGCGATCTGCCGTTCCAGCTCCGCGATCGTACTCGACGCGAGGTCTTCACTGTGTGTGAGCAGAATCACCGTATTGTCGCCCGTGTGCTCGGCCTGGGTGAGTAGGTCGGCGGCCACCAAGTCGGGCCGCGCGGTCTGGTCGGCGATGATCAGCGACTCACTGGGCCCTGCGATGGAGTCGATGCCCGCGATGCCGAAGGCGTACTTCTTCGCCACCGACACCCACGGGTTCCCAGGCCCCACGATTTTCACCACCGGGGCCACGGTCTGCGTCCCGAAAGCCAGCGCCGCAATGGCCTGCGCGCCGCCCATGCGGTACGCCTCGTGTACGCCGCATTCGGCGGCGGCCACAAGCATGGTCGGGTCCACGCTACCGTCGGCGCGCGGAGGAGTGGCGAAGACGATTCGCGGCACTCCGGCCACCTGAGCCGGAATCGCGCTCATGAGCAGCGATGATGGCAGGGGCGCCGCCTTCGCCGGAACATACAGGCCCGCGGAGCGCACCGGCGTCACGTGATGGCCCAGGATCAGCCCGTCGAAGGTCTCCAGCCAGCTTTGTTCCTTCGCCCTTTCCTGGAAGGCGCGAACATTCGCCAGCGCATTGCGGAAAGCCCGCACCCAAGCGTCCGGGACCTCTTTGTAGGCCGCGTGGAACTCATCCGGCCCGATGGCGATCTGATCGGCGGTGAACTCCGGGCAGTCCAGGCGGCGAGTAAGCTCCACCAGCGCATCGTCCCCGCGGTCCTTCACGTCCGCCATGATCCGGCGAACTTCCTCGTCAAGCCTGGGGGAGACCTCACCGAGGCTTCGCTTGCGTAGCGCCTGGAGTTCAGCGATCGGGCCCTCGCGGGCGTCGAGTGTGCGGATCAGGGTCATGCGTCAGTCCTTGCGTGCTGCATGTGTTTGCTGCCCGAACCTGCGGCGACTGGCAATCTCTCAGCCACGCGCGGCGGTGTTCATAAGCTCCGGTGAATCGTCCTCGCGCACCGTCAATACGCCCGGCACCTGCCGGACGCGCGTCGGGAAATCCCCGCTGCAACTCACGCGGAACCTGGAGCCCAGGAAAACGCAGCGCTCCTCCCCGCGCCCGGTGAGATGCAAGTAGACATCCTGCGGCCCTCTGTAATGCTCCAGTACTCTGCGCAGTTCCGCCAGATTGGCCTCCGACGCCAGCGGCGCGTCCATTTCCAGGTGCAGTCGCGGAGCCTTGTAGACCTGAGGCGGCGGCGCGGAAAGGATCTCCTCCTGTTTCCTGCGGCCCTCCGCTGCAAGCTCCAAGCGGCGCTCCGATATCTTCCGCGCTTTGTCAAGCGGCCTCGCGCCCTCGCACTGGAGCTTCACCGTCTCCTGCTCTCCGGTGTCTCCGTGCCCTTGTCCCCCACCTCGGAACGCGGCGCGCTCCACCTTCACATCCATGATCACCAGCGCATCCTGGACGATCACATCCTTCACCTGTTCCCACGTGCGCGGGAAGATGGTGACTTCCACCTTGTCCGCGAGGCTCTCCAGGACAACGAACGCCATGCTGTCGCCGTTGCGCGTCCGGTGGTTCTTAACCTCGCTGATCACCCCGCCCACGGTAAGCTCTGTGCCATCGGCGAACTCCGCCAGGTCCTCGATCCGCGCCGACACGCAACGGTCCAGCTTCTCCTCGTTCTTCACCAACGGGTGGTTGGACAGGTACAACCCGAGCAGGGATTTCTCCAGTTCCAGCACATACTCTTCCGGGAAAGGCGGCGCGTCCGGCAGTACGTCAGCGCCGCCTGTGTTTTCGTCGTCATCGCCGAACAGCGACGTCTGGCCCGCGGCCTTGTCGGCCTCACACTTCAGTCCTGCCGCCCACGCCTGTTCGAGACCCGCCACAAGTCGCGCGCGGTCGCCGAACTCGTCCAGCGCTCCGGCCTCAATGAGGGTCTTGATCGTCGCCTTCGGCACTCCGGCGCATGCCACCCGCCGGCACAGATCCCAAAGGTCCTTGAAGGGCCCGCTCTCTTCGCGCTCCTGCACGATGGCCGTAGCCGGACTCATCCCCACGCCTTTGATAGCGGCCAGACCGAAGACCACCGCGCCGTCGGCCACCGAGAAATCCGCAAAGCTGCGGTTCACATTGGGCGGCAGGACTTTGATCCCGCTGCGCCGGCATTCCGTCACGTACTTCGCGATCTCCTTGCTCTCGCCGATGACCGTGGTCAACTGGGCGGCGAGAAACTCCGGCGGGAAGTTGGCCTTCAGGTACGCAGTCCAGTACGCTACCAGCGCGTAGGCGGCGCTGTGCGACTTGTTGAAGCCGTAGCGTGAGAAAGTCTCCATGCGCCTGAAAATGCCCCGGGTCACGTCCTCCGGGATGCCGTTAGCGATGCAGCCCTCGATGAACAGGGGCTTCATCTTCTCCATCTTGTCAGCCTGTTTCTTGGCCATGGCGCGCATGATGATCTCCGCCTGGGGCATGGTGAAGCCCGCCAGGTCGGTGGCGATGCGCATGACCTGCTCCTGGTAGAGGATGACCCCATACGTCTCGCTCAAGATCGGCTCCAGGAGCGGCGTGGGATACTCGATGGGCCTGCCGTGGCGCCCGGCGATGAAATCGGGCGCCGAGTCCATCGGTCCAGGCCGGTACAGAGCAACCAGCGGCACAAGGTGGCCAAACTGCTCCGGGCGCAGGTCCCGCAGAAGCTGGCGCATGCCCTCGCTTTCAAGCTGGAAAACCGCCGCGGTGTCACCGCGAGACAGAAGCTCATACGTCTTCGCATCATCCCGCGGGATGTTCAGCATGTCGATCTTGATGCCCCGCGACCGCTCTACTGTGCGCACTGTGTTCTCGATGATCGTCAGGGTCTTCAGGCCCAAGAAGTCCATCTTGACGATGCCCACGTCCACGCAGGGGTCCATGGAGTACTGCGTGGTGACGGTCCCGTCCTTCTCGCCTCGCAGGGGGACATAGTCGGTCAGTGGGCCGTCCGAGATCACCACAGCCGCCGCATGAACACCCGCGTGCCGGGTGATGCCCTCGATCTTCATCGCGGTGGCCAGCAGGTTCGCGATCTCCGGGTCCTCGTCCGCCTTTGCTTTCAGTTCCGGCACGGTCTCCAGGGCCTCGGGGATGCTCTTGTCTCCCGGCTGAAGCTTGGCGATCTCGTCCACCTTCGCCAGGTCAATCCCCAGCACCCGGCCGCAGTCGCGGATGGCGGCCTTGGCCTGCATGGTGTTGAAGGTGATCACCTGGGCCACGTGATCGCGCCCGTACTTTTCTTTCACGTAGTCGATGATCTCTTCCCGGGCGCGGTCGGGGAAGTCCAGGTCGATATCAGGCGGGCTNGCGCGCTCCGGGTTGAGCATGCGCTCGAAAATCAGGCCCTGTTCCAACGGGTCGATCTCGCTGATGCCCAGCAGATACGCAACGATGCTCCCCGTCGCTGATCCGCGCCCCGGCCCCACGAAGATGTTCCGCTTCTTCGCTTCCCAAATGAAGTCGCCGACGATCAGGAAGTACCCCGAATACCGGCACTGTTCGATGATCCCGAGCTCATAGTCCAGACGCGCCTGAGCGGTCCCGTCGTCCTCCGGATAGCGCACAGGGAGCTGCTGCTCGCAGACCTTCCGCAGGTGCGAATGCACTGTCTCGCCCTCGGGGATGGGGTACGCCGGGAGCATGAGATTGCCCAGCGTGAGTTCCAGGTTACATCGCTCCGCAACCTCAACCGAGCGGTGTACCGCTTCCGGGTGGTCCGGGAAGATCGCCAGCATCTCCTCCTCGGACTTCAGGAAGAACTCCTGTGGCTCATACCGCATCCGGTTCTCGTCATCGCGCAGGGAGCCGGTCTGGATGCATAGGAGAGTGTCGTGGGCATCCGCATCTTCCTTCCGCGTGTAGTGGACATCGTTCGTGGCCACCACCGGCAGCCCGACCTGACCTGCAATCTGGAAGATCCCTGCGTTCATCACCTGCTCGTCGGGAATCTGGTGGTTCATCACTTCGAGGTACACGTTCTCGCGCCCGAAGACATCAACCAGCGCCTCCGCCTGGCACTTCGCGAGTTCCATGTCCCCTTCCGTGATGGCACGGCTCACGAACCCCTGGAGGCACGCTGTAAGGACGATCAGCCCCTCCGAATACCGCGACAGCAACTCCATGTCCACCCGGGGCTTATAGTAGAACCCCTCCAGGTTCGCATCCGTCACCAGGCGCATGAGATTCTGGTAGCCCGTGTGATTCTTCGCGAGCAGTACCAGGTGGCCCATCTGCCGGTCACAAGCCTCGCGGTCGAAGCGGGTGCGCGGCGCGCAGTAGACCTCGCAGCCGATGATCGGCTTGATCTCCGCATCAACGCAGGCCTTGTAGAACTCGATGGCCCCGTACATCACGCCGTGGTCAGTGAGGGCCACGGCGGGCATTCCGAGTTCCTTTGCCCGCGCCACCAGTTCCTTGATGCGACAGGCGCCATCCAGGAGGCTGTACTCACTGTGAACGTGTAGGTGGACGAATTGTGAGGGCATCTTCGTTCCGCGGTTCTTGCACCCCAGGCGGGGGCTGACCGGTCCGGCTTCCAGACCGGGGCGCGGCAGCGCTATCCGTCGGGAAGCCCGTGGCCGGTTCGGACTGCCGCCCGCTCAAAGGGTGTCGGTGGTATGGGTGTGCGTGCGCGCATCGCCGCCCGAAGGCGGTCTGGGTCCAACAGGGGTGAGGGGCGTCCGGACGCCAGGAAACGCCTCCCGCAAACGACTGGGCCCGACCGCTGCGGCCGGCCGGGCCCTTGATCTCTACTGAGCCGGCGTCTCGGCCGGCGTTTCAGGGGAGGCTCCAGGAGAGCCCTCCGGGCTCTCAGCCGAGGGTTTCTCCGTCGCTTCCTTTTCCGCACTCTCCGCAGGCTTCGCCTCGCCCGCGTCGGTTTCCTCGGTAGGCGCCACGACGCCGCCCTTCAGGAACTTGCCGAACTGGTTGAAGGTCTCGCTCAGCTGGTCAAGCTCAGCCAGGACCACGGTGCCGGCCTCGCGCTGAATTGCCTCCCGTGCTCCGCGCACTCCATCCAGCGCCCGTTCCAGTGTCACCAGGCTGCGGTGAGTGGCGATGGTGCCGATGAACGCATCGACCTTCGCGACCGCCTTCTTATAGTCGCCGCTATCCACCAGTTTCTTGGTGGCCTCAATGTCGCGGGCAAGGTCGGGAATAACCGGGGCGTTCTGGGTGTCCAGGGCGATATCGAGCGCAGCCAGGAGTGACGCCGATGCGACGTCCGCCTCGATGCCCACCGTGGTTGCGGTGAGTGCCCGGGAAGCGCGCTCAAGGTAGGACCGGATCTGCCCCGCGGGCGCCTCGCCCTGCATCGCGATGACCACGAACTGGAGCCGCTTCAGCAGGTTCGAGGCTGTTTCATAGTCGTTGGAGTTAACAGCGCGCCGGATGTCCACGAGGAGCCCGCGGGCCACACCGAAATCCTGCTGTAAGGGCGAAGGACCCTTGGAGACGGCCTCAATGGCCTCGCGGCGCGCCATCTCCTTGGCCAGGGAGTTCAGTGTATCGCCCGTCTTCTCCTGCTGCTCGAGAATCCCCTCCAGCACCTTCTTGTGCTCGGGACTCATGTAGTCCTTGAGCAGCGACTGGGCCTTCTCCTGGGGCGTGGGCAGAGGGCCCTGCTTGCACCCGCTCAGGGCGGCCAGCACGACCAGCAGGCTGAGGCAGATCAGGAATCTTGGCAATGCGGGAGGCCTCCTCACGGCCCGCACGCGACCTGCGCATGCGTTCCGGGAAGCTGATTTCATGCGGCGCTATCTGCCCTGCGCATGCGGAAACGAGGACCAGAAAGACACCCCGGCGACGGGGCGATTATACGACATTGCCGGGGTGAAGGCAAGCAAGGCTCATCGTGGCCCCCGGTCTGTCCGGTGTGCAGGTTTTCGGGCGAAACATGGACACAGGCCGCATCAGCCCCGGCCCATCCGCCCGCCCATGGGGGACGGCGTGTCTGCCCTATTCCCCTTTATCCTCACTGCCGGAACCATTCTCCGTAATCGTCGCCATGGCCTGCTTCGCGGCATTGGCAACCTTGTCGTCATCATCCCTGGCCGCGGCCTGAAGGGCCTCAAGCGCCGTCTCATCCCCAAGCCGCGCCAGTGCCTCGCACGCCCCCCGGCGGACGTTGGACTTGGGGTCCTTCAGCGCCGCAATAAGCGCCGGCACCGCGTCCTTCTTGACCCCGATCTCGCCCAAAGACAGGGCCGCATGCAGACGCACACTCCATTCTGGGTCCTTCCCGAGCGCCTCCACAAGATACGGGATGCAGGTGCGGCTCTTGACCTGGCCGAAGCCCTTGGCCGCGGTCAGGCGCGTCACCCAGTCGTCATCCTCAAGCATGGTGCACACGTGCTTCACAACGCGGCTGGACCCAATGCTGCACAGTCCCTGCACCGCCGCGCAACGCACCGAAGCTTGGGGGTGCTTGAGCATCTTCGCAAGGTGCGGGATGACCGACTCCTTCCCAACCGTGCCTAGGGCGATGGCCGCATAGTGAGCCACACGCTCGTTCTCATCACCGAGAGCCACCAGTAGCGCGTCCCGGGCACGCTCGTCTCCAATCTCGCCCAGGATCTCCGCAGCATAGCGGCGCACCACGTAGTTCGGGCTCTGCATCGCCTCGAGCAGCGCGGGAACCGCCTTGGGGCCCACCTGAGCCAGGGACCGCGCCGCCGCCCTGCGCACGTCTTCGCTCGGCGATTCCAGCGTCTCGATGAGAGGCGAGATAGCGACGGTGCCCCGGATCTTCCCCAGTGCCTCAGCCGCGGCCCGGGCAAGCTCGACATTGTCGGAACTCAAGACGCCAATCAGGGGCTGAATTGCCTTCTTGCTTCGCAAGGCCCCCAGCGCGGTGACCACGGCGCGCTGGACCTCAACGTTCGCGTCGGACAGCCGGGCAACAAGCTCAGCGGCTACGGACTCGTCCCCGATGCTTCCGAGGGCCTCGGCAGCCCACTTGCGCGCGGACTGATCCTTGCCGATCAGGGCGTCCAGCAGGGCGCTGACCGCAGGCCCGCCGATGTTGGTCAGAGCTTCGGCAGCGGCCTCCTGCGCGTTCTTGCTGGAGTCGCTCAGGGCGGCGATGAGGGCATCAATGGCATCCTGGTTCCGGATCGCTCCCAGCGCCTGGGCCGCGGCCATGCGGATTTTATAGTCCTTGTGCCCGAGCGCCTTGATGAGCGGCGGCACCGCAGCCGACCCCATCGCGGCGATCTCGTCGATCACCTCGTCGCGCGAGGACGAACTGCGGGATTTTAGCTTTGCGACCAGATCCAGTGCTTCTCGGTTGGGGGATGCCATATCTCGCCCTCCCTGGCGGCGCGCTGCCGCTGGTGGGTTGCGTGGTGGGGTCGGGATGTCCGGCCGGACGCTCTCTGCGGAAACCGGGCTGTGCAGCCGGCGACGATAGGAGCGCAACAGGTCGTCAATTAGTGACCTTTGTTCACGGAAAATAGACAAAAAAGACGGAATATCCCAAGCCTAGACGGATGCGCCCCGCACTGGGTGCGGGGCGCACGGATTGCCGGGAACGGTCTCGCGTGCGCTCCGGATCCCTGCAGACCATCCTGGACCCGAACGGGCAGCGCGACCGGAGACTTGCCGCTACTGGACCGGGCCCGCCGACTGAAGACCGGTCTCGATCTTCTCCGCCTTGGGCGCTTCGCGCGTGTCCCCTTCCGCCTTCTCGTCCCCAGCCTTGGCAGCGCTCTTCTTGGTCGTCTTCTTCTTGGGCGTATCGGCCTTCTTCTCGCCGTCGTCCGACTTGCTTTCGGACTTCTTCGCGCCCTTCTTCTCTACCCTATCGTCCTTGGGCTTGTCCCCTTCGGCCTTCTTGCCCTCATCAGCCTTGGTCTTGTCGGCCTCAGGCTTCTTCTCTTCGCCGGTCTGGGGCGTGGCGCCCGTAGCAGTCGCCTCGGCCTCGGCTACGCCGCCGGAACCCGCGAGTTCGAGGATGCGGGCATTGACCTTGTCGTTGAACTCGTCGCGCTCTTCCTCCAGGGCCTTCACTTCGCCCGCCAACTTGTCGGCGCGCTCCTGGAGTTCGGCCGCCTTCTCCTTGTACTGGTCGAGTTCGTCGATGACCTTCTTCAGGTCTGCCTCGCGCGACAGGGCGTACTGGGCCTTGTCGGTATCGCGGGCGCTGTTGGCCATCGCGGCCATATCGCTCCACTTATCGCGCGCAGCCGCAAGCTGCTTGTAGGCGTTCTCAACATCGCCCTCGTTGGCGAACTCGGATGCCTTCTCGATGTTCTCGCGGATCGTCTGCTCCTGGGTCTGGTACGTTATCTCGCGCTGGGCACGAGCTTCCTTCTCTGCCTTGATGCGCTCCTGGCTGATCTTGATGCCGCCGAAAATGGCGATCAAGGCGATGACCAGGATGAACAGGATCCAGGCGACGGGACCGCAGCTCGACGACGACTTGGGAGCGACTCGTTCGATCTCTATGTCGAGTTCCTCCTCGTCTACGACATCGGGTTTCGGCTTCGGGGCCGCTTTCTTCGGCCTCGGCTCTTCCGCGGGCTTCTGCTCTTCAGCTTTCGGCTCGTCGCCGGACTGAATGTCGTCCTTCTTGTCCTCGGACATGGAGAATCGCGCTCCCCACCGACAGAGGTTGTCGGGAATGGAAATGCACCCAGCGGACGTGAAGTATACGGAAATCGTGTCGCCAAGTCAAGGAAACCCAGGGGCAATGCCCGCGAAGCCGGACGCAGCCCCTGGAATCAGCCGGCAAAGAGCCCCACAAGCCCCGACAGGGGGCGACAGAAGCAGCAGTTGGTTGTGTCGCCCCCATTCGGGGGCTCAGGAGCGGGTTCGGGCCGGAATCCACGGGTTCCGTTTCGCTTGGCTCCACTCCACCCGGAGCTATAGGCTGCCGCTCGCTTCGCGGACTGTGAGGCAAGACTCAGGACCCGAAGGCCTGGACATGCTCAGCCCGGCGATCAGATGACAGGTGAATGTCCACAAAATCGAGTCCGCCCACCATCACCGGACGGGCGGGTGCGCAGGCCACTCCGCCGGCGGTCAGTTACGTGCTGGCCCCTCCACCGACTGGTCCGCAGGGGCAGTCGGGCCAACCCGATGCACACCGGGGAGGTCGCTAAGGGTCGGGGGGCGAAGAACCCTGTCGCCCACTTCGGCGTCATTCCATGCGCGAGGTGGGCCCCAGCTCATCACGTGCCGTACGCACACGAGACGAAGACCTTTCAGCCCCGAGCCCACGGAGGATCGTTCCATGCCTGATGACCTGCGCAGCCAGCTCAAGAACATGATCGTCGAGCGCCTCTTCCTCAACGTCACCCCCGAGGAGATCGGCGACGACGAGAACCTGATGGACGAGTACAACATCGACTCGGTGAACCTCTTCGAGATCATCGTGGGCCTCGAGGACGAATTCGGCATTCAACTCGAGGAGGAAGACTTCAACGTCGAGACTTTCTCCACCGTGTCCAACATCGCGGGATTCGTTCAAAGCAAGCGCGGGGAGTAGCCTCACCCATGGAGAGAATCGTGCAGTTCGATAGCGGAGGATTGCTCCTGCACGGCATCTTGCACGAGCCCGATGCCGGTTGCGGCCGCTGCATCCTCATCTGCGACCCCTTCGCAGAAGAGAAGAAATGCGCCCACAGGCCTCTGGTGGACATGGCCAGGGCGCTATGCGCCGATGGTTACGTGGTCCTGCGCTTCGACTACCGCGGATGCGGCAACAGCCCCGGTAACTTTGTGGACCATGGCCCATCCGACTGGGAGGAGGATATCCACCGCGCCACCGGGTTCCTTCGCGCCGAAAGCGGGGTGGACTGGGTCGGCCTGGCCGGCCTGCGGCTGGGAGCCACCCTGGCATTGAGAGCCGCGTCCGCCATGTCGGACATCGCAGCGGTGATCCTCTGGGAGCCGATCCTGGACGGGCAGACTTACGTGCGCCAGAACCTGCGGCGCTCGATGATCAAGGCGATGCTCACCGACGGACAGAAGTTCGATGCGGATGCGGTGGCCGCAAAGCACCAGTCGGAGGTGGTGGACTTCGATGGCTACGAGATCAGCGCGCGGGCGATGGGCGAACTCCAGGCGCTTAAGCCGCCCGACACCCCGTTCCCGGGGCACGCGCTAGTGCTGAACATTGGTCCCCGGGACGAGCCCAGCCCGGACATGACCCGCCTGGCTGAGTCGCTCCCGGCGGGCAGTGCATTCGGCATTCGCCTGGAGCCCTTCTGGAACCGGATCGGCCTGGTGGACACCCAGCCGCTGGCTGACCTAACACTGGGCTGGCTGGGTTCCTGCTCGCCCGACCGGGGGGAGCATGCATGAGCATGGAGCGCCACCTCCAGTTCGAGGTCCAGGGCGATCGGCTACTGGGAACCTTGAGCACTGCGGACGGCGCCGGCAACGCGCCAGTTGGCCTGGTTCTCCTGCATGGCTGGGCCGGATACCGCGCCGGAGCGCACCAGATGTTCGTCAAGCTCGCCCGGGAGGCCTCACTGCGCGGTATCCCGTGCCTGAGATTCGACTTCCGTGGACGCGGTGACAGCGAGGGCGACATGAACGCCGCCAGCCTGTCCACCATGATCCAGGACGCGCGCGAGGCCGCCCGGGTCCTTTGCGCCGAGACCGGGGTCCAGCGTGTCGCTCTTGTCGGCGACTGCTCCGGCAGCGAGGTGGCCATCGGCGTCTGTCGGGACATCCCCGGCTGTGACCGCCTGATCCTGTGGTCCGCGCCCATCGTGGCCGGTGACCGACAGGCAGCCCAGCAGGCCAAGCAACGCAGTATCATCCGCCAGTACCTGGGCAAGCTCTTCCGACGCGAGACCTGGGCGAAACTGGTGGGCGGGAAGCTGCAACTGGGCATGATCCGCCGGGCGCTTGTGGGCGGCGGAAGGGGCAAGGGCGAAGAGGGCAACGCATCGGACAAGGATATCGATTGGTACCAGTGTTTCACCCGCTTCCAGGGCCGCGTGCTCTTCATCTTCGGTGCACAGGACCCCACCACTGACGCAGCCGTCGCCCACTACCGGGACCTGTCGAAGGACGCGCAGCGGGAATTCGAGCTCCACCTTGTGGAGGGCGCAAATCACGCCTTCTACTCAGTGCCCTGGGAACGCGAGGTCATCGGCATCACACTCAACTGGCTCACCGGGTCGGGGGAGATCGGCGGCGGCGGTGGCGACTGAAGCCCCGCTGAGGGTTCTGTTTGTCCACCACGCCGAGATGATCGGCGGGGCCGCTGCGAGCCTGCGCTGCCTGCTCGATTACCTGCCTGGGGACCGGGTCAGGGCGGCGCTCCTGAGCCCCACCGTGAGCCTCGCGGCGCCCCTGAGCGCTCCGGCCCTGGAAGCCCACTTCCCCGCGCCATGGTGGGATGTCCGCCTGTCCCCAAACCCCCTCACGCTCCTGGGGCAGGCCGCATCCCTCGGCGCCCTGATTCGCAGACTGCGGCAGGCTGTGGCCCAGTTCCGGCCGAATGTCATCCACGCCAACACGTGGCCCGCGGCCATTGCCGCAACCCGGGCCCGGCTGCCTGTCCCGGTCATCTGGCATGTGCGCGATGTGCGCATTCGCCCGCCCATCACCGCCGCGCTGGAGGGGCGCTGCGAGGGCGCAATCGCTATCTCGCGGTTCGTCGCCGATTTCCTGTACGACCGCCACTTCCCGCCCGACCGAGTGCATATCGTCTACAATGGAGTGGATGTGGAGCGTTTCGGCGCGAAACGTCCTCCCGGCGACGTGCGCCTGGAACTGGGGCTTGCGCCGGACGCGCCGCTGGTCTGCAGTGTAGCGCGGCCCGCTCCCTGGAAGGAGCACGGGCTGCTCGTCGAAGCGGCAGCGCTGCTGCTGCGCGATTTTCCCGCTGCCCATTTCCTGTTCGTCGGCGCCTGGGGGCCGCGGGAACGCCGGACGATGGACCGCCTGCGCACGAGGGCACGGGAACTCGGCCTGGAACGCAGTGTCACATTCTGGGGGCACCGCGACGACGTGCCGGACCTGCTGGCAGCCTGTGATGTGTTCTGGCACGCGGCGGCGGATGAACCTCTGGGACGCGTGGTGCTCGAAGCGATGTGGATGGCCCGGCCGGTCGTGGCCGTGAACGCCGGGGGGCCCGCTGAGCTGGTACAGCATGAGCGCACCGGCCTGCTAGTCTCGCCCCATGATGCGGGAGCGCTTGCCGAAGGTGTGCGCAGGATGCTCTCGGAACCCGACCTCGCCCGCTCATGCGGAATTGCGGCCAGAGAGCGAGTGCTGGAGCACTTCACCGCCGACAGGATGGCCCGTGGGATCCTGGCCGTCTACGAGCGCGTCCTGAGGGGGCACGTCCGGTGAGAGTGGCCATCGACGCCATGCTCCTGGGAGGCGCTCACTCGGGGGTCGAAGTGTCCATCGAGGGTCTTTGCGAGGGCCTGACGGCGGTCTGCGAAGACGACCGGTTTCTCATCGCGCACCGCCCCGGATACGCACCGGGCGATGTGGACGGGCCCCTCGATTACTACCTGGCCCCCAGCTGGAGCGCTGGGAAGGCGGGCCGCATCCTCTGGGAGCGCCTGTGCCTGCCCGGTGTGGCCCGGAGATGGGGAGCCGAAGTGCTCCACGGACCGGGCTATCTCCTGCCTTCCGGCTGGAAGGGCCCGTCGGTGGTCACCATCTACGATATCCTGGCGATCACCCATCCGGAATGGTGCAGCCGCGCCAACGCCCTGCATTATCGGCTCGCGCTGCCCCGTACGGTCCGGCAGGCCCACGCAATCCTGGTGCCCGCGGAAGCCGTGCGCGAGGAGCTCATCCGGCATCTCGGGGCTGACCCGCGGAGGGTCCACGTTGCCCATCTCGGCATACCGGAAGCCATGCGGCCGCCGGATCCGCAAGCTACCAACCGCGTCAGGGACAGGCACCGTCTCGCGCACCCGTACATCCTGTGGGTCGGCAACATCGAGCCCAAGAAGAACGTGGCCGGCCTCGTGCGCGCTTTCGAGCGGGTCGCAGGGGGTCTTCCCCACCGGCTCATC
>Ga0067045_1030324_pt1 | contig 15717 bp, 10 predicted proteins | sample TerdegcTABiofilm_FD_59184 | JGI IMG/M metagenome (GOLD analysis project Ga0067045, IMG submission 59184) | Combined Assembly of (Gp0054472, Gp0054536) Wastewater bioreactor microbial communities from Singapore -Terephthalate degrading...
CCCCCCCCCATGAATAAAAATATCTTTTATTTTCTCGACTCAATCCCTGATATAGTCTGCCTGAAGGATAAAAACGGCGCATGGCTCTGGGCCAATGCCGCTGATCTCAGGCTGTTTGGCCTGGAAGGGGTGGACTATGTGGGCAAAAAGGATTCAGAACTGGCGAATCTTGCACACCCTGTGTTTCGGAGTGCCCTTCTTACCTGTGAACAGACAGATGAGCTGGCCTGGCAAAGGGCCGAGCTGAGTATTGCAGAGGAGACCATTGACCTTCCCAACGGCGAACAGCTCATTCTGGAGACATACAAACTTCCACTCTTTGACGAGACCGGAGAAAGGCAGGCCCTGTTTGTCTTAGGCAGGGATATCACCAGGCGAAAAAGCCTCATCACAGCCCTGGAGCATCGAACACAAGAGCAGGAAGTGCTCATGAGTATTTCCAAGGTGTGGCATGACACAAGTCTATCCTTGCAGCTTAAGATGGAGCACATCCTGAAGCTCATCATATCCATTCCATGGCTGCCTCTTGCCAGCAAGGCGGCATGGTTTCTTGCTGTGCCGGAAAGAAAGGAGTTGGACCTGGCCGCGGCCATAAACTTTGAGCCGGAACATGAGGCCGCTTGCGGAAGACTCCGTTATAGAGAGTGCCTGTGCGGCAGGGCCGTGGAGTTTCAAAAGACACAATACATACCGCACGATAAAGAGAGGAGCACAGACCGCTGTCCTATTCAGCAGGAACACTTCCATTACATTATTCCCATCCATTCCACCTCCAACCTGCCCGATATGCAAGGCGGTTTTCTGGGCTGTCTGAGTCTTTATACATTTTCCCAGCCCGAGGAACCCGAACGGTTCAGCGCCTTCTTCGATGCCGTGGCCTCTGTGATCGCAATGGGCCTGGAGACAGCGCAGCTCTCGCAGAGGCTTCTGGACCGATTGGCAGAACTCCAATTGGCGGCAGAGATGCTGTCTTTGGGTGTTATAAAATACAATGCCAAGACCAAGGTCATGCACTGGTCTTCTCATTTCTATACCATACTTAAGCTGGACCCAGAAAAAACACGGCCATCCCTCAAAAATTATCTCAAGCGGGTATGTGTGATAGACCGTCCTTATGTGGCTTCCATGTTTAGATCCCTTTTGAAAGAAGGAAGACCTGTGGACATAAGACATGCCCTGCGTTTCGATGGTGGAGAGCAGAGGATAGTGCATTTGAAGATTTCCACCATAGAAAAGGATGGGGGACTGTCTTTTTACGGCATATTGCAGGACATTAGTTTAGATGTGGCCATGGAGGAGCAACTCTCTCTGCTCGTAACCATTTTGGAAAAGAGCAAAGAGGCCGTAGTGGTTACAGATAAAGACAATCGAATCCTTTCAGTCAATAAGGCGTTTACTGAGATTACAGGTTATAGCCCGGAAGAGGTGATTGGTAAGAGCCCTAATGTCCTGAAGTCCGGTTATCATAATCGGAGTTTCTATGAGGAGATGTGGAATAGTCTTCAAACCACTGATCACTGGGAAGGAGAGATCTGGAACCGGCACAAGGACGGGCATACCTATCCTGAATGGATATCCATCTATGTCATTAGGGATAAGGATGGCAAACCATACCGACACATAAGCCTGTTTCATGAGATCACCAAAGAGAAGGAGGCCGAGGCCCTTCTGGAATATCAGGAAAACTATGACACCCTGACTGATCTCCCCAACAAGACACTTTTTCGAGACCGCATACGCACCGCCATTGCCCAGAGGGATGAAGATGCCGTAGTGGCGGTGATCGTATTGGACATAGATGACTTTAAGCGCATAAATGACTCCTTGGGATACACCAAAGGAGATATGATAATTCAGGATGTAGCCTCCAGATTTGTGCAATTGCTTCCTCATAATGTAGCCATCTCCCGGTTAGGCGGGGATGAGTTTGGTGTTGTGCGGGCCTGTTTTAGTGAACAGGATGTGTTGAGTCTTTTGTCCATGCTTCAGAAGGCCTTTGAGGCGCCGTTTGGAGTGGATGATCTTCATCTAACCGCCAGTATTGGAGTGAGCATGGCCCCCACAGATGGCATGGAACCGGATGAGCTCATTCAAAAGGCTGAGACCGCCATGTATGCCGCCAAAAATGCCGGCAAATCGCAATATGTCTTCTTTAGAAAGGAGCTTTCTGATTCCCTTGAGAGGCTTCTGAACATGGAAAGACTCCTGCGCCAGGCCATAGAGACAGACTCACAGGAGATCTCCATGGTCTATCAACCCAAGATAGACCTCAAGACGGAAAGGATTGTCTCTGTGGAGGCATTGGTGCGCTGGCGCTCATCCGCATTGGGTTTTGTGTCGCCTGCTGAATTCATTCCCGTGGCAGAGGCCACCAAGCTCATCGGACCATTGGGAAGGCTTATTCTAAAAAGGGCGGCAAGCCAGGCCTTGGAGTGGAAAAATCAGGGATATGACCTCACCGTGGCCTTTAACCTCTCTCCAGTACAGTTCAAGGCCAAGGGAATGGTTCAGGATGTCTTTGATATTATAGAAGAGGTCGGAGTGCCTCCATCCTCCATGGAGATCGAGATCACAGAGGGTGCTGTTTTGGAGAATGAAGAGGAGGCCATTCGTATTCTGCAACAATTCAAACAGCGGGGCATGCGAATCGCCATGGACGACTTCGGCATGGGCTATTCCTCCCTTTATTATCTGAAGAGACAAGGCCCGCCGGCTAATCCGCCGGCTTGCCAAGTCGCATGGGCTATTCCTCCCTTTATTATCTGAAGAGACTGCCCATAGACTCCCTAAAGATCGACATGGTCTTTATAAAAGAACTGCCTCACGACAAGGAATCCTGCGCCATTACCAAGGCGGTCATCTCCATGGCAAAGGCCATGGGGCTTAAGACTGTAGCAGAGGGCGCTGAGACTCAAGAGGCAGTGGATTTTGTGAAGGCGCATGAATGTGATATGGTGCAGGGTTACTTCTTCAGCCCGCCTGTGCCTGCTGAACGGCTGACTCAAATGCTGGAGCAACAGGGAAGATAATATTAACCCTCTAAAAGCCCTTAAACCCGCTGATTCCCAATAGCTCTATATTGAATCCAAAGACATATTCGTCGTTGTCCCTGCGGAATTTGGTGGTGACAGCCCAGCAGGAGGCCTGGTAGCGCAGGCCGTAGGTGGTCTTGACCTCCTTGTGGTTTTCCATGTTCCAGGCCGTCTCATAGATGCCTCGCCACCTCTCTGTGAGCCCGACATTCAGATTCAGCTCCAGGGTGTCTATGTCCTCCATCTCGTTGTAGCGGTATCCAAAGGCCGCCTTGTCCCCTGTTTCAGTATTTAGGTTTGACCATATCTCGTGAGTAGTGAAACCATAGCCGTAAAAGTTGTAGGTGTTGTCGTAGCGAATGGACAAGAAGTTAAGTGGCCTCCATTCCACCTCTGCATATAGGTCTGAAAGGTCGTGTTTTTTGCCGTACTTTGAGGTGGGGGTGATGAGTTCAAAGATGTCCTTGGCCTGAAGGGCGGCAGGGCCTGGGTATATGCCGTTTTTGTCATAGCTTTGTTCCATGTAGAACCGCAAGGGATCCGTGTAATTGGCGCGATTTTCTGTGACGATTGTCTTTTTGCTGAGAAAAGACAGAACCGACCAGGTAAAACGATCCAATGGCTCCAGCCTATCCCGTTCATCTATAAAGGGGATGTTGTCCTGTGCCTTGTCAGGCCGGTAGGTATAGGTGAGTTTGGGCCGAATGGTATTGCGCCAGAGCTCACCTCCTGAACCCACGAAGTTTCTGGCCAGGGTGGAACTGGCCTCTATCTCCAGTCTTGCCAGGGTCCTGTTCAGGTCATGGGCACGCTTGAATTCGTCCTGTGTGCCGGTGGTGTTGTAGAGGGTATTGTCGATGAAACCGCCCACCATGAACTGAACATAGGGGTTGTAGGCCAGATGGGTTAAAAGCCCAGGCTCTATGTCCACCCGTTGATAGCGGTCTCCCCGGTCACGCCAGTAGTTCACATAGGAGGCGGTCCAGTTGTAGTAAAGGTCGGGAAGATAGGTGTCTTGCCTCGAGGAACTGTTGGTCACGAAGCGCAAAAGGGACTGTAACGGAGTTATATACCCCTGGCTCAAGAGCAAAGGCATGGTCTGCACCGTATATGGCTTGTTGGCGGCCACCAGATTCTGATTGTATTGCAGGGCGGCGCCCAGGAACTGGTCTTCAAAGAGCCGCGTGGCCTGAACAGTGGTGGGCCGAATCAGGTCAGTGCGTTCCACCAAAGACCTGCCGAATACCTCCTTGAATGCCCTGTTTGAGGCATCAAAGCCCATGGGGCCGTTGTCAAATTCCAAAAGGTAGTCCCGGTCGCTGGCATAGTCCACATCCACCTTGAGCTGAATGTCCTGAATGAGTTCCTGATCGAATTTGCCTCGCAGCCAGTAGCGTTTTTCGGTGGTGCGGGTTACGCCGTCATGATTGAAGTCAGTGTCGTTCAGGCGGTCTATGAGTGTGTTGTAGCGCAGAATGCCCTTGCTCTCAGGTGTAATGACATAGCGAAACTCTATGCCCTCCATCCAGCCTCGGCGGGACATAATGTCCTGGTAAAAGGTGGCATCCATGCTGTCGTTGATGGCCCAGTAATAGGGCACATTGATCTCAAAGCCGCTGCGATTGGAGGAGGAGAAATAGGGCAAGAGAAAACCCGATGTGCGGTATTTGTTGAGGGGCGCCGCAAACCACGGGCTGTAAAATACGGGGATGTCCCGCACATTGAAGGTGGCATTTTTGCTCACGGCCTGTCCCTCTCCTGTGATGTGCAGGTCCGTGCAATGAAAGCTCCAGTCCTGTTTTGGAAGGGGACATGTGCTGATGACGGCCTTGTCCGCCATGTATTCCTCTGTGCCGATCTTCCAGATGTGGTCGGCGAGCATGTGTACATTATTGCGGTGCAGAAAGAGATTGCCGTTTTTGATGTTGCCAGTGGAGGCCTTGAGGTCAAACTCCCCTTCCTCTCCGCGCAGGACATCTCCCTCCATCTCTATGACCACAGCGCCTCTGGCCAGGGCCTTTTGCGTGAGGTTGTTAAAGAGCATGCGATCCGCAGTGATCTTGAGGTTCTGACGCTGCACCTGTACAGCGCCTTCGGCTATGACCACCTGGCTTTCATGAAAGAATGTGAGCTGATTGGCCGTGATTTGCCAGGGGACATCCTTATCCTCGCCTGTCTTCTCAGCAAATGACTCGTTTGAAACGAACAAAAGACAACACAAAAGCAAAATACACCACACGGCCAATGAGTTGGCGGTGCAGCCTGGTGTGTCATGTGATTTGAAAAAATAGGAAATCATGTAGAAGTTAGTATCATGAAAGGAACGGGGTTTCAATCTCATTTCATTCTTTTCCCAAATTCTGTGATCGAATCTAAAAAACAAAAAAGACACTGTGAGACTTCTTGACAGAAAAAGGACAGACACATTTCTGAACAACTTTTTTAATTAAATCTCTTGAGGGCGGCAGTGGTGAAGCATTTGTTCCATGCGTCGCATAACTGCCCTCCATGGCAGTATGCGCCGCCGGCGCCCTCCGTGGCGCCTATTCCACAAACACTTCACCACTGCCGCCCTTTTCGTCCCTGCGGAACTCCATGTCCATAACGGGTGCCCTATCCATTCCTACTGCAATCCCACAGATAACAACGAATTGACCTGCTGTAATGGCCAAACCGGCGTTTCTGCCAATAAAAATCGCAGAATTGGTCTTTATCCTCTGTTAACCAAAGTTCAAAGGATATGTGGTGGTTTGAAGCATCGTTTACGGTTGGGCGTGGGGTTCCGGAAGGGCGAGGGCAGTCGGTGTTTGTGAAATAGGCGCCACGAGGGCGCCGGCCCCACATTACCGCCAAGGAGGGCGGTTATGTGGGGCATGAAACAAATATCGGCTGCCCTCGCCCAGAAAAGATTAAATCTGAACAGGCACAGCAATAAGGGCAGGCACAGAAGCATAAGGGGCAGGCACAGGGGCCTGTCCCTACAACAGAAAAAGGGCAGACACATTCCTGAACAACTTTTTTAATTAACTCTCTTTGGGGCGGCAGCGGTGAAGCATTTGTTCCATGCGGCGCATTTTGCCATGTAGGGCGGTTATGTGGGGCATGAAACAAATATCGGCTGCTCATCGCCCCAAAAAATAAAAAAACATATCAATAATATCTAAATGTGCTCTGCTGCTTGGTGACTATGTTCATCCTCACCCCAAAAAACAAAAAACCATGTCATAATATCCACAAATATCCTTCAATCTTTCGATCCTTCAATCCTTCTGGCATTTTGGCTTCATTGGTTCTTAACATAGTAAATTCAATGGTGAAATTTAATTTTTTGAAATAATGTGTATATCCCTTTGAGGAAATGGAATGGAGACGCCTGCCCTTCTGAACTCGTCGTCTATGCGGGTGCGCAGGTCCGTTTCCACATCAAAGCGCTCTGTGATGTTTTGAATATAGCAGACCAGAAGAAAGTCCAGGGAACTGTCTCCAAAGTTGCGAAAGAGCACCTTGGGCTTGGGGTGCTTTTCATCCTTCAATACCTTTGGGTGAGACATGGCCACCTCGAGGAGTATGGAGCGCACCAGCTCTAAGTCGCTTCCATAGGCCACTCCCACGGGTATTCTGAGCCTGCCGCTTCTATCGTCATGCGTCCAGTTGATGACCTCCTTGGAGATGAGATCGGAGTTGGGGACTATGATGTCGGCGTTGTCAAAGCTCTGAATCACGGTGGAGCGCACGGATATGCGCTTTACAAAGCCCTCTGTGCCTCCGATTACGATCCAATCCCCCTTTTTGATGGGCTGTTCAAAGAGGAGTATGAGCCCTGACACGAAGTTGTTTATGATGTTTTGAAGCCCGAAACCTATGCCCACAGACAGGGCGCCTGCTATAATCGCCAGATTGGAGAGGTTGATGCCGGCTATCAAGGCGCCGATCAAAACCGCTAAAATAAAGCCCACATACCCTGAGATGGTGACCAGGGCATCCACTGCGCCTGGGTCCATGGTTGTGTCGTGTTTGTAGCGCTGCTTGATGGTGTATTTGAGCATGCGGGCGCATATCCAGAGTATGAGAAATATCAAAAAGCCCACAAAGGCCTTGAGGGGAGAAAAGGTCAGCTCACCGACCTGCACGCCCTTTACCAGATACCCCTGAATGTGTGTGGAAAAGGTGCCCTTTATGTCCCAGGCAGTAAGAATCAGCAGGCATGAGACGGCCCAGATAAAGAGCTGAAGGGAGATTTGAAGCCACAAAACGGCATAAAAGGGTTTTCCTGGCCTTATACCCAGGCGTTCCTTGAAAAACCGCCCTGTCTCGCCTGCATGGGATAGAGGGCGAAATGCCAATGTCAACATGCGAGTGAGCCAAAGGGCCAGGACAACGAAAAAGGCGGTGAGCAAAATGCCTGTGAGCAGGTATTCCGCCAGGTTGTGATAACCTATGAAATTGATGGCCAGCAGAAAGAGCAGGCTGACCTCGCATGCCCGAAGCAATTTAAGGGCGGATTTGTTCAGTTTTATGGCGTTTAATACCCAGAACAGGCCAATAATGGTCAGGAAAAAGCCCAAGATTCGGGCTGTCTCTTTTACAGGCCCTGGGGCCTCCTGAAAGATGGATGCCTGGGAGATCAGCAAAAAAGGAAGCACGCAGGCAAGCACTATGGCCCAGCGCCGCAGGAGGTATGTCTTCTGTCTGGAGTCCAGTGGCAAGATATCCAGCTCCAGAAGCAGGGCCAGTGTGGCGAGCTGAAAGACATAGAAAAGCAGGGCATAGGCAAAGAGACTGACCAGGGTATCAGGCAAAAAGGAGTGTCTCACAAACCCCAGGGCGATGGCAAAAAGGCCCAGAGAGACCACGCCTGGCGCATAGCGGCCATAGGAGGCATTCATATATTTCAGAAAGACCCCGAGCATGTTCTGTTGCTGGCTGAAGGCCCCCACAGTCCTTTTGATGTATATGCCGAGCCAAAGCCCCATGGCCCACATGAAGAAAAGCCCCAGTAACTCCCATAAATTCAGGTCTGACAGGCCGTTTTTCTGTAAAAGCAGTTCATGAAAATATGCCTTGAGAGCGGACAAAAAGTTAAGCACGGCGTCTTTTGTGGAGGCTGTATCGGTTGAACCCGCCAAAAACAGGCTGAAAAGGCCCTTTTCCCGGTAAAAGAGCTGTTGAGAGGCCAGGTGTGCCCGCTTTTTGGAGAGGTCTGACAGGCCGTCTTGAATGGCCAGGGCCAAGAGCTTGGACTCAGCCATCTGGTTTTCCAGTTGCCCCTTTTGTTTCAGGAGGTTTTTGCGCTGTTTTGCTATCTCAGGTGTGTCCGTGTCGCTGGCAGTCCCTATGGCCTCTAAAGAGGCATTGAGCTTGTTCAACTCGGCCTCAATGGCCTCCATGCAGCCCTTATTCTGTTTTTCAAAGGCATTGAGGCGTTCTATGATGGCATCCAAGGTGGCCTCTGTGCTGTTTTCCGGTGAGGGGGTCTGCACCAACCTCTGAACCATGGCCTGAGTCGGCAGGTCGCTGCAGACCTTTTCCTGACAGACTCCCGCAGATGCCGTGAGCAGAAGAAAAAAGGCAGTTACATAAAGGCCGATACCTGTATGTTTTGGTGCGATTGGCCTCAAATGAGTAAATAGGTACTGCCTTATGAGTTTTGTGCCCAAAACGGCCATTTCATGCCTCCTAAAGGAATGAATCTTTTTATGATGGATTCTTTGGAAAATAAACCATTACTGTCTTACATTAAAGGGACTGTTACGGCCGGTCTCGAAAAAAATCCTGTAACTTTTCAGGAAAGCTGTTATATTTTATTGAATATGGCTATACAGGAACCTGTTCAACCCTCACTCAAAAAAGAAAAAGACGCCTTGAAAAACGAACTGGCTGTCAGGTCGATGAAGCGCCTTTCCTGTCGGGAGAAGGTAAAAAACCTGTTGCAGCTGTTCAAAAAGGACGACAGGGTGCTTGTTGTCATTGTCTCAGACCCTGACTCCATGGCCTCCGCCTTTGCCTTGCAGCGTCTTTTGCGCAGGCGTGTGGAGGCATTGGCCATCGCACACCCCAATGAGATGAAGCGGGTCAACAATATCGCCATGAAGGAGCTGCTGAAGATTCCCCTGGAGCGGTTGAAGAATATCAAAAAAGAACACTTCACCAAGTTTGTCCTGCTGGACTCACAACCCCATCATCTGCCTGAACTGTCCCAGTTTTCCTATGATGTCGTCATAGACCATCATCCTGTGACAGAGGGCTGGAGCGCCTCTTTCGTGGATATCCGGCCTGAATACGGTGCCACTGCCACCATGCTTGCCGAGTATCTCAAGGCCGCCAAGATTGAACCCTCGGTGCATCTGGCCACCGCCCTTTTCTATGCCATCAAGACCGACACCCTCAATTTCACCAAAAAGGCCATTGCTGCGGATGTCCTGTGTTTTCAGAACCTGTTTAAGCGCATCAATCAGCAGTTGTTGAACAAGATAGAATCTTCCACTATTCGTAAAAGTGAGCTGAAATATTTCAAGGCAGCCTTCGCCAATCTTGTAGTGCATGAAAATCGTATATATTGCCACATAGAAAGGCTGCCCAATCCAGATCTGCTGGTGGTGATAGCTGATTTCCTGACCTGTGTACACGAGGTGGGGTGGGTGATAGTTTCAGGCAGGTGTGCCGATAAACTGGTGGTTATTCTCAGGTGCGACGGCTACAAGAAGGATGCAGGTAAACTCGCCCAAAAACTCTTTCAGCATATCGGCTCTGCAGGAGGCCATAAACAGCGCGCCAGGGCCGAGATTCCATGGGAGAACCTGCCTGAAAAATTGAGCAACCGGTTTACCACATCCACGCTGCGCAGGCTTGTGACCGAACATCTGGACAAATAAAAAGGAGACCTGATTATGCCAAATACCATCGCCATGATCCTGGCCGGGGGAAGGGTCGGTGAACTGGATGTCCTGACACATGAACGGCCCAAGTCCACTGTCCCATTCGGCGGGCTTTACCGCATCATAGATTTCCCTTTGAGCAATCTCATGAATTCAGGCATAGAGCGTGTGGGTATTTTGAGTCAGTATCGCTCTTCGTCTCTCATAAAACACATAGGCATGGGGGCCTCATGGGATATGGTGGGAAGGCATAGAGGAGTGAGCCTGTTGCCGCCTTTTCACGGATTGAATGCCTCGGACTGGTATAAAGGGACTGCGGATGCCGTTTATCAGAACCTGGATTTTATTCGCTCACACGCCCCTGATCTGGTGGTGCTGCTTTCAGGGGATCATGTCTATTCCATGGATTATCGAAAGGTTATAGCCTTTCATCAGGAGATGCAGGCCGATGCCACAGCGGTCTTTACGTCCATGCCAGGTGATACATCGAGATTCGGACAGGCCGTAATAGCCGACGATGGGCCGAGTGGCGGCAGAATACTTGAATATGTGGAAAAACCCGCCACCCCCATATCCAGTTGGGTCTCCCTGACCATATTTGTCTTTAGGACGTCTGTCCTGGAGGAGTTACTTCAGGCCAATGTGACGGCGTCATCTCATGAATTCGGCAGGGACATTCTGCCGGATCTGGTGAAAAATTATCGTTTTTTTGGCTATCAATTCCATGGATACTGGGCATACAGCCGCACCCTCGAAGAATATTGGAATGCCAATATGGCCCTTTTGGGCAGACATCCTGTCATAGACCTGCATGAGTGGCGTGTGCGCACAAATTTGGATCACGAAGCCATAAGGGACAGGCCACCGGCGATAATAGGTCCTTCAGCCTTCTTGCGCAATGTCAGATGCTATAATGGAGTGCAAGTGGAGGGCAGGGTCGAAAATTCCATTCTGTTCCCCGGCGTATGCGTGGAAAAAGGGGCGGAAGTCAGGAATTCCATTTTGTTTTTCGATAGTTATGTGAAGGCTGGCGCCCGCTTGAATCGTGCTATAACGGATATCGGAGTTCAAATAGGCAGAAACTGTGCTGTGGGCGGGATGGAGCAAACGGAAAGGAGTGAGCTTGCGGTCATAGGAACGAAGGCCGTGCTTGCAGACGGCATGTGCATACCGGCAGGCGGACGTGTCTTGCCGCATGCAACGGTTGTCTGATGTCTGCCGGAATAAGTCTTGTGGAAATTGGTTATTTTTCAGGGAATCCTATCTCTTTTGAGAGATTCATGGCCGATACAGCAGCGCCTTTGTGAATGTCCTGAATGGGGAATTTGCCCTCACACACGGCTTTTATGGTGTGAATGATGAGGGGAATCTCCCTTTTTACTGTTTCTTTTCTTATTTCTGCGAAAAGCGGGAGTTTTTCTCCGAATCTTTCTTGTAAGGCGGTTTTGCCCAGTTGCTTGAGCTGTTGTTCGAAGTGCTCCCAAAGCCCGTTCCACGCAGCGCCTGTAATGGGAAATGAACAGTAGGTGATGGCTGGCCCCTTGTCCAGTTCCGGTGTTACCAGGTGCATCATGGCGCCTGCGGTTTTGTGGTGCCCGAAGATGGTTTGCCATACCACCTCCTGCCATGTACCCACAGGGCCGCCTGGTTCAGCTGGGTGCAGATTGATGGTGGGTATGCTCAGACATACCTCCGGGCTGACTACCCACATATAGCCTGCCAGCACCACAAAATCAGGTTGCAACCCCGTCAAGAGCCGCAATATCTCTTTGTGATACAGGATTCGCCAGTGGTCTTTGTCCTGTTTGCGAAGCTCCGGCATGAATTGCATGGCCGGTAAAGAGACGGCCGGAATTCCGGCATCCTGGGCCAGCCGCAGGATTGCGTCGCTGTGCGGCCCTTCACCGGCGTTTTTTGAGCAGAAGACATGATTGAAACGGCCTGGTATCAGCCCTTGGTCCACGGCCCTTTTGACTTCGATAAAGAGGTCAACGGCGGCCTGGTCTCTGCCTGTAGTCCACCACCCAAAACCGTGCTCACATGCGGAGTGTGCCATCAATCGTCTCCTTACAGCCTGCGGGGGTTCATGTACAGCTTCAGAAACCCGTCAGGCCTCACCTCTGCCAGGAGTTTTTTCGCCCTCTTGGAGATATCGATCATGTGTTTCGTGCCCTCCGATTGGCCGTCCCAGAAGCAGATTACAAAGTCAGCCGCCTTCAAAATCACCTCGTTGCGCATCATTGTAGCCTTCAGGCCGTGTTTATTCCATTCGGATGGAATGATCTTGCATTCCATGCCCCGCTGCCTGGCATATTCCTCACCCATGCGGTCAGCGCCTGGTGCATTGCCTGACAGGATGATATCGCCTTCCACAAGTATCTGATCCAGAACCTCTGCAACCAATTCTATGGAGTCCACATTCCTTGAACCACCTACAGCGACCTTTGCCATGAAGACCTCCTTTGAGGTGGGTTTCAAACCCGTATTTTTTTGCTATATTACCACAAGTTTTGTGGCAAAGATAGATAACGCTGGAGCGGTATATATGACACTGGATGATTTGAGAGTTGGAGAAAGGGGCCGGATAAACAGGCTGAATGCCACAGGCCCCTTCAAAAAACGCCTTCTGGAGATGGGTTTTGTGCAGGGTGTTGAGGTCAAGGTGATAAAATATGCCCCGCTTTTGGACCCAGTTGAATACTGCATCAAGGGTTATCATGTAAGCCTCAGGCATGAGGAGGCGCAACTGATAGAAGTGGAGCCGTTGAGCGGCGCTTGTTTCTGTGACGCCGGTTTTAAAAGGCATAGGCGAGAGCGATAGTGATGATAATGGCAATAATAATCAGCACGGTTACCACAACTATCGTCGTTTTTTGAATTAGGTTGACGCCTTGGGTGTAGTCAAATGTAGTCAAAACCCTTTGTTTATTATTGTCAAAGGTTAAATAACTACCTTCATAACATTTTGATTTATTTACATGAATTGGAGCCGGCAGTCGGATTCGAACCGATGACCTGCTGATTACGAATCAGCTGCTCTACCAGCTGAGCTATGCCGGCCCCGAACGATTGGCATTTTTACTCGATTTTAAAGGGCTTTTCAAGGCCTGAAATCCTTAACGAGGCCTTCTTGGTTGACTCACCTTGCTGGAATTGGCTGCGACTTTCTGCTGCCCTGGTGTTTCAATGCCCTCCTGTATCTAATCCCCTAAATATTGCAGATAGCTCTTGTGGTCTTCCGTGATGACCCTGGCCTGAATAGTCATCTCCTTGCCCTGTTTTGCCTGCCTCGGCCTTTTGCCTGTGACATAGATGCAGCGGTCCTGGCCTGTCAGCGTCCAGTCACTGCGGGTTTTCATGACCGTATTGTCGTTGCAACCACTCCAGCCCTCAAACCTGCCAGACACTCGAACCACCGTGCCATTGGGCAGGCCATAGACCCCTTCCACACTCACTGCTTGAGGCCTTTTTGAGTCTGCAAGCCCGGTTCCAAAGGAGCAGGAGGCAAAGGCAAGGCATATACAGCCGGCTATAATGCCCCTTGCCTTGGCGGCAAAGGGCATCGTCTTGTGAAGGTGCAAAGTGGTCATTATCTTCGGCTTCTATAGGTTTGATAGAGTCTGGTGAGGTTTTTCTTTAGGGACTTGCCGCGTCTTGCGCTGGAGAGCTCCTTGGCCTTGTACAGGGCGTTTCGCAGGGCCTCAAAGGAGTGGGTATAGGAGGAACGGACCATATCATATGGCACCCACCAGTCAGAATAAACCCCCAGGAAGATGCCCATGATCACATCGTCGTCCCAGTCCTCAGGCACAGGGTGCAGAAGGCTCATGCGTTTGTAGTAGTCGCCCGGTGTGAATTGCCAAAAATTTATGCCTGCTGCAGGGTCCATGTAAAGGGAGTACACATTGGCATAGTGGTCCCGTTTGCCATTTGCATAATAATTGACAATGAGCAGATAGTCCCCCTTCATGATGCGGGGTTGAGTTCCGTAGATCTCATAGCTGTCGCCTGAGTCAGTGGAGTCAGGTGAAAAGAAGCCGTTGGTGGTGGTTTGGCCCATCCAGGGGGCATTCAGGCCTCCATCCGGCTCAAAAACAAAGATATCCACATCCGCATCCCCGAATGCCCAGGCGTCGTTAAACCAGGCGGCTGCCAGGGCAAAGCCTCCATTGGTCATCTCATAGCCGTTTTGAATGTTGCCCACTGCCTGTAAAAATGTTGTTATGAGCTGAAGCCAATTGGGTTGGTCCGTATTGATGGCCAGGGTTTTATAGAGGGCCAGGTCATCCTGAGTTACGTCCTTCTGGTCAGGAAAGAAGATGGCTATGCCGTGGGAATCAGCCACAGAGCCGGCGCTGAATGTGCCTCCGGATGAACCGGCTGAGACGTGTTTTTCCGCAATCACCAACTGGTGTTCTATAAATGACACCAGGTCGCTGGCCTTTGTCCCCACATCATCCTGAAGCGAGGTCAGGCCATTTAAAAAGGATACCAGGTCGATATAGCCGCTCTCGCTGTAGGCCTGGGCATTGCTTCGAGCATTTTTCAGGCTCTGGACATAGATGGTCATATTGGAGGTTATGGCCTGAGAAATGGCCGTTATCTTTGCATGAAGGGAGGGCACCAAGGCCATATCTATGGCTGATTTGGTGGCATTGGAGCGTGCCCCTTCATAGGAGGCCACGAATTTCTGCACTATAAGGCTGGCAGCCTCTCGAGACGAGATATAGGGATTGGCGGAAAGGCCTGAGAGTATGTCCTTGTAGGGATTGCCCGTGCCGGGCTCTGTCTCTTCAGAGAACACCATGTAATCCGTGAGCCCTGAAAACTCGTATGCTACCTCATACATGGCCATGAGGCAGGCATCGAAGTCCAGAATGGCCAGGTGCACGCCCGAGGCTCCCACTCCGTTTTTTAGCTGCGCTATGCTCATGAAGGCGTTGGATGTCTCGTCTTCTACAGCGCCTCTGCGCAATACCTTGGAATAACTGCGCCAGCCCAGACCATGGTCCCAGATGGTGAGGGCATATCTGTTGGCCGGATAATTAGTGGCAGCCCAGTGTATAAAATCGGCCAGAGTGGATGGGTCGGCCATATTTACATTGCCCAGGTTCACGGCATCCTTGACCTGGCCGTTTGCTATGTGAAGGCGATGGGTGTTGTAATCCGAAAGATACGAAGGCAGTGTAAAGGAGTATTTGGGGCTCAACTCCATCTGCACCACGATGTTTATGCGTGAGTCAGTGGAGGCCTGCCGCATCTCCTCGATGTCCTTGATGGCCTCTTCCGAAAGGTTGTTGTCAGCGCCTATATAAACCATGTATGTCCATTCCGCTGACCATGCAGAGGAAATGGGGGTGAGGAGCAGCCAAAAAAATGCCAGGGTTACCAGGCTGATGGCATAAAGCCAGGCAGAATGCAAACAGGAATCGTTTTGGCGGTGTGTTGACATGGGAGGCTCCTTGCTTTTTTGTGTTTTAAAGCATGTTATGATTTTTAACCGATTTTTGAAAAAATAAAAGATAAAATTTTGTGTTGTGTGGAGAATAGAAAAGCATAGACATCATCAAGAAAAAGGACCATCAAAAAAGGACAAAAAAGGATAGACACATTCTAATAAAAACAAAAAAGTATAGGTACATTCCTGAATAACATTTTTAATGGATACAAAAAGACATCATTTTTTGGGGGCGGCAGCGGTGAAGCATTTGTTCCATGCGTCGCATAACTGCCAAGGAAGGAGGGGCGGTACAGACTCATCGTCATTGCGAGCCTGTCTGCGTGCAACGCACAGGCAGGACGGCGATAGC
>Ga0067045_1003777_pt1 | contig 15712 bp, 9 predicted proteins | sample TerdegcTABiofilm_FD_59184 | JGI IMG/M metagenome (GOLD analysis project Ga0067045, IMG submission 59184) | Combined Assembly of (Gp0054472, Gp0054536) Wastewater bioreactor microbial communities from Singapore -Terephthalate degrading...
CCTTTCTTCGAAGCGTTCCTTCAACTCCCTGCGCCACTGATCCTTCAAATGACCGGGAGCCACTATAAGCGTCCTCTTGATAACCTTGCGCAGCTTCAGCTCTTTTATGATCAGTCCCGCCATGATAGTTTTGCCGGCACCGGGATCGTCAGCGATGAGAAATCGGATCTTGGGGTTTCTCAGGACGTACCCATAGACCGCCTCAATCTGATGAGGCAGCGGGTGAATCTTCGAGGTGTTCATGGCGAGCAGGGGGTCGTAAAGACTGGCATACCTGTAACGCAGACATTCTAGGGAGAGAAATACTTCCCCTGGTTCCGCACCGAAAGCGGTGCTGTCGCCCAATACTTCTATCGCGGAAAGCTCGGATAAAGGTATGAGACTATCGATAGGCCGTTTGGTATAACGGGTCGTGCCGACAACTCTCAGGAGATTTCCAACGTTTTCAACAGTGTTGACCAGTAATGGCTCGCTCCAGCGCTTGCCGGAGAGAACCGAACCAACCTTTATATCCACCAACGTACCCCCCCATAATCATGGTGGACAAACGCCTGTTCCGTTTGATTCTGGAGCGCTTCCCCTAAAGTAACAGCCGAAGGCAAAAGAATTACATCAACTAAGCAAATAATCAATAACAGTCTATCACAGTTAACATTCAGAACAAAATTACATGATTTTGTTGCGCTTCTAATTCTCCCTCCCGTAGAAGTGGTTTATAAATCCTACGATGAATGTCATATCGTATTCTCTGGGAAGGATCACATGTCCACCATCGAGGAGCTGCTCCGGATATTTTCTGGAGAGTTTTCTCAGTTCTTCTCTTATCGAAGAGACGAGCGGCTCCCGGTCGCTTGGATTTCCGGACAGATATACATAATGGGCAGTGCTCAGGTCGTCTGTGAGGTCAGAGACAGAGATTATCGTGTAGGGGAGTAATCTCTCCATCTCCATCCGCTTTATCTCAAGAAGAAATTTCAGTAGCCTTTCCGAGAGTTTTTCGATCAGTTCTTCTCTAGCCTGTTCGAAGGACAGCCCCGATTTCTTGCAGGCATCGAGTTCCCTTCTGCAGAGCAGGACCTCCCCGCGCCTTATAGAGTCTGTATATACCAAACCCTTGACGCTTGCCGAACTTTCCCATTGCCTTTCGAGCCCCAGGTCGTTCAGTTTTCTCTCAACCGCCGCTTTTACTATTGCTTTCAGTTCTTCCTGCCATTTCCAGCCCATGTTATCAGCTCCTCATCTCTCTTGCCGTTTCAAGACAATTGTTGATCTCCGGAATGTCCCAGATGGTTATTATCTGTTTCAATTACATCGGGGAAGTCTATTCTCCTGTCTTCTTCTGATTCTGCGGTAACGCCTTGTCCTGAATAAACAGGTTGTTGAACTGCTTCTTTTCGGCTTTAACCAGCTCTGCTATCTTCGCTTTGAGATCATTGATCTCCCTTCTCAATTTTTCTGCCGTCTTGCTGTACTCGAGAAACCTTTTTTCATCTACTTTTGGGACTTTGATATTCTCGACATTGCGAACGCTCAGTCCTCTAATCATAGTTCCTGTGGAAATCTGAGAAAGCATAGACTTGCCGTACTCGCTATTCAACAGTTCATAGAGCGCCCGGGCCGGATACTTTCCCGGACCGACTCTTATGCGTAGTAGATTGGCTCCCATCGCTAAAATTATTCCTTCGCCATACTCACCGACCTGCGCTATTTTGTCTATGGTCCCTTTTGCAGATAGAACTATGTCGTCCGGATATAGTCGAATCCTTTCAACCTCTTCCGCATCTTCCACATATATCGTCTCCGCCTTTTCAAGATTCAATTCCCCGTCGCCCTCAATATCGGAGATCTTCAGCAGGTGAACCTTCAAAGCTCCGGCCTTCTCCGTCGTAGTCTTCAATCTTCCCTTATCGGTGCCTGAGGAGACGCCGGCGATTTCACCTATTCTTATGCCCGGAAGCCTCGAGATAGCTCTGATTAGACTCGCCGCTTCTCTGGACGAGGGGATCTCCATGACATATACCGAAGGCAGCAGGGAGAATCTGTGTGTCTCCATCTCGGAGAAAGATACTATTCGCGACAGATTATCTACTTCCTCCCACCTGGCGTATGTATCGAGCGCAAGAGAAACCAGAGACGTTTCGAGTCTCTTTCTGTCAAGCATCTCACGTGAAATGGAGACCATAAGGACCGATCCCTTTCGAGCCTCCGGTTTGTCTTTGTTTATTATCAGGATGCTGCTTTTCAGTGCAGAAATGTTTGACGGCAACGCGGGAAGCTGAATGACTGCTTCAACGAGATCATGCTTGACAAGGTTCTGTCTTATTATTCCGTCGGGCAGTTCTCTTATGAGCGCGCCGTTCTGTATAGAACTTACCAGCTTTCCATTCTTCTTCAGAGAGCTTATTCCGTGCTCGATGAAAGCCCATTCGCCCGTCCTGGGAATACCGTAGATGAATCTCATATAGCTGTCACTCTCGAGTTCTTCCCTTCCCAGCCTCATACCCGTTGGCGGCTCGCAAATTACCCTGTCAAACTGAGAGACCGAATAACCCTGAGTGTGTAACGGGCTTCCAAGAGTATCTCCGCAACCCAGACCTTCTGAACAGACATCCAGCACTTCCATAATCACCTTCGTAAGGGTGCATATTTCTCTGTCTATCTCCTGTCCTGCTATTTTGACCGGTCGGGTGCTCAATCTTTCAGAAAGACACTTGAAGGGTCTGCCATAACCGAAAGCCGGATCATAAACCACCATTTCGGGTTCATAGTCAAGAACGCCAACCATGATGTCGATAAACAACTGAGGTAGCAATGCAAGTCCGTATCTGTTAGTCGCTTCAAATGTCTTTGTCATGAGATCGTATATCGCGCAGGCTGTTTCTCTCATCTCTTCTCTGCCGACCGAGTCGATAGCGCCCTCGATATATGCCAGAGCGGTATCGACGAATATACTTTCGTCCTGGCAAATATTTCTCGCTGAGACCAGAACCTCATCGAAGGGAATGTGTGGGTATCTTCCCGAAAGATGATCTGCTTCTTCGCGAAGAAGAGCGTATCTCTTAGATAGGCTGCTCGCAGTTACCGGAATCGAATCCTTTTTGAGCAGCGCCTTCTTTGCGAGCATTTTCAGCCATATGAAGCCGAATACGCCTCGCACCACTCTCTCGCTACCGGTTTTGTCTCTTAGCAGTGAAATGAGGCTCCAGAGGTTCTTCTGAAATTCTTTGATGTCTATCATAATAACACTCCTATGACCAGTTCCATCTGGCGTTTTTGTTCTTATAAGCCGTGATAACTACGTTCCCCACAACAACAAGGCGTAATCCATTCAGAGAATCGTGTTCTCTATCAACGTGCCGCTTCCCTACAAATATAAGGACGGCACTATTCATGAGTTTCCTCGCGCCGTTCATGAGGGCATAGGCCAGATCCTCTTTTCTGATACCTCTCTGGTTCATTCGCTTCAATACATGCTCAGATAAGAAGTAACCCGTCGAATCCAGTTCTCTCATCATGCACCGCCTCCTGTGGTCTGATGAATATATATTACCACCCAGTATTTGAGGTTGTCAATATGGTGAGTATTACAATATAATTAATTATGCTGAATCGATAAGAGTATGCTGCCCTGTCCCATTTTAACAAAGAGAAGGTTAAGGAAAGAAAGAACGGGAAGAGGGGGCACGTCTGAAAAGACCGGAAATAGAATTCAACAAGCTCAAGAAAAAGGAATTGCATGCAATAAAAGTCTTAAAGGTTCTTACAGAGGTAAACCAGGAGAGAGTTTTGTCTCGAATAAGGCTCTTGCTCGTGTGATAAGCAAAGACATAAGAGAAGCTGTATATAACCAAAAGCCCGAAGAGTCTGTCTATCGATTGAGCATTCGAGTACTTTCCAAAACCCATGTAAGTCTTGTAGTCTCTGAAAGTCTCTTCAATCAAGAATCTCTTTAGATATATCTCAAGGATCATCTCTTCAGGATAACTCAGATCGGTCACCAGGAAGTATGAGTCCTTACCCCTTCTGTTAATGATAACTCTCGCATGATATCCAGCACTGGTGTACTTGCCAAACCAAAGGTCTTTTCTTGAATCACTGTATTTCACGAGCGGTATTCCCGGGCTTTTGAAATTCGATTAAGAGCGCCATTATTCCATTAGCGTGCCTCCTAGCTTTTGATGGGTATTACAGCGTATTTATCTTAAGCCAGTGGCATCCTTCTATTCATCTCTTTCGTATTAGCTTGGATCTGGGTCAGCAGTGAACTAATGATTTCTTTTTCTCTGTCTCCTGTGGTAACATTTCTTTGGGCTTACTTTACAGCCTTTGGTTTATTGAATTGTAGTAGCACCATTGATTTTTTTGTATGCATCCTATACTACTTGCGATACCTAGAATAGCACCTAGACTTTTATCAATCCTGTCAGAAGAGCTGAGGTGTTGAATTGGCTTCTAATTTCCTGTTAGATCTCAATGATGATTTTCTATCCAGGCTTCCGGAGAATATTCGCAACTCTGTTATGAGAATCAAAACTGCCCTGCTCGAAGAGCGTTCATGGTATGAAAAGACAAGGATAGTTATCGACAGCTTCGAAAGTCTTACGCATTTTCTGGTCACATTATTACTTGCAACTGTTTCTGAGTCTAAAATGCGGTATTCTTTTGATTATGCGGACATACATGAAATATCTGACTGCGTAAAACTCTTTAGCCTTGGCCGGTGGGTGAGGTTGTTGAGTAAATTTGCCAATCGGTACTTTCGTGCAGGTGATATTGAGACTTCAGTTCCTGAACACCCGAACGAGATTATGAGGTGCATCCTAACAAATGAGATTTTGTCGTCACTTGGACAAGTCGCAAGATACAGGAATGACGTTATGGGACATGGACATCTACAGACGGGAAATGAAAAGGAGTACAAGAAGGACTTTGAAAGACTTTCTTCCACTTACGTTAAGGTTCTGAAGAGTCTGAAAAAGATCATTGGTCTTGAACTCAGAAAGGGAAATAGCATTTCAAAAGCTTACCGTTCAGTTGTTCTTAAGATAGATAATGATAATCAGCTTCTCAGGCTTTCTCCGTTGATGTTATGGTGTGATAACTCCTTGTCCATGCTGTGGGAGACTTCCGCAGGAAACTATAGCGGAGAAGATTTATCTATTGACTCCTGTAAATACATTAGTTCAGTCACAGGAGAGAAGATAGGAGTTTCCGGACAGGTTGTTAGCAAAGAATACCGGGAATTCTCAGATAAAATCGATAGCAGACTTTTTCAGCAGATTTTGCATACTCAATGGAAGCCACAGGAAATTGACTATTCGAGGTTTGAAGAAGATTATATCAAGAGATATGTTTCAAGAAGCAATCTCGAAGAAGATACACTGAAATGCCTAAAAGAAAATCCTGGAAAAATCATACTTGTTACTGGAGAACCGGGTAGTGGCAAGACATCTTTTATGATATCACTAGCGAATAAGCTCAACGCTATCCGCCACTATTTTAGTATAGTCAGGGATGTTTCAAAAGGTATAGAATCAATGCTATTTCAGGCAGGATTGAAAATTGGTAGAAACATATACCCGTCTGAACGGCTTAGAAGTTTTCTCTCAGGATACAAGAGAAACGGGAGCATGCTATTCTTCGCAATTGATGCTCTAGATGAATTAAGTGGAGACTGGCGTGATTGCATTCCGATAGACCTGCTAACAAAAGAGAATTGCACAGTATCATATATTGTATCAGCTAGAAAAGGCTCAAAAGAGGCTGAAGAATTAAGATGCAAAGAAGCCGTCATAGAGATTAACCTGGAGTCGTATAAGTGCGAGACAACTGCGATATTGAGAGAAGTTATTGAACGAACATTAGAGGGTCAGGATTTTCAAGATGAAGAAGAAATAGTGCTTGAAATATTATCGCTTGCGGGAAGTAACTTCCTATTTGCTGAACTTCTTTCCAAGCATCCAAAAGGTAAAGCAACTACACTGAATGATGCAGTTGATCAATACTTTCTCAAATGGAAAGAGAAGGTCATGCGTACTATAGGCAATGAGGGGCTTATAAACTCACTGTTAACGTTTCTTGCCTTTATGGACGAACCGGTGCAAATGTGTGTTCTCGACTCATGGTTAACGAAGTTCGTAATTAATGAACCGGAAAAAGCAAAAGGTACGCTTACTCTTTGCAAAGAGCTAACAAACGTCTTTCTTATCAATGGTGAAGAAGCCTTTTCAATATTTCATGAGGTATTTAGAGAATACATCAAGAACAAGTACAGAACAGAAGCAGCAAATCTACTCTCACAGTTGATCCGAATAATTGCCGACTGGCAAAAAGAGAGAGAATCGCTTGACTTTCAGCTGCAATTATTGCTCTTGAGAAAGCTTCCAAGAGTGATTTCTGAATTGGCCATTTATAAAGTCCCGGATTTCAACAGACTTCTCTTACAGTCTTTAACGAAAGAACTAACCGGGGGGGAATTCGAGAAAGATCGCAAGAAATTCACGGAATTTCTCGATGCTCCGTATGTACAGGATGATTCACTCGCGAGTTTGATCTTCCTAATAGTCGGTTATTTGGAAAGGTTCGGAACAGGTATTCACGATTACTTGGCAGAACCTATCAGAACAATCTTTCTGACAGTATTGCGTACAATAGAAGACGAAATCAGAATTGCAGGCGATTACAACAGAGTTATGGAAACCATAAAGACAAGTTCAGCAGCTTCAGTTATGAGCTTGATATCTTCATCTCCACATATGAAGGGGATCTCCGGGTTGTTTGCAATCAAAATTCTTCAGACGTATCGGGAAGAAGCAAAAGAAATGCTTTACTTGATGGCAAGTCACACAGATCAGAGGTATTTTGGAGGTCTCGACCGGGTTTTAATAGAACTGACAAAAGAAGCACGTAAAGATGGGCGAGTAATTGATGCGATCTTATTTGACTCCCTAACTGATCCGGAGCCTCCTAGAATGTTTGATATGGAAAGCTATTTCGATTATGTAATTAGGTTAGTTAATGACCAACAGATTAATAGAAGCGAAAAGGCCTTGTACTCTGATGTAAGAATATGTGATGCTTCAGGCACTATCCTGAAGAAGAGGCTTGCGGATCTGTTGACTGGCGATAGCTCAAGTTTCCTAAAAGGGATTAAGATCGGGACCAACCTCCTTGAAGCTTCATACAATAGTTTTGTCTGCGAAGCTCTAAAAGATGTAGTCGCAGTATCCAAGGGTGAGCGGTTCTATATGATTCAAATGTTGATACTGGCTTCAGGACGTCAGCTATCTTTCTATCCTGATCTGATGCCCAAAGATAGAATTGAGGTAATTGAGAAATACATTCAGAACTTCTGGGTGGAAGACTTCATTCGTTTGCTGGAATACTTAACCAGTAACGGAAACATAATGGTCCAACATTTGCTTGTCAAAGACTTCATTCTCTATTTTGAGAGTGCTAGCAGGGATAGAGACAGCAGGATTTTTGAGCATTTAGTTGACAAGGATCTGATAATCGAGAAGCTCAAACAAGGTAAGAATTCTGAAGAATTAATTCGAGAAATAAAAAGAATATCGACCTTGCCAGAGATTCTTGTAGATCTGCTCGTTAGAGAAAGCAATGGCATCTCATTCGATGAATCGATTGAGAAGATCTCTAATCTGGATTCCTCGGTAATCATTGCGGTAATCAGTTCATTGAAAGGGGCAGAGCTTCAGAATACGAAATTAGCGATTCTCATGAAAACGCTCACGAAGCTTATTGAGAAACGAGACACAAAGAAAATTCTGAAGCTTCTGAATTCGCGAATTTCTGGAGAGGCTGAACAAGCAGCAATAAACCTAATAAGAAAGAGGTTTCAGGAAATTACAGAGCAAGTCTGTCGGGTCGAGGAAACTCGATCTAGGTTAGGGTCTTTGATAGACCTAGTAAGCCTTGCAATTAAGCTCGGCCTTTCCGCCAACATTGATTCGCTTTTCCAGGAAGTAGTACAGACCATGAAGAAATACGAGAAATATGTAACAAAAAAAGCGTTGGAGGATCTGGCGTCTCTTCTTGAAAACGTTGGTAAAAGAGGAGTTGCAAGAGATCTCCTGAATGTGATCCTTTTTCGGATGGACAATCGAGATATCAGTGCGGAAGTCGTTCTGAGACTTGCGAAGCTTGGTCTTGAGGAAGAAGAATTTCTGAGTTTCCTTTCCGAGTTTATGGTTCTTGATTCCTCTCTCGCTTGGAATTTGCTATTTGAATCGATTGCAGACACCAATTTACGGGAAGATGTAAAAGGAAAAATAGTTAATTCAATTATGGCCAAAATTCGTAGAGAGACGGATATAAACAATCTTGGAAGGTTTGCAAATCACTTTCTTGAAAGCTTCTCAAGAATAGAAGAAAAGTATTCCAGGGCAATTTATTCGGAATTCGAAATGGCTATTAGATCAACGCTGAGGTCGAGAACAGATCTTGGAGTTTTCGAAAGCATTTTCAAGTGCGCTGGAAAGATAGGGTCTGGCATCTTCAATACTCAATTTGAAATCATAATGGAGAATCTACCTTTCTTTGAACCCCACGTGATGTTCGCAGAATCATTGTTGATTTCTGATCTGAAAGAGAAGGCAAGTGAGGAGCTGTTGACAATTGCTGAAAGCGAATTCGATATTATGTCTGAGAAATCGGAAGATCTTCCTCTTTACTTGATCCGTTTGATGGATATTGCATACAAGAGCGATAATGTTGAGTTAGTTGAAGGTTTGATTCCCTCAGATATGCTTTCCGATATTCTTGTTAGTGCTGCCATTCTGCACGGAATTCCTTATTTCAAAGAAGTGGTAAGCTTCTTCAGAGTTGCATTTGGCCTTGGAGTTCAGTTAGAAGAAATACTCGGGGAAGCAGCGAAGGCGGGTAACAGAAAAGCTTGCCTAATATATTCACTTCTCTACTGTTCACTCCTGAAAGTAAACAGTTCAGAAGCATTACCAATTTTCGAGAAGATTGAACTAGATAGGACACCATCGACGGTTGTCTATGAAGTGTTTAGATCACATTTGTATGAAGGTGATTCTCAAGAGGTTTTCGAAATTGCAAATGGTGCTGCAAATTGCGAGAGATATCGTTTGACAACAATACTGTCTAATATATTGTTTGATGCGGGTGATACAGAAAGAGCTATTGAACTCATGACGAATCTTCTGAATTCCTGGCAGTCAGTGAGGCAGTATCTGGCCTGCATGAAAATAGAATCAAAGGTTCTTGAATCGCAAGCAGTGTTGACCCGAGGACTTGTGGAGCTTGTCAAAGGCCATGAACCTTCGGACTTCTGGTCAAAGACAAACCTATCAAGATTGGAGTTTTTGGCCGGCAAGACTCAAAGGGCAAAGGAAACCGCACTGTCCTGCCTGCCTGAAGAGACATCCGAATTGTCTGTAAAAAATGCCAAGAAACTTGGCTCGCTTTTCGCAGTCCTAGGAGAAACGGATCAAGCTATAACTCTTTCACGTACATTGAGCATATGGGAAGATCTCAAGTTTGAAACGAAGTCTGATAGAGAAGAGTACCTGGATTATCTGGCTTCCAAAGTTGTAGATTCTATAGAGGGTCAGCGCATTATCTCTAATCACAAGCTTGTTTCTGATGCCATAAAGATAATTAACAATGTCCCTGGCAGCAATTACAGAACGAAACTACTAATGAAGCTCTGTTCTGCTTTGAGAAAGAAGAGTCAATCTTCTCTTGAGGTAAGAAAAGAGGTCTTCAAGAGAATCTTTGAAGGACCGCTAACAGAAAGATTATCTTCTGCTATGGAATATCTGGCGAGCTATATTCAGGCCAGAGAAGTCGATTGCAGGTACTGAAGCCAGGTTTTCTGTAACCACAATTACTTGCTCTCAAAAAGCCTGTTCTTAAGATTTCCGGGAATATTCGACACTCTCCTAATTACTGTATCTTAACTATTACAGGGATTCACTATTCATAATACCTAGGGTGTCTCACAAATAAGATAGCATGAACAATATCCATAATCTTTCTCAAAGAACGACCGTTCAGTCTTGATTGGCTCCGGCTGGTAAAAGCGGACCGGGTGCCTTTGCCGCTTCTATCGCGAACGCGTTTCTCAACTGATTTCTCGAACGCTCCTACCAGTCTTCTCTGGGGCGACCTTGTCTGCATCTGTAGCACTTGTCGAGTTCGCCCATGGTCGAAGCTCTTTTACCCCATCCGACACTATGGCTTGAAGACGGAGAGACAGACTTCCAGAGACACTCTGTAGTTATCGAACGCTTTCAGCACAGGCAGGACCATGCTGTTGGCCATTATGGTGGCGACGACCTTAATTCCGGAGAAGTGCTTGTTCAAGATCCTTCTGTTCTTCTTGTAGAGTTGGGTTCGCCTTTCGCCTGAGAAGCACTGATAGATTTCGACTCTCTCCAGGCTGTTGTTTGCGGCCAGTATCTCTTTCAGAAACTCTTCCTTCAGCTCTTTCAGTTCCTGAACATCCTCGCTTTCGAGGCAGTATATCGAGATCATCAGGAAGACGTCGTCTATTACCTCAGATACCGAAGGAATCCAGATTCTCTCCTTCTGTATCTTCCCGGCAGGCAGGAACTCGTAAGACAGTTCCGTCATTATGAGAGATGGCCTGCTGTTTTCAGAGATGAAGATCTGCGCGCCCGGAATTATTCCGCCTTCGTAAGGGTGACCTGACCCGACCAGGAACTGTGTCGTGAATGTTCCCATGTTTCCATCCCCTTTCCCTGTAACGTATTGAGAAGCTTCCTAATAGCCGCTATTACCGTTATATTGCCTGAAGGTAAGGCCATTGACCCCTATCGGAACGGGAGAGTTGCCGCCTTCACCTGTGTAGATTATACAGGACCTTCGTAATGGATATATAATACTTATCACAAAGTTTCCGTAACTTATGACGGTCTGACTATGCTGTAAAATATAAATGTGTATGCAAATCTATGTAGGTTAAGAGAGTATGAGACAGTTCTACTTCTTAATAAGTACGTAGACGAGAGATCTAAGGTAGATCCCACCCTTTCAAGAGTCAGCGTATATGTCGATCCTGGAACACCCGGACATTACCGGCCCTTGAGAAGACTCCCAGAACCCAAATCCCACACGGTCAAATCCGTTCGTTATTCTATCCTGTTAAGGTGGCGATTTTCGTAGCTTCCTAATCGGATAGTCCATCCCATCATTTCACGCATCTCCACAGAGCACTACGCTTTCACAAATTATCCCGTTACCCACTCGATGACAAACTCTTCGTGCGTTTGTAGAGAGGTAAGAAAGATAACCGACCCGTTAACCGGGAGGCGGCTTCGGTCGCGAAAAAAAGGAGGAGTGATTAAGTTGCTGATGGAAATACCGTCAATGGAAATGCCCGAATGGATCAGAAANCCANGGGAGTTCGACATAAGGAANATTCTGCAGGACTCTCTCTGCTACCTTGCCAGCGGCCTTCACGGCCATTTTGTCAAATGCTACATGGGAAACGCTTACAGCTTCGTGTACATCGACTACTTCATAAGCCGAGAAGATCTGCTGCAGGATATGGCCGAGTACGGGTTCACAGGTTACCGAGTGATCCGACAAGAATCGATAGACCCGTACAGACTCCATCGGGGTGGATGGGACGCGCTTACGTGGTATTACCGCGAGGACGATCCGCGAGGAGAGAGGCGGTTCGATCGCTTCCGTGGAGACCGCGAAAGAGGTTACTTCGCAGGATATCGAGACATTCTGAATCCTTCGTGGAAGAAGGTCCTGCCGGTTGAGCGAGATGGCAACCCTAACTCGTGGCGTGAGATCCAGAAAGAGCCCTTCGCCGAATGGTTCATCTTAGAGAGGACCGAAGAGTACGACGAGACGCACAATCCGAAACGCTTCTCCTTCTTCTTTCTCAACACCGAGGCTGTTGCTGCCTACCAAGCACTTTACCTCGAAAACCTTATGGCCCCAAAGATCCTTGTAGTTCCGCAGCACGGCTTCGGCATGAACTGGACAGACTTCAGAAGCAGAGAGAGGATACTTGCAAGGACAATATTTTATCGAGACAATCCCCTGCCCGAATACATCGTCGGCATGGCCGGTTTTTATGAACCCTGGCCGGAATACACGAAGCGGGTGAAGAAGTACCGTAGCAGGTATAGCGGCTTCATTACCGTCTGGAGGTACTCGGGAGACCCCGCAAGGCTCAATCCACCTGTTTCCGAGCAGAGAGGGAACCATCAGCAGGAAACATCTGAAAACGATCTCGTCTTTGTCGAGAACGGCGAGTTCGAGATGAGCGAGGTAGGGAGAATACGAGATATTGCCGAAGGTAATACCCTCTATGTGATGCTTACCTATGATTTCTATATCGGCAAATACACCGTCACGTGTCAGGAGTACTCGAGGTTCTGCAGGGAAACGGGCGCAGAAGAACCCGTGGATGAAGAATCCCCGAACGGCACAAAACCGGTTACGAATGTGAAATGGTTAGACGCCATCTCCTACTGCAACTGGTTGAGCGAAAAGGAAGGCCTGCCCCCGGCGTACGATGAATTGGGAAAGCTGCTTGATTGCGACGGCTCACACACGACCGACTTAAGAAGAGTTGCCGGCTACAGGTTGCCGACCGAGGCCGAATGGGAATACGCGGCCAGGGGAGGGAACAAGAGCAGAGATTATATCTTCGCCGGAAGTAACGACGTCGATGAGGTCGCCTGGTATATTGAAAACTCATCCGACAGAACTCGAGAGGTCGGGTTGAAGAGCCCGAACGAACTCGGACTTTACGATATGTCCGGCAACGTCTGGGAACTGTGCAGCGACAACAGCGACAGATACTCGGAGGGACTGGAGATAAACCCGTATGGGGAAACCGGTGTGTTCAAAATCCTTCGTGGCGGAAGCGTACGTGAAGACCGTGAAGAAGTAACGATTTCGGCTCGTGATTTAACAGGGGAGCGTTACACAAACTCATCTATAGGCTTCCGCATAGCGAAGACAGTGCTGGTCGACGGGGGAGAGCAGTGATGGACTTTCCGGGCAGCGTGCAGAACTTCATCTATCTTCTTTCCAAACTCGGTCAACAAAACAAGATGCTCTCGGAAAAGGCAATCGAATACTTCTGGAGCTCCCTTTTGTTGAAGAAACTATCACAGAACGTACAATTCAGTGACGTCTTCTGGAGGTTCGTGTTCTTCGGAAAGAGCGGGAAAGAGCGGGCCGATCTCATGGAGAGCGCGATATCCGAGCTCATCGTCGAGCATCCGGAATTCGCTTTCATGGACTTCAAAGGAGAATTGGGCGGGGCGTTCAAAGAAGACTCGCCCCTCTTCCACAGAACCTGCGCTTACGCCGACGGCATGATCGACGGACTCTCCATCAGGGACATAGATCTTTTGATAGGCCCCTTCTACACGGGAATGTTCTCATTTGCGATCGACTCCAATCTTCTCTATTCTGACATCATAGTGCCGATGGAAATACTGGATATGATGGTCGATCTGCTCGAAATCGAACCGGGAATGACCGTTTACGACCCTGCTTTCGGTTACGGACGGGCCTTCTACACAGTCTTCAGGAGAGAAGGCTTCGACTACACTTCCTTCGCCGGACTTGAAATCGACCCTAGGAAATGGCGACTCACAAAGATTATCCTTTCCCTTGTCGGGATAGACGTCTCGAAGCTCGTAAGGGGCGATTCCCTTGTGAAGCCGACGAAAGAGACTCTCTATGTGGAAGAACAGTACGACAGGGTGATTATCGAGCCACCAACAGGCGAGCGCATGGTATTGCAGGAGCTGAAGACTGATTTCTTCCTCCGAAACATTCTAAATATCTCGTCCGGTCTCATAAGCCAATGGGACTTCATTAACCATGGAATGCGCTCGATGAAGGATGACGGCAAGCTCGTGACGCTAATTACGAGAGGAGAGCTGAGAGAAGGAAATAAGGAAATAATAGACAACGACTGGCTTGAAGCCGTAGTACAACTCCCCCTTGGAGCCGTTCACGGCGGAAACGACGACTGCTGTTTGCTTGTCCTTAACAAGGCGAAGCCCATCGGCAGGAAAGGACAGGTCTTCATGTCGGTATCCAAGAGCAGCGGCAGAGAGCCTTTCTGCTTCGAAGTGAGAGAGGAGAATCTTTTGCTCAGTTCAGTCATGAGAAACTTCAGGGACTGGAAAGGCGAAAGCGGAGTATGCGCGCTGATCCAGATCGATACGATAAAGAACAGCGGCTATTCCCTGGTGCCTGGCGACTACTCGATAATCCCCGTGAAGAAAGACCAGCTGCCCGAGGATTACGAAATCTTCCTGACTTCCCCGACCGTCGAGCTGGATTCCATCGGTGAGTTCCTCGAATCACACAGATACTTGCGGAAGTCGAAGAATGCCGAACTTCCCGAAGGTCATGAGCCAGATGGAGAATCGTATGAAGGCAAGGTCTACAAGTACCCTCGCTTGGAGGTCGATGAGAAGGGCATCGTTCAGCTGATCTCTCTAAAGGAGCATGCCGGAGAACTCACAAAAGCGGCCGAGAAATCCCTTCTAAGAAAGAACGACATCATCTTCAACAGAAGAGACGACATAACGACCATAGGGCTGGTGACCGACATCCCTTCAGACGCGTCGATACTGCCCTCAGGCAATCACATAGTCTTTAGAGTCGCCGGCGAATACGATCCTGTAAAGGTCTTCAACATTCTAAGGAGCGACTACGGCCAGTTTCTCATTAGAGAAGCCACAAAGCACCTTTTCATGGAGTTTCTGCCCTTGCACGCAATTCAGGCCATGAGGCTTCCGGTAGAGGCAATCAAGGCCGACAGACCTGAACATAGCGGATCGCAGGACAGAAGAATTTCGACAGACGAAGGGAGTGATTCCGATGTTTGAAGAAGTGACGAAGGCCGAAATGCCCGAATGGATAAAGAATCCCGCGGAATTCGACATTCATGACGTGTTGAAAGACTCTCTGTATTACCCGGCCAGCGGCCACGACGGCCATCCGGTCGAGTACTTTATGGGAAATGTCTACAGTTTCGTATATGTCGACTACTCCATAAGCAGGGAGAAACTGCTCGAAGAGATCGCCAACAAGGGATTCAGGGGATACAGAGTTATCCGCCAGCTTCCAATAAGCGAGAGCCAGCTAGCGCCGAACGGCTGGAGGATCAGGGTAACCCCGGACCGTGCCGAACACCACCAGCCCGACCATTATTCGGATGTGTTCGAGAAGCCCTTCGCCGAATGGTTCATATTCGAGAGAACCGAAGAGTACGGTGAAGACCATAATCCGTCCAGGTTCTCGCTGCTTTTCATATGTGCGGACGGCGCGGCGGCTTATCAGGCGCTTTATCTAGAGAACAGGATGGCTCCGAAGATTCTGGCCATAATCCAGCCAGGGGAAGCCTTCGGCTGCAACTGGACCGACTTCACCAGCAGGCGGCTCATAATGGCCCGGTCGGTCTTCTACGGGACCAACCCTCTGCCCGAATATGTCATAAACGGAGGCATAGGCCGCAGCGAATTCTACAGAGCGCCCATCTGGCCGGAATACTCCGAGTTTGTCAAGAAATTCAATATAGGCGCAAAGTACTTCAGGATCTGGGCCAGAAGCGATCGCCGGGGGATAGGAAATTGAGACTGACGGGATTTTTCAAGTGTTCGGACTAAACCAAAAGGAGGTAAAGATGGATCTGAAGAGTTTTTCCCGCAAC
>Ga0067045_1004570_pt1 | contig 15710 bp, 15 predicted proteins | sample TerdegcTABiofilm_FD_59184 | JGI IMG/M metagenome (GOLD analysis project Ga0067045, IMG submission 59184) | Combined Assembly of (Gp0054472, Gp0054536) Wastewater bioreactor microbial communities from Singapore -Terephthalate degrading...
ATGCTGAATACAACCGATAAAATACAAAACCAGATAAATTGATTCGGTATAAATCCGATTTGTCCCCCCAAAACCTCAAATAGCCGAGTTCGGGTTCCTTCATAATAAGTAGGTTCTCCATTGGTTAACCCAGCTAAAACCGCTCTCCAAAAAATCATAAAGCCCAGAGTCACAACAAAAGAAGGAATCTTAAATCTCATGGTAAAAAATCCGTTTAAAAATCCGGCACCAATTCCAAAAAAAATACCGAGAAAAAAACTCAAGATGATTGGTAATCCTAATTGATTTCCGATTAACACCACATAATTACTGAAAACAAAGACCGAAGCAACCGAAAGATCCATTTCTCCGGAAATAATTAATAAGGTCACTCCTAAAGCAATAATTCCCAATTCTGAGCCAGTGAGAAAAATGACATTCATCATACTGGAAGAAAAAAAACCAGCCGAAATACGAGAGAATAAAATAAAAAAAATGAGGAGAAGCAAAACAACCACCAATTCTGATCGTAAAAAGATCCGCTTTACTGAATTCTTTGAATTGTATTGGTTTCGATCAACCATCTTTTCTTCCCTTTCTGATGATCTCCATAATGATTTCGGGTGAGCAGGCCTCAGCTGCGGCTTCTTTTCGAGAGAGAGAACCAATTTTGATACCATGATCTAAAATCTCAAAGCGATCAGCAACATCAAATACATGATAAATATTATGGGTAATGAAAATAACCGAAACGCCTTCTTTTTTGAGTGATTTAATAAAATCAAGTACTTTTTCGGTTTCCCGAACTGATAAAGCCGTCGTGGGCTCATCGAGAATAAGTAATTTAGCACCAAAGTAAAGNGCTCGACCTATTGCAATTGATTGTTTTTGACCACCCGATAGAATGTTAACGTATTCATCAGGGGATCGCATACTAACCCGCACTTTCTCTAAGTTTTCACTGGTTCGTTGTTTCATTGTCGGAACATCAAGAATTTTTAAAAAACTGCCTTTTTTGACTTCTTCTTTTCCGACAAAAAAATTCCTCCAAATATTCATCGTTTCAATAAGGTTCATTCCTTGATAGACGATCTCAATACCTGCTGCTCTGGCTTCTTCTGGTGAACGGAAAGAAATTTTTTTCCCCATGAAAAACATTTCACCTTGATCAGGTGGAAACACTCCCATTATGGTTTTTACCAAAGTAGATTTTCCAGCTCCATTATCACCGAGAAGGCCAACAACTTCGTTATAATTCACATCGAAATCTACCTTATTAAGTGCAATGACTCCTCCAAAGCGTTTGGTTAGTCCTTTAATTTCGAGAAGCGGGATGGTTTCACTGGCAACTGGTGCGGTCTCAATGTTCATAATTCTATCTCCTCTCCTATAGCGGAAAATATGATGTATCCTGCCCGTTAAAAACGGGCAGGATATTTTTTAAAACTCTACCGATAACCAGCTTTTGATCCCTCAATCACGGTGTCAACATTATTTCGATCAATAATAATTGGACCAGTCGACACAATACCATAGGGATGAACATTATATTTCGTTTTATAGAGATACAGATCAATCAGTGGCAGAAAACCTTGCAAGTATTGTTGCTGGTCATGAGTGCAAACAACTTTTCCTTCTTTGATATCCTGGAGAGTTTCTGGCATCATATCAAAACAACAGAGATAGATGTCTTTCCCTGCTTCTTTTCCTAATTCTTTTACCAAACTTACGTTAGCATGGGTAAAGTGAACTGGTGCGCAAATGACATCAACATCGGGATTCTTTACCAAAAAAGCCCGAATAATTTCCATAGCTTTGGTAGGATCTTCACCAACTACAACTTTATCCTGTTTGGTGCCATATTCCTTTTCCAAGGTCTCTCCTAACATTTGGAGCCGTGCTTCCCAAACATAATGGCCTGCCATAGGGTTACACAGCAGGACATGCTTGGGTTGAAAACCGTTGGTTTCCTTGATATATTTAATTAAAGCTGCTCCTAACTCAACTCCAGATTTCCAGGTATCTTCACCATAATAGGCTAAATAGGGAATCCTTTCCTCAGGAGGTCGAGGATCCTCAACATTGGCTGCCATTAATGCCATACCTGCTTCAATGGCTGGTCGAAGAATGGGATCGAATGTTTTTGGATCTATTATCGATGTAACCATTCCATCGGGTTTCGCTGCTACCGCCATTTTTAGCATATCTATCTGTTTTTTTACATCGGCTTCAGCAGAAAGGTGTTTCACTTCTACACCATATTGAGCTAACCATTGGGTTGCATCTTCGATTCCCTTATAATAAACTGCCCAAAATGGATTACCAGGTGTTCCATGGTCTACATAATAGAAAGTGAGTTTTTTATCTTGAGCGTTAGAAATGCCTGAGAGCAAAAGACTGAAAACTAAAGCTGTGATAACGGTAAGAAACAATATTAACCGTGCTTTATTTCTTTCCATAAATAACCCTCCTTAAAATTTTCATAAATAATTACTCTCTTAAGATTATTGAAATTTATTAAACGATGCCTCACCTCCTTGCTCCTTGAATTCATAAGAAAAACAAAACCATGTTAAGACTTCTAACTCTTTTTAGAGTATAATTGAGCAGGTTTGTGCTGTCAATTCATATTTATCTATAAATAACAATAAAAGCTTTTGGGTGAAAGGAAATGAATATTGATCTGAAATCCCATCACATTATCCGGCAAAGTCATAATTACCTCTTAACCAAGTTTTATATTGACCCTCAAATCCCTGCCTTGATGGTCAAACCAACCACTCCGCCTCCTTATCCAGCAATTTTTTTTCTGCATTATTATCGTGGTAGCAAGGAAAATATCCAATTTCTTGCCAATGAGATTGGGAAATCGGGCTTTATGGCAGTAGCAATAGATATGGAATATCATGGCGATCGAGCCCAAACTGGAAAAGATATTCTCTCTTCTGATTTAGAAAGCGATGAAAAAGCCTTTTATAGAACTATTCATGATTCATTAATTGCTCTTCAATTCATTGAAAATCATCCCAATTTTGATGGTCATTCCCTTTTTTTCTGGGGGGTAAGCTTGGGAGCTTTAATTGGAAGTATCGTGTGCGCTCAATATGGAAAATTTAAAAGCATTGCTTTGGTAGTTGGAGGTGGAAACATAGAAATTCTTGCTCGTGAAAGTATGCTTGATTCTATGGTGAATATCCGTTATAGCCTTCTTAAAAATAAAATATCAACTTACGACCTTGCTCAACGCTGGAAAGACCTCGATCCACTTCATTGGATATCCTATTTTGATCATACTCCAGTCTCCTTTTTTAATGCGAGCAAGGATATCATTATTCCTCCCGAATGCACTTGGGCGCTCTTCGAACGTATTCCTTCACCAAAAAAAATATTTTGGTTTCCAACCGGTCATGGTTTATTGTTTGAGCGTTATTTTGGAGTTCCGAAAAAAATTATTGATTTATTTCGTCAAATCTCGAATCAAAAATAAAGATTGCTTTTTTGGGTAGTAATATACAAAACGACGCCCTCTAATAAGGGCAATTCATGTGTTCAACAAGTTGGTTCATTGAGAGGAATCTAAGGGGGTGTATCTTTTACACTTTTATTGGTTGATATTTCTATCATTTAAGTAAATCATCCCTAAAAACATTTATAGGGAGCTAACTCGGGCGAGTTGGCTCCCTATAAATGCAAGGAGGGGATTTTCTATTTATCTATTTTTTCAAAGTCAAAGTTACCTTTTCTTGCACTATTATATTCGTTAAGAAAAATTTGTCAACTTAATAATAGTATTCATCTTCATTTATGAAAAAATAGTTTACTTTGTGGATATCGATTCTCTCCCTTTTAAGAAAGCTGTCATATTGATATTGAATAGTTTTTGAGGGAATGTTTCCTTGATCACTTCTTCCCATATATTTTCATTATCGAATTGAAATATTTTACTCATCGCACCTATCAATACGGTATTCACAACTTTTGAATTTTGAAGGGATTCAGCAATTGAAATTGCATTCACTTCATATACTGAAAGACCTTTTTCCCTAAATAAATGAGCTGAAAAACCGCTATAAGGTTCTGGTTTAGTCCCTACCGGGTTCAGTCTCCAAGTATTGATGATTATATTTGCATCATAAGAAAGAAATTCACTATAACGTAGCGCTTCGATTTCTTCAGTGGCAATCATATAATGAGCTTCACCCTTCCCTAATAAAGGAGAATATACTTTTTCACCGAATTTGAGCTGGGTGATAACTGACCCGCCACGTTGTGCCATTCCATGAACTTCCGACTGACGAACGTCAAAACCGCAATGAAGGAGGAATCTTGATAGTAATTCGCTGGCTTTCAAAACGCCAGTTCCGCCTACTCCAACAATAACAATACCACCGTTTTTCATGATTGGATTTCCTCCTTTATTGCTTCAAACTGACAAATTTGACTACAAACTCCACAAGCACGACAATATTCTGCAATAATTTCTACATTTTCACCATCGAGTCGTATTGCCGGACAACCTAATTGCAAACATTTCTTGCAAAGCCGACAGAGATTAGGATCCACCCGATAGAAATTTCTGTCTCCTTTTTTTCGAATGAGTTGACAGGGTTCGGTGAGAATAAAGACCGTAGGTCCAGAATTCTTTCTTATTGCTTCCTTAAGCAGAGATCGGAATTGTAAAATGTCAAAAGAGCTCAGATGATGAACTTCTTTCACCCCTAAAGACCTCACCAACTTTTCCAGGTCAAGCGAATGGGTTCTTTCGCCCATTAATGTCATTCCCGTTCCCGGGTGATTTTGTCCACCGGTCATGGCGGTAATACGGTTGTCTAATATAAAAACCAAAATATTGGTTTGATTATAAACTGCATCTAAAAGAGGATCAATTCCGCTATGAATGAAAGTTGAATCACCAATTACAGCTCCCACAGTCAACTCGGGATGAGCTAATTTAAACCCTTCAGCATTTGAGATTGAAGCCCCCATACAAATACAAGAATCAATCGATGAAGTTGGTGGCATCACTCCCAGTGTATAACATCCAATATCTCCAGTAACGGTAATTTTCAAGTCTGAAAGCACTCGGAAAACCCCACGATGAGGGCAACCAGCACACATGATAGGTGGCCGAGGGAAAAGATACTGACTTAAATCGTTTATGAGTGGTTGTTGGAGAGGAATACCAAATGAGACCTTAAGAACATCAGGGGTTATTTCACCTATTCCAGGAATTCGATTTCTCCCCTCAACCGAAATACCAGCGGCTTTCATTTCAGTTTCCCAAAAAGGATCTAATTCTTCAACCACCACTGCATTTTTAACTTTCTTCACAAAATCTGATATCTTTTGGAGAGGAAGTGGATAACCAATTCCCAATTTTAACACTGAAGCTTGAGGAAACACCTCCCGAACATGATTATAAAGAACACCTCCAGTAATAATTCCCATATGAGTGTCCCTCATTTCGATGCAGTTGAGTTCTGATTCTTCTACCCATATTTTTAATTTTTGCAAACGGTTTTCAAGAGCAATTCTCCGTTTTCTGCCAAACAATGGAATCATTACGTATTTTTCAGCATCTTTTTGATATGGAAATGCTGTAAAAGGAACTCTTTCCTGGGGATAGACAACTGAACGAGAGTGTGAAACCCGGGTGGTTGATCGAACCATTACTGGTGTATCAAATTTTTCACTAATTAAAAATGCTTCCTTGGTAAAAATTCGAGCTTCCTCACCATCAGCTGGTTCTAAAAAGGGAATTTTGGCAAACTGAGCATAATTACGACTATCCTGTTCATTTTGAGAAGAATGCATTCCTGGGTCATCGGCAACTACAATAACCAACCCTCCTCTCACCCCAGTATAGGAGAGAGTCATTAATGGATCAGCGGCAACATTAAGACCAACGTGTTTCATGGTAGCAAGAGCACGTCCTCCAGCTATAGCAACTCCAGCTGCGACTTCAAGAGCAACCTTTTCATTAGGGCACCACCTTGAATGGACTTCTCGGTATTGACTGAGATATTCAAGTATTTCACTACTGGGAGTTCCTGGATAACCAGCACCAACCTGAACGCCACCTTCATAGGCACCTCTTGCAATTGCTTCATTCCCTAACATTAAGCAAGAATTCTNTTTTTGTGTATTCAATGATTTCGCTCCTTCCAATCAAAAAAAATTTTCNAAATTGAGTCTCAATTATTCTCCTATAATTTTAACTAAAACTCTCTTTCTTCTTTTTCCATCAAATTCACCGTAAAAAACTTCTTCCCATGGACCTAAATCTAATTTTCCATCGGTTACAGCAATCACAACTTCTCTTCCCATGATGGTCCGTTTTAAATGGGCATCAGCATTGTCTTCAAATCCATTATGTTGATATTGATTATAAGGCTTTTCTGGTGCTAACTTTTCCAGCCATTTTTCAAAGTCTTGATGTAAACCAGTTTCATTATCATTGATAAAAACACTGGCAGTTATGTGCATCGCATTACAGAGAAGCAACCCTTCTTTGATATGACTTTCCTCTAAACAAGCCCTAATCGTTGGGGTGATACAAATAAAACTTCTTCTTTGTGATGTTTCAAACCACAATTCTTTTCGATAGCTTTTCATATAACCACCTCAATGAACTCAATTTCTCTATAATTGTATCCAAACTTGACAGAAAATGAAGCATTGATTAGCATTAAAGAGCGATTCATTTTCACTTCTTGTCAGGTATGATTTCATAAATGGCTCAATGATAAAGGTAGGTACCAGATGGAAAATACCCTAAACAAATCTTTATATGATGTTGAGTTTATTTCTGTTTCATTTTCTTACCAAGATTTAGAAGTGTTAGAAGATGTTTCTCTCCGAGTTAAAAAAGGAGAGTTTCTTGCTGTTATTGGACCAAATGGAGCAGGAAAAACTACTTTACTTAAGCTGATTCTTGGACTCCTCAAACCAACATCTGGTCAAGTTTTGGTTTTTGGGAAAAATATTAACGATCATCCCAGTATTCGGAAGCGAATAGGGTATGTCCCACAAATGAATAAAATTGATTATTCTTTTCCAATAAATGTTGAAGATTTTGTTTTAACCGGCAGGTATGCAACCATAGGTCCTGGTCGCCTTCCCAAAGAAAACGACCGCTCAGCAGTGATGGAAACATTAGAAAAAACCGGCCTTCAATCGCTGAAAACCAAACAAATAGGAAAACTATCCGGTGGTCAGCGACAAAGAATCATGATTGCTCGGGCTTTAATAAACAACCCTGATATGTTAATTCTTGATGAACCGACTACCGCTGTTGATCCAAAAAACAGTGAAAGTCTTTATGAATTGTTGCTTGCTCTTCACCAACAAGGTATTACTATTTTAACCGTTTCTCACGACATTGGTGTCATCGCTCAATATGTTGATACCATTGCCTGTGTTAATCGAAAGGTATTTGTTCATGATAGACCAGAAAATGGGATTTCTGACGAAACTCTAACTGAAATGTACGGCCGCGAAGCTGCTTTCTTTCATCATGGATTTATCCCCCATATTGTCGTTCGACGGTCCTCGCCGGTTCATTATTGTTCTGGAGAAACCGCTGAAGAAGATGAAAATCATCATAAATCTTAAGAATCACCGGTATCGAGTACTCGATTTTAAGGAGTGATTTGAACTGGATATTCTCAGCTATACCTTTATGCAACGTGCTCTCTTGGCAGGAATTTTAATCGGCTCTTTATGCGCAGTAATTGGAATTTATGTCGTTCTAAAAGGAATGTCTTTTATGGGTGCTGGAATCTCACATGCTGCCTTTGGAGGTGTCGCTTTAGGTTTTCTTTTAAAAGTTAACCCGATTTTGTCTTCGATATTCTTTTGTGTTGCATCAGGTTTAGGAATTGCTTATTTATCTAAAAAAAGCCGCATTAAAGAAGACACAACGATTGGAATTTTCTTCGCCAGTACAATGGCATTGGGAATATTGATATTTGGTTTTCTGAAAGGAGTTAATGTTGATCTATTCGGGTATTTATTCGGGAATATTTTAGCGGTCACCTTAAACGACCTTTATCTTACACTTCTGGTCGAAGGATTCGTTTTTTTCTTCATTCTTTTCTATTACAAAGAACTTTTACTCTTAGTATTAGACCAAGAAATGGCAGAAGTGAGTGGTATTCCAGTACCACTGGTATATTATTTATTGGTATGTTTTATTTCTCTTACTATTGTGACTTCAATAAAAGTGGTTGGAATCGTTTTAGTTTCAGCTCTGATCATCATCCCTTCAGCGGCAGCTTTGCAAATTTCCAATAATTTTAAAAGAGCTTTAATTACTGCTATTATCTTTGGAGTTTCTTCGTCAATAGGAGGACTCATTCTCTCTTATTTTTTAGATACCCCTTCTGGAGCAACAATTGTTCTTTTTGCAACGATTATTTTTTTGATTACTTCTCTCCTAACCTCTAAAAAAAGAGATTAAAACGTTTCAAATTTTTTTCTTCATTTCCCAAGCTAAAATAACTGCTTCGGCAACTTCTTTCATGCTCTTCTGTTTATTCATGCTGTATTTCTGAATCCTTCGGTAGGCTTCTTCTTCATTTATATTATATTCAGCCATTAAATATCCCTTTGCTCTTTCAATCTTTTTACGAGTCTCTAATTCTTCTTTTACAAATTCACTTTCCATGAGCAGACGATAATTTTCGATAACAACAGCTGCTTGATTCGCAATAGTTGTTAAAGTTTTAATGTCATCATCATGAAAATCTCGAGGTTCCGAGGTATAGAGATTAAGAACACCAACAATTTTCCCTTTCACCATCAAAGGAAGACTTACCAAGGAGCAAAGGCCTTCCTTTTCAGCTATTTCCTTATTCCGGTAATAAGGATCGTTTCGAACGTCTGGTATTATCATCGGTTTTTTCTCTAAGGCAACTTTTCCTGCTACGCCTTCTCCTAATTTAATCGGTGGCTTTTTATTATACGCTTCACTCACTGATTGAGTCGCTTTAATTTCCAAGACTTTTTTCTTTTCATCTAATAACATAAGCGAGCAAATATTGGATTTCATTACCTGAGCGGTTATATTAACCATGAGCCGAAGAACATCTTCAAACCCTTTATCCGATATAATTAATTCACTGATTTGTGATATAGCATCAAGTTCTTCTTTCATAATCTGCCTCCCTGGATAAAAATGCACTATAATTATATAACAGAGATAGTTCAAAAAGCATAGGTTTTTCAATGTATAAACTAACGGCATTCCTCTTTTTTAATGAGGAACTTAAAAGTAAAACAAGAATACGATGAAGGCACAATAATTCTGACTTAAGTGGATGTTGATTTGGTTTCATAACTATTCCCATCCAATCTATCAAAGGAGGCTTACCTATGGAAAAGTTATTCGGTACTTTTGGTATTCGACGAATTGTCAATGAAGTACTTACTCCTGATTTTGCATTGAAATTAGCTTACAGTTTCGGAACCTATATCAATCAGGAAACCGTTGTTGTAGGGAGAGATGCCCGCAAACACAGTGAAATGATTTATGATGCCGTTATCTCCGGCCTCCTTGCCTGTGGTTGTCAAGTCATTGAATTAGGTCTCACCGCTACTCCCACCCTTCAGTGGGCTTGCCGGCAATGGGGTGCTTGGGGTGCAATGATAACTGCCAGTCATAATCCCCCTCAATGGAATGGTATTAAATTTATGGAAAAAACTGGTAAAGGCTTGGATCGAGAAAAAGATGTTGAGGTTGAAAAGATATTTTATTCGGAAAAATATCACTTAGTGTCTTGGCAGGATGTTCCCCAAAAAACCATTAAACGTGATGTAAATAGTGATTATATTCGAGCCATTGAAGCAAAAGTCAATGTCCCTCTCATACAGCAAAGCCGATTTCGAGTAATAATTGACTGTGCGAATGGCGCGCCTTGTCTGATTACCCCTCAGTTACTAAGTGATCTAGGATGTCGCGTCGTGAGCCTCAATGCCCATCCTGATGGTCGTTTCCCAGGGAGAAACCCCGAACCGACTCCTGACAACTTAACTGATCTCATCACTCTTATTACTCACGCATCATTTCATATCGGATTTGCTCAGGATGGAGATGGTGATCGTTTAATCGTGATTCGCCCCAATGGTGAATTTGTTCCTGGTGATTATAGTGTTAGCTTGGTTGCCAACGAATTAGCCCAACAGGATATCCCTGGACCGATTGTAACTACGGTTGCTACTTCTAACATGTTAAGTGAAATTGCCAAAAAAACCGGAAGAGGTTTTATCGCGACCGAAGTTGGTGATCTGGTTGTCGCCAAAGCTCTGCAAGAGAATCAGGGAATTTTTGGTTGTGAAGAAAATGGTGGTATGATATTTCCTGACTTCGTCTGGGGAAGAGATGGTGCCATAGCAGCGGCTCGAATCCTTCATATTATGGCCACCAAAGAAAAATCGCTTGACGATCTCCTCAAAGAACTTCCTCAATATTATCAAATTAAAATGAAAAAAACTGTTAACCCCGAGAAAAAAGAAAAAATTCTAAGTGAAATTGATCGGTTAACTTCAGAAGAAAAAAATCGAGTTACGATAGATGGATACAAAGTGAATTATCCTGATGGTTCATGGCTTTTAATTCGACCTTCTGGGACAGAACCTCTTCTTCGCATCTTTGCTGAATCTCAAGATAAAGAAAGAGCTGAAGCTCTTGTTCAAAAATATTTAGATATCATTAACTCAATATGATTATTTGATTTTTCATATAGGAGCGCAATGTATTGCATCCAATTCATGTAGCGACATGCCATGGCATGTCGAATTGGGTTTTCACCCTCAATTGGTGCCACAAAATTGGTATGAGGGTCTATCTTGAAAAATTCGAATAAATGAAAAGTGATGAAAAAAATAAATAAAGGCACACCACCCTGACTCACCTCAACGGGGAATGAATTCAACAATTCCCCTCCTCGCACAGTGCCGTTTTACAGCGGGGAGGGTGCCTTTTCGTTTTCCTAAAAGGATATTGAAAAAATTTGAATAAATGATGAAGAAAAAATTAACGAATACAATTCACATATTCAAGGATATAAGGATTCATTTTTTTCTCATTCCCAATAGTTGTTTCCGGACCGTGACCGGGAAAGACTCTGGTTTCATCCTCAAAACAGTGCATAATTAGGGTTAGGGACTCAATCATATCTTGAAATGAACCCCCGGGAAGATCGGTTCTTCCTATCGATCCTGCAAAAAGCGTATCACCGCAAAAAAGCCATTTGTGGTTTGGGAAGGATAAACACATGCTTCCCGGTGTATGGCCTGGGCTATGATAAAAGAATACCTCTTCATCAAACAGTTCAAATAGTTCTTTTTTTCCTCGAATAAGAATGTCTGGTTCTGGTGAGCGATAAGGTTGAGAAAACTCGGTTGATAAATTGAGATCGGGATGGTTAAGATATGCCATATCTGCTTCATAAATAAGAATTTTAGCAGAGGGAAAAAAATCCTTAAAAAAGTCATTCCCCAGAATATGATCAATATGGCCGTGAGTATTGATAATATACCTTAAATTCAATTTTTGAGAAACGAAAAACTCAATCAATTCTTGCGATGGACCTCCAGGATCTATAAGGAGAGCATCATTACGATCATAAAGACAGTAACAATTGGTCATTAAATCACCTAAGGTATAAACAGTAACTTTCACCTTGCTACTCATGTCCGTCTCCTTTCCTTGCTGTCAAGCAAAATCGTCACTGGACCATCATTACACAATTCAACTTGCATTACCGCTCCGAAGACCCCTTCAGCTATGATGATATTCTGGTTACTCAATTTTTGAGCTACTTGGTCATAAAGTTTCTGGGCTTGTGGCGGTGGAGCCGCTTCATCATAACTTGGTCGAAGACCCCTTCGACAATTCCCATAAAGAGTGAATTGTGATATCAGAAGAATTTCACCCTGTATTTCATTTAGACTGATATTCATTTTGCCTTGAGAATCATCGAATATTCGAAGTTGAGGAATTTTCCTCGTCATAAAATCAACGTCTGCTGAACTATCGTTTTTCCCAACTCCTAAAAATACCACCAACCCTTTCCCGATTTCACCAACTATCTTGCCATCAATTAAAACCCGTGCGTTGCTCACTCTTTGAATAAGCGCTCTCACCGTAATCCAAATATTCCTCCTCTTCGTACATTTCTAACATTGGAGACCTTTTTTATTTCTCGAAAAAGATGATCGAGCTCAACTTTATTTTTTATCGAAATAACTAAATATATCCGGGCATCATTCATCATTGAATGAGCATGAACTGAACGAATACTAACCCCATAATTGGATACGGTGTTCGTAATATCCACTAAGAGTTTTGGACGATCTAAAGCATCAATAACCAAACCAGCATCATAAAAACGACCATAACTTTCATCCCACTCTGCCTCAACTAATCGTTCTTCATCTTGGGTTAACCTAGTTAAATTATGACAATCCAAACGATGGACTGTGATCCCTTTCCCTAATGTTACATACCCAATAATTTTGTCGCCTGGAATTGGCGTACAACAACGGGCTAACTTCACTGCTAAACCTGTTGCGCCTTGGATTATTACCCCGTCTCCACTCGTTTGAGCGGTTTTTTTGGTTTCGGTTTTTCGTCGAATTTGAAAACGTTTTCGTATTTCAAAAGGAACAACCTTCCCAATAAACTGGCGGATAGTAAGCCGCCCTTCTCCGATTATGACATGGAGATCATCTATTGTTTTATAATTGTTGTCTGCCATGAACTCAGCAATTTTTGCATTCACCAGGTTTTGTTCTTCTGAAGTGAGCGCAAATTTTTCCAACTCCCTCTCCATGAATAACTTTCCCCGTTCTCGATTGGCTTCTCGATTTTTTTTGCGTAGAAAAGCACGTATTTTATTTCTCGCAGCTGGGGTTTTGGCAATCCTCAACCAATCCATGCTGGGACCAGAAGCAGAACGGGAAGAAATTATTTCCACGATATCTCCACTTTTAAGTTCATAATCCAACGGAACAATTTGCTTATTCACTCGGGCACCAATACAATTATTTCCGACTTCGGTGTGTATTAAATAAGCAAAATCAATAGGACTTGACCCTTTCGGGAGTTTTTTTAAATCTCCTTTTGGGGTAAATACATATACCTCATCATCAAAAAGGTCGATTTTAAGACTTTCAATAAATTCATTGGTTGTTCTTAGATCTTGTTGCCATTCCAATATTTGCCTTAACCAAGCCATACGTTCGTTAAAGGTATCAGCCGAATCAGCCGATTTCCCCTCTTTATACCTCCAATGGGCAGCAATACCATACTCGGCAATATGATGCATCTCTTTGGTCCGAATTTGAATTTCCATTGGAACTCCTCCGGGACCGATCACTGTAGTATGAAGAGATTGGTACATGTTCGATTTAGGAAGAGCAATATAGTCTTTAAATCTCCCCGCTACTGGTACCCAAAGTGAATGAACGAGCCCTAAAACTGCATAGCATTCTTCGACAGTATTCGTTATAACTCGAAGGGCAATCAAATCATGAAGATCTTCGAGGCTTACATTTTGACGATTGATTTTTAAATAGATGCTATAAATATTCTTTAAGCGGCTTTGGATCTCTACGACCAAATTAGCTTGTTGAATTCTTTGAGAAAGCTTTTCCGTTGCTTCTTGGATTTGTTTTTCTCGGTGATCTCTAATTTTTTCAATCCCTTGTTGGATATTACAATACGATTCAGGATCAAGAAAAAAAAGACTTAAGTTTTCTAATTCGGTTTGAATCATTCCAATTCCCAAACGATGAGCGATTGGAGCAAATATTTCTAAGGTTTCTCTTGCGATTAACTCTTTTTTATCCCGATATTGGTATTTCAAGGTTCGCATATTATGTAAGCGATCAGCTAATTTTATTATAATAACCCGAATATCCTCGGCCATAGCGACAAAGAGACGTCGATAATTTTCTATCTGTTCTTCCTCTTTGGAACTAAAATGAAACCCAACATTCAACTTGCTAACCCCTTTTACCAGTGAGGTTATTTCTTTCCCAAAACTTTCATTGAGTTGAATTTCAGTGATTTTGGTGTCTTCTAAAACATCATGAAGCAGAGCAGCGGCAATCGTACTATCATCCATGCGAAGATCAGCAACAATATGAGCCACAGATAATGGATGGATAATATAAGGTTCACCTGATAGACGACTTTGCCCTGAATGAGCAGTTACCGAATAATTATAAGCTTTTTTTATCAGCTCTCGGTCGCTATTGGGGTTATAAGAATCGATTTTCTCTTGCAGCGATTCAAGGGTAATAATTTTGGAATAAATATTATTTACTTCTTCACTATTTTGAAGCATATATCCCTCATCCCACTCTTCATCAATCAAGAGAGAAGGATTGAATAACTCAGTCTAATTTAATTAAAGAGTATACTGGATATTTCTGGATAGCTTTTCTCCCTTGTAAAGACTCTAACTCGATTAAAAAGGCGACTCCGATAATCTCTCCACCAGCTTCCTCAACCATCTCACACACAGCTTGAATTGTTCCCCCAGTTGCCAACAAATCGTCGATAATAACCACTTTTTGATTTTTTTCTATGGCATCTACATGCATTTCTAAGGTGGCATTTCCATATTCCAAATCATACGTTTTTGATCGAACTGCTGCTGGTAGTTTTCCCTTTTTTCGAACCGGCACAAAACCAGAATTTAAAAGATAGGCTACGGCAGAACCTAAAATAAAACCACGGGCTTCGATTCCAACCACGATATCCACATGTTGACCATCAAAAAGATGAAACAGTGAATCAACTACTTGGTGAAAGGCATCTTTGTTTTTTAATAAAGTTGTTATATCTTTAAATTGAATTCCAGCTTTTGGAAAATTAGGAACGTTACGAATAATAGAAGCTAAATCCATTTGTTTCATCCCTTTCATTTTTTTATCCGCCAGTCCATAATTTTTAAATAAGGTTGGTCCCAATATCTTTTGCGTACTTCAAATATTAAATCGATCAATGAACTTGAAGCTAAATCAGATACATTCTCGCTCCGAATCATTGCATCAATACGATGTTGTCTCATTTTATTGTTTTGCATAAGAACTAATTCCAAATACTGTCGGTTTTTTCCCGAAAACCACCTTTCATTAACGATAACATCTGAAGATATAAATAACGGATTGGGATTTTTTTCCCCAAATGGTTCCAGTTTTTTTAACCATAGCATGAGCTGTGAATCCACATCAGCCATGGTTACTTGAGCATCGACAATGATACCATTTTTTTCTAGCAGAAACCTTATTCGCTCACCGAATAACTCATTAAGCCTCTGTCTGAATATCTCAAGATTATGTAAAGGAATTTTAAGCCCAGCTGCCATTTCATGACCTCCGTGTCGAATGAGCAACGATGAGACTTTGTCCAAAGCATCAGTTATATTAAAACCTAAAATACTTCGGGCTGAACCTATTGCAAAGGTTTCATTTTCACTCAAAACAACAACCGGTCGCAGTAAACGTTCGCTTAATCGGGAAGCAATAATTCCTAAAACACCCGTACTCCAATTTTTCCCAGAAACGACTACAATATCATCTTTCATGGACTCCTGATTCTTTTTGTCTTCAAACAAATTAGAGAACACCTTATTCTCTTCTTTTTGTCGCTTTTGATTTAATTCATTAAGAAGCTTAGCATGCTGGAGAGCGTTATGATAATTATCACTAATCAAAAG
>Ga0067045_1030326_pt1 | contig 15710 bp, 14 predicted proteins | sample TerdegcTABiofilm_FD_59184 | JGI IMG/M metagenome (GOLD analysis project Ga0067045, IMG submission 59184) | Combined Assembly of (Gp0054472, Gp0054536) Wastewater bioreactor microbial communities from Singapore -Terephthalate degrading...
GAATTAGGGTATGTATCTCCTCAGGAATTTGAGGAGGCTTATTACAAGAAGTTAGTGAGTGTAGTAGCATAACCTCTACAAACTTAGGGCATAATATTTGTCTTGAAAAATGGGGTGCAGTACACACTCCGAACACCGATAGTTTCGAAAACCAAGCAGGATATGAAGGTATGTTGTCCTTTCCCATACACCTCCTCCCTTCACATTTGCTATTTTATTATGATCGGTTCACTGTAAAGAATTGCAACTCAGGATAAGGATACCTCTTTATTCGTTCGTACCGCTTGGGTAGCCGCAAGGGCCCATTCCACGGCTTTGTACCCATCCTCAAGGCCTACCTCTGGTTCCTTTCCTTGGGCGATACAATCCACAAAATGTTGGAGTTCCGCTTGAAATGTTGGTTCCCAGTACTCGAAGAACCATCGCGGGCATTCCCGACTGAGCCCTGCGACCGTTAGACTCTCCAATCGGTCCCTGCTGGGAGGGTATCCCATCCGCATGGCTCCTTCGGTGCCAAACACTTCTATCTCCACGTGGTAACCATAGGAACTGTTCCGAGAAGTTTCGAAGAACCCCATCACCCCATTCTTGAACTTCACTAGCAGGGTACAGTTATCGATGTCCCCTAAGGCTTCCAAACCTTTGTAAAAGTAAACCCCACCGTTCCCGAATACGGACATTGCCTCCGATGCGACCAGCCACCTCGCTAGATCATAATCGTGGGTGAGCATGTCAAACACTAACCCTCCGCTAGTGGGGCTAAACCGCAAAAGATCTTCCTCGCTCCATCGCGGGTCACGATTGGTGAACTTAACGATGATCGGTTTTCCGATTCTGCCCCCATCGATCTGTTCCTTCATGGCACGGATAGACCGGTCGAACCTCCGATTGAATCCGATCTGAAAAACTCGCACACCTCTCTGAGTCACCGTATTCAAGATACGGTCGATCTCCGTCTGATTCATCCCGAGTGGTTTCTCACAGTAGATATGCTTTACCCCTGCTTCCGCTGCCGCGCAGATCATTTCGCAATGGTAAGCGGAAGTCGTAGCGATCACGATCCCATCCAATTCCTTGTCCCGCAGAAGAGTGTGGTAGTCCGTGGTTCCATAGGAGGGCTGCAAATCCCTCAATGCCGAATCCACCTCTTCCTTGACTGCACTACAAACCGCCCGTAATTCTGCGTTGGGGATCCGGAAACGGATATTCTCCGCGTGATGACGTCCCAACCGCCCAAGCCCAATAATCCCTAATTTCACACCTTCCATTCTTTTCACCACCTATATGCATTTAATCATACTCAAAGTGAAAAATGAGTAAAGACGGAAACGGAACGTTTGTAGAGAAATTTGCGGAAACCTGGAAAGAGAGATAGAATAAATTTATGATGATTAAGGTATCTTATCCTTTTAAAGGAAAAACACAGCAGGCAGAGGCACCGAGCAAAGATAGAAAAAAGCGTCAGCGCTATGGGATGCTCCTTTTTCTGTTGGGGGGGATCTTAATATTTTATAAAGGTAGTCATGATGTATACTATTCACTCCGCACATATACCTGGCCTTCTGTAGAAGGGAAAATTGTATTTAGCCGGGTAGAGAGAGTGTGGCACCCAGGACAATCCCCCACGTACTATCCCCAAATCCAGTATGTGTACCTTGTGGAAGGAAAGGAGTACAGGGGTAAAGTTGTGTTTTTTAGTGAATATGGAACCGGAAGTACCGCAGGGGCCCAAGCCACGATCGATAAATACCCCGAAGGGAAGATAGTTGCCGTGTATTACAATCCAAAGGATCCGCAAAATGCCGTTCTTGAAAGGGGACTTCATTGGCCATCCTTCGCTCTTATTCTTTTTGGTTTGATTTTCGGGGCGGTAGGAGTGATAGGATTCCTGTACTGGGAGATTTTAACTAAATAGTATAGATGGAGTTCCTATACATTGTTGCCACTTCGCTATCCATTATATCAAAACCAGGTTACATGGTTTATGTTAAAGACCGTTTAACCGATCTGGTACTTTCGTAGAAAATAATAGGACGATCGTTTACTTAAACAGCAGATTCGGCAAGAACAACACCATCTCAGGCCAATAGGTAACTAGAAATAGAGTGAATAATAGAGGAACTAAAAAGGGCATCGTTCGCTTCACCACTGTGATAAAAGGCACTTTTGCGATATCCGTTACGATGTACAAGCACATGCCGAAGGGAGGAGTAACCGCTCCAATCAAGAGGTTAATCACAATGATGAGACCAAAATGCACCTCGTTCACCCCGATGCTGGAAATCAGAGGGAACAGGAGGGGTACCATGATTAAAAGAATGGCCGTGGTTTCCATAAACATACCTAGGAACAACAGGATAAGGTTCATAACCAATAGAATCAGCCACTGATTCTGTTTAAAGGGTTCCAGCAATTGGATCAGCATGCTAGGGATATTATAGGTGGCTACAAGCCATGAAAAAGGAAAAGCCACGGAAATCACGAATACCAGGATTCCCACCATCTGGGTAGTTTCCGAGAGGACCTCCAATAACATCTTGAAAGTAAAGGTTCTGTAATAAATTGCAAGAAGAAGACCATATACCACGCAGATAGCTCCCAGTTCGGTAGGGGTGGCAGCCCCCGCAAGCATGCCACCCACTAGAATGATCGGCGTAACGAGAGCGGGAAAGGCCTCAAGGAAATGTTTGAATATGATAGATAGGGGTGGACGGGGATACACTTCACCTTTTATGTTACCCGTGATTGCCATGAAATAGATCATGACCATTAAACTTACTCCCATGATTAGCCCAGGGAAAAATCCCGCGACGAACAACCTTCCAAGAGAGATCCCTGAAATGACGGAGAAAACCGCCATGATGACGGAGGGCGGAATGATGGGACCAATAATCGAAGAGACGGCTGTAACGGCTGCGGAAAAGGCTTTATCGTATCCCGCCTTTTCCATCGCGCGTATTTCAATGACACCCAATCCGGCCGCGTCCGCTTGCGCCACACCGGAAATGCCGGCGAAAATAATGCTAGCCACCACGTTTACATGGGCCAAACTACCTCGGATATGTCCCACCAGGCTCAACGCGAAAGTGAAAATTTTGTCTGTTATCCCCGCCTGATTCATTAGATTTCCCGCGAGAATAAAGAGGGGTATTGCCAGAAAAGGAAAGGAATCTAGTCCATTGACCATCCGCTGGACTAGGATCGTTAAGGGAGTGCCCCGAGCAATTAAGGTGCTTAGAGTGGTAATCCCAATGGAAAAAGCCACGGGGAAGCCTAAGAACACGAGGGTAAACAGGAAACCAAAAATCGTAATCACGATCATACTTCCCCCTCGTCGCATTCAGGATCAGGGGGAGGAGCAAAGAAATCTTGCACACTTTTTAAAAGATCATGCAAAGTAATGAATTGCATGGACAGCATCCCAAATAGGAAAGGAGTAGAGTAAAAGGCGCGTCGAGGCAATTTAATCGGTAAGGCGATGGTAAATTGGGGGGCTTCAATTTTAAATTGCCTGTACCCATAGTAGAGGGCAAAACCCAGAAATACGATAATAAACAGGTTAGAAAGAACCCTAAGAAACCGTTTCAGGGGTCTATAAAAGCAATCAACCAGGGTAGTTACGATAATGTGCCTGTGTTTGATGTGGGCGTAGGACGCACCTACGAATACCAGCCATATAAAGCAGTAGGTTGCCAACTCTTCCACCCATATGTGGGGGCGATTCAATACGTATCGAGAAAACACCTGAATGAAGATCGATGCGACAATGGTAATTAAGAGTAAGGCCCCGAGGGCTTTATCGAGAGCTTCCATGATCCTGCTGACTTTTCCAAAAGCCTGCAATACCCGTTGCATGTAGCACCCTTCCATTATATAGGGACAGAGACGATTCCATCGCCCACTGTCCCTGTAGTAATAAAATTAATAAAACGTTAATCTATTTTCTGAATCCGGTCGTAAAGACCCTTCGTCCAGAGCCCTTTATCTTCCATAGCGTTGGTAGCTTCCCTGACTTTATCCTGCCATTCCTTGATATTTTGAAGCTCGATAATCGTGGCTCCCTCCGCTTTCATTTTTTCAATTGATTCATTCTGCATTTTCAACGCTTCGGAGTCGCAAAAACGTATCGCTTCATCAGCGGCTTCTTGTACCACTTTTTGCAGTTCTGGTGTTAGACTCTCCCATGTCTTACCATTCATCATGATAAAGTAGGTGGATAGAATGTGGCGCGTAAGGGTTACGTTAGGGGCTGCTTCATGCAATTTTGCCGCGTAAGCGGCGGTAACGGGTCCTTCGGCCGCTTCCACCACCCCCTGCTTCAACGCCATGTAGATTTCCGCCCACGTAACCCTTGTGGGTCTCGTACCCAACGCTTCCCACAACCGCAGGTAACTCTCTATTTCAGGAACACGCATCTTTTGCCCCTCAAGGTCTTTTAGGTTGCGCACTGGGATTTTACTGAACAAGATCCGCGGTTGGGTGGCTGTACCTCCCAAATATTTTACTTTGTGTTCTTTTTCGAACTTGCCAATCATCTTTTTGAATAGATCAGACTTCAAGAACTTTTGGAGATGTTCCCTGTTTCTAAAGGTGAATCCCCACCCCAAAACGCTAAAATCTTTCTGCCAATTGGCTAGCCAATCCAACACGTCACCGTAAAAGGTTTGCGTTCCTGCGATGGTACTCTGGATTTGATCGATATCCCCTCCCAACTGGTCTGCCGGATACCAATCTACTTGGAACTGCCCTTTTCCCCGCTCCCGTAATAGCTCCACCATTCTAAAATTGGTACGGTCGAAGAGGGATCCAACCGCGTCAGAGCCGCCGTATACGAACTTGTAGGTCTTTACCGCGGTTTCCTTTTTCCCAGCTCCATAAACTTGAAAAACCATGCACAGTGCCAGGACTAAAAATAGGAATCTAACGACACCTTTCTTCATAATAAAACCTTCTAACTCTATGTTTCACCAGCCAACGGCCGGATGCTTCTTCCTTTACCGCACTTGTTGGGGAACAGGACCGAATTCCTGTACTTTCTGAGATATCTTCTCAATTCTGGATAGATCCACCGAAGGAGGGACATTGTCAGAAACGCCAAGGATCAATCCCCTGCCATCCCCTACTTCTTCTAGGAATAATTTTTCTAGATACTCTTCAAAAGCCTCATCATCCATAGAGTCTGGAAGAAGGGCTACCGCAGGAATACCTCCGAAAACGGTTATTTGAGTTCCCAAACGCTGCCGTATTTCCTTCAATGTGTTTTGAGTCATAGGATAGGGACAAACGGATTCCGCAACATGGATCCCGCTGCGTTTGTAAAGATCAAACAGATCGTTATTTTCACCGTCTGTGTGAGATACGACAAACTTACCCGTTTTGTCCGCTTTTTCCCGTACTGTTTGAAGCCATGGTAAAATTTCTTCTTCGAAGAAAGCCGGATATGTGGTGCTTTGATCGTAGTTGGAACCCCACAGGAATGTTTCACAGGTTGAAGAGAGTACCGCGTCCAAAGCTTGGTGAAAAAAGGGCTCCAACCGTTTCGCTAAACCTTTTACCCGTTTCGGATCATCTATATAGGCATAGAAAAATTGGTCCATGGGCATGAGATCGTGCAGCATGAGGTGAACGGGGGAAGCAACCGGCAAGCCATTAGCAATGGCCAAACCCTGTTGAGCCACCCTATCGTGAAAAGCTTTATAGTTTTCCGGCGTCGGGATCACTTCCAAGTGCTCGAAAAACATTGCGACAGCCTCAAAATCGTCAAAAGATCGAATGGGATAGGATTCAACAAAAGGTATGGAAATCCCATCTTTTTTCATGTCCTGGGAAATACGGATATGGACGAACAGCTCCCCTGCCTTAGTGCTCACCCTAGTTTTAAGGTTCTCTTCATCTGCTTCAAAAACAACCGGCAATCCGCGTAGCTCAACACGATAAGGGTAGTCGGGGTGATTATCTATTCCAAATCCTCGAAACATGGAGTCTTCCTTTCGTCTGGGCAAAGTATAATCCGCTCTAACGGCATGGCAAGCCACTCCCAACTCTTTTGCTATTTCAACCGTATTTTTATTCTGAAATTGGGGAGGTAAGGTGCCCCTACTCTGATTCGCGATATACCAAAGATCCATCCGAGGAGCGAACGGAATTTGATCAGAAGCTTTTTTTTGAATAGCAGCCAACATCCTCTCTCTATGGGTCATGAAATTCTCCCAAAAAAAATAGATAAAACCAAAATAAAATGGTTATTTAGGTACAACATCCTTTACAAATAAGAATTTGTTCACTATTTTAAGGTTGGGATGCATAAGTCTGCCAAAAAAATCATTGACATAACTTTTCATCTAAATTGTGGACATGTACACGTTACCCCTTGGGATGTTTTGCACCGGCATAACGAGGTAGAACTGACTTTCTTTCTTGTGAAGAGACCTGTCCTCTACCTAATCGGCGGGCAGATGTTACGCATTCATCCCGAAGACACCCTTTTATTCTGGGGTGCATTGCCCCATCAATTAATTAGCATCGAAAAAGAGAACCTACAGTACTGGTTAACCATTCCTCCGGAAAATTTTATTCAGTGGGATATCCCCAAAGAAATGATAAACCGAATTTTAGAGGGAGAAATCCTGGTGGAAACCGACCCAACCTTGCGTAGAATTGATCTTCTACAATTCGATTTTTGGGAAAAAGACGTAAAAGCCAATACCCCTGACTCCTTAACTACCTTTGCGCTTTCTCTCCAAGCGAGACTGCGAAGGTTTGGCACTTCGGTGCATTCTCCCTACTCGGACCGGGTGTATGCCAAGCCCCGCATCGTACCCCCACAGAAAGAAACATTCCTTCGTCTGCATTCATATATCCTTAACCATTTCAGCGAACCTTTGAGGCTTTCCAGAATCGCTGCATACGCGGGAATACATGGAAACTATGCGGCAACGTTATTTAAACAAAAGTTTGGTGTTACAATAGTGGACTTTATCACTATGCTACGGGTGTTCGAAGCCCAGAGACAAATTCTAACCACTAATAAAAAGATTATCGATATTGCCATGGAAGTAGGATTCCGTTCAATGAGTCATTTTTACAAATGCTTTCACAAATTTTGCAAGCGTAACCCCAAAGACTACCGGAAAGAACTATGGAAAAGCACGGTACTCTGAAGGGTCCCTATACAGTTTTTAATGGAAATTCCTCTATCCTAATCCGCAGATATCTCTTCACCGCAACTTTTATTTCGCTACTTCTCTGCCCCTTTTTCCTTTCCTGCTCAACCCTTTGGACTTCCCTGTCATTTGGTCCCGAGTACGAACCCCTGCGACCACTCCGTCAATCTTTTCCAACCATCGAAGGCGTTGAACTCGAATGGGAACCTTTCGTTTCGGGAATTGACCTTGCCTTCGGTTCTATCCACTATCCACCCCTCCAGTTTTGGGCCGCGCGGGTGTTCCTGGAAAACCCTCATATTCAGATACAGGTAGGTCCTCAAGGTGTACAGAACGGCAAAAGGAATAGCGTAAAACCTTCCACCTTTGCCCAACGGTACGAATGTCAGATCGTGGTAAACGCCAATCCATTTGATCCTAGCTCCGGAACGGAAGGGGAAAGGCGCAGGGTCGTAGGAATCGGGGTTAGGGAAGGACGGATTCTCTCTCCACCAAACCCCAAGTATGCTTCCCTGCTATTCTTGGAAGACGGAAGGGCGGTAGTCGGAGAACAGGGGCTCGTTCGGATCCAAGATGGCCAAGCTTTCCTTGGTTCTACCCCCGTCAAGCACGCGGTGGGAGGTTTTTTCAGAGTATTGCGGAACGGCCATCCCACTAGTGGAGGGCCAAGGCACAGAGAGCGGTACCCGCGTACCGCCGCGGGGGTAAATCGAGAAGGTTCTATCCTTTTTCTTTTGGTGATCGACGGCTACCGGAGAAGCAGTATCGGAGCCACTGAAGAGGAAACGGGGGCGGTTCTCCATGGGTTGGGAGCCTGGGAGGGACTGACGTTAGACGGGGGTGGTTCCACCGCGTTTGTGATTCGACGGCCCCATGGCGATGCGGAGGTACTGAACGTACCCATGCATAACAGGATTCCCCGGCAGGAACGGGCGGTAGCGCTGTGCTTGGGGATTCGATCCCTTTCAGAAAGGTAATCCACAATGAAAAAAATTTAAATCCAGTATTAAAATAATTCTTTGGTATTACAAAGGTTACGTATCCTTTTAGCGAGAGATCTCCCGAACGGGGCGATCTTCAGGAAAAACGAAAAAACGAGAACGGTACTTGATGCTTTATATCAAGCTAGTTGTCATACCCGCAGTAATGGTAGACTTTGGGTATTTCCGAAAAGAACGGCCCTACTGGGAGTTGGTGACGAAAAAACTACGAAAAGGCGATTTCAGTACTCATTGTCTACGCGGCCCTGTTCCCGTGATCAATAAAGAGGGGAAAGTGTACGACTATTTCTTTGAAGCTCATGAACGAGGGGTGCTGTTCGATTTGGGACATGGTGCGGGGAGCTTCCTCTTCCGGAACGCCGTTCCCGCGATTCAACAAAACTTTCCTTTGGATACTATCTCCACGGATCTCCATGTGCTGAGCATGAACTTACACATGATGGATATGCCTACCACTCTATCGAAACTGCTGGCGTTAGGAATGAGCTTGCCAGATATTATAAAAAAATCCACTTGTGATCCCGCGCGGTATATTGGACATCCCGAACTTGGGAACTTAAGTCCCGGGGCTATTGCCGATATTGCGGTTTGGAACCTGATGGAAGGGAATTTTGGGTACTCAGACAGTTTCGATGGTTGGATTCCCGCTAGGAAGCGCCTTATTTGTGAAATGACCATTAAGGATGGGGTTGTCATGTGGGACTGGAATTCTAGAAGTAGTGTAGACTACCGTGAGTTGGGAGATCGCTACGGTATCCGGGAGAACCTGGAGTTTCTCATATTCCCAGAAGACAAGGGTCCCTATTAGATCAATCCATCGTTCTGTAGAACTTATAGAAGCTCTTCTCTATCGTTGCCATATCAGGCATAGGGAAAAACTTGTAGTCTTCCTGTGATGCAAACATGAAGCCATGACGGATCATACGCCAGGGAATCCGGTCCATGGGGCAATCCATCGCTAGGCCTTTATTCACTTTGTTAGGAATATTTTTTACCTCGAGAATTGCATCCCGAATCTTCGATGGATGAAGTCCCGGAATGGGTGTCTGCATGAGAGGATTAACGGCAAACTCCTCCAGAAACTCATCGATATCAAACTCTAATTGAGTATAAAACAGTTTGGGGGCCCCCTTTGGATAATGGGGTGAAGTGATATAGCGGCCGAACTCAATGTAGTCATACCTAGATAATACCAACATTCTGATAGGATTAATTTCCGCGAAAACCCGGATCACGTTCTTGGATGGTTTCTTTTCAAAGGGGGAAGGTCCCAAGTACATAGCGTATCCTGCCGGGGTAGTTAGATAGAGGCGTTGAATGGCGGAAAAGGCCACGTGTTCCAATATTCTATAGGAAGCGATGAACTTGGTGGCCTTCGGTCTACCATCTTCATGGGGAATCAATTCTTTATAGGCTTTATCGATTTCAAAGTACTCATGTCGGTAGTTTGGATCTAACTCGGCAAAAATTAATCGCCCCGAATAATCTCGGGAGGATCCAGAAACATAGTGGCGAGCAAACTGTTCGTAATTTAGTTGGGACGCCACTAAAGATGGATTTGGATAACAGATCATGTATAGATGAGTTTCATAATTTCTCATGGGTTTTCTCCATTCTCATTTGAAAAAGGATACCAGAACAAGGGACACAATGGCCATAAGCTTAATGAGGATATTTAACGACGGGCCCGCAGTGTCTTTGAAGGGATCCCCCACAGTATCCCCTACAACGGCAGCTCTGTGAGCTTCTGAACCTTTCCCACCATACATTCCTGATTCAATCATTTTTTTCGCATTGTCCCAAGCTCCCCCTGTGTTGGAGAGGAAGGTAGCCAAGATTACCCCGGATACTGTAACTCCCACCAATAGTCCCGCCAGCATTTCCAGACCACCCAAGTAGCCTACTAGAAAAGGAGCCGTAATTGCCATAATACCAGGGAGAATCATCTCCTTTAGTGCCGCATTGGTAGAGATTCCGATGCATCTCCGGTAATCCGGTTCTTCTGTAAACTTGAGGATTCCAGGGCGTTCTCGGAATTGTCGGCGTACCTCTTCGATCATTGCATACGCGGCACGCCCTATCGCCATCATGGATAAAGAGGAGAACAGGTAGGGTAATACCCCCCCTAGAAATAACCCCACGATTACCGGAGCGTGAGTTAAATCAATCACTGTTAATCCACTCTGTTCCTGGAAAGCGGAAAACAATATAATGGCAGTCAATGCAGCGGATCCGATGGCAAACCCTTTTCCGATGGCCGCGGTAGTGTTTCCTACCGCGTCAAGACTATCGGTCACACTCCTTACCTCAGGAGAGAACTCAGCCATCACCGCCAATCCGCCGGCATTATCCGCGATAGGTCCATACGCATCAACCGCCAGTTGAATTCCCAGGGTGACCAACATGCCAAGAGCCCCAATTCCCACCCCATAGAATCCAGCCAAGGAAAAGGTTCCCAGGATAGCCAACGCTACGATGATAATTGCCGGGCCTGTGGATATCATCCCTATGCCGATCCCAGTAATAATGTTGGTAGCAGCTCCCGTCTGCGAGGAGCGGGCAATCGAACCGGTAGGCCGGGACCCTGTCCCCGTAAAATATTCGGTGAGAAAGCCAATTCCGCTGCCTGCTAAAAGACCGATCAGAACGCAGAGATAAATGGAACCCGCGCCTGCCCCTGTTTTAGTTTGAAAGGATCCTAGAAATACCTGAATCATGGGGTAAGAAGCTAGAGCGGCAAGGATAGTAGCCGTTATAGTACCTGTGTTCAACGCTTTCTGAGGAGATTCCCCCTTCCTAACCCGGGTCAAAAAAGTACCAATGATTGAAGCTATCACCCCGACAGCGGCTAATCCTAAAGGGATTCCCGCTAGCCTGATACCCACCGAATCGGAAGAAGAATCCAATGATGCAGAGGCAACGCCCAAGATCATACACCCCACCAGGGATCCCACGTACGATTCGAATAAATCCGCTCCCATGCCCGCTACATCCCCTACATTGTCTCCCACATTATCCGCGATCACAGCAGGGTTTCGATGATCATCCTCTGGGATATTGGCCTCGATTTTTCCAACCAAATCGGCTCCCACATCCGCGGCTTTTGTAAAGATACCTCCCGCTACACGGGCAAAAAGGGCGACAGTAGAAGCTCCAAGGGAAAACCCGGATAAGATGGGGAATACAGTAGTGGAAAGCTCAGAAGAAAGGGTATCAGGTTGGATGAATAAAAAAAGGAGGAAGGACAAGCCCAGTAACGCCAATCCTACCACGATCATTCCCATAACTGATCCCCCCGTAAAGGAGATTCGAAGAGCGTGTTCCACGCCCATTTTGGCTGCCTCAGTGGTTCGAGCGTTAGCCGAGGTAGCCACGTACATACCTACGAAGCCTGCCGCACCGGAGCAAAGGGCTCCTAGAAGGAAACTAAACCCCTGAAACCGAAGAGATCCTTCCTGCCCTAAAGCAAGAAAACCAGCCACCATAAGCACAAACGGAAGGAGGACAGAGTATTCTCGAATAAGGAAAGTTCGTGCTCCTAACGAAATATAACCAGCGATTCGTTTTAGTACTTCATGCTCAATGGGTTGATGAAGAATCCACCATGTTTTCCAAACCGCATAGAATATGGCAACTGCCCCTGCTCCCAGGGCCATAACGCTGAATACGGTAAACTGCATGTCTGGAATATACTATATTCCCCTCTTATTCGCCAGATAAGTCCTATCCTTGGCGTACAGGATTCCACAATATTCCAATACGCTCGATCAAAATCCGTATCGATCACCCAATCTGCACATTCTACTTCTACTGCAATATTTTCTCCAAAGTTAATGTATAGTTGATCCGGGGTAAGGGCGTTTCGGTCTCCATACGGCTCGTTCATTATCTTTTCCGAACTTTGAATTCGACCGTACTTTCCGTCACCACACTTACCCCCGTGTAGAGGAAGATACTCAAGAATAGACCTTGCACGATAAGGATTAAACGCCAATCAAGAACGGATTGTAGACCTCTAAGAATATCGGGGGTAAGAAATGAACTCGGGAATGGTAGGACTAAAGCTGAGATTCCGGCATACAACACTCCTATAAGGCTCATCCATTGGTATGTAGAAATGAATCCGCCTCCCCTGTAGTCCGCTCGAAGAAACTCGGAAGCGAACCGCCAATTTAGTGTCCCCACCGCTGCAAGAAGAAAGGCAGACCGAAAATAGCCGAATAAAAACAATAGGGTTGAAGCGGCAGCGATCAGGGTGTAGATCACCGCCGTAACTCCTTGTATTGGCAGAAGCTTTTCCCCTTCCAGATTTCCCGCATAGGAAGCTTTCTTTGTTTTCCCGCGAAACACTATGGGCATACGAGAAAAGATTCTACGGATCGGCACAGGACACTCGGAGAGCCGTTTCCCATAACAGCACCCAAAGGACAGACAGGATAGCCGGCCGATCCCTTCCCCCAATGCATAACCTATAACTACGGCGGATAGGAGGGGCGCGTGCAAACTCACGCTCTTTGGGTCGAACTGATCCAATAGGAAGGCTAAAGGTGGTGCGACAAGGAGCCCAATGAATACCGCTCCTCCGATGGTAAGGGTACCTCTTCGTTTCTCAACCCAGCGGGCTATGATCTTGGCAAAAGGTGTAGCAACAAGGATCAGGAGCCCGAGAAACACCAGAATCCTGTTCCAAGGGACCGCCACGGAGCGGAGAAGCACGATGCATAGGGTCACTGCCGCCACCAATGAGAAAGCCAGGAGGGCTCCATACCAGGTTAGGTTCTTTGCTTTCCACTGACCATGAGGCAATTTTTTCACCGGTACAGCGGCTAGAAATTGCCATTCTTCCCTGGGCAAATACCGGAAGGCAAAAGCGTACAATATACCAAGTGCCACCGTTAAAAATCCCACGAACAACACATTCGTCATATGCTCCTTCCTATCGTAGACCTCACCTGGAGGTCCGTTTCCACGATTGGCCGCCCAAAGGGTTCAGAGAACCGGCTCTGTACATCTTTTCTCCGGGAATTCGACACAAGGTCCTCGCAAAATCGGACGCGATCTTTCTGGAAGACCAGCACATCCACGCTGCTTCCCGGTCGGTAGAGAGATTTGGGTTGTCCCCTCTTCACGAAGAGTCCTGGTTCCACCCGCACAGGATTGTCGTACTTAACTTCGCTATAGAGCTGGACGATCCCACCGATCATGAGAGCTGCCACTTCGATCATTGCCACCAGTCCCACACGACTCCCCCCCTCCACATCGGTATCAATGATCGTCACGGAGCGGCGGTTCTTGGAATAGGGAGTAACTTCTTTTACCACCGCGCCGGGATTACAGGAATGACAAGATCCTTCAACTTCGTAAAAATCTCGCACGATCCCTGATATGGGAACATGGTTCCAATGGTACTTGTCCGGAGTGAGACGGAAGACGGCGTAATCTCCTCCCGCGAAGGCTTCTAGCCACTCTCCTTTGTCTGAGCCTAAAAGTTCCACATAGGAAAAGAATTTCTCTTTTAGGAAAAGGGCGCTAGTTTCGCGAAACGAACCCGGGAACATTCGGGAATCTGCCGGGCTCACAACAACTCGTTCGTCTGGATCCATGGGCCGGTATCCCCAGTACCGGATCTTTCGTTCGAATAGTTTCCTAGGGGTGTCCAGTTGCTCCGGCTCCAGGCATTCTTCCCACCTGATATGCAACTGTCCCGCGATAGATCTGGAAGACACCCCATCCCGCATGATCCTCGAACCGGGGAAGTCAAACACCAGCCACGCAATCAGGGAAGACATTCGGGGGGATACCAGGAGATCGAAGGCAAGACGGCCCCTTTCCCTGAGAGTCGAATAGACAGTGTTGACAAGCTCGTCCCGATACAAGGTTTCGGTGACAACTTCACCTGAAACACGTTCGATATACTGGTGCATGCTTCGTCCCCTTCAGGTCTCTATTTCGGTGTCGCTGGAAGCGCAGGAGCATTTCTTTTCATACAGATGGAGGGCTGTCACTGCCAATAAAGCAGAAATCTCTTCCAGGGGGAGAGAGTCATTGAGAAGGCCCTCCTTCCGCGTGAGGAGGAAACTCTCAGGGTCCGATTCTCCGCAGATTTTGCGCTGTATGCTCCACATGGAGCCCGATCGTCGATTGGAGGAAGACGAAATCTCCTCCACCAAAACTTCTATGGCTTCGGTAGTGTGTATTCTTCTCAGGTTGTCCCGATAGTACAGTTCCAATTTAGAATTCAGGGTTGTCTGAAGAGAATCGCACAAAAATCTTCGCCTGGAAAGCACTCGAACTCCCTTCTCCTTCCCCAAAGCACCCCCAAGGATGCGGGTGGCAACGATGTTACCGGACTGAACCCGTTCCTCACATCGATCCAAGAGACTTTCCGCCTGCAAGCTTTCCACCAATTCGGGATCGGAGCGGAGAATCCCAAGTAGGGCCAACCGATAATCGTGAACTTTTATTTTCCAATAGCTCGCATACCTTTTACTCGGCCTTGCAGAATGGATCAAAGCCAATAGTTGGGCCATGAACAGATTGGGAGTGTCGATCCGGATATTCACCGTAGAGATCCCCAAGGCGGAAGAGAAAAAGATCTGTCGACGCTCACTTTCCGTGAAGGGATCATCGGGGATATCCTCATGCGTCACTTCTCCCTCTAACGCTTTCTTATAGGCGTAAGCGGTAACGAGGTGTTGAAGATCCACCGCATCCACCATATCGAGGAGGAAGGAATCGAACAAACTATAGTACCGGGCCTCGAATCCGGAAAAGCCCATTTTCCGGAATTCCCGCAGTTTCACGGGCAGGTAGACGGACATGTTTTCGTCGAAGATCCCATGGGATGCAAGGTCCTTTTTCAAGAGAAGATCGTTCCCTAGTTTTCCGGACAACGATGGACTTTCCGGAGTGCTCAGAAGAGCCACAAAGTAGTCCACGAGTCGCAGATCAGGGACCGTAATACCCGGTATGCGAAACACCCCTTTCCATAACTTTTCGTACCACTCGGGCCCGTCTGGTAGAATCGGCCTTCCCAGGATCACCATTCCCGCTTTCCGAATCCATCGTCTCCAGAGCATCCGAAGATGGGTGTTGGTCAACTCATGTGCCAGGAAACCGGCCACGTGCTCCGGCCGCATGTCCAAGTAGTCCAAGTACCAGGGAGAAGCGCTGAATAGATCCGGGAATAGGGGTAAGAAATGTTCGAAGATCTTGATCGTCAGGTCTCCGATGCTTTTCTCAAGGGCGGGTGTGTAGGCCCCTTGGCGGGACAGTAGGGTAAGCATCTTGCTTCCTAGGCTCACGTGGATTCCATTGTTGGCAAGGGAAGTATTGGAGATGGAATCCAGTCGTACCAGAGGGCTTGTTAAAATGCCCGCTTCTTTCAGTCTGAACACAGAGTTCAAGTGACTTCGAGAAAGAACCTGATGGCACAGATGCATGTACTGCGCGCTGTGCCAAGATAGATGTCCCATGGATTGGGTAAAGATACTTATGAAGTATGGGAGGCATATATGGCACGGTACAGCGCACAATTTCGGAATAC
>Ga0067045_1030329_pt1 | contig 15708 bp, 6 predicted proteins | sample TerdegcTABiofilm_FD_59184 | JGI IMG/M metagenome (GOLD analysis project Ga0067045, IMG submission 59184) | Combined Assembly of (Gp0054472, Gp0054536) Wastewater bioreactor microbial communities from Singapore -Terephthalate degrading...
ACGGCATACGAGATATTGGCGTGACTGGAGTTCAGACGTGTGCTCTTCCGATCTCGGTTATGTAGCGAGTCGGCATGATTTAAGACATTTCCTTTCATGTATTTTTTTAACAGCTCAGTGCAATAAGGTTAAAAATATTCCTTCCCGATGGAAACCTTATATTCTGAAAAAAGGTATGAATTGTGAAATTTTTGTTCAAAGGTGGATGAAGGATCGGGATGAATTTAAAGATTTTAACGGTTTTTCTCTGGAGTTGGAAAAAGAGCTGGTGAGTGATTGGAATGAAGAGATATTTCAATTCGTAGAATGGGATATTTTTCAGATATTTGATCGTAAAATTATAGAATATATGGTAAATAAGATAGCAGGAAATCTTTCAAATTTTGATGAGTTACAAAAAATTGTATCTGTTAGAAAAACTAAACACTGGTATAAGGATTATTTTGAAAATATATATAAGGCAATAGAATCTGCTCTGGAACTTTTTTCCTTTATGAAAAAATACGAGAATGGATTCCCTCATACCACATCAGAGGAATTCATCAAGAGTTATGTCGGGGATTATTATAAGGGAGACCGGTTTTACCGAAATTTTTGTACTTTTTATGATATGGCGGAGGGGGATATATTAACACCCCTTTGCGAGAAGGTGGAAAATCTTTATTCCAATAAATTTTTACCCGATCTGTGCCGTGTCTGGTCGGAAGTAGCGGAAAGGGAAATGTCGGATAAATGGCAGATTCCGGGGATAGTCCGTCAGGATGAATTTTATAGGAAATATGTATTTCCGATAGTAAAAGACGAGGAACGGAGAAAGGTCTTTGTGATAATATCCGACGGTCTGCGGTATGAAGCCGGGGAAGAGATGGTAAACGAACTAAAACAGGAAGAAAGAATCAAAGGAGAATGGGAATTGGAATTTATGCTGGGACTGGTTCCTTCTTATACGCCTTTGGGAATGGCGGGGTTGTTACCTCACCGGAAGATAAGTTTATCTCCGGGAGTAAAAATTATAGTAGATGAAATGAATATTGAATCCCTTGAAGACAGAGAAAATATATTAAAAAAATATATAAAAGAATCCGGCGTAATAAAATATTCCCGTTTGAAGGAAATGTCCAGAGATGAAATGAGAGAAAAAATAAAACCATTAAGGGTTATATATATATATCATAACACGGTGGATACTACGGGAGATCGGGGAGAGACCGAGAGAGAAGTCTTTAATGCGGTACAGAGGACATATCAGGAAATAAGAGATGGCGTGAGAAAACTGGTAAACTATGTTTCCGCCGGAAAAATATTTATAACATCGGATCACGGATTTTTGTATCAGAGAAGAGTCCTGGAAGAATTCGACAAGATAGGCGGAGAAAAGGGAGAGAGTCTGGAAGAGAAAAAACGATTCATATTAATGGATAAAGAAAATTTTTCTCCCATCCCCGGCACTATTGCTATGGATATGAAATATATTCTGGGAGAGGATTCAGGATGTAAAGTAATTTTCCCCAAAGGCTCCCATCGGTTCAAGACCCAGGGGGGAGGGATAAATTATGTTCACGGAGGCTCTTCTTTGCAGGAGATAGTTATCCCCCTGATAAAATTCACCGCCCGAAGGGAACAAAAACGGAAGAAAGCAGAGATAATGCTGATCAATACTTCCAGAAAAATAACCACTAACAAATATACTCTTCATTTTTTCCAGAAGGAGAAAATATCGGATACGGTTTTTCCCAGAACTTTCCGGGTGTCTTTATGGGACGAGGAAGGCGAACTGCAAATATCCGATGAAAGACTTCTGATAGCGGATAAAGATTCTCCCAACGCTGAAGAGAGGGAAATAAAACTGGTGCTAACATTAAAAAATATACAATACGATAAAAATAAAGATTATAATCTTAGAATAATGAATGAAGATGGAAGTATTATAATACAATCTATTGCTTTTAAAATAAATATTGCTTTTTCTAATGATTTTGATTCCTTCTGGTAATTTCAATAAATTGGAGACTAAAATATGGATACGGATCGGCTTTTAAATGAACATTTTTCAGGTAGAGTGGTGAGGAAAGATCTTACCAAAAAAGTAAAAGAAGGATTTAATGTTCCGGTATATGTGCTGGAATATCTTCTGGGCATGTATTGCGCCTGTGACGATGAAGATACTATCCGGGAGGGAATGGATCAGGTAAAAAATATCCTTTCCAATAATTATGTGCGTCCCGACGAAGCGGAGAAGATAAAATCCCGCATCCGGGAGTTGGGGAATTATACCATTATTGATAAAGTATCAGTTAAACTCAATGAAAAAACTGACAAATATGAGGCGGAGTTTTCCAACCTGGGGATTCGGGGAGTGGAAATTTCCCAACATTACGTGAAAAAATTCGAAAAACTTCTGGCGGGGGGAATCTGGGCTATTTTACACATGGGATATTTCTATGATGAGATGAAAAAAAACACTTCCCCCTTTATTATAAATGATCTTAAACCGATTCAGATGCCCAATATGGATATTAATGAAATTATTGAGGGAAGAAAATATTTCTCAAAAGACGAGTGGATAGAGGTTCTGATTCGCTCTTCCGGACTGGAACCCACTCAGTTTAAAGATAATATGAAATGGCATCTTCTCGCACGAATGATTCCTCTGGTGGAACACAACTACAATATATGTGAATTAGGTCCCCGGGGAACGGGAAAATCCCATATATATAAAGAAATATCGCCTTACTCGATACTGGTTTCCGGCGGACAAACCACAGTAGCCAACCTGTTTTACAATATGTCCTCCCGCACGGTGGGACTGGTGGGATTATGGGATCTGGTAGCCTTCGATGAAGTGGCGGGAATAAATTTTAAAGACAAAGACGGAATTCAGATAATGAAAGATTTTATGGCATCCGGATCCTTCGTCAGGGGCAAAGAACAAAAAAATGCCAACGCCTCTATGGTGTTCGTGGGAAATATCAACCAGAGCGTGGACTTTCTTCTTAAAACCTCTCACCTCTTCGCCCCCTTTCCTGAAGCCATGAATAACGACTCCGCCTTTTTTGACCGGATTCACCTCTACCTCCCCGGATGGGAAATCCCCAAGATGCGTCCCGAATATATGACCGACCGATTCGGCTTCATAGTGGATTACCTGGCGGAATATTTCAAAGAAATGAGAAAGCGTTCCTTTACCGATGTTCTGGACGGCTTTTTCAAACTGGGAGCAAGTCTGAACCAGAGGGACGTGATTGCAGTCCGTAAAACCGTTTCGGGACTGATTAAACTCCTTTATCCTCATGGAGAATTCTCATCCGATAATATTAGGGAGATATTAGAATATGCCCTGATAGGAAGAAGAAGAGTCAAAGAACAATTAAAAAAAATAGGCGGAATGGAATTCTATGATGTGCATTTTTCTTATATAAATAATATTGATATGGAAGAAAATTTCGTTTCGGTTCCCGAACAGGGAGGTGGAAAACTGATCCCGGAAGGACAGTCCAAACCCGGTCATGCCTATACCGTATCCCGAAGCGAAAAAGATATAATAGGGGTTTATAAGATGGAAATTCAGATGGTTGAAGGTAGCGGGAAATTTGAACGCTCCGGTTTCGGCTCCAATACCAGGGCAAAAGAAAGCGTCAATATGGCTTTTAACTACTTTAAAGCCAATTCCCGACAGATCAGCAGTTCAATTAGCACCAAGACAAAGGATTATCATTTACATGTCCAGGATCTGCAAGGGGTGGAACTACCCGACGATTTGACCCTTATCGCCTTCGTCTCTCTCTGTTCGGTTTCTTTAGCCCGACCTCTCCAGGAGCAGATGGTGATTCTGGGTTCTATGAGCATCGGAGGAACCATAATAAAAGTCCCTGAGTTGGCGAATACCCTGCAGGTATGTTTTGACGCGGGAGCAAAAAGAGTATTATTACCTATGGCGTCGGCGGTAGATCTGGCAACCGTCCCTGCGGATCTGTTTTCCAAATTTCAAATATCCTTCTATCAATCTCCTGTGGATGCGATTTATAAGGCTCTGGGAGTATGTTGATTTTCAAATAGACCAAAACTATCAGGAGGGCAGAAAGGCAGGGAAATCGTTATCCCTTTAACAAGGATATTCAAATTTTTTTAATGAAATATTCTTTATTCGGTTTCTACAAACAATTATAGGGGTGAGATTTGATGGAAGATAAAAAACAGGAAAAAGAAAACAATATTCCCCAACTGCGGGAAGAAGCCACTGGAACCCAGGGAGGCAAAAGCGTATCCGAAGGAACTCAGGGAACCCAGGGGACGGAGACTTATAATGCCCCTATAGTAAAAATCCCTATGCCGGAGGTTTCTCCTATAATTCCTGTAGTTCCCGTAATTTCCGCTACTGACACCGGTTCTTCAACTCCCAAAGTTCCCGCGTCTTCCCATAAAAAACGGAAAAAGCCCGACCTCGGGAAAAAGTATGAGTTCATAGAAGACCAACCTATCGGCGAGGGAACCTTCGGGGAAGTTTGGAAAGCCAACGAGATGAACGAAAAAAACCAGAAAGTTCGGGAAGTGGCGGTCAAGATATTCACCAGGAGAACTTCTGCTTACATAAACTACTTCAGGGAGGAAGTGGCTAAACTTACAAAAATCGAGGAACATCCCAATATAATGACCCTCCTGGATCATGGCACGGGGAAAGAAAGGCAACCCTTCTATGTGATGCTCCTCCTCCCCCAATCTATGAAAAATGTAATGGAAAAGAGCGATTACACTAATAAAGAAAATGAATCGAAAGAATTTATAAATCAAGCGATCCGGTGGTTTTCCCAATCGGCGTCCGCCCTGGAATATATGCACAACAAGGGTATCTTCCACTGCGATCTGAAACCCGCCAATATCCTTATTGACGACATCGGAAACGCCCGTCTGGCGGACTTCGGACAATCCCGGATAGCGGAAAGGGAAAAAACTCGAATATCGGAAGAAGAGGGAGAAGGTCAGGGAAAAGAACCCCCGCCGTTGAGAGAAAGCGGAGAGAAATCCCCTTCATCGGGAGGAAGTCCACCGTCGGGAGAAAGTGGACGCACTCTGGGGACTCTGTGGTTTATGCCCCCGGAACAGGCGGACGGCGATACTCCCTCCATTTCCTGGGATGTGTATAGTCTGGGAGCCACTCTTTATACTCTCCTGACGGGTGTCCGACCATACTATAACGATGAAAACAAAAAAAACCTTGATTCTCTATCAAGATCGGGTAGTGTCGAAGAAACCCTCCGCAAATATTCCAGAATAATTAAAACAACTCCCCTCATCCCCATAAGGAAATTGAATCCCCAAATTGATGAAGACCTTGCTTCCATAATAGAAAAATGCCTAAAGAGCGACCCTAAAAACCGTTACCCCAATATGAACGCAATTCTCCGGGATCTTAGAAACCGGGAAACGAAAGTTCCTCTCGTTTCCAGGGGCGATTCTCCCCTCTATAAGGCAGGGTGTTTCTTCCGCCGAAACTCGGTGGTACTATCCCTGATCTCAGTTTTTTTAATCATCCTTACCGGAGGTATATATTTCTCTTTTAACCGAATCAACCAGGAGAAAAATATAGCCCTTAAAGAACGAAAAAATGCCTTAACTCAAAAACAAATCGCTTTAGACGAAAAGGAAAAGGCAATAGACTCTGAAAAAGAATCAAGAAAAAGACTTGCACTTATGGATTTCAAGGAAGGAGTTTCTAAAGAAAATCTTGTTGATGGGATACTATGGCTTGCCCGTTCTTGCGAAGATAGCCCGGAATACGATAGTTCATATTGCCTCACTTATAATGAACATCTTAAAACAACGCTGGAACTGGTTTCCATCATAGAATCCACAGAAATTCTTTTTTCAGCGGAGTTTAGCCCTGACGGGAAATATGTTGTTACCGCTTCTAATGACGGAATCGCCCAGATATGGGACGCTAAAACAGGAAAACCGGTTACTAAACCTATGAGACATGATTTTTTGGTTCGTTCCGCAAAATTCAGCTTTGACGGGAAATATGTCGTTACTGCTTCTGGGGATTACGAAAAACAGATCGGTATCGCCCGGGTATGGGACTCTAAAACTGGAGAACCTGTAACAAAACCGATGAAACACGATGGAGAGGTTTATTCAGCGGAATTCAGCCCCGACGGGAAATATGTCGTTACCGATTCCAGAGATTACGAGAAGCATACCAGTGATGTCTGGAGATATGTCGTTACCGATCCCAGAGATTACGAGAAACATACCGATAACGTCCGGATATGGGACTCCAGAACTGGAGAACCGATTACTAAATCTATGAAGCATAATAGTGTGGTTAATTCTGCTCGATTCAGCCCCGACGGGAAATATATCGTTACCGCTTCTAATGATAAAACCGCCCGGATATGGGACTCCAAAACAGGAGAACTGGTTACTAAACCCATGAAACATGATGGTGAGGTTAAATACGCTGAATTTAGCCCCGACGGAAAATTTATCGTTACCGCTTCTGATGATAAAACAGCCCGAGTATGGGATGCTAAAACGGGAGAACCGATTACTAAACCTATGACACATGATTGGGGAGTTAGTTTAGCAGTCTTCAGTCCTGACGGGAAATATATCGTTACCGCCTCTTGGGACAACACCGCCCGGGTATGGGACTCCAAAACGGGAGAACCGGTTACTAAACCTATGACACATGATTGGGGGGTTGTTTCAGCAGTCTTCAGCCCCGACGGGAAATATATCATTACCGCTTCGGAGGATAAAACCGCCCGGGTATGGGACGCTAAAACGGGAGAACCGGTTACTAAACCTATGAAGCATGATGGCTATGTTTATTCTGCGAAATTTAGCTCCGATGGTAAATATATCCTTACTGCGTCATGGGGTACTGTCCGGGTATGGGACGCTAAAATTGAGGAACCGTTTAATAAACCTATGAAACACGATGGTTCTGTTAAATCTGCGGAATTCAGCCCCGACGGGAAATATATTGTTACCGCTTCGGAGGATAAAACCGCCCGGGTATGGGACGCTAAAACGGGAGAACCTATCTCCAAACCTATGAAACACGATTCTTCTGTTCGTTTCGCGGAATTCAGCCCCGACGGGAAATATGTTGTTACCGCTTCTAATGACGGAATCGCCCAGGTATGGGACGCTAAAACGGGAGAACCGGTTACACCGGCTATGAAACACGATAATTTGGTTAATTCTGTTAAATTCAGTCCTGACGGTAAATATATCCTTACCGCTTCATGGGACGCCCGGGTATGGGACGCTAAAACAGGAAAACCGATTACTAAACCTATGGAACATGATTGGGGGATTAGTTCAGCAGTCTTCAGTCCCGATGGGAAATTTATTGTTACCGTTTCAGAGGATCTTGATCTAAAAAAAGGAGAAGCCCGGATATGGAACGCCCGAACGGGAGAACCGGTCACACCACCATTAAAGCATGATGATGTGGTTTATTATGCAGAATTCAGCCCAGATGGGAAATATGTCGTTACCGCTTCTGGGTATGAATATAGAGATAAAGGAGAAGCCCGGTTGTGGAATTCACTCACGGGCGAGCTGGTTAAAAAACCCATGAAACATGATGACAAAGTTAAGTCAGCGAAATTTAGCCCCGACGGGAAATATATCGTTACTGCTTCTAATGATAAAACCGCCCGGGTATGGGATGCTAAAACGGGAGAACCAGTTACAAAGCCAATGAAACATGATAGTTGGGTTTTGTCTGCGGAATTCAGTACCGACGGGAGATATATCGTTACAACTTCATGGTATGAAGCCCGGTTATGGGACGCTAAAACGGGAGAACCGGTTACTACACTGAAACATGATATAGTTAATTCATCTCAATTCAGCCCTGACGGAAAATATATTGTTACCGCTTCTTCGGATAAAACTGCCCGGGTATGGGATATAGGGTTTGATGAGGATATATCTCCTCAACTGATGGTTTTGCAGGCGGAGGTTTTTACCGGGGTGAAATTGGATCAGAGTGGGAATTCTATCGTGATGGGGAAGGAGGAGTGGGAGAAAAAACGGAAGGAGTATGAGAAGTTGGCACAAGAGCATGCCAAAACCTGCAAATTCCCCCAGTATAATGTATATCTGAATCGCTATAAAAAATAATCAATATATTATTAGCATAGGATTATTATGAAATTCCAGTAGAATCGCGGTAAAATTGTTGTAGCGAAGGACTTCATAGGCTGTCCCACAACTACAAGGCTATCGTTTTTCCCCCCTTAATCCCCCCATAAATGGGGGGAGATAGCCGATCCCCTCCCCATTTATGGGGGGAATAGACAATCCCCTCCCCATTTATGGGGAGGGTTAGGGAGGGGTAACAGGAATTATCTCTATTTAAAATAGATTGAAAGAGTGGGAGAGAAGTTATGGATAGAAGCCAAAATCTTGAGGGCAGATGGAATAAAGGAAAAAATATAGAACAAAAAAATAATATAGAAAAACAAAAAAATATAAGACAGGCTAATGGGAAGGAAAGAGGGAGTGAACTTGGTGATTCTCTATCAAAGATAGTAAGAAGACCGGTTTTAACCGTCCGGCGTATTGATAATGCCCAGAAAGAACATGGGGGACAGAGAGGACTGGAAGAACGGAGATGGATTATACCGGATAACACTCTCCTTCTGACGGGAAGAAAGGAAAAGGAAGATTCTCCTCCCGTAGAAAGAGGGGGCTATTCCTCAATGGATGGGAATAAACTGGTGGTTGATTTCTCTAAAACCGTCTCTGGAAAACATTTTAGTTTATTATGGAAGTGGGAAGAAGATGAGGGAAATTTATATATTCAGAGAATAAAAGGAAGTAAAAATTCGATATTTTATAGAAAAAAGAACACCGACGATTTTATAGAGAAAGACAATTTTATCGCAGTTCCAGGAGATGTATGGACTATCGGGGATGTGATATTTTTTGTCCAGGTGGAAGAGTCGAGGGAAAAAGGCGAAAGGGAGAACGAAGGAAAGGAAACCATTCCCATCTCGGAGCAGACCTTCACCTGGGACAACCTGCAGGAAGACAGGGATAAAAATGCTCAGGAATGTTTGACTGCGGTTCTGAAGGTACAGGAAATTTTAGACAAGGAATTGGAAACTCTTACATTTTTGAAAATGAATCTGGATATTTTGAGGGATCTGTTATCTTTGAAGGAAGAGATACTGCTGTTGAGGATTCTTCCTCCCGCAAAACACCTGACCTCTCTGGGATCTTATATTGATATATATGATAATGCAATTGTCTGTACGGAACATTCCCGTGTCCGTTTCAGTGTCCGGCTGGTGGAAAAGGCTATGAAATCGGGATGTATGGAAATTTATGAATGGAAGGACGGGGATTTGAAAGATGAGTTTACCGGTCTGCCGGGGGTGAGGTGGGCTTGTTGTTGTCCTGTGGAGACCGGGGATGAGGAGAGGTTCGCTTTTTATGTGATGGGGTTCGGCGCGGAATTTGATCGGGACAGAGTGGCGGTGGTTCAACTGATTTCAAGGATAGCGTCTCAATATTTGAAGACAAAACAATTGTTGAAATTGAAGTTTCAGGTGGGGAATTTTTTCTCTCCGTCGGTGAGGAAGATCCTCTTTTCCAGTCGAGGAGAAGAACTTCTGAAACCCCGGTTGTCCTCGGTGGTAACTTTTTTCTTCGATTTGCGGGGGTTTTCTATGGCGACGGAGAAATTTTTTCAAGAAGGGAAGATAGAAGAATATTATAGCGTCCTGTCCGATGTTCTTTCTCTTGTTACCAAAACTATTTTTGAAGAGGAAGGGACAATCCTGGATTATCAGGGGGACGCGGTGATCGCCTGCTGGGGAGCTCCCGAACCACGCAAAGATTCCGCCGTCAGATCCGTAAGAGCAAGTAAGAAGATAATGAAAAAGATTTATGAGTTGAACATTCCTTTCTGCAAAGAATTATCCTCCGGTGGGACGATGAAATGCGGGATAGGTATCGCTGTAGGAGATGTGATGGAGGGATGTCTGAACACGGGTGAACAGACGAAATACACCCTCATCGGCTCCGTGATGAATATAGCGTCCCGTCTGGAGGGTTTGACCAAGCATATCGGCGTCCCGGTGCTGGTTACAGGTGATCTGGTAAAGAAAATAAAGGATGAACAGGGAGATAAAAATAATTGTGGTATTAAAGAATTTCTATTCCGACGGGTGGGACGGATTCAACCTGCAGGGATGGAAAATTCTCTGGAAGTCTATGAAATGGTATTGGATAAAAAACTTGGAGGCAGTGGGATAACCCCCTCAGAAATAAAAGATTATCATAAAGATTTAGCCCTATTTGAAAAGATGGGCGTCTGGGGTGAAAACGGTAAAGCAGAGGTTGATAATAAAGGAGGGACGGGAAAAAATCGGCAGGATCTCTTTCCGATTCCCGACGATCCCGTTTCCTGCTTTATGAGGAGTTATATAAACCGGCTGAACACTAACGACGACAAAAAAATCCCCAATACAGACGGAATTATACGATTCGATTTGAAATGAACCGGTCTCAACAGGGACAAGGCTTTTTCATTTTTTTTAAAAACAAAGAAGAGGAATTAAAAAATATAGGGTGAACTTTTTTAGATATTAATAATTATAGGAGGGGATTTTATGAAAATGAATGTGAGGAATATAGTAGTAGTTTTTTTATCGTTAATAGTTTTATCTTTACTGATTTATATTTTTCATAGTAATGAAGATTATAAATATAGCAGTATATTTGAAGCCATTAAAAAAAATGACATTCAGGCGGTAAAGGATTTTGTTCGTAAGCATCCTGGAATAGCCAATACAAAAGATGACTTTTGCAAGACGCCCCTGCACGAAGCCTCCAATTATGGTAATACGGAAATCGTAAAACTTATGATAGAAAGGGGGGCGGATGTCAATGATAAAGATAAAGAAGACAGGACGCCCCTTCGCTATGCCTCTAAAAATGGTCGAACGGAAGTCGCCAAACTGTTGATAGAAAAAGGGGCGGATGTCAACGCTAAAGATAACTATGGCGAGACGCCCTTGCATGAAGCCTCTAAAAATGGTCGAACGGAAATGGCAAAATTGCTGATAGAGAAAGGGGCGGATATTAACTTTAAAGATGCAAGTGGCGAGACTCCCCTGCACGAAGCCTCTAAAAATGATCAAACGGAAGTCGCAAAATTACTGATAGAGAAAGGGGTAGATGTTAACTTTAAAGATTCAAATGGCGAGACGCCCCTACACGAAGCCTCCTGGCGAGGTCAAACAGAAATTGCAAAATTCCTCATAGAAAAAGGAGCGGATGTTAACTTTAAAGATGCAAGTGGCGAGACTCCCCTGCACGAAGCCTCTGTAAACGGTCAAACGGAAGTAGCGAGGTTGTTGATAGAGAAAGGGGCAGATGTGAAGACGGAAGATAACAAAGCCATGACGCCTCTTCACTTAGCCTCTACAAAAGGTAAACTAGAAATCGCAAAGTTGTTAATAGATAAAGGGGCAAACGTCAATGCTAAAGATAAAGAAGGCAGTACTCCCCTGCACTTAGCCTCAAATGTCGAAATTGCAAGACTGCTTATCGAGAAAGGGGCGGATGTGAATGCTAAAACTATCAATGGAAGTATGCCCCTGCACTTGGCTTCTATGTACGGTAAAACAGAAATAGCTAAACTGCTGTTAGAAAAGGGAGCGGATGTCAACGCTAAAAATAACGATGGAATTACGCCCCTGCACGAAGCCTCCGAAAAGGGATATAGTCAAACGGAAGTCGTCCAATTGCTTATTGACAAAGGGGCGGATGTGAATGTTAAAATTGAAAAAGGAAAAAATGCCGGCAAGACGCCCCTGCATTTAGCCTTAATCGGATATAATACGGAAATCGCCCAACTGTTGATAGAGAGTGGAGCGGATGTTAATTCTAAAGATGACTATGGCAAGACACCTTTGCACTATGCCTCCCAAAATGGTTATACTGAAATCGCAAAACTCTTGATAGATAAAGGAGCAGATGTTAATTTTAAGAATGACAAGGGCAATACGCCACTGCATGAAGCCTCCGCAAAGGGATATGGTCAAACGGATGTCATAAAACTCCTCATCGAGAAAGGGGCGGACGTCAATGCTAAAAATAACGAAGGCAAGACTCCTCTTAAAATCGCCAGGGAATCCAAAGAAAGCAACCAGGAAATTATTGACCTTTTCATAAATCATGGAGCGAAGGAGTGAAAGTATTTCACATACTCCCACAGGGCAAGTGCTATCCGCCGGCGTCAAAATTTGGTCATACCTCGTCTCCTGGAACCTGCAACCCACCTTCAGAGCAAGTACCCAGACAGACGGAGAGAGGATTCGGCGATGCGTGAAGTGAATTTATCCCATCGGCAACCAATATTATTTTCATATCCCCCCCTCCCTCTGTCAGGAGGGAGGAAGGATAATAAAATAAGAGAAGTGTTTTTATGAAAGATATATTTGAGGCTATTTCCCAAAATGACATAAAAGCAATAAAAAAACTTATTTTCAATAAATCCGGCGTCGTTTATAGTAAAGATGACGATGACAGGACGCCCCTTCACTACGCCTCATTGAAAGGTCAAACGGAAGTCGCAAAATTGCTAATAGAGAAAGGGGCGAATGTTAACGCTAAAGACAATTGGGGCAGTACGCCCCTGCACTATACCTCTTGGGAAGGTCAAACGGAGGTCGCTAAACTGCTGATAGACAAAGGGGCGGAGGTCAATGCTAAAAATAACGAAGGCAGGATACCTCTGCACTACGCCTCATTTAAAGGTCAAATAGAAATCGTAAAATTGCTGATAGAGAAGGGGGGGGAGATTATGACTGAGGATAACGAAGGCAGGACACTCTTGTACTACGCTTCTTGGGAAGGTCAGACGGAGGTCGCAAAACTGCTGATAGAAAAAGGGGCAGATATTAATGCTAAGGATCAAGAAGGATGTACACCATTGCATATCGCTTCAAGAGGAGGAGACAATGAAATAGCGGAGTTACTAATCCAGAAAGGGGCAAAAGTTGAACAACACCTTTCAGGTTATAGAACTATAATTGGTCATTACTGGATGGACACTGATAAAGATAATTATAGCAAAAGACAAACATCAAATACTAATGAAAAATATGGTTTCAAATCATTGAATAAGCGTTCATCGAAAAACTATAAAAAAATAGCTAAATTATTAATCCAGCAAGGAGCGGATGTTAATTCTAAAGACAAAGATGGAAAGACTCCACTTGACATAATAAAAGAAAAATATATCCAAGCATCGTTTAAATATTCTAATATATTCAAGGCAATAGAAACAGAAGATATTGATGGAGTTCAAGGATTCTTATATAAAGGAATAGATGTTAATTCTAAAGATAAAGAAGGATGGACACCTTTACACATGGCTTCTTTCAAAGGATATAAGGAAATCGCTAATTTACTCATCCATAAGAAGGCAAAGGTGAATGCAATAGAAAAAGACGGTTGGACACCTTTACACATGGCTTCTTTTAAAGGGTATAAGGAAATCGTCGGTTTACTCATTCAGAACAAGGCGAAGATTAATGCTATAGATATAAAAGGCAAGACACCATTACACAGAGTTTCAGAAAAAGGACATAAAGAAATTGCTAAATTGCTAATTCAGAAGGGAGCAGATGTTAATGCTATTGATAACGATGGTGGGACGCCCTTGTATTATGCCTCTATGCGTGGTCAAACGGAAATCGTCAAGTTATTGAAAGAGCATGGAGCGAAGTAATAAAATATTCTGACAATAGCACACTTCCGACGGAGATGATTTTCATACTGGATACCTGCGACTCAAGGCTAGAAGGAATTAGAAAAATTGTAATTATTATTCGGGGGTTATGAAGTAAGGAAAAGGAGGATTAATATGGCTAAATTGAATTGGGAAAAAGCGAATAAACGAGACCAGATTAATAAAAATAGGACTTTGGGGATATACTCTAAATATAAGAATATATTCGATGCGATTTCTAAAGGGGATATTGATGAAGTTAATAAATTTTTAAGCAAAGGAATAGATGTTAATACTAAAAATAAGTCAGTTTGGGCGCCGTTACACTGGGCTTTAGTAAATAGCTACGAGGAAATAGCGAAATTACTGATCCGGAAGGGGGCAGAGGTTAATATCAAACATAAGTCAGGCTGGACACCATTACACTGGGTTTCAGGAGCAGGACAAAGAGAGATAGTGGATTTGCTGCTACAAAAAGGAGCAGAGGTTAATGCTAAAGATCAAGATGGCTGGACGCCGTTACACTGGGCTTTAGCAAATGACTGTGTGGAAATAGCGAAATTACTTCTCCAGAATGGGGCAGATGTTAACGCTAAAAATAATTCTGGCTGGACACCATTGCATTGGGCTTCAGGAACAGGAAAAGAGGAAATAGTAGATTTACTGCTCCGGGAGGGGGCAGAGGTTAATTCTAAAGATAAAAATGGCTTGACACCATTGCACCGGGCTTCCTGGAAAGGATTTAAAGAAATAGCGAAATTACTGATTCAGAATGGGGCAGATGTCAATGCTAAAAGTGATTTTTGCTGGACACCATTGCATTGGGCTTCAGCAGATGGCTACGAGGAAATAGTCAACTTGCTAATCCAGAATGGAGCAGATGTTAATGCCAAAAATAACACTGGCTGGACATCGTTGCATTGGGCTTCAGCAAATGGCTACAAGGAAATAGTCAACTTACTAATCCAGAATGGAGCAAAGGTTAATGATAAAAATGACGAAGGTATGACGCCTCTTCACTACTCCTCCATTTACGGTAAAACACCTCATAAATACTCATCCGATTATAGCAAAATGGAAATCGCTCGACTTCTTATAGAGAAAGGTGCGGATGTTAATGCTAAAGATAACGATGGCAAGACTCCTCTACACTCCGCCTCCAGAGACGATCTAACTGAAACCGTCAAGTTATTGAAAGAGCATGGGACGAAGGAATAAAATATCCTGACGATAGAACCTTTTCGTCATAACCCATTCCGACTGAAACCCTGGAAACAAAAAGAAGAACAATTAGAGAATAAGGGGGAAATCATCCCTTTTGAAGTCTGTTTCAAAACTGACTTCATCCACTACCTTTTGTCTCCCAAATAGGAAAATAGCTATAAGAGGTAGGGCAGAGGGGGGGCGACAATCTCCCCCTCATTCCTGTCATTCCAGGCTGAAATTCTTGAGAAATCAGATACAAAATTCTTTTAGCCACCCGTTTATTCTCTGGATTTCCTCCATGGATTCCATACAGGTGGTTCTAAAGGAATTCAGCCACCTCAACCAGTTTGTGTTTTCGGTATTTTTAATAAACATTTCATCTTTATCCCCTTTTCCTATGAAACCCGCTTTGGCAATCAAATCGAAGGGTTTGCGAAATTCATATATAATCCTTTTATTATCCAATACCAAGTTCGAAAATAGTATATTAATAAATTTCCTTTTCTGTTCTGCTTCTTGAATAAAATACAAGGAAGACGCCTTCTGTGCCAGTTCCAGGGTGGTGAGTCCTGCCAGCATGTAATTCCTGTCCGCTTTTTGATGAATTTTTATCTTTTTCAGGATTTCCTCCTGTTCCTCCCTCCATCGGGTGTCGTTCTTCTGCCAGAATTCCTCGTTGATTCTCCCGTCCAGTTTGTCCAGATAAATCTTTTCAATCCTATTCTGGAGCAGGTTATATTGTG
>Ga0067045_1030332_pt1 | contig 15705 bp, 13 predicted proteins | sample TerdegcTABiofilm_FD_59184 | JGI IMG/M metagenome (GOLD analysis project Ga0067045, IMG submission 59184) | Combined Assembly of (Gp0054472, Gp0054536) Wastewater bioreactor microbial communities from Singapore -Terephthalate degrading...
GGTTTAACAATCCATCCCGTGGCACCGGCAGCTCTGCCCTCCTCCATAACAGATTTCTGGCTTTCTGTGGTTAGAACAAGAATAGGAATAAACTTGTATTTGCTGTTTTCTCTGATTTTCTTAATTAAACCCAAACCATCAAGATTTGGCATATTAATATCAGTAATAATCAGATCAACAGTATTGCTCTCAAGCTTCTCCAGACCTTCAAGACCGTCTGCAGCCTCCAGAACACTAAATTCATTCTGCTCAAGGACAAAAGAAATGCTTTGTCTTATAGCTTTTGAATCATCGACAATTAAAACCTTTTTCATCAAACAATCCTTTTCCTTGAATAGAGTATAACAGGTTTAAATTTTTGTAAACATCTCCCTTTTATATTATATTACAGAGTTCCTGAATGATGTGAAGGTTTCTTAGTTTTGAAATTGATTTATTTTGTATCTGCCTTACCCTCTCCCGAGTAATTCCAAGAAGTTTTCCTATCTCTTCCAAAGTCAAGGGAGCTTCCCCGGAAAGACCATATCGCATTCTAAGAATTGCCCGTTCCCTCTCTGAAAGAGTTTCCAGGGTATCATTTATAATATCATTTATTGTACAATGAAAAACATACTCGAAGGGGGCTTTGTACCCTTCGTCATGAACAAGATCGGATAAGGTTGTCATGTTTTCTTCATCCACAGTGGTATCTAAAGAAGAAGCTTCCCCGGAAAATTCCAACATCTGTTTTACCTTTCTCTCTGGCAGGTCCATGTAATTGGCAATTTCAGTGTTGCTAGGGTCCCTGCCCAATTCCTGGGTAAGATATTTGGAAATGGAATAACACTTCTTCATACTATTTAATACATGAACCGGTATCCTGATTGTCTTACCTTTATCCGCAAGGGCTTTGATGATTGCCTGCTTTATCCACCAGGTTCCATAGGTAGAAAACTTACAACCCCTCGAAAAATCGTACCTTTCTACGGCCTCTATAAGACCGATATTTCCCTCCTCTATCAAGTCTAAAAAACTTAATCCGCGGTTCTGAAAATGTTTGGCAATTGAAACCACAAGCCTCAAATTACCATTTATCATTCTGTTCCTGTATGTTTCCAGTTCCTTCTCTTTTTTGGTTTTTTCTGTCTTATAGGTTTCTTTGGGAATTTCCCCAGATAGGAATTTTTCATTCAGAAGCCAGAGCTCTCTTTTTAGGGTTTGCATAGCTTGACCGATTAAGAGTTCTTCCGCTTTGGAAAGAAGGGGATAAATAGAGATCTGTTTTAAATAGATGGTAACTGAATCACCTTCTCCATTAAAAAGCATCGAGGGATCAACATCTAAGGCCTGTTCAAATAGTTTATCAATCTGTCCCATACCCCGTTTCTCCCTTTAGAAACAAATACCAGAATAGGCAAAATATGGAACAGTATAATCGGTATTACAATCAGGGTTTCCCTAAACCTTGTATAAGGGTTTCCCCTACCCTGAGAAATCCAGGATAGGAAGACCTTCCTCAGTTCTTGTTTCCTGGGGAAGGTCTTGAAGCAGGTATGTGCCTGGTTTGGAGACCACTATTCTAACCCTACCTCTAGAAAAGCTCTTTTCTGATATGGAATAAACTATTTTATTATTGTCTAAAATTGCAGAATCCACATCACTTCCAGGGAAAAGATGAGAGGTTAAAACCGATAAGGGCTTCTCCGGATCGAGATATCTAAAACAATGGGAATGGTATGGTAAAAGTTGGATCTCCTGTGGACCCTTAAAAATGGCTCCTTCCTTATACCAGAATCCTAGATCAAGAAACACTTTTTTAATTCTTCCGGTAAGGTTGGAATACATTTTAAAAAGGAATTCCTCCATTGAGGTTTCATTTACCAGGTTAAAAGAAACAGAAAGAATGCCTTTTTCAATTGCAAAAGATTTAATTTTTTTATTCCGGCAGGGAAATTGGGAAAGATAAAGATTCAAGCTTTCCTTCCCGTAATTATATGGATCATCGCTGGTTAGAAGCATATTACCAAAAATCTGGTTTATCAAAAACAGACTTTTTCTTTGTTCCCAGGACATCTGCTGATTCTCTTCCCGGAGAATATAAACATCTGGATCATTAAGAAAAAATAGATTATTAAGGGGAGAGCGGTATACCGTATTGGTTATGGAATTTATCGTAGAAACACGTTCCTTGTATCTGAGGAATTTAAGTCGAAGATCCTCCCAAAGCAATGCCACATCCGATCCGATTCTGCAATAATCGATCTTATTAAAAACTGTTCCTAGGGGAACTCCACATCCCAGTATTTTCGCACCCTGGGTGCAGGAGTAGATAAAATCCATCGCCTCCGACATGAGTTTTCCCCTAAGTTTTCCCTCCGCTGGATTTATTGCTGCCGCATAGAGAAAATCCAATTTTAAAACAGTAAAACCCCAGTGATTTATAACAAGAGAAAAAATTCCCCTCAAATAATCTTTGACATCCTGGTTATTCATATCCAAAGGATAAAAAACACCACTCCAGTTGAAGGGATTATTACCCGCTTCAACAAATTTTCCTGTTTTATCCTTTAAAATCCATTCAGGTTTTTTCTTAAACAACTCTGACCCCTCTTCTGCAATAAAAGGAGCAAGCCATAACCCCGGTTCCATTCCTGCTTTTCGTATTTTATCCGCCAGATTTTTCATTCCCGAAGGGAATTTTCTGCTTACAGACCACCAATCTCCTACAGCAGTCTGCCATCCGTCATCAATTTGGAAGAGATCCAAGGGGATATTATGGTCTGTATAAAAATTCAGAACTTTTAGAACATCTTTTTCTGTGACCTTTCCAAAATAGTTATACCAGCTTGTCCATCCGGTGATACAGCCCTTATTCCCAGAGGAAGCGGATCTTGGAATTGGTGGATTATGTATTGCCCACTGCCGGGCATAAATCTTAAACGCCTCCTGCAAGTCTGAAGTAAGCTCAATAAATAGAAGGCAGCACCAGGGTTCGGAAACGGAGAACCCGGAACAATCTCTCTCTATAATCAGGCATCTAGTTTCCCTTTCTTCGTGGGAAAGTTTTAATAACCTATAATCCTCCTTCTTTAGTTTACACCTAGCAAACAGGGTATAGGAGTCTTCTTCCGATAGGGAACCAAGGAAAAAAACCTTGTCTGATCCGGGGTCTCTTATATAGGTGTAGGTATAACTGTAAATTTCGAAAGTTTTATAAAACTTTCTGGAAAAATACTCGTCTCCAAAAAACCTTAATCTATACTTTTTTATCCAGTAGGATAAAACCCGCCTCATGGGTTTTTGCTTCTCACAAGAGGCATACTCTCGAGATTCTGACCAGGACTGATAACCATTGGAAAAGAAATTTGATTTTTTTTGAATCTCCTTTGGAAGGATTAGTTGAATTTTTTCAATCCTTATCTTTGTTTTAGGATAAATGGTAAGCTTTATGATTCTCGATTCAGATTGATCTCCTCCAGTCTCAGAAGACTTAAGAGCTGTTCCTATTATTTTTACAAATTGATCTTCCCTATCCCCTGGAAGAGAAAAAACCAAGGAACTTTTGTCTCCCTCAAGTGAATAAATCAATATTCCTGCATAGTTTCTTGCCATCCGAACACTTCTATTTTATTTTTTTTCGGAATTTTCTTGTGGCTCTTGTCTTTTTTTGTAAATCTAAAAGTCTTGCCTGATCCTTTCTGTACAAAGCTTTTGAAATAAAAAGTGTCATTATTCCGAAAAGAATCATTAATAAGCAGAGAATCTGACCTGTGGAGATATTCATAAGGGATGTGAAGAGGTATGGTTGATCTGCCCCCGGTCCAAAGGATAAGAGAAATCCTAGTTCTGCATCCGGTTCCCGGACATATTCAATTATAAAACGGATAATTCCATAGCCGATTAGATAAATTCCCAAAAGAAAACCATCATACTTCTTTTTCTTTCTGAAGAGGAACCAGATGGCTGCCCATAGAAAAATTCCTTCAAAAAAAGCTTCGTATAATTGAGAGGGATGTCTTGGAAGATTTACCCTGTTGATACCACCGGAGGGGAAAAGGCCAAGTCTTTCCGCCATCTTTCCAACCCATTCCTCTTTTAATGAAAAGGTTTTGGCTCTGGGAAAGATCATACCCCAAGGCTTTTCGGTAACCCTCCCCCACAACTCCCCATTGATAAAATTACCCAATCTACCAAAGGTATATCCTAGAGGGATGCCAGCAATTGTTAAGTCTGCATATTTTAAGAATGAAACCTTTTTTACCTTGCAGTATACAAATGCCCCGGCCACGGCGCCCACAACACCACCGTGATACGACATCCCGGCAAGACCCACAAGTCGGAAATTGGAATCAAAGGGCCAAAAAATCAACCAAGGTTTCCTTAAATATTCCAGGGATGGGTCATAAATGGTGGTGGCAAATAATCTTGCTCCGACAAGAAGACTCAAGATAACCCAGAAAAAATAATTCATGGAATCATCTTTGGAAAGGGAGAGTTTTTCCTTCCGTGCCTGATAATTAAAAAGTATATAGGTTATTCCAAAGGCAATGATGTACATCAAGCCATACCAATGTAGTGGAAGTCCAGGAATGATTTGTGGTTTTAACCATTGAGGATATTGAATATAACCCAGCATCTTCTCCTCCCTCTTTTTAAGGAAACTACATCGGTTTTTCTTTTATTTGACCAACTGCAGGATCAAAATAGAAGATTACCCCCTTTTTAGGTTTAGTAATTTCCAGAAACCTGCCATGACTTTCAAAAACAACTCTGGGAAAGATTGTTCCCCTTACAATAATCTCTGCTGGAAAATGCTCTTCAAATTTTTCTCTTAGAGCAAAAAGCCGTAAGGATCTTTTTTCCATGATTTTTAACAGTTTCAGCTTTTCAGCTCTTACTGTTTCCAGAGCGCCTCTTCTTCCATGATGTTCCAGCTTTTTCATGGAAAAATCCATTTTTGAAAGGGTATCTTTGAGTTTTTCTATCTCCCTTTCCTCCAATTCGATCTGATCAGCAATGAGATAATCCTGCCCAAAAGAAATCTCCGTTCTAATCATGTTTTCTGAACCAAGATTCAAAGCAGAAATACCTTTACGGGCACGGATCTTTCCTCCAATCAGGACACCCTTCTCTGACTCCAGGGAGAGTTTCCCATTACTCTTGATATTACATCTGAGACAAGAATTTTTTATTTTTACATCCCCTACAACCATCAGGTTTGCCTGCTCGAGAAACCCAGCATAAACATCCTTTTTTGCCCGTAAAACTCCCTTATTGCCCCCTTTAACGCCTTGATTTACATAGATTGAACCTTCCGCAGATAAAAGAGCGGCATCCACATTTTCATTTATTTTAATATCGCCTCCGGCTATGATATAAAAACCTGGCAGAATGCTCCCCTTTACATAAACAGAGCCAGGGAATTTTATATTTCCACACTTCAGATCCACATCCCCTGGCACAGAATAGATATCTCTTATCTCTAGTCTGTTTTTTTCATAAACCAGTTCCCCGTTTTTCTCCGCATAGAGGGTAATATTACCTTCTGCATCCTTTTCCTGACGTATAAAATTTCCTATCTCCACTCCTAAAGCAGGGGCACTTTTAGCAATAATGGGTTTTCCAGTAATATCCCAACCATCCTGGGGCGTTGCTAAGGGTGCCGTAATTCTGGCGATCCGTTCCTCAGCTTTTACCGAAGTTATCCTGTCCTGATGCCGGAAATCAGCCTTACCGGTTTTATCGATACTTACCCTTTTCCCGGAAGCAAGATCTACAGTAAATTCTATCTTGCCAGAACTAGCATCCCTCGCTGGCTGCCCTTGGGCAAAAACCTTATCCTCCGATATTCCGGTATTAAGAGCCTCCCCAAGGGCTTTGGAAATCATTTCCGAATCAATTCCCCTAATTATTCCCTTTTCCGTTATGGCTTTATCGATTGCTTCTCTAGAAAGGGGTCTTCCTGCTCCATCTTCACGGTATAAAGACAGGCTTGCAGACATCTTATCTGATGATATTTTGATCTCAATTACAGAATCCTTATGGGGTAATACCCGGAAATAGTAGGCATCCTCTTCTTTTAGGACCTGCAACAACCCTTCTCTTAAAACAACAACAGCATCCTTATCCAGTTTTACATTTTCGAAGGTTTTTATTACTGGCGCATCTCCCGGGAACCCCTCAATTACTCGACCAAAGACATCTACTCCAGCATCTCCTTTAGTAGCAGAACTTAGTTTCCCCACAATCTGGTCCCTTATCACCAAGGATAGATCCGCTTTTTCATTCCAGGGAAACTCATCAAAGGTTTTAATTTCCTTGTAGATATCCAACCCCGTATTTTTTACCTGTTCCAGAATTCTATTCTTATTGGTTTCGTTAAGAAAAGGGGCATCCAAACTAAACTCCCTCTTTTCTCCCTGGGAGGCAGGAGTTCCTTCTGTTAACAGGTACTCCTTCAACTCAAGATTTGGTCCTCGATAAAAGGAAAGAATATCTTGCCTTATCCTCTCTAAATCCAAACCCTTTAATTTGCTTCCCCGGATTGCAGCTCCAACAGCCTTTAATTCCAAGGGAGTGCCACTTCCCTGTCCCTTTTTTAAAGTTAAGGTTGCCTTAAGCTTATCCTCACTGATATCAAGAGAAAAGGAGCCTTCCCGATCAGGGCTTATAGGAAAAGCCTGTAATCTCCGGTTATCCCTTGCCGCATTAAAAAGAATCTTATTAATTTCTTCGGCAGGGAGAAGATTCTCTTCCTGTTTAACAAGTTTCAAGGCTTCCTGATAAATTAGCTCCCCCGGCGGAAGCGGTATCTCCATGGAGCTAGGTTCAAAATCTAAAAAAGCAGATACTTTGTCCGGGGAGTGGATAATTGCCCATTCATGTGCCTTAAAAGAAACAATATCCGCCCAAGAGTCTCCTAAACGGATAATTCCCGAGTATTCTGCGGTAAGTTCATTTTTAGATTTCTTGATACCGGGGCCGAGAATTACCGGTTCTGATTGCCTCTGGGGGGGGATTATCCTCCCATAGATATTTTTTCCAGGTTTTCCTTCCTTTCCCGGTTTTATGGTTCCAATAAGCTGCTTTTCTTTTACATAGCCGGTTTTAAGATCCGCTGGGTTTATCTTATTCTCGTTGTTTTTTGGATTTGGCTGTTTAAGTATAAAAACACCTGACGTCTCCTTCAGGTATTCGGGTATCGAAAAGGATTCCCAAAGAATCTCCTCCTCCGTTGGGTTTTGTGGAGGAATTCCTTCTGCCACCGATACTCTATCTGTTACACCTGTACTTAATCTCTTTAATGCTTTGTCGATTGTAGCAGGATCAAAACCATCTATTATTCCCTTTTTAAATAAAAACTTTATGACCTTATCGGAATCCCATTCCAGATCCATTTGATCTTTTTGATATACGATCTCCGCTTTTAATCCCAGAGGGTCAACCTTTAATTCGAGTGATCCTATTAACTTCATTTTCCTTCTACTCTACAATTTAAAACCCGAAGTAATTGCCTTAACTAGTTTTCCCTTTAAAAGCTGATTTTCTTTTTTTAATGTGGATATTTCATACTGCTGTGTCTTTATAGTTTCTATTAAATCTCCCCTGGTTAAAGCTCCGCTGTGCAGTAAAGCTTCCATATCATTGATCTTTGTTTCAAAATCCACATCCGCTTCTATCTCCGCAGCCTGAAAGGTCTCATCGTAATCCTCGGGAAAGAAAACCTCCTCAATATTTTCCGGCTGTTGAAGTAATTTATCTGCACTTCGATAGATTGCCTGAGATAAAACGGAGTTTGGTTTATATACAATAATAGGCAACCTGGAGGAGAGGGCAATATCCTGAAGATGATCTCTGTAGATTATCCCCAAATGTTCCATTTCTATATCAAGATACTCTTTGCAGGATCGTCGGATCTTCCCAGCCTTCTTACTGTCCGCAGGATCATCTAGCATATTGAGAATAAGCTGAGGATGAAATCCCTTCTGTCTTTGGCGATATTTTTCAAAACCCTCCGGATCCCTTTCCTTTATGTTTTCCAGCAATTTAGGAATATATACCTTCTGCATTGAATTCCCATCACTTCGAAGTTTTTCTAAATATTCCAGAGCGGGGCTTTTTTTATTTAGCACGGAAAAGAGAATTCGGAATACCGCATTTTTCAAAAACAGATAAGCATTCAATGTAGCCGTTAGGGTTGGTGCTGTTACCAATAAACCCCGCTGGGAGGAAAGAAAAAAATCCAATACAGTACTGCTGGAACCCGCACCCAGATCCATGATCAGAAAATCGGTTTCCAGAGAAAGGAGCCTTTTTAAAAGTTCCTTTTTCTGGGATTTTTTTACATTTGCCAGACCCGGAATCTCTGCATCCCCGGGGATAAACTTTAAACCACTATACTCTGTATCAAGAATTATACTTTCAAAGGAGGTATCGGGGTTACACAAGTAGGTACCAAGACCCTTTTTTATTCCAGAGATACCTAAAAGGAGATGCAGGTTTGAGGCTCCAAGATCAAGGTCAACCAGGTAAACCCTCTTTCCTGCCTGGGCCAGGGCAACAGAAAGATTGGCTGCTACGAGGGATTTTCCCACTCCTCCTTTTCCGCTTGCAATAGGAAGAACCTGCATCAATTATTCCTCCACCGAGGTTTCATTGTAATCAGGCAAATTTCCATTATCTATCCCATCTTTTATATCGAGATTCTGTTTCTTATATAATAATAGGGAACAGAAAAAAATAAAATCAACTAATAAAATTATTCCAGCTAACAAAAAGGCCGTTTTGGTAAAATTCAACTGGAGGGAAAGCAAAAAATCTCTTATAGATGTAGATTCTCTTGATTGATTAAAGGAAACAAAGGAAAAAATAAAAAATAGAAAAGAGGAAAGTAAGGATAAAAGTTTGTTTATTATCAATAATTTTATAGAAAAGGATGGATCATATTTTGAAAAACCAAGGGAAAAAAAGACAAGAGAAAAAACCAGGGATGACGAACCAAGCCAAAGCAAAAGAAAGAAACTGCTCGGATTAATTGCTCCATCCAGCCAATTTAAAATAATTACAAAAAATATATATACTCGGACAAGGTCCCAAAAACCTCCCAAAAAGGAGAAGATCCTCACTTTAACCATAGGTGGTCAGTTTAAGGTTCAGGTAAAGTATCGTCAAGGGGATATACTTGATCTGGAACTAGTAGAATAAAGAAGGTAATTTATAGTACCATAAGAAGATCTGAAGGAGTAATACCGATGAAAAATAATAACAGACTATTTTGGTTCTTGGGTAGCTGTTTAATATTCATAACCTTTATTTTTATAGCCTCTACTCCAATGCTTATTGCCCAATCCAATAATCCTAAAACAGATACCTACCTGGATATGTTAGGTCAGATTTTTAAATATGTTTATAATAATTATGTCGATGAGGTGGATGCACAAACCCTATTCGAAGGTGCTGCAAAAGGCCTTGTGGAAAGTCTTGATGACCCCTATTCCTATTATCTGACCGCTACCGACATGGAGGATCTATCCGATACAACCACAGGGAATTTTGGCGGTGTTGGCTTATATATATCTAAATATTCAGAATCTGCAGCGGAGCTTCCAGATGGAAGGCTGCCTTATATCTATGTTGTTTCTCCAATTGAAGGGACCCCTGCCTACAGGGCTGGAATCCATGCCGGGGACTATATCTATAAAATCGAGGATAATTCAACAGAGGATCTTAGTTCCAGCGATGCGGCAGATATTCTACGGGGAACCCCTGGGACCTCAATTACTATAACAATTCTTCGGGGAAAAGAGATCACTTTTGATGTTACCCTGGAAAGGGCTGTGATCGAAATTCCCACTGTAAGATACGGTAAAATCGACCAGGATTTAGGGTATCTTCGGATTATTCAGTTTACCCCTTTCACAGTAGAAAGGGTAACCGAAGCAGTGGAGGAGATGAGCGGGAAAAAGGGACTTTCCGGGCTAATAATTGATGTCAGGAGCAATCCAGGGGGATTGCTTGACTCGGTAGTAAAGGTAAGTGATCTTTTTCTCTCCGGAGATATCATTGTGGGTACAAAATCCAGGATACCAAAGGAAAACGAGATTTTTCGAGCAAGAACCAGCACTTTGATTCCTACAAATGTCCCGATTGTTGTTTTAATTGACAAGGGTTCTGCTTCTGCCTCTGAAATCCTCGCCGGTGCCTTAAAAGACACTAAAAGAGCCATAATTATAGGGGAAAACAGCTTTGGAAAAGGGTCCGTTCAGCATATTGTTTCTCTGCCCAGCGGAGGAGGATTAAGATTGACCACTTCCCGATATTATACTCCTACCGGCACTTTGATAGATAAGATTGGTGTATCCCCTGATAAAACTATTATTGAACCAGAATTTACAGAAGAGGAGTCTGAACACCTGCAGAAGCTCCTTCAGGAAAACAGGATTGCTCAGTATGTAGAGGCAAATCCGACCTTTAATGATAAGGATACAGATCTATTTATCTCCAATCTAATCTCTGAGGGTTTTAATCTGGATAAAAGGATTATCAAAAGGCTCATAAGAAATGAATATTACCGAAAGGAGGATTTCCCTCCTCCCTATGACCTGGAGTACGACCTGGTTCTGCAAGAAGCAGTAAAAACCTTGCGGGAAACAGTCCGGTAAAAAAGGAAAAATATCTCAGGTCCCCTTATGAGACAATTGATACTAAGAAACAGAGTAGAGAATGAAAAAAGGGTTATCCTTAAAGGTAAGGATTATCACTATCTTGTCCATGTCCTGCGTGTTTCTGAAAATTCAACTCTATCCATAAGAGATAAAACAGGAACAAGGTACCTTGGAAGAATCGCAGAAATAACCAAATCTTCCTGTTTAATTGACCTGGAAGAGAAAGAATGTTTAAATCAAGAAATAGTTGAACTTACCCTTTACCAATGTATTCCAAAGGGGAGAAAACTGGATACAATTGTTCGCCAGGCAACGGAAACAGGGGTTAAAAGAATTATCCCTGTAATAAGCAGATACTCGATACCCCAAAATCAGGAAGATAAAGCAGAGCGTTATAATAGGATAATCAAGGAAGCCCAGCAACAAAGCGGTTCTTCAATCCAAACAGAAATTCTTCCCTCTATAAAATTTAGTCAGATATCCCCCATAACCAAAGAAGAAGAAATCGGCCTATTCCTTCATTCCGCTCCTCTTGAAAAGAAAACCCTTCATGAGTATCTTTCCTCTTATAAAAAAGGAGTATCTGTAGTTGTTGGGCCAGAAGGAGGGTTGTCCCAAGAGGAAACTGACAATCTAATACAAAAGGGTTATTTACCCGTCTTTTTTCAACAAAACATTCTGCGTTCTGAGACCGCTGCTATCTATGGAATAGCGGCTATTCAAATAGTAATATCGGAGAAACATTCGTGGAGATTTCACGCTACACAAGGGTAAAACGCATTTTCTTTTTAGGAATACCAATAGATATTTTTTCCCCTCAGGATCTAGAAGAGGTTGTCCGGGAGATGCTTTCTGAAGAAACAAGAAACCATATCATTCTTCTAGATCTTTGGGGTCTTATGAAAGCCAAGAGAAATGATCTTTTCTATAGAACACTGCATGATGCTGCTCTGGTTCTCCCAATATCAAAAACAATCCTTTCTGGAATACGGTTTCTAAAAAAGGAGGTCCCAGATAGGATTTTCCCCTTCGATTTTCTGATCTCTCTTCTTGGAATCCTGGAAAGACTGAACAGATCAGTTTACATCCTAGGATCCAGAGCAAGGGCTCTCAATGTAATCGCAGGAAATATAAGAACCTCCTTTCCCAGTCTAAAAGTAGTGGGTCGGTATACTGGTTACTATAAGAAGGAGCGAGAGCAGGATATCAAATTAGCAATAAAAAAGGCTTCTCCATCCCTTCTTCTGGTCGGTTTTGGTATCAAAGGAAAGGACCGCTGGATCTTTGAAAACAAAAAACAATTTTCACCGGGCATTTTCCTTTGGGAAGGCTTATGCCTTGATATCTTTTCCGGAAAAAAACAGAAGCCCTCCAAAAAATCCTGGGAAAATGGAACTTACGTTATCCGGAATCTCCTTCAGGAACCCTGGAGAATTTTCAGAGCCTTTGTATATTTTTTTTATTATCTGCTTCTGTTAATATACAAACTGAAAAAGGAATAGCTTCTTGTTTTAACCCTTTTTATATACCTAATCAAAGTTTTAAATATTCATATAACTCTTTTAAAGGAAGATCCTTCTTTTTTATAAGACTTCGGCCTATCAAACTTTGGGGCAGGGGAAAGAGAAATAAGAATCCAAATAAATCCGTAACAAAACCAGGCGTAATGATTAAAAGAGCAGCAAGAAAGAGTCCAGCCATTTTTTCAAAGTTGTTCTGAGGATAATAACCGTCCGAGATTTCCTTTTTTATTATTATAATAATGTTTTTAAGCTTCCTATAAGCCGTTAGGAATCCGATTAAACTGATTAAGGCACTTATAGAGAGAATCAGATACAATCCGAGAAGATCTGCCAAATACAAAAACAGTGCCACTTCTCCAAGTGGAATAAGAGAGTACAGGAGTAAAAGAAATAAAAGTTTACCGGAAAAATAGATATCAAACAGACGCATTAAAACACGAATATCAATCATGAGTTAAAAATACCATAACTATTCTATTTATCCAACTTCCTAAAGCCCCATTTCCATTATTAATTTTTTCTTACTAGGTTTCTTTGTTAGAAGAAATTTAACCAAGAAACCAGATACTGCCGAGAGCCATATATGCTAATATAATTAGCCATATTTAGTAAAAAACATAATCTGTTTTAAAAATATTTAAGAAATAGTTGATAAAAATTTAAACATCTTTTATTTTTATATTTACCTAGAGATAAATTGGTTTCGTTTATTTTATTGGTTTATCAAAAACTTTGTTCATACAAATTGTTAGCTTAAGGTATGTATATAAGAGAACCTATATGAAAAAAATAAATCATAAAAAAGGAAAAATATATGTTTAATCTTTTATTACTGGGTGATAAAAAGGAATCCCTTGTCTCTCTAGCTGCTCACCTTATATCAGACTACAACATTTTTCTTCAGGATTTGACCGAAAAAGAAGATCCCTCCAGCGAAAAGGAAATTCCAGACTTTGTACTTTTAGACTGTACAAGAATTCTGCCCTGGGATTCAGTAAAGAATCATCTCCAAAAGAAATTTTATAATATTCCAATAATCTCCTTGGAGGATTCCAATAATTTTCTGGAAGTACCCCAAGAGATTAGGAACCTTCTGGCAGGTGCAGCGGATATTCAGACTTTGGCAGAATCTGTAAAGAATATAATAGATTTAATAATAACAAAGACCCTAAATTTCAGAGAAAATCAAAAAACCTTGCCAAAGGAATTGGAATTATTAGTGGGGGAGAGTTCAAGTATTTATGAAATTAAACAACTGATCCATAAGTATGCTAAGGCAGACTTCCCTGTACTTATTACCGGAGAAAGCGGCACTGGCAAAGAGCTTATTGCATCCTTAATCCACAGATTATCCACACGACATAGAGAAACCTTTATCTCCAGGAATTGTGCTGCTATTCCTTTTACTCTTATAGAATCCGAGTTGTTTGGAACTGAAAAGGGGGGATACACCGATGCAATTAATCGAGCAGGGTGTTTTCTTTTGGCTAATAACGGTAGTCTTCTTCTAGATGAGATCGGAGAGATGGAACTATCCAGTCAAGCAAAACTATTAAGAGTGATTGAGGACCAGGAGATCACTCCCCTTGGAGGCACCAGGCCAATAAAGGTGAATGTAAGAATCCTAAGTTCCACAAATAAAGATCTATTTAAAGAGGTCAAGAATAACCTTTTCAGAAAGGACTTATATTACAGGATCAGTATTCTGAGAATTCACATACCTCCCCTGAGAGAAAGGAAGGAGGATATCCCTTTACTTATTCAATACTTTCTGAGGAATCAGGATGTGGAAATAAGCCGTCCGGTAATGGAAAAACTGATCGAACACTCCTGGCCGGGAAACGTAAGGGAATTAAGGGGTGTATTATCCCGAGCCCTTCTTCTTGCAGATTGTAATAGAATTACTTTAAAGGAGATTATCTTTGATAGTTGAGATTTCAATGCCGATTGGTCTAAAATGAGGTTTGTTCAAAAAAGGCTTGGGACCCAAGGTATTAAAGCATCTCTCTTATAAGGAATCCCTCAATTACTGGGACGGTAGAGCCATCAGAAAGGGTTCTGGTACCCTGCAATTTCCCAATAAGTAGAACATGAGAATTAAGCTTAATCTCATTTTCACTGCGGCGCCTTGCCCTTCTTGCAGGTATAAGGCCGGAAAATTGATCGCCGGAAAAGACTACTATACATCTGTATATTTTAACCTCCTCCAACCCGGACCATTCTCCTTGAACAAGTTCTATCTCTCCTAAAAAGGGTTCTCTATCCGTACTAAGCAGCTCCCTTGAAGCAACATTTCCATCCAGGATCAGGTACATATCTTTTGTAAAGGAATCAATCTGGCCTCTTTCAAGCATGATATCTAGGGTTTTCATGGAAATGGAAAAGTCGATAATTTTTAATAAATCCGCGGCAGGAGAGGCAACCAACGATGTTCCAAGACAAAATGAAAAAAGGATAATAAAAATCAATATCTTTCTCATAATTACCTCATCTTTACAGCATAAAAATATTAGAAGACAACTATCAATTATAACAACAAAACAAAGTTATTACTATGTAAGAAATAATAGACTTACTCTATCTTATGCTTTTTATTGTTTATTGTCTTGAAAAAAACTGCAAGCCTTGATAGACTTTTACATTGTAGGTAAATTCGGCTATTGGAACTAATATAGAAGAGCAAATTTGCCGAGAATTATTTGACAAAGTATTTATTGCAAACTAATATAATTACATGCGAAGCCTAGCTCTTTGCAAAGAGGTTCCATGAGTAATAGCGACATTGTTCCTGGTTTTGACGAAGAAAAGGATGATAGCCTAAAGATAAGACTTCAGCGAATCGACTCTGTCGAAGGCTGCTTGGTTCTTTACCTAACAGGCTATATTGATACATACAACTCAAACTTTTTCCAAAAACGGGTTTCCCGGGCTATAGAATCTGGTTTTAACAGACTTATTTTTAACTGTGCCGGTTTAAATTATGTATCTAGCACAGGAATAGGATCTTTTACAGCCTTCTTAAAGGCTGTAAAACTAAGAGGCGGAGACCTGGTCCTTCTGGAAATACAGCCCAAGGTGTACGAAGTATTCCAATTATTAGGATTTTCCCAATTTTTTAATATCAAGGATAATCTGAACGAAGCAATCGATTTCTTTGGTTCTGGTGGCAAAGGCCAAGCAGCGGATGTCTTTCCTAAAATTTTTCAGTGTCCAATCTGTTCAAAAAAGCTTAAGGCAGTAAAATCCGGAAGATTCCGCTGTTCAGAATGTAAAACAATCCTAGCAATAGATAATTCTGGTCAGGTCTTCCTGGGATAATCCCTCAGTTTAAACTTTTCTGGAGGGCTTTATGACAATAAAGGAAAAAATTGAAGGCTATTTGATTAATCTAGGCATTACCTTTGAAGAGGTAGATTCTAACACCTGGATTATAAATGATGATGAGAAAGGTCTGGAACGGGTTATAATCATAGCAGAGGAGCCCTTAGTTCTCTTCCGGGTTAAAGTTATGGATATGCCCAAAAAGAACAGGTCAGAAT
>Ga0067045_1030330_pt1 | contig 15702 bp, 10 predicted proteins | sample TerdegcTABiofilm_FD_59184 | JGI IMG/M metagenome (GOLD analysis project Ga0067045, IMG submission 59184) | Combined Assembly of (Gp0054472, Gp0054536) Wastewater bioreactor microbial communities from Singapore -Terephthalate degrading...
GGGTTGTGGATGGACGCGCGGGGAAGGTGGAGCTCAAGCCGGACAAGGACATCGATCTGCTGGTGCCTTCGGAGGGTGCGCGGGTGACCCTCCGCCCCGACGTGGATGCGTTGGTCGCCCCGGTGGAGCAGTCCGAGAAGGTCGGCGAGCTCCTCGTGCTGATGTCGGGCAAGGTGGTCGGGCGCGCCCCGCTGGTGGCCGCAGAGTCTGTGCCCCTGAGCTTCTGGGGCCATGTGAAACGACTGGCCCTTCCGCGTCCGGTGGAGGGGCTGCTACTGTGTCTGGGCGCAGGGGTGTTGCTGCTTGGAACGGCTGCAAAAGTTGCTTGCGCGCGCCGGAATTGCCTCCCGGCGCACCGCTGAGAAGCTCATCGTTGACGGGCGCGTCACGGTCGACGGTGTGGTGGTCGATGTCCTGGGGGCACGTGCCGACGCCGCAACCCAGGAAATCGCGGTCGACGGCAGACCGATCCGCATGCCGGATCAGGTTCACCTGCTGGCGCTGAACAAGCCTGCCGGGGTCCTGTCAACGCGCGAGGACGACCGAGGCAGGGGCACCGTGATGCAGTTCGTGCCCGAGGAGCTGCGGTCGCTGGTCTACCCGGTTGGCCGACTGGACTTGGACAGCACCGGGCTTCTGCTCCTTACCAACGACGGCCCGCTCACCTTCCGCCTAATCCACCCCTCATTCCATGTCCCCAAACGTTACATCGTCCACGTCGCCCGGCCGCCCGATGATGCGCAGGTTCAGATGCTCCGCGAAGGAGTGGAGATCGAAGACGGGCGCACCGCGCCTGCCGAGGTAGAGCGCTGCGGGGATGACACGTGCTGCCTTTCCATCGTCCTGTATGAAGGGCGCAAGCGTCAGATCCGCCGGATGCTGCGGGCTGTGGGCAATGAGGTGGTGGCCCTTGAGCGCGTTGCTTTTGGCCCGCTGGAGCTTGGGGATCTGCCGCCCGGAAAGCTGCGCGAACTGACCGCCGACGAGGCCCGGGCGCTGCGTGAGGCGGTGGGACTGGACAAGTGAAGTCTCCCAGTCCGCTGAAGCTGTCTCCAGTCCTGGTCTGGCCCGTCACGGTTCTGGCGTCCGGCGCCGGCATCGGTGCGGCTGCGCTGCTGGCAATGCGGCTGCTCCCACGGGGGCACGCGGATGTCTGGGAGTGGAAGCTGCGTACCGATCCGGTTCCTCCGCTGCCCTGGACGCTCCCGGCTGCGTTGGTGCTGCTGGTGCTGGTGATGGTGACCCTGGACGCCCTGCGTGCGGGAGCGACGCCCTCGCGAGGGCGGTGCGTGCTCCTGGTGATCCTGCTGACTCTTGGTTCGGGCGCGCTGATGATGTCCCTGGCTGTGGACGACCGGGAGTATCCCTACCGTGCATCGGCCGCGCTTCTCGCGGACATGACCATGGGCTACTACCTGGAAGCCACTCGCGTGGACAGCCCACGCGACTGGGTGAGCGATGTTGAGAGACGCACCAGCCGTGCTTTCGTGCCCGAACGCGTGGCAACGCACCCACCTGGACCGACGCTCTACTTCAGCCTCGCGCGCAAGTACCTCCTCTCCCATCCTCAGACGCTTGATCGCCTTGCGACTGCTTACGACCGGTGGTCCGGCGACAAGCAGCAGCAGGCATCAGTGGCCCTCGCGCGGCGAGTAGCGACGTTCGGTCCGGAGGCCCGGGATGTGGTGATCGCCTTCTGGGCGGGGCTCCTGCTGACCCTGACCGCACCGCTCGTGACGCCGCTCGCGTTCGGCCTGGGAACCCTTGCGGGAGGGCCGAGGCTGGGTCTGACAGCGGCCACCATCGCCACCGCGATCCCGTCTCTCCAGTGTTTCAACCCATCAGTGGACGGTTTCATCTCCGTGCTGGCCTGTGGTGCGGTTGTCTGTTGGCTTTGGTGCCTGCGGCGGGGCGGTTGGACCCTGCCCGCGCTCCTTGCCGGTGTCCTGTGGTCGGTCGGGCTCTTCTGGAGCTTCGGGGTGGCTTCGCTCGCCGCGGTTATGGGCGTGCAGGGCATCATGATCTGGCGCGACGCGGGGCGTTCCGGACTGCCCTGCAAAGCGGGGCTAGGCCTGCTGGCCGGGGTGCTGGCGCCGATACTGGTCTGGTACATCGCGCTTGGTTACAACCCGGTGGTTAACTTCGCACTGTCCATGGCGACGCAGGGCGAGATCATGGTTCAGCGCCCCGCCGGGCTGTCGATTGTCTGGAACCTGTATGATTTTGCATTGCTTGCAGGTCCGAGCCTGATCCTGGCGGCCATTGCTGGGGTTCTTTTCAGCCTGTCACCATCGCTTAGGCCGAGGGTGGTGGCGGCGGTGGGCCTGTCCGTGGTGGTGACGCTGCTCGTCCTCGCTCTTTCCGCCCGAACTCGGGGCGAGGTGGGCCGGATCTGGGCGCTGCTCATGCCGCCTCTTACCGTGCCAGCCGCGGTGCCCGCGCTGGGACTGCGTGGCTGGGGCCTCATCGCGGCGGGTATGCTCATTGTGATCGGGCAACTGGCAGTCACCATCGTGGTGAATTCGCAACTCCTGCTGGTGGCGCCATGAGGCCAACGCAAGGGATTCACGCCGGAAGATGACGATTCAGGAAGCGTGGGAAGCATCGCCGACCCGCACAGTGACCGCGCGAATTGCCCGTGAGCGCGGGGTGGAATCGTATGCGGTGGGTGGCGCCGTTCGCGACGTGCTCCTCGGCCGCGAACCGCACGACTGGGACGTGGCATCGCGCGATGCCCTGCGTCTGGCACGCGCAGTGGCCCGTGAGCTTCACGCGGCTTTCGTGTGGCTGCACGACATGCCGGCGACGGCGCGGGTGGTCATTCGCGGCGACCAGGATGGACAGACCCGGGAGGAGCTGGACTACTCGGATTTCCGTGGGGACACGATCGTGGAGGACCTGTTGGCCCGGGACTTCACCGTCAACAGCATGGCCTGGCGCATGGATGAACCGGGCGGAGAGATCGTAGACCCCTGTGGCGGGCGCGACGATCTGTCGCGGCGGATCATTCGTGCCAATGGCCCGGCTGCGCTCCACGAAGACCCTCTGCGGTGCCTCCGGGCGTTCCGTCTCGCCTCGGAGCTGACCTTTCAGATCGACCCCGTGACGCTGCAATGGATCGCCCGACATGCGCGCTTGATCGGCACGATCCCCGGCGAGCGCATCGGCGCGGAGGTTGTGCGGCTCGCGAAGCACCCGGACTTCCCGGGCTGGCTCAGGCGAATGGACGAGGCGGGTCTTCTCGAGTACGTACTGCCTGAACTGCCCGACCTGAAGGGCGTGACGCAGGGCCCCTATCACCACTTGGATGTCTGGGGCCACACGTTGCTGGTGGTGGAGGAGATCGAGCGCATTGCGGTGGAGCCGGAGGCCGTATTCCCACAGTCCGTGGAGCCAGTACGCAGCTACCTGGCAGACCCCGACCGGCTGGCGCATCTGAAGCTGGCCGGGCTACTGCACGACGCCGCCAAACCGCAGACAAGGACGATGATGGGCGCGCGCGTGCGTTTCCCTGGGCATGAACGGGTGGGGGTGAGCATGGCCAGGCGCGTCGCTGAACGGCTGCGTCTCACACGGGCCGGACGCACGGCCATCTGCAGGCTCACAGGGGAACACATGCGCCCAATGCTGCTCGTGGATAGCATGGAGGGGGAGCCGCCGTCATTGAGCGCCACCCGGCGGCTGCTGCGGGACACTGACCCCGATGGTGTTGGGCTGATCGTCCTGGCAGCGGCGGATCTTCTCGCCTGTCGCGGCCCGGGGACGAACATGGATGAGCAGTACGCGAAACTCGCGCTGCTGGACAGTATGCTGGCGCGGCATCACGAATGGGAGCAGAGCACCCAGTTCGAGCCGTTGCTGCGAGGGAGAGACCTCATCGAGTATCTGCACCTGGACCCGGGGCCCGTGTTCAGCGTCCTTCTCGATGAAGTTGAGCGGGCCCAGACTGACGGCGAGATCACTACGCGTGAGGAAGCCCTGGACCTTGCGCGAAAGATGCTCCTTGAGGGACCGCCGGAGACCTCCCCCTGAGCGCCAGCGGACGATTGCTGCGAGATCTACTCCGCGGTCCTCGCGCCGAGGTAGAGAAGAGCGTAGTTATTGAGCCCCTGCAGTGACAGGTCCCGTCCCCGGCGCACCAGCGCGCACCCGTCGGTCTCCAGCACCCGCACCCGCGATGGGTTCACCCCGGCGTTCAGCTTGAGCTCCAGACGCGGCACCCGCGCATCCCCCGGGTTCACCACCAGCAGGTAGCACTCCTCGCGGTCCTCGAAGATGCGCCAATAGGCGGGCGTTGGCACCGTCTCCCCTTGGATCGCCCGCACCTCTCGGGTCTCTAGGGTGCCGGCCATGAAATCCGCCAGGTAGTAGCTGAGTTCCTCGTCGGTGAAGCTGTCGCGCGGCACAAGGGTGCAGCGGCCCTTGCCGTACTGGCGCGTGACCGGCGCCCGATCTTCGGGGACCTCAAGCTCGGGCGGTACGCTGTACTCCCCATACAGCACTTGCCACGGGCGAGAGCAGAGGTAGAGCAGTTCCCCGCCATTCTCCACGTAACTCACCAGGCGCCCGGCGAGGTTGTTCGAACCATCCGGGTCCACGGCGAGAAATGTGTCGCAGACCACCAGGCGGGGATTGCGGACCGGATCGAGGGCCAGGAGTGTCTCGATGTCAGCCAGATGGAAGGGCACGCCGAGGCGGTAGAGTTGATCGGAGACGCGCTCGTAGAGCGTTGCAGCCGGCCCGCGCACCTTCCACCAGTCTAGGTCCTGCCGGCTCACCAGCACCGTGGGCGGCGACTGCCACTCCTGAATCAGCCGCTCATTGCGCTCAAGCATGGACATGAGTGAAACCGCTGTCTGGTAGAGCGGCTTCGGTGACCGGTAGCCATCCACGAGTCCCCAGTGCTCCCGGTCGTCCCGGTCGCTGTGGGCCTTCGGATCGCCAGCGCGCTGCCAGTCATCGCAGAACTCATACAGCCCGATGCCCGCGAGTTCCGGGTGAAGCAGGGCGCAGGCCACGCTCCGGGTAAGTATCTCGCGCTGCTGGTCCGGCGTCTGGATGAGCGTGTCAACGCCGGTCTCGGTAAGGAGAATGGGCCTGCCGTGTGCGGCAGCGATGACCTGATCGATTGTGACACAGTAACGTGCCCAGGAGCGGGCGTCCTTGTGGAACACATTGGCGCTCACGAGTTCGAGGAAAGGCAGGCGCACGCGCTCGGACGCCGGGTCCCACCGCACGCCCGTGGGCTCCTGGTAAGTGCTGGGACGCACCACACCCACCGAGCGAAGGCCCTTCCAGCCCTCCTCCAGGAAGCCCGCAAAGCCGTCGCGCATGAACCGCCACCACTCGTAGAACTCGGGGGAGGGCGTCAGGCCCAATGGAGGCAGCACCGCGCTGAAGGACTGGCTGTCCTGACCCGTCAACTGCCTGAAGCGCTCCACCGAACCGAAGCGCCGGGCGAGCTCTTCCTGGTACGCCGCCACCGTACCCTCGTCGAACCCGCCATAGCCGAATCCCTGCAGGTCGCCGCTGAAACCGCTCCACGCGAAGTCGTTGCCCAGGCTGACCGCGAGGACTCCAGGGTTGCCTTTGAGCGCGCTGCCGAGGTTTCGGGCGGCGCCGTAGAAGCCCTTGCGGTTCGCGGGGTCGAGATACGCCGGCACGGGAGCGGGCTGGCCATTGATGAAAAACGTGTTCTGCCCGGCCTTGTACGGGACGGTGGGGATGCACACGATGCCGTCCTGGTACCAAGTGGAGACTCGCTCGGATGTGACCTGGCCCAGGGGAATGATGCAGTTGGCGCGCAGACCGCGGATCAGGCGCCGGTCCAGGGCCAGCGTCGCGGGGGACAGGTCGGCGCCTTCTCGCGGGTGGGTGGCCGAGTACGCCAGGCCCCGCATGAAAACGCGCTTGCCCTCGGCCGTGGTGAGCCAGGCAGCATCACAACAGTGCGCCAATACGATGAACGCGACGACGGGCAGCAGGAATCGGGTCATCAGCAATCACAGTCTGCTCGGATGGCGGCGCATGCGGTCTGCTTGTTGGACCAATGGTCGCGGGCGAAGTTGCTTCGGGGGAGTAAACCGCAGAGGCGACGCCTTCTGCCGCCAGGCTATGCCCCCAGGAGGTGAGACGCGGCACAGTGCTGACGCTCTGGGCCGGGCCGTGGGTGCGGCTTCTCAATTCCCGCCCAGCTGGGCGCGGATGTTGAGTTCAAGCTTATCCGCCTCGATCGCCCAGCGACTGCGGTATTGCGGATCATTGACTCCGATCTGCCGGAAGGGCGCAAGAGCGTCCAGCGCCTGGCGCAGCGCTGCGGGGGTGTTCTGGGCGTAGTGGCAAACTGCGCGCCAGTATGTAGCCTCAAGAATCCGGTCCGATTTGGGGTAGTCCTTCATGAACCGGCCCAGTTCCTGTCCTGCCCTGATCGGATCTTCCACGATCGACAGGATGGCCAGGTCCAGCGTCGCATCCTCCAGAGCTCCGGCCTTGTTCTGCGGATCGAGCTCCTTCGCACGGACGAGGTGCTTCCGCCCGTCGTCGTAGTCTTCCACCTCGAGCAGCACGTGGCCAAGGTCGGCGAGTGCGCGGGCATCATTGGGATTGGCGTCAAGGGCCCGCCTGGTTGCGACGATCTGCTTCGCCTGGTCAAGTTTCACGATGAAGCCCTCGGGCGGCGTGTACCCCCAGAATGTGAAATACGGATCGCCCTTGGCGTTGGTGAAGACATGGGCGGGCATTGAGCCGAAACGAACCTGTCCGCCCTCCGACTTCGATACAGACCAGGCGTAGCGATCGATGATCGCCTTGTTGACCGTGAGGACGGAGTCCACAGCGCAGCACTCAAAGTTCGCGGAAAGGAAGGCCGCGATGGCCGGGCTGCTCAGGGTCTGGGTGCGCATCAACTGGCAGGCCTTCTGTGACGGGGCGAAAATGAACAGGTAGACGGGCTTGCCGGATTGCGCCGCGGCCGCCTGCGCATCCTCTACCCGCGTATACCACTTGACATCGGCAGCCTGGGCGGCCGACAGGCTCAGAAGAAGCAGCGCAGCAGCCAGCAGGATCGCCCGGCCGGCGAGGCTATCGCGCACCAGTGCTTGAACATACATGAAGTCAGTCACCTCAAGTGTGGAAACGCCCCTGCGCGGGGGTGGGTTCCGGGGCAGTCGGCCAAGGCAGGCGAACGCGACGGTCAATCCACGTGCTTGGTTCCAGTCTTACCAGGTCCATCGGGCCTGGAGAAACGCCTGGTCGGTGCGGTCATCATATCCGATCCGGAAGGGACCGTATTCGGCGGCAACCCAGAGCAGCTGTGGGTCTTCCAGGAAGGGCGAACTACCATCGAACAGGTCGCGGACACCATCTGGCATCTTCGCGAGGCCGATCATGGAGCGGACCTCGCGATCCCAGCTTGTGGAGAACATCAGACTGTCGGCCCCGATCGCCCGCGCGATTCGCGTCTCGGCGTAACTGTGCAGCGTGTAGTATCTGTTCAGGAAGCGCGAGAACTTCGCCAAAGGCGGGTATGACGCCACGGTCATCCAGGGCAGGTAGACCTCGCCGGCGGCATAGGCCTTGTGCTCCTTCAGTGCGCGCTTGATCGCCGGGAGCGACACCTCGTCAGTCTCCACAAGGGTGTAGGGCTGGCCAGCCAGTCGTGCATAGGGCGACTGGGAGGCGGTGATGGGCAGGCGGTCCCCGTAGCGCGGATCATTGAGAAGCGAGAGCACCCGGAACATTTCGAACATGATGGGCTGGATCACGTAACCGTCGAAGTCGAACTTGAGCAGCCGCTCAGGTCCTCCCGTTACGCCGGGGTGGAGCATGAACGCCAGCCCGTCTTCCCCATGGATGGTCTCGATCACCCGCTTCATCGTCATCCCGTCCGGGATGTGGTCCGTTGTGAACAGCGCAAGCACCGGCCCGGAGTGAGTGTAGACAACCTGGCCGGGTATTACCAGGAAATCCGCAGGGATCTCGCGCTCCCGTTGCAAGCGCGCGGCGATGCGCTGGGCCTTCTGCCAACCATCGATGCGGCTGCGATCGGCGAACGCAATTGCCTTCAGCCCCCTCCGGGCCGCCTCCCGGATGATCCGCTCAACCGAGGCAACCGAGTCATAGCTGATGTTGCTAGACACCCGCAAGTCGACGGCGATCTGCCCATCAGGGGGCGAAATCTCCGTGAGCGCATCAGGCAGCTTGGGCAGGAGGAAGCTGCCGAGGAAGTCGGCCAGTACGTCATCTCTCAGGTGTCCGGGGTCCTTCAGGACCGATAGCAGGGAGTCGGTGGCCCACTCATAGCTGCGCCGGTTGAGATAGGCATACGCGGCCGCCCATGCGAGACGGCGAGCGCGCTCGTCGGCGTCGGAGTCCAGCAGCTCGACTTGAGCGCGCGCGATAACGAATGGGTTGAACCGCCAGCGTTGGGTGAGCCAGGGCGACGAGTAGAAATCCTCCTCGCACATCTGACCAAGGTTCGCCTCGGGGTACAGGTCCGGCAGGAAGCTCGGGCAGTAGAGGGCGCTCGTTCCGAACCCGTAGCCGTGATCAATCGGCGACTGCAGGCGGAGCGAGGCGACGGGCCCGCCTCGGGCATGGGCGGCTGTCTCGCCGAGAGTGTTCATCTCCAGCGTGGCCGCGAACTCCTCGAACTCCGCTTCGACCGTGGCCGTGAGTTCCGCATTCTGCGGGGACGCACAGGATGCGAGAATGAGCAGCACGCCGACAGTTGAGCTGACTCGCCAGAAATGCGTGACGTTCACGGAGCAATCGTTCCGTTGGCTGCGAGTGCGCGCGCTACAGCCACCAGGACTTGTGACCGGAGCTGTCTGCTGAGCAGGCTTCGACCGATCTCAACAGCGCGATCGGGGCTGGCATGCGCGATCCGGCAGGCGATCTCGGCCAGAACCGGCTCGACAGTGCCGGGATCGTCGATGGAGTTCAGCAGGTCGATGGCCGCATCGGGGTTCGTCGTCGCCGCCCTGAGGGCGACTTCGGCCAACCCCTCATTTCTGAGTTCCTCGCTCTCGATGGCCAGGACCGTCTCGCGCGCGCGGGCCGGGTCCAAGGCGGCAAGCGCGGCGGCCGCGTCGAGACGCGCCCGGTCAGCCGTCTCACCTTTCTGATCGCCCAGCGCGCTCAGCGCGGCCTCAGCGAGCACCCCCGCGGCCTCGACGCCTTCGCCGCGCAGTTCGGCCGCGGCCGCCGCAATCACGGCTGCGCGGTGAGGTCCGTCAGGCAACTCCTGGGCCAGCGCCAAGGCGGCATCGGGGCGCGCTGATGCCAGTGCGACGGCGAGGGCGGCAAGGGCAGTGGTCTGTCCTTGCGCCTGAGCGACCTCATCAACAAGGGGTCGTGCCGCGGCGAAATCAGTGATCGCCCACGCTGCCGCCAGTTCAACACGCGCAAGATCCGCCCCGGCATCCCTCAGCGGAATGGCGCGCACAACCCCGGCCGCCTCCCGGAAGGTCTCTGCTGCCAGGGCGGCATCGATGGGGGCGAGGGTCACCGCGAGATCACGCAGGGCGGCTGTCTTGAGCAGATCGTCATCGAGTGCGCGCGCCGCCTCAAGCGCGCCGCTCGCTAAATCCTGGGAGGATGGGTGCCCAAGTGCCGCTGCGAGCGCGGTCAGTTCGCGCAGGACAACGGTCCGCTGGAGAGGCCCCTTGAGCTCTCCCGCGATTGCCAGCGCCATCTCGAGGGTCTGGGCTGCCCGTGCCGGATCCACGGCGCTGATGCGCCGGGCGACGGATCGGAGCGCGAGCGCGCTACCCATTTCCGTACGCTCGGCGACCGCGTAATCGAGAGCGCGGGCGACGGCGTCCTCATAGCGCGTTGGGTTTCGTCCGTGCCAGACGGTGGCGATGTCGGCCATGCACAGCGCCCGGCTCTGCGGGTCCTGGGCGCGTTCAGCCGCCTTTGCGGCCTCGGCAAGCAGCCCCTCAACGGTCGTCTCTTGCGCCATCGCGGCGGACGTGGCGACCAGGGCAACCGCGAGGAAAAGCGCGCGCATGCCGACACTCCTTTCGCGCGGGAGTTCAGACCAATGAGTATGACGCGCCAGGACGCCCTGAGTTTCACCTGGCGGCGAGTGGAAAACCAGGTCACAAGGAAAAGGGGACCGGAGCAATGACCGGTCCCCTGAACGCGCGGTGACTACGAGAACATCAGACCCTGGTGAGGCTCCAGGCTGAGGTGCCCCTCTCGCGCAGTTGCGGGACAAAAGGGAGCGCAGCCGTTTCCTCATCCTCATCCTCTTCTTCGACTTCCGGAGGCGCCACCGGGGGGACCTCCGGCAGGCTGTCGACGGGCTTATTCTTCTTGAAGGTGCTCATCGGGATTTCGTACGGCGCGCCCGAGCTCGCATCACCGAGTTTCTTGAGGGAGAGCTTCGCCTGATCCTGAACGGGCACTGCGGGTTGCCCGTTGGCGAGGAGTGCACCGGCGCCGGCGCGCAAGAGGGCAACGGCCTCGCGGTCACCGATCTCGCCCAGCACCCAGGCGGCGCGCGCCCGGTTACCCACGGGGAGGTGAACGTTCGTCATGACGCCCGCCACCATAGTCAGCACCGGGTCCGGCTTCTCGTCGGTAACGTTCTCGCGCCCTTGCTTGACCAGCGCGACGCCGGCCATGTCGAAGACTTCCTCGTCGCTCTCCAGAACCTCAACCAACGCTTCGATGGCCCGCTCGTCGTCGAGGTTCGCCAGTTCAAGCACGGCCTGCTGACGGACCTTCGCATCCATCGAGTCGATGTCCTCGGACAGGCGCTCCATCGGGTCGAGAGCACAGCCGCTGAGGATGAGGAAGGCGCCGCTGACGATGGCCACAACCAGTAGCATGCTTCGGTTCGGCATGGAGTATGTCCTCCCAGTAGATCAAGAGACGGACTGTCGGGGCAGCGGCTATTCCTTGGGGACGCGCATGCCAAGCTTCCGCATGCTCGCCTTAGCGGCCTCTCGCGCCCAGTAGTAATCGTCGTCCAGAGCGTCGGTCAGGGCGGTGTTGAGCTGTTGCTTGACGGAAGCATCGGCCTTGAGCGACGCCATGGAGTGCAGGGCCGCGGCCCGCACATCTCCGACGGTATCCTTGAGAGCTGCCACCAGGGCCGAAGCAAGGCTGGCCGCACCCTGAGAATCCCGCACCTTCTTGGCGACATCTGCGCAGGCGTAGGATGCTGCAACCCGGACCTCGACGTTAGGCTCCAGGTCCGGCTTCATCGCCACGGACAGGGCGTCGATGCACTCCTGCTTCGCGATCATGCCCAGGACACGGGCGCACTCAACGCGCAACTCCCAGGTCTTGTCGGACGGCGGCGCGGGAGGCGCAACCGCAGGCGGCGGTGGTGGCGGCGGAGGTGGAGGCATCGCGGCCGCGGGAAGGCCGGGTGGGGCAGGCGGCGGCGGAGGCGGAGGCTCGACCCAGAACGAAGCGGCAGCGCGACCGCCCGCTGCACGGGACAGCTTCTCGGCATCCTCGAAGGCCTTGGTAGCCGTCTCCAGCGCGGTCTTTGCAGCGTCCACGGCTGCCTGGGCGGCAACCGGATCGAATGGTGGAGGCTCGGGCATCCCGGCGGCGGTTGGGTAGACGGTGATGCCGCCGATCTTGCCCGTGGTACCAGGCACCGGCGCCGGCTTTTTCTTCTCGGGGGCGGCGTCGGCAGGTGCGGGCGCGAGTATGGTGGCTCCAGCCGGCGGCTTCGCGGCGAGTTCAGCGTTCTTGAGGGCGGTCTCGGCAGTCTTCATGGCCTGGAACGCGGTCCAAGCGACTGCCTCGAGGGCCTCGGTGGTGTCAGTGAGGATGCTGGACAGGTCGGAAACTGCGGCTTCATGTTTGAGCAGTCCGAGCGCGCGAGCGGCGGCGATCCGTACCGCTACGTCCTCGTCCGCGGCCGCGAGAAGGGCCTGGATGTCCGATGCAGCGTCCTTCGCCCCCATCTTGCCCAGGGCGAGGGCGGCGGCAGCGCGTACGCTGGGTATCTCGTCCTTGAGCGCACCTTTGAGGGGCTCGACGGCTGAGCGATTGCCCACCTCGCCAAGGAGCGTGGCGGCGCGCCACCTGGCAGGCGCGTAGCTGGACCCGAGGTGCTCCTCGTTCAGCAGCGCCGGGGTGATGGAGCCTCCCCGGTCCTTGAGCTGGTTCATGGCGTCCATGACCTTCGCGTAGTCCTTCGAGGTCATGTCGGCCAGCAGCTTCTTGGTGGCCACGGAGCGCTGCCACCGGGTGATTCCGAACACGGCCACCAGGATGACGGCGATGATGGCCAGCACGGTTATCGTGCGTCGGTTCACAGTCATCAACTCGCGTTCTGGCCCGTGAGGGCCCGGACTGACTTACCGCCACGCTGAGCACCACCGGAATGGCGGCGACTAGCGAACGCTCACGGAACGAATTGTGTTCAGCAATTCGGCCGCTGCCGCAACCTTGTCGGGCTGCGGCTGGTCTTCGGCGGCCAGGTGCTTGATCAAGTCCAGCGCCTGCGCGTCGCCGATAAGAGGCAGTGTGGCAACGAGCCAGGATCGATACTCGTTGTCGTCCGACTCACCACGCGCCTCGAGGACTGGCTCGGTGGCAGGCTTGCCGATGGCCCCGAGCGTGGCCATGATCCAGAGCTTCTTCTCGGTCGGTTCGCGCTTCAGGCGCTCAAGAAGCTCCCAGACCACATTCTCGCCCATCATCGACAGGCCGGCCGCAACCTTCGCCCGCAGTTCGTCGTCCTGCGTGCTGAGCATCAGATCGATCAGAGTCTTGCCAGCCACGGTAATCTCGGGCTTCTTGCCGGGCTGCGCCCGTGGGGCCACTCTTTCGCCGATGCGCGCGACGGCCACGGCCGCCTGGGCGGCGAACTGGCTTCCCGGCCTGAGCAGCGTTGCCAGGGGGGTGAGGCTGCCCTCGGTGCCGACGTACCCCAGTGCATGGATGGCCCGGTCGCGCACTTTCGCGGATTCCTTCGTGTCGGTGGCGGCCGCGAGGAGGACGGAGACATCCGTTACCTGCGCGCCTTCCTGCTTGCTCGCGCCCAGATCGGCGATATCCTCAAGCAGTTCATGGGTCGCCACGGCGGTCTGTTCGGCCATGAGGATCGCCGCGCGGCGCTTTGTGTTCTGGTCTGGGGAGCTCGAGAGTTTCCGCAGAGCTTTCTGAACGTCGCCGAGACGCCAGTCTCTGAGCACATCCATGGCGGCGTCGCGTACATCGGAGGACGGGCTCTCGAGCGCCGCTACGAGGCCTTCCGTGGCGCGCGCATCGGCGAGTTCATCCAGCGCTTTGATGGCCTGCACCTGAACGGCGGGCTCCTGCCTGGCCAGCGCCGCGAGGAGGGGCTCAACAGCGTCGCCGGCGCCTGTCCTGCCCAATGCCAGGGCAGCTTCCGCCCGTGCGGTGACAGGGAACGACGTGTTCTGAAGCACGGCCTTGGCCGGCCCCACCGCGCTGTAGCCCACTTTGCCCAGGGCGATCGCCGCCCAGTGCGCCCGGACCGCGGACGGGGAGGACAGAGCTGTGCGCAGGGCCGGCAGCGCAGCGTCGCCGATGCGCGCCAGGGCCTCGATCGCCATGCTGTTCACCCGCGGATTCCCGCTCCCAAGGGCATCCACCAGCACCGGGACAGCAGCCGGGCCGACGTTGGCCAATGCGTCGCGGGCCGCGTGGTAGACTTTCCAGTCGGGGTCGCCGAGGGCCGCGGCAACCTGGGGCAGCACGCGCACGTCGGCAATGTCGCGCAGGGCGTCAGCGGCGACACGGCGGATCGCTACATCGGCATCCTTGAGCATGCCTCCGAGCGGAACCACGGCGTTCGGGCCGCCGATCTCGGCGACGGCCTGCGTAGCAATGAGTCGGACCTCGCCTTCGGGATTGCCCAGCACGCCGCTCAAGGCCGGGATCGCCGACTCGCCCATCGCCGTCAGCGCGATGCGCAACTCAGTGGTGGCGCCCCTGCGGTTGGTCACGAGGGTGTTCACAAGCGGGCCAACGGCGCGCAGATCGCCGATACGCCCCAGCGCCTCTACGACAGCCGCCTTGACCTCGGGCCGATCACCAAGATGCGAAATCAGCACGGGAACCACGCCGTTGTAGATCGCGACGTCCCTCAGCAGCCCCAGGGCGGTTGCGGCGCGGCGCTGGACGGCCCATTGGGGATCATTGTTGAGCCGGTCGATCAGGGGCTGCACCACCGGCACAGCGGCGGCCGGCGGCACCAGAGCCGCGGCCTGGTCGCAGATGACGCCGAGGACCCTGCAGGCGTTGCCGCGAACGTCGGGGCTCTCGAAGGTGAGCAGATTGTCGATGATCGGTTGGATCGCCGGGACCTTCATGGCGATCAGGGCGGCCTCGGCCGTGGCCCGGGCGCGCATGTACTCCTGGGTCGACTCATCGCGAACCGTGCCGTCGGGGAGTGTCTTCTGGCCAGGCTCGGTCTTCTGCATGATGGGGATGAGCCGGTCTGTGACGGCGGGCAGGGCGATGCCGGCCAGGATGTCACGCACCAGGTCGCGCACGTACTGATCCCAGGCGTCAATGAGGTCGATGCAGCCGTCGATGACGAGGTTGCCCATGTCCGTTTCCATACCGGCCATGGCCTTGCCGATAGCGATGAGCGGTGCCTTGGCGGTCCCGCGGGTCACGCCGTCTTTGTCCTGGATGGCCTCAAGGAAGATCTCCACGCCGCGAGGTCCCAGCCGGGTGAGAATGTACTGGTCGCGAGCCTGAACCGGAGCGTCCAGGACGGCGTGGGTGGTGAGGAGCTCAAAGTAAGCATCGTTGTCGCCAACATAGGGGATGGCGGCAACCGCGTTGTCCATGACCCAACGCGGCCTGTCCTCCAGCGCCTCCATGAGCTTCTGCTTGGCCACAAGGGCTCGGACGGCCTCAATGCGCTGGGCCGGGGACCCGTAGGCGATGGTGTTGGCCAACCGGTCCATCTCGGTCCGGCGATAGATCGCGATGATGACGATCGCGACAATCACTGCCACGATGATGATCCAGGTAAGGGGGCGCCTGGTTTTCTCGTCCACGGCGGTCAACTCCTCACGGGATGGAGCGTGATCAGACTCTACTGACCCATCCTGATGACCGAATCGGCACAGACCGGGGCATCGTCTGCGACCCGGCATCGGACGCAGAAGACGCAGACAGGCACCGGCCGCGTGCACGCGCAACATACAGGCGGCAGGCGGCGCTGATGCCTCTGCCGGCCTTCGTTTCCCCCCGCCCTGCCCAGATTCCTCCTGCCAGAGGGCCCCTCATACCTTTTTTTTCGCGCCTCAGACCGTGCGCCAGGGGCAGGGAACTTCGTGGTAGTGCACCGCAAGGTCCGGGAACTGGCGTCCGAGGACCCCCGCGAACTCCTGCAAGCCCGGGTTCTCGCTGACTGAGTGGCCCATCTCTATCATGGGAATCCCGGCGTCTTCTGTGAACCGGAATGCGTACTCGTCACACTCGCCCGCGATGAGTACGTCCGGGTCGTATTGCAGGAGACCATTCAGAAAGCCCACGTTGACGCTCAACCCAAGGCCGCCCCAGGGAAGCCCGGCTCTGCGCACGACCCGGTCCAGGTCACCGCTTACACGCACATGGGGCATGCCGACCTGCTTCTTCATGCGGGCGGCAAGCTCACCGACAGTGACAGGATCCATGTCGTAGACGCGGTGGTAGCCCTCGCGCACCGACGGTTCACCCAGCCCGAGTTTTCGCGCGAAACCGTCA
>Ga0067045_1003779_pt1 | contig 15698 bp, 13 predicted proteins | sample TerdegcTABiofilm_FD_59184 | JGI IMG/M metagenome (GOLD analysis project Ga0067045, IMG submission 59184) | Combined Assembly of (Gp0054472, Gp0054536) Wastewater bioreactor microbial communities from Singapore -Terephthalate degrading...
TTAGGATTTCTTTGAATTACCTGTTCCATAATTTCGCCAATAACCCGTTGTGAAAACCCCACTGATGTACCTCCTCCTCTGCATATACATTGATATCTGTAGTCGTTATTGACTCAGGCAACACACATTGGAGGAAGGTATTACCTGCCAGCAGAAAGTATCCTTGTTGATAAGCAGCATTTCCAGGAGTTATTGGCTGCTGCAGGGCATCCGGGCGAATTGGCCGAACCATCGGTATCGCTGTTGGAGGAGGCGATAGGTATTTACCGGGGAGATTATCTGGAGGAAATGGATTATACCTGGGTTATTCCGGAACAGGAGTACCTAAAACAATTGTATAATAAAGCCGGAGATCGATTAAGCTTCTGTTACTTAAACAAAAAAGACTACCCGCAAGCCATTGTCCACCTGGAACGCCTTGTCCGGGATAATCCGCTCACGGAGGAGTATTACTGCCGCCTGCTCTCGGCCTGTGCCGGTATTGGTGATTTAAAGGCAATCAGCTTGCATTACCGGAAGCTGAAATCCATCCTCAAAGAGGAATTGGGATTGTCCCCGTCCAAAAAAATTCAAAATTTATACGCCAATCTGATTGCTGGCCATTGATTACCACTAAATTTGTTTCAATAAAGCAGGCAAGGTAATCCCGCCATTGCCAAGGGCCGCCAAAGTTGTTGAAGCTGGATACGGGCAGCGGAATGGTCTAGCCCGCGCAGGCCTAAGAATGAGCGCACCCGGCGGTGAAAGGGCAACCGCCGGCAGCAGAATAAAGGGGTGTTTTACCATCCGGGAGCCGGCAATGCCCGGCTCCCGGTAAAAAATGGATGACAGCGCTGCGGGATATGCCAGACCCGGCCCCTTATCCTACTTTAAAACTTCTACAACTTCCTTGCTCACCGGATCCAGGATTACTCCTTTTTTCACGAGCTTACCATTTTCATTCACCAGTGTATGGAAGTTCATCACTACTTTACCGTATTTTTCCGTGTCATCTTTTCTTCCCAAATACAGGGCGTACTTATCATCCTTCGGTGCGCCGTTGGCCTGGGCGATTTTAATCGCCTCGGTCGAATCAATGAAGTCCTTGGGAAAAGGCTGGGAAGAGACCTGGTACATGCTGTCGTCGAAATTCAATTTAGCTTTTCCGTCCTCAACCACGTATCTTCGCCCGACATAATAATTTTTGCCGTAGCCGCCGGACGTGGGAGGGGCACTGCGGGAAACGACGTAAATGAGCCAGGTGGTCCCTTCTCCGTTTCCGAAGATACCAAATTCATTCCTGATTTCAACAACCTCCGCGTCAGCCTGCCACTTTCTTGCTTCAGCCAAAACCAGATTTACAGCTTCTTTGGCCGAGACCCTCTTTTCACGCGTATCATCGCCTACAACTTTAGTTACCTCTTCTGTCGCGCGGCGGGTTACCTCCTCCTTCGCGCGGGTTGACTCGCTTTTCCCGCAGGCGGCAACGATTGTGCCCATGATCAACATAACAAGCAGCAGGGACAGGATTTTGACCTGTTTCATGGCGAAAAACCCCCTTTAATTAAGCATTTTTGGAGAATATCAACCCTAATGTCCTTGATAACCCTAATCTGATTACCGAATCCGAACAGCCCAAAAAAGGATAAAACAACCTAATATATGCTGAAGAAGCCGTCACTCATGTCTTTTAAGGAAGGTTTGGAGGAACTCACCACCAAAACCTTGCAGGTGCTCCAAGAAGGCCAATTGGCGGGTATTGTCCACGAGTATTCCCCCAGGCCGATGGAAACCGGGACCGGCGTGATTGCTCTATAACCTTGTGCCGTCCCAGTTTTCCACCATAAAAGGATGCTGACTGTGTTTCCGCAGTCACCGGCGTGGGTCCACCGAATGGTCTGGGTCGAACCCCTCGCCCAACTCTCGCCGCCGTTGGGGGAGGTGACCCGGATCTCCGGAGCAGTGGAGGGTGATTGTTGTCTGTTACTCCAATAATTTTGCACCAAACTTTCTAACTCACTTAAGCTGGGGGAAGGGGGGCCGGTTTGTCCGGTCGGTGGCGTGATACCCTGGCTCTGGAGGTACTGCTGTATGTTAATCTGATTCTGGTTGAGGTTGCTAAAGGGATTCCATTGCAATAAATTGCTGAAGGGATTCGGATTCAATGGGTTGCCGGTTTCTCCGGCCGGTGGCGGAGAACCGGACTGCTGTCCCGTGTTACCCTGATTCTGGAGACTGCCGGAGGTATTCCCCGGCAACAAATTGCTGGCCGGACTCGATGGGTTGCCGGTTTCTCCGGCCGGTGGCGGAGAACCGGACTGCTGTGCCGGGGTCTGCCCGGTAACTGCCTGCTGGCCCTGGGTGGTCTGCTGGTCTGCCGGAGTCTGCCCCGGCACCCCCGGATTAAGCCTAATATCCAGGTAGTTGCTCGCGGAGCCACTGACTATTACCGGACTGGTCCAGTGAATGGCCAGATCGGTCAGTCCGTCGCCGTTAAAGTCCGCAGTGGTCATGGAATTGCCGGAATATAACTGGATGTTTGTGGGAGTTAAGGCAGTCTGGAAAGCCCCGTTGCCGGCGTTTAATAAAAGGTGAATTCTGTTGCTAATGGCCTGGCGCAGGGCCAGGTCCGTCCACCCGTCGCCGTTAAAGTCGCCGGCGGCCAGGGAAACGCACTGAAAACCGGGGTTAAATTCTGCTGCGGACACGGAGAAAGTACCATTTCCATTACCAAGCAGGAAAGTAATAGTATACGGGAAGCTTTGTTTTGCGAAGGCCAGGTCTGCTTTCCCGTCCTGGTTGAAATCGCCGGCGGCCAGGTCCACAGGAGAATTTCCCACTAAAACTGATGGCGTCGATGAAAAATCAATGGCCCAGGCCGGCGCCGGCAGAGAGAGACCTAACAGCAGCAGGCCGATACACCAAAACAAATACACTCTAAACTCTTTCCTCTTTTTTGTTGCTGCGCGCATGGCATGCACGTTGACCAACTCCTTTTTATACTTGAATTGCACCTCTTTTGTTGTATAATTACTGAACCTCCTTGAATCCTTCTTCACCTATGGTTGACCGGTTGCCGTCCGCCCCCCGGGGGCCGCCGCGGGCGGGGCCGCAGCCGGGCCGGCGGGCGGGCTTGCCCCGCCGGCCGAAGCTTCCGCCGCCCCGGCCGGCAAAGGCGCCCCGCAATTGGTGCAGAACCGGGCCCCGGCGGAAGCCCTGGTACCGCATTGAGGACAGAACATGGTCAGTAAACCTCCTGCCTCAATTCTCTGAAGATGTACTTTTTTTGCCGGAAGCCGGTTTCCGGCCGGCCCCCGGCTGCCGGCCGGTGGACAACCGGAATTAATGTAAAATGGTTACCGTCTGCGTGGCGTCGTCCCAGTTCACATTCGCCCCCAGGGCTTCACTGACGAAACGCACCGGTACCATGGTGCGGCCGCCCAGCAAAAGCGCCGGCTGGTCGAGGATCACCGCCTGGCCGTCCCTGAAGGCAACTGGTGAGCCGATTGCCAGGATGATCACCGTGTCCCCTCTGGTCGCTGTTACGGTCTGGGTGGCGTCGTCCCAGTTCACTTGCGCGCCCAGGGCCTGGAAAATGGTCCGCAAGGGGACCATGGTCCGGTCGTTGACGATCACCGGCGGCTGGTCGAAGGAGAGCGGCCGGTTGTTGAGCAGGACCGTTATCCCCCCCGGGGAAGGAGAGGCAGGCTGCTGCAAGGGCGGCTGGGACTGCCGGGGCGCGGCCGGGGTCCCGGAGCCGCTGCTCAGCGTGCCGGCGGACAGGGGCAGCACGCCCGTTTGCAGGTCATTTTCGTTGTAGAAAAAGATCCCCGCCTTATCGTAGCGGCTGCACATGAAAAAGCCGGGCGTGTAATGCCTGAGCGGTAAAACTTGCGGGTTTGGTTTAAACTCCTCCCGCGCCCAGCCGCCTACTTCCCACTGCCAGCAGGTGTTGTCGAAGGCGAAATGGGACACTTCCACCGGATTCCCCGCGGTGGCCTTGACCTCGATCCGGGGACTGCGATCGGTTGTACCTTCGAGATCGAGACCGCCCACACTGGAAACTTCACAGAGGCCGGGAACGGTTTCGCGCATGAGATACCGGGAGCCGGTAAAGCAGACGGTCCCCAGTTGCCCGTCGTTGAAGTTGCCTACGATGAGGCCCAGCTTGTCGTAGCGGGCGATCATGAGCATGAACATGCCGTAGTGGGGGATATCGTATAGCTTGTCGTTGGCCTGGTAGCTCTGCTGAGCCCAGCCCATCACCTCGTCATGCCGGTACTGCCCCTTGTCCCAGATGCCCACTTCCACCGCGCTGCCGGAGGAGTGGATCTTGAACTGGTTGCCGGCGCGGGTGACCTGACCCAGGCCGGGCACGTCCAGGCCGTTGAAGGCGCCGCCTTTAAACACCTGATAGGTCAGCCGGCCGTCGTTTTCCCGCAAGAAGACCAGGTAAATCTTCTCGTACCGGGCCAGCATCATCACGGCGGTGCGGTAGTGGGGCAGGCCGAAAACCTGCGGGTTCACCTTGTACTGGGGCTGCGCCCAGCCGCCGACCTCGGTGTGGTAGAAGTACTGCGCCGCACCGCTCCAGGTGCTCTCAAACTCCCCGGCGGGGTGCACCTCCATGCCCGTGGACGGATTTTGCGGCGTTCCGTTGGGGTTGAGCAGCAGGTAGGATACTTCCACCGGATAGGCCGGGTTGTTGGCCTTCACCTGCAGGTTGCAGGCGATGTCCGCCTGGCTGAACGGGTTGGGGACGGCCGTCAGCGTCACGAAGGACGGGTCGTCGATGAGTACCTGGCCGGCGGGTTGCGGGGGCTGGGGCTGGACGGGCGGCTGCTGCTCCCCGGCCGGCGGCTGGGGTTCAACGGGCGGCTGCACAGGCGGTTCCTGCTGGGGAGGCGGGGCATAACCGACGGTGAAGCCGGTATCGCTGGTATCCCGTATAAGCCTCTGCTTACCGGCGACCACTGCTATTTTATAGCCGCTCCCGGGGGCTTTTCCGGGGCCGTAGTCTGTTTTTATTTCCCATGTATAGCTGCCCGTTCCGTTCTGTCCGAGGGGGGCCGTGCCCAGCTTGTGGTAGATGTTGTTTTTATCCTTGAAGTAATAGATATCCACGCTGTCGGTTTGTTGGGCGAGTTCCCCGGTATATTGCCAGCGGATGGTCTGGGTGGACCCCGGTGCCCAGACTTCGCCGCCGTTGGGGGATAAAAGAGTGAGCGGCGGCCGGCCGCCGGGGGCAAGGATTTTGAAATCATCGTCGCTTCTATCGGTACGGCTGCCAACACTTATTATCACCTGGTAAGTGCACGCCGGTCGCAGGTTCTGGGGAACCGTGAAGGTGTAGCTGCCCGCACCGCCCTGGCCCAGGGGAGCCTTGCCGACTCCGTAGACCTTACCGCCGGCGTACCCCGGCTCGTTATAACCGTCCCCAAGCGAGATCTGCACTTCGTTGCCCGGGTTGCCGGTGTACGTCCACCTGATGGTCTGCTGTGATCCCATTTCCCAGACTTCGTTGCCATTGGGGTAGACGACGGTAATGGAGGCGTCGTCTGAGGCGGCGGCGCAGGCGGCGGGGGTGTTACCGGCCGGAACGGCCAGGGCAACCGCCGCCAGAAATGCAACCAGCAGGAAAAACGCTTTCCGCATTGACTTGAATGGCATTTACACATCCTCCTCTCAAAACTGGAACTTCTAATTTATCCGCTCCATCATCTTGTTAAGGTCGGTCACTTCCACGCCCGGCGGTAATTTAAAGGTATCCGGCGGCAGGGGGCCCACCTGCAGGTTCTTGTACTCCATCACCGTTTTGCCGCCCGCAGCGGAGGTGACCTCCACCCGCACGGGCAGGCCGTAGTCCTCGCGCACCCACATGCGAACCTNTTCCTTGCCGCCCGCCCCGGGCACCGCCACCACCCGGCAGCGCACGCCGTCGTAGACGACGGTTTCCAGAACTTTTGCTTCGCCCGGGTCAACCCCGCCCGTGTACTCGCCGGGGGTCAGGACCGTTTTCGGCTGATTTTCGGCAGAAAGCCTGACGGCTTTGTTCTGGTCGGGGTAGTAGGTGACGATGGTGTTCGTCTCCCCGTCAAAGAAGCTGATCATCCGCTGTCCGGCGACAGCCGCGTCCGTCTTGATCCGGTTGCCCTGCAGCCATACTTTGCCTTTCATCACCCCGGAAGCGGTGGTTAAAACATACTCATAGGACATCCCCCCGACCTGTTGACCTTTTGCGAACAATTCGGCCATCGACCCTTCTCCCCCTGACTGACCACCTTTTTCTGCAACAGGCGGCTGGTCTTTGGCCTGCTCCCCGGCGCTTTGCCGCCCTGCGCCGCAGCCGGCCAGGACCAGGCAGAGCATAATCAGCACCGGCAAAAACGCCACAATCCTTTTCATTGTCAGCACCTCCCTCCTCCTTCCCGCTAAACGCAAGGTTTTTTGCCCATCACCGACGGGCTTTGCCTTTTCCGGGAGAAAAATATATGGAGCACACCTTTGAATTTACCAGGTGATCGTCAAGAAAACGTCAAAAATGAGCAGGTCACTCAGGGGCAGGTGAAGGTGCGGACCATCCACAGCAGAATGGCCGCGGTTCCGGCAGCGGTCACGGCGATGACGGCCGCCAGCGCCCGGCCGCCCCGCCAGCGGGAGCGCATCACGAGAACCCCCAAAAGGAGCATCAGCCCCAGGAAAACGAACAACACCAGGCCGAAGAACGCGTATGCCGCCAGGTGGATTAACCAGTAGGCAAGCAGTCCGATCACGGCTGGCGCCACCAGGCCCGTAGGGAGCCGGTCTTTTTTGTCCTCTTCCTGCGCAGCCGGAGTGCCCCGCCCGGAAAAGGCCGACGTGCCGCCGGTAAAAAGGGGGACAGGCTGCACTGCGCAGGCCGCAGCCCCAAACGGGCCTTCCGGGACGGCGCCCGCGAGGCCGGACGAAACAGGGGCGGCGGCAGTGCAGACAGTCAGCAGGATAACCACGGCGAGCCTTCTCATCATCCGCTTCCTCCCTTTGGGCGCCGGCATGTGTTCCCGGCTAGGCCCGATACTTCCCGGCGTCGATAACCTGGGTTTTGGCCAGCATGTCGCCGATCCGCCAGCCCTTGCCGTGGACGGCGGCCACCACCGGATCGACGAACCCGGCAAACCACCCGGCGATGGGTATCCAGGACAGGACGAAGGCCAAAATCAGGCCAACGACGTTGCGCACAAAGGACAGCCCCGGGGTGCAGGGCCGGTTATCAGCCAGCCGGACGACCATCAGGCCGCAGATCCTCTTTCCCCAGCTCCGGCCGCCGCCGAACCCGTCTCTGAAGAACGTGTAGAGAAGCGCCCACAGAAGGCTGACCACCGTTCCCAGGAGCAACAAAACCGCCGTGGCCGAGCCGAACGCAGAGGAAGATAGATCGCGGTAGCCGGTGGAGCCGGCTTTAAGGGCCGCGAGAAACCCGGCAAGCCCGAAAAACAAAAGGATGAGAAAAGGAAAGGCGGCAAAGAAACCGTCCAGCAGGTAAGCCAGGATGCGCCGCCCCAGCCCGGCTTTCGGGTAGTCGAAGGCGGCCGGCACTGCCCAAGACACCCCTTGAGGCGGCGGGGGTGCCGGTGGAACGGGGTAAGCGACCGTGGGGGCGGCTGCAGGAGCGGCCGTTGCAACGTAACCCGCCGCCGGGGCAGGAGGTGTTCCGGCAATTTGAGCGGCTCCGGCGGCCTGGACGGACCCGGGAGGGGAAGTGCTCCCCGGGGCATAAGCAGGAACTTCTGCCGGGGCAGGTCCGGTCCCGCCTGCAAAATCCGCCACGGACAGGTCGGTGCCGCATTGTGGACAAAACCTGGCGCCAGGGGGAGCCTCCTTACCGCATTGGGGACAGAACATAGTTGAAAAACCTCCTTAATTAAATTCTCGCAGGCTGCACCTGCCCGCTCTCCAGGTCCAGCATCCACAGTTGCTGCGGGCCTTTGGCCGCAGCAGCGGAAAAGAAGTAGAAATACCGGTCGTCCGCCAGCCAGCAGCCGCGGGTCAGGTTGCTTCCTTTCTCCGGCACAATTTCGCTTAGGGCGTAGAGCTGCCGGCCAGTCTTGACATCGTAGATAACGATGTCAGTTTTCCCGGACGGCATTTGCCCTTCTACCGCCAGGAAGTGGCCCCCCGGCGCCCAGACCAGTTCGTTGACCACCGGGCCGTCGTACCGGGTCAGGACCTGCAAGTCCTGTCCTCCGCCGGCAACGCCGACCGTGGAACCGAAAAGACCCAGCGTGGCAAAGGCCGCCCGGCCGCCGGAAAAAAGAGCGATACACTTGAATTCCCCGGCGCTGGTGATTTTTTGCTGCGGGTCATCTCCCTGGGGGGCAAAGGGAACGGGGATTTGAGCTGTGGTTGCGGCGACACTTTCCTTCCCCGCCGCGTCCTTGACGCAAAGGGTGGTTCCTCCCTGGACGGCATAGGCCCGGCTCGGGCTGCCGGGCTCCCAGCCATCCACGGCGAACCCTTCGCCCTGGCGAATAATGGACAGCTTCTCCCGGTAGAACATGCTCTCCGCCTTCTCCGCAGGCCCGGTCAGCCAGACGCTCACCGTGGCCGTCCACGAATTCTGGCCCTCGACGATGTCCTCCAGCCGGTAACCGGTCATGCGTTGCATTACCGGTGTCCCTCCCAGGGTCGGGTCGGAGCCGTTGATGAAGGCCTGCTTGCCCCGCCCGGTGAGCATGGCGCAGGCCTGCTGTCCGAAGGGTTCCAGCAGCCGGCAGCTCATGAATTGGTGAACAAAAGGCCGGGGATCGGTACCCTTTGTTTCCCCCGTCCCGATCCCGTGCTCCGCCGTCCGGGACGATCCCGGCGGAGACGGCGCCTGCTCCTGTCCCTGTTCCTGAGGCCCGCCTGCCTGCCGGGCCGGGAGACCGCCCCCGCCGCAGCCGGCCGCCCCGAACAAACCCAGCAAAGCCAACAGGACGAAAAACTTGATCAAAAACCGGCTCATCCAACACTCTCCTTTAAAACCAGATAAATTGCCAACCCGCGTCAACACCCTATAAACGGGCGGACACGGATGTCATTTAAGCTGAGTTTTACAGAAACGTACCGCTATCTCCCGCCCGCGTACCGCTCGGCCAGGTCGCCCACCAGGGGGAGCTTGTAGCGCTCGCCCTGATAGTCACTTCCCTTTATCTTAAAATTTTGGAACATACTTTTGAAGTTACCAGGCGAACGTCAAAAAAACGTCAAAAATGAAAAATTTTTTTGATTAAAGGAAAGGGCTTGCCGGCGAAAAATTTTGTTTTAAAATTGCCTTCAGAAAGCAAAAAACAGGCCCCGCTGGTTGTTTCACCGGAGCCTGTCCGTTTCTGGCAATTGTCCCTTCTCATCACGCAACGATGCTAACGGAGCGTTTATTCCCTTAATAAATTAAGAATTTAAATTAAGGATAAGTTCCCATGATTTTTTTATTTCTTACATGTCATTTTCCACCTGCCGGGCGTCGTAGCGGCTGCCGATCTGCAGGAAGAGGCGCCTGCTCCGCGCCAGGTGGCGTTTGGCAGCCGCGGCGTCGCCCTGCGACAGGGCGAACAAGCCGTCAATCCGGGCGAGCCAGGCCGGGGTCCACCGGTCAACCGGGTCGGCCAGTTGTCCGGCCCGCCGCCGGCAGACCGCCGCCGCGCCGTTGTTTCCCAGTTTGAGCAGAGCCACCGCCCGATGGCAGTAAAAAAACGCCTCGAAAGCACCCCACTCCCGAACCCGGGCCAGGCGCACCCCCGCCCCGGCCCACCGGGCCGCTTCCCGGAACAGACCGGCGGCCAGCATTTCCTCCGCTACGGAACGGATGGTGCAGGCGATCATGGGACCGGGGAGCTTGAACAGGCGCGCCCGCAGCCAGCCCTCCACGCCGGGCAAAAGGGACCGCCGCTCTTCGCCCGCAGCAAACAACGGGTTTAAATAGACGAAGGGTTCCGGGTTATATTTGCCCATTTCCGGCTTTAAGAACCCGTCCATTTCCCAGAGCCTGTCCTGGTAGTGGAGCACGACGATCATCATGGAGCGGGTCATGCATTCCCCGACTTTGAACATCAGCGAAGGAAAGGTGGTCGCCTGGCAGAGCGCCAGCGCCTCGCGCAGGAAGCGCTCTGCTTCCGACAGGTCGCCGATGATGTAGGAAAGTATTCCCCGCTGGAAAATGATCCAGAGCATTTCCCAGACGCTGGTCAGGTACGGTACGCCTTCGACGGCCCGGTCAAAGGCCGCCAGCGCCCCGGCCAGGCGGTACCCCTCCCGCAGGGACATGGCGAGCAGAGCCGCCAGGCGGGCTTCGGCCTCCCGGTCGCCCAGCTTGCTGACCAGGTTCAGGCCTTCCTGCGCCAGGCCAACCGCCCGGCTGTTCAGGCCCACCACCCAGCAGGCCTGCGCCCCCAGCTGCAGGGCCCGCCCCAGGTCCGCGGGCGGCCCGCTGGACCGGTAATATTCCAGGGCCTGCTCGATGTAGCGCAGCCCTTTCTCGCGCAGCGAACTGTCCATTTTCGGGGCGAGGGGGATGGAGAGCCAGATCAGCGCTTCCCCCAGTATCAGCCGGGCCCTGGCCGCCAGGCCGCTGAACCGGTCGTAGAGGGTGAGAGCCTTTTCCAGGGATTTGATGCCCTCCCCCGTTTCCCCCAGCAGGGCCAGCGCCTCGCCGGAAACCATGAGCAGCCGGGCGTTCCGCAGAGGATCTGCGGAAAGCCTTTCTCCGTCGGGAAAAGAATCAGACGCCGGCCCGGCGGCCGGGAGGCGGGGGCCGCGCTGCCCGCGCCTGGGAACGTTTTTCCGGCGCGCTGCCGCACCCTTTTCGGTTGTTGGGGCCAGTTCCTGCAGGAGGCGTACGGTGGCGTCGCCGGGGGAAATCCCCAGTTCCTTTTTGAGCACCTGCTGGCACTGTTCGAACTGCTCCGCGACCCGGGCGGGCTGCCCCAGGGCGGCGTAGAGGCGCATCAGGGCCTGGTGGGCCGCTTCATCCAGGGGGTCAACGGCCAGCCAGCGGGAGGCGTAGGAGACGGCGGCCTCGTGGAGGCTTAAGGCGGATAACCGCTCCACCAGCGCCCGCAATACGGCCAGGTGCAGGTCGGCAAGGCGCCGTCGCTCTGTCAGGCACCAGTCCGCGTCCAGACCCTCGGCGAAGTCCCCCCGGTAAAGCGAGGCGGCCCCCATCAAGAGTTCCACTTCCTTTGTATCCTTTTGCAACCCCGCCCAGGCCTTCTCCTCAAAGAGCCGCGCGTCTACCAGGCAGTCCGGCCCGGCCGGCGCCCGCACCATGCCCCGCCGGATTTCCAGGAGGTTGTCCGGAGCGTCGCCGACGTCCAGGGCCCGCCGCAGGGAATACAGCGCCGTGCGCAGATTTCCCGCCGCCCGCTTCTCCTCAAGTTCACCCCAGAGCATCCCGCGCAAAAGCTCGCGCCGCACCCAGCGGCCCTGCTGCCAGAAGAGGTAGGCCGCCAAAAGGCTCACTTTGGCGGTGGGCAGGGAAATTTCCCCCTCCGGGGTAAGGATAGCGAAATGACCCAGCATCTGCACCTGGATCATCCCCGGTCACCTCTCCATGACCTTTTTTTATCAGGATTATTCAACAAATGCCAGGCTGTTTCCTTCTTTTAAAAGATTCAGGATTGTCCCCGTCCAAAAAAATTCAAAATTTATACGCCAATCTGATTGCTGGCCATTGATTACCAGTTCATTTATTCTGATAAAGAAAGCAAGGTAATCCCGACCATGTTCAATTGGTCGGTTTTTTCTTTTAATACAAGTGTAAGTTTTTTGTAAGTGAGCTTTTCTACAATAAAAGACAATGCTTACAAGAAAAAATACGAATGAAGTGTTTTTGTTTCACGTTCTGTCCGAAAAGAATGGGCGCGGCGTAATCACTCAGCACGGCACCGACCTGAAGTTTCCTCGCTGGAACGGAATCAAGGGGGGTGGTGGACCAAGAACCCGGGTCTCAACTCAGCCAGTTTGGCACGATAACTCAGTTTCGCGCCGGTGGATCGCTCTTTATAAGCGAAGTGGCTAAATAAATGCTGATTTGAAAGATTGAGAAGGAAAGGAGCAAAAATCATGAAGAAAAGGATTTATCTTTTATACATGTTTATATGCCAGTTTGTGTTCGGTGCAGTCAGCCCCTGCTATGCCGCGACGAGTTTTTAACATTGACAGAGTCCTGTACAATAACGGTACTGCATTAATCTATGGCTCGGTCAGCAGCGAAGTTTATGGAGAACTGGCAGGAAAAGAAGTCGTTTTTGCAATCTATGATGATCATGGTGAACCTGTTGCATTCAGTCCGACCTCAATGCGAACGGGGGGTGAACCTGCCAGTGTGTCCGGAGGAGTGTACTGCTATGACCTTGACCCAGTTTCATTTGTTCCTGCGCCCGGCGCCGTGAGTTATTCGGTGTATGCGTCGATTGACGGGAGTGTAGCGGGAATGGACATGGTAGTACCAGGTACGGGCAACACCCTGACGACGCTCTCAGTTGACGGCCGGCCTGGTGACGTGTCCCAGGGCCTCAGAAGGATCGTCGTATCCCTGCCCGAGGGAACACCTGCCGGCGAGTATCCGGTCGAATTCACCCACGACGGTTCGTATGTGAAGGTGAATGGCTCGCCATTAACCAGCGGCAGTCCTTTTACATTCACCGACAGCAACCCTGCTGACCCTGAGTGGGATTCCGTGACTGTTGCCGCGTATGCTGAAAATAACAGCGCGACCGTGTACAATTTGGTAATCATACCGGAAGGACCTGGAGGGCCTGGAGGAGAATCGTCAATTGACAACTGGAAATTCGTAAGACCTTCTGATAATGCCATGCTGCCTTATACTGACAATTACTATCTCTTTTATAAAGGCATTGAAAGCAAAGAAACCATAAAAGTGAAGGTTCAACTGAGAGAAGGAAGCTCCGCGGCAATAACGGGAGAATTCCGCGTATATAATCGTAGAAATCCGGAACGGCCTATCGGTGAAAAGCTTGCAGATTGTACTGTTGAACATGCAAGCGGCGCATTGTATTATTTATCTGTCGATCTTGGCGATATCAGCTCAATTTCTGACCATTCAGCACCGGCTCCGGGACCGGAACCGAATCAATTCGCCATATGCATCCTTGAGGATGGCGCATTGGCCGGGGGTAGACCGGAAGTCCCGATTGCTATCGTCAATCCGAATCCTAAACGCGCTTCTTTCTTAAACCTGGAGGGGAGCGAGACAACAGACTGGGCAACTGATATAACGAATTATAGGGAAACAGAGGTACCGCTGGTACTCCATACAGTGGGCAAAGGCAAGATTACCTTCGATCCGGGACTGGATTTGACGAGGAAGGAAACCATAACCAACCTAAAAGATATAGGTCCGTACATGATGGAAAGCTACGGGAGGATAGAATTGGATGTACTGGAAGGCTCGGCGTTTCAAAACGGCGCCTGGCTGGAAATGTACAACTTGCCATTTATTGAAATGCCCGATATTATTGACGATTCCCTTGAGCATGGTGTTATAGGTTCTGCAACATACAGCGAAGGAACGTTGAGATTCCGGGTGAACGGTTTTACCACGTACATTGCCCAACCCAGGCTTTCCGTCGATGACCCGGTTGCATCTACGACGGATTCTACGATAACAATCAACGGAACTGTTACCGACCCGCAGGCAACGGTTACGATTACAGTCGGCGGAGTTGATCAGGGCGCCGTCAGCGTGGACCCGGCGACCGGCGCTTTTTCGAAGACCGTAAATCTTGCTCCGGGTTCGAATGAGATATCTGTCGATGCCTCCCATGAAGGGTTTGGTTATGATCTTGCTCCGGTGGTAAAAACCGTCACCAGAACATCATCCGGCGGCAGCGGTAGCAGCGGCAGCAGCAGTGCCGGCGCAACAGATAAGAAAACCCAAAATGCTGTTGAGGTAAACGGCGACGGCAGCGTTACTGTTGAAACCGGCGGGCCGTTTGTGGACGCAAGCGGAACAGCAATTGTTGAACTGTCTGAAAGCACGCTGAAGGATGCTTTTGAGCAGGCGAGTGCGGGGCCGGACGGCGTGAAAAACGTCCAGATTGTAATTCCCGCCGCAGATAATGCCGCCTCGTATAAACCGCAAATCCCGGCCTCCTTCCTGACGGCCGGGACGGAAAATGAAACTGCTTCGGAAAAAATTGAAATTAAAACGGAAATAGCGGATCTAGTTGTGCCGGGCAACATGTTGAGCTCCGAGCTGGTCGCCGGTGGACAGAACGTGGCCATATCGGTCGCAAAGGCGGACACATCCGGCCTGGATCCTGAATTGCAGGCCCGGATAGGGAACAAACCGGTCGTTGAACTGAAAGTGGAGATCGACGGGAACCCTGTGAGCTGGAACAATCCCAGCGCGCCTGTGACCGTGTCCGTACCCTATGCGCCAACGGCAGAAGAGCTGGCAAATCCGGAGCATATTGTGGTATGGTATATAGACGGCGGCGGCAACGTCGTGACAGTTCCGACCGGCAGGTACGACCCGGCCGCAGGAAAAGTGGTATTCCAGGTTGCTCACTTCAGCAAATACGCGGTGGCATATGTAAAGAAGAGTTTCGACGATATCGGCTCGTACGGCTGGGCCCGTAAGCAGATTGAGGTTATGGCGTCCAAAGGGATTATCAGCGGCACATCTGAAACCACATATACACCTGCCGCCAATATAACCAGGGCCGATTTCACGGTTCTTCTGGTGAAAGCCCTCGGCCTCTCGGTAGAAGTGAGCGATAATTTTGCCGATGTAAGCCCTTCGGCATACTACTACCGGGAGGTGGGTATCGCTAAAAAGCTTGGCATAGCCGGCGGAAGAGGCGGTAACAAGTTTGATCCCCTTGCGCCCGTTGCCAGGCAGGATATGATGGCCCTCATCGCAAGGGCTGCGGCCATAGCTGAAAAGAACCTCCCGGCGGGATCGGACGCCTACCTTGGCGGTTTTCTGGACAGGTCTCTTATCGCGCCCTACGCCGCTAACAGCGTGGCAACACTGGTTAAGAACGGGATTGTGACCGGCAGCAACAACCTTGTCAATCCCCTGGGAAATGCCACAAGAGCTGAAGCCGTGGTTATCATCTATAGAATCTACAATAAGTAAGAGATTAGGTTCTACGGGATTATTTTCCGATAAGCTGCAGCAAGACGGGAAGAGAATATGTTGACTTCATTTAGCTCTTGAAAATCTTTATGATGAATATGGGATTAAAACTATAAGGGCGGATAGCGGCGGTACACTGAATGGTATTTTAAGGGAAGGACTTGTTGATGAGGTTAGTGTGCTTATTACTTGTCAGCAAATAATTATTATAACCGCCTGCGTGGCAGGCGGTTTTCTCTATCTCTTTCTGTATTGTTGAAATTACTTTTTAACAGCCAGGTCCTGTACCATTTTTTTTAAATCCTGCAATAAAATCTCAAGTTCAGCCAGTTTCTGGACAGCCTGGCTCGGGCAGCAGTTTCCGTATTGGGCGCATTTTGAACAGGGGTCAACATAAGCTAAAGGACATTGTTCCATAAATCTGCCTCCTTTCTTTCTCAATGATTGATCTTTTTTTTCCTATACCACCCCTTGGGCCATCATGGCATTGGCCACCTTAAGGAAACCAGCAATGTTTGCCCCTACCACCAGGTTGCCTTCACAGCCGTATTCCCTGGCTACCTGGCTGGCCTTATGATAAATATTAATCATGATGTTC
>Ga0067045_1030333_pt1 | contig 15696 bp, 13 predicted proteins | sample TerdegcTABiofilm_FD_59184 | JGI IMG/M metagenome (GOLD analysis project Ga0067045, IMG submission 59184) | Combined Assembly of (Gp0054472, Gp0054536) Wastewater bioreactor microbial communities from Singapore -Terephthalate degrading...
GCCCAAAATGAACCCCGGATTCCAACAAAGCTTTCATTGATATTACTGACAATGAAATACCTCCTGATAATATAAAATTCAATGCTTACAAAGCATCATATATACGCATCAAATAAACACGCGTAGTGTCTATTTGAATTATGTACAATTTGTGCGATAGTTCACAATAAAAACTTCTGGTATGTGGCAACCGGCCTTAACCAACCGGTTTACATATATACATTCCGCTTTACCCGGAATGTGTGATAGTTGCGAGAGCAACCTTTAATACTTAAATCCATTTGAACAATAAAACACCTGCAATCATTCCAACAATTGCAGAGATAGTAAACCTGAAATATAAGCTTATAATCTCAAAATCAAAACCAACTGGCTTTGTAAGAGGTGCATTGATCACAGACAGTGAAGGAACCAGCTTAACTATAAAAGAACCAACAGCAACTCCCAGTATACCACCAAGAATTACAAATCCCAAAAAATACCCTATATGATCGCGTGAAAATGTCATAGTATATAACTCTTGTACTAACGTAAAGCAATGCAACTATAGTATTACATGTTGTCAAGATAATTTTATGTATATTTTTTATTTGCAACTTCACGTTTGAAGTGCAACATTTAGTTACTCCCGTAAAACCTTATATATATATATAACGCCACAGTTTTTTGTGTTGTACTTTATTCTTGCATCTGCCTCTTCTCCAACTATACTTTTTTATTGAAATAATTTATTGACTTAATGCATATTATTGTTATAAATTACGGATACTTATCATATAAGATTTTTTTAACTTTTTTACCCATAAATTGATATTACAATGTTTATTTTGTGGTGACAGAGTATGCTTAACACTCTACTTTCATATAATCCTGTTTTACTGGCACTTGTTGCTACTCTTTTTACCTGGGCACTCACTGCTTTAGGCGCTGCAATGGTTTTTTTCTTTTCTTCAATAAACAAAAAAATACTTAACTCAATGTTAGGATTTGCAGCGGGTGTAATGATTGCTGCAAGTTTCTGGTCATTACTCAATCCTGCAATAGAAATGGCAAGCTCAACAGGCAATACACCATGGATTCCCGCAGTCTCAGGTTTTTTATGTGGTGCAACATTTTTACTTATAATTGACAGGATATTACCCCATCTTCACATGGGTCTTGCAATGGACAAAGCTGAAGGGGTTAAAACCTCATGGCAACGAAGTGTTCTTTTAGTACTTGCTATTACCATACATAATATTCCTGAAGGACTTGCAGTAGGTATTTCTTTTGGTGCACTGACCAGCACCGCTGATACTGGAGCATTAGCAGGTGCTATAGCATTAGCAATTGGTATTGGGCTGCAAAACTTCCCTGAGGGCGCTGCTGTTTCAATTCCACTGCGCCGTGAAGGTTTTTCGCGAATTAAGTCTTTCCAGTACGGTCAGTTTTCAGGTATTGTTGAACCTATTGCAGGTGTGATTGGTGCATATCTGGTTTCAGTTATTACACCACTCCTACCGTATGCACTATCATTTGCTGCAGGTGCCATGATCTTTGTAGTGGTTGAAGAACTTATTCCTGAATCACAAACCGGTAATGAAACCGACCTTTCCACTATTGGAGCTATTATTGGGTTTACCATCATGATGCTAATGGATGTTGCATTAGGGTAAGGAGGATTAATCATGACCACGGTTAATAAAATACTTACATCACAAAGAAATTTTTTCAAAACCGGTGCCACAAAAGATATACAATTCAGATTACAACAACTTGCCACATTACGCAAAGCATTGAAAACTTATGGTAATCGTATTATAGAAGCTTTAGATAAAGACTTTAAAAAACCTAAATATGAAACAATTGCCACTGAAATAGCAGTGACAATATATGAAATTGACCATGCAATGAAACACCTACCATCATGGGCAAAACCAAAACGTGTAAAAACTCCAATAGTGCACCTTTTTTCAAAAAGCTATATTTTCCCTGAACCGTATGGTGTTGCACTTATTATTGGCGCCTGGAATTATCCCATAAATTTAGTATTGAATCCCCTCATTGGGGCTATTGCTGCTGGAAACTGTGCTGTTATAAAGCCTGCCTACACGGCACAGGAAGGTTCAAAAGTTTTATATGATATGATTAATGAGTTTTTCCCTGAAGAATATATTGCTGTGGTTCAAAAATATTCGGGGGTATATGATGAAATCCTGAATCAAAAATTTGACTATATCTTTTTTACGGGAAGTACTGATGTAGGAAAAACCATTATGCAGGCAGCAGCAAAGCAATTAACCCCTTTTACTTTAGAACTGGGAGGTAAAAGCCCTGCAATAGTATATGAAGATGCTGATATTGATGCATCAGCCCGCCGTATTATGTGGGGTAAGTTCATTAACGCTGGTCAAACCTGCATTGCACCTGATTATGTGCTTATTCATAAAAACAAAAAAGAAGAATTCATTAATGCATCTCAAAAATATATAACTGAATTTTATGGAAAAGATCCGTATGAAAGTGATGACTTTGCATGTATAATAGATAATGCACAGCATGAACGCCTTGCACGAATGCTTGAAAACTGTACTATTGTTATCGGCGGTCAAACGAACAAAGAAGAACGATACATTGCACCAACGATTATCACCAATATTACACTTAATCATCCATCCATGCAGGAGGAAATATTTGGCCCCATATTACCAGTACTTGAGTTTACCTCTCTTGAAGAAGTAATACACATTGTTACCTCTTTACCAAAACCATTAGCTGCGTATATCTTCACAAAAAACAAAAGAATCTGGAAAAAGCTCATTGATGAAATTTCTTTTGGTGGCGGTTGTATTAACGATACTATCTCACACTATGTTTCTCCGTATTTGCCATTTGGTGGAGTGGGCTATAGCGGCATTGGACAATACCATGGAAAAGCAAGTTTTGATACTTTTACCCATTATAAAGGCATTTTGAAAAAGCCGTTTTTCATTGATACATTTTTACGATACCCACCTTACAATAAAGGAAAAGTATCTTTTGTAAAACGCTATTTCAGATTTAAATTGTAATTTTTATTTGACACTATTGGAAAATATATCTAAAATATAACCAGATATAGATTATTGGTACAAAAGGATATTATATATGGGTTTAGCTTTAAAAACGTATGAGATATTTTTGGAAAACGAAGCTATTGCAAAAGGGTTAGCAGAAATTATCGATTCGCTGGAACAATCTATAAAACAAAATGATGCTGTAACAAAACAGGATGTAAGGGAAACTGAATTTCGCTTAATTAAAGAAATTGAATTATCTCTTTTAAAAGAGATAGAAACTGTTCGTTCAAGTACAATTAAATGGATAATTGGTCCATGGTTTACTCAAACTATTGCAATAGCTGCATTTATATATACTATTATAGTACAAATTAAGTAATTCATATGGCAGCAGAAAAGAAAAAAAATACTAAAAAAACCAAAACACCACAAGCTCAAAAACCACAGGATAACACAGCACAATACATTAAAGCCATAAACCTTCTTTTAAAAAAATTGGATGAAGAAAGCCTGGACTTTTTATATGAACAGGCAAAGGTGCTATTACATAACTTAGAAGTTAAAAAATTGCAACAGGAATTTAATGAACTTGATGTTAAAACTATTACCTCAAAACGTCAGGATTACAGCAAAGATAAGCTTGAGGTAGTTGAGGCTGATGACCTCCGTCATTTTATTTTTGTTATAAACGGTGCCCGTAATTTCTTTAGTCGTGATGAAATGCGAAAGATAGTCAAACTTTGCCACAACGCACCCACGGCAAAAGATGGCATGCGCATGTTATACCATTGGTTTGAAAAAAATAGAAAAGACGTAATAATTGATACAGCTATTGATGGGCCACATGACAAAGCACTTGAAACAATGTATAATCATATTGTAAATAACTATACTGTTAGCGATTAATAATATAAAACATCATTCATTTAGTGTTCATTTCCTTATTGGATCTATTGCCTATTTAATTACAATTAAATAGTATTTTTTATGCCATATATACTACTTCTACAGCCAACATATATACATTAGCAATAGGAATATCTTCTTTCTAATCTTATTAAGAATGTTACTGCCCTGAAATGGGGAAAAATTATTGTAATTATAGTAATTATGGTTGTGTTCTTGCATATTTTAGGGGTAATCCCCAATAAAATCGGCATGCATGTACCCCCTCCTCCATATCAAATTCGAATAAATAGCTTTTATTTATTTCATATTTTAGATAGTTATCGGTATCATCTTCAGTTTTACAATTGAGATTTGACAAAAATTCAATAAATTCATCTAAAACATTATTAACACAGAACTCAATAGCCTTAGCCACACTCATCTTCCAAAGCTTTTTAACATCAAGTAAATACTCATACTCTTTAAATTGCAAATACAAGTGTACCCGTTTCCAGGGATTATTAAAATTCCTTTTCCTGTATGCAATGCTTTTAAATGCTTTAGCTCGTACCTTATCTTTTTTTGCAGCATAGATAATAAGATGGACCACTAAAACATGGAAAGGTATTTCTAATTGTTCAGCATTTTTTAATAGAATTTGATAATGTTCATGTGAAATACAGGTCGTTGTTTCAAAATCCACGGTACACCTCCTTCTTTTTCTTTTTTTATAATATCATACATATAACATATATATAAATTATTTTGCAACATTTTTCCAATAAACTACCATAAATAATAAAAAAATTGTGGACAGTTTTTGATATTTCACCTATATCAAATATTCATGTGGAATGAAATAAGGGTGTTTTTGATGAATCTTTTATAAAAAAAAGTAGAAAATCTACAGCAAAAATAGGCTTATTTTTTAACAATGGTTAGTGAAAATAATATAATACAGCTAAATAAAATAGAAATCACCGAACGGTATATAGTAATTCCACGACTTATAAGAGGGAAAGTACAAAAGGTAGTTAAACCATTAAAGAAAGTAAAAGGCAACTGTTACTTTACCTGCAATATGCCCCATGCACTCATTAATTTTATTTACAGGAGTGTAAAAAAATTAGGGCTTACGAACACAAATCTTATTTTTTCACGTGGAACTGTTCGCATTAATAATAGAATTGTTCATAATGTGGTGTTATCAACAATACTGGATTGGGATTTAGGAATCTCATTTATAATACCACTTAAACTGCAGTACAACACATTTGTTACAATTGAAGTAGATAATCATGATTACAGTGTGCGCCTAATGGAGCTGGCAATTCTCATTGCATTGATGGCTCATGCACATCCATCTCAGTCTCGAAAAAAACATATAGAAAATGCACATAAAGTACTGACCCTTGGCTGGAAAAGTATAACACAATAGATTACCGTTCAATTTTTTCCGGCAGGCGATACATGTATTTCTTTCTAAGAATGACCTCAGTTACAAATTTATCAACCCTGCGTGCAAACTGGAACAGTCGCCATATAAACGCATCACTTTTATAATATTTTGCTATCTCATCAAGAGTCAGTGGATGTATTGATTCATCTATTGAAGTAAAAAAGTAATTTGCAGCTTTTATAAACGCAGGTATCATGTCCTCACGCTTTTCCTTATACAGGTTTGCTATACAGTCAATAACTACCGAACGTAAATCATAATACCTATCCAACACTTCCTGTAAAAATAAAGCCCGTATAATCGCGCGTAAAAACCATGGTGTATTTTTTAAAAATAGCTCTGCATTAAGCTGTTCAACACCATTAATACGATATAACGGTGTACTGGTATCAATATAAACAAGAGTATCATTTTCACCCACATAATTCAGGGCACCATCAACCGAAACCAGCACCCAATTTGATATCTGCCCATCAATACCAACTTTCAAGGAACTATCGCTCATATTAAAACTATACCATTTTTTTAGCTCAGATAGTATCTTAGTAAACAAGGCCACCGCATTGCGTTCATCTAAACGTTTTACCAGAGAATTGCCAACCATCTGCGGGTTAACTTTTTTCTGACCAGCATATACGGTATACCATCCATTGCTTTTAAAATAACGGAACTGCTGCTCTGGAACCTGAATGCCAATTTTTTTTGTAAGTATTTCTCTGTACTCATGATACACTTTCTTCAGTGCTTCCACATCATCAAGTGTGTCGATAGGGGGCATCCGTTTCCACACCCAATCAGACTCTGCAATTTTCGTTTTGATAAATGATTGATTCAATGTTGATCCATGTATGGTTTGCATCACAGTGGATATTTCGCCATAACCTAAAATTTTTAATTTAAGCTCTTCACGATACAATCGTGTAAAATCTTTTGTAAATTGCCGATACAAACTCATATCCTGTATAAGATTATCACGAATACGGTCATATATTTCAATAATAGACCAAATATTTTGCACATCAAATTGTGATAGGACTAATTCCTGTAAATTTTTTGCCTTATCAAATTTTTTAAATGTTGGGAGGTATCGCTCTAAATACGGCAATTGTTCCTTAACAAGTTTCTCAATTGATAGGTTTTCCTCACCATAAAAAAGGTTATACAGATTATGAAGCGCCCGTGTGTTTGCAATATGCCTCACCAAATACTGATAAAAGCGTATCTTATCAACGGTAAGTATAGCTTTATTACCACGCATAATCGTTATTATTTCATCATGTTGACCAAAAAGTCCTTTTATAATATCAATACTTCTGGCATGCTGCACGGCATCTTTTAATACAAATCCTTTAGATGTTTTATCCCAGATAGTATAAAAATGTTTGGAAAGGTTACTTAGTTCAGTATCAACCGATGCTAATTGCATAAACCGTATTCGCTTTCGTTTTAGTTCATACACTGTGTTTAATAGCGCTAAATGCTCTATGATATCTTTATGATCATCTTCCATAAACGCCCCCTCACTGCGATAAGGCTTGTAATGACTTCTGTATTGCAGCAACAACCAAATCTGCTTCCCGCTTTGTAATAATAAGTGGCGGTAAAAACTGAATTACTTTAGGATCATTGCCTGAATACACAACATACACTCCATTATCAAATAAAAGCTTAACCATGAAAAGCGCTGTCATCTCATCATTAAATGCAAGCCCCATCATGAGTCCCAATCCTCGTACCGTAAACGAAACTTTTGGATTCTGCAACGAAAGCTTATTTAGTTTTTTTGTAAAATAATCTGCCATTTCATTCACGTTGTTTAACAATTTACTATCGCACATATCCAGAACCGCCATGGCTGCAAAGCAGCCAATTTCACTACCACCAAACGTTGAGATATGAATAAAAGGGTTTTCTTTGAAAAAGAATGCATACTCTTCTTTATACACTGTTGCAGTAATGGGATATATTCCACCACTCATGCCTTTGCCCAACACCACTATGTCAGGCACCACATCAAAATGCTCAAAGCCCCATAACTTCCCCGTTCTACCAAAGCCAGTCTGCACCTCATCCATGATAAGCAGTGCACCTTGACTGTGGCAAAACTTTTTCACCTCCTTAAAGTAATCTTTATGAGGCACCACAATGCCCAATGTTGCAGGAATTGTTTCAAGGATTACTGCAGCGGTATGTTCATCAATGGCTGCTTTCATTGCTTCAACATCATTAAATGGTACCTGGATAAATCCGGGTGAAAGTGGTTCAAAGGGCTTTTTAAACTTTTCATCCCCCGTTGCAAGCGCCAGGCCCGTATGCCCATGATAACCACCAATGGCTGAAATGATGTTTGGTCGGCCTGTAACAGCACGTGCTAACTTGATAGCAGTATCTATTGCCTCACCACCGGAAACACCATACACAACCTGATTTAAGCCAGGTGGCATAGTGGCTGCCAATTTTTGCGCAAGCATTGCTTTGGGATGGCTTATGAGATGGTGGTTACCTATATCATAACGCTGCATTGCTTTTTTAACCGCGTCCATTATTTTTTTATTCCTGTGCCCCACATTAAACACACCTCCGTTACAATGGCAGTTTATGTACCGCTTGCCAGTAATATCGTATAAAAATACACCACGACGTTTATGTGGCACAAGCGCAATGTCATATTTTTTGTACATCTCCACTTTGCCGGGGGACACATACCGTGCATACAATTCCATTATTTTTTCTTTGTTCATAGGCGCCTCCATTTTTATACTACAACACAATAGTCAATATGTCAAAATCATTTTTTTATTTTTGTGCGATAGTTCCGGCAATTAGTCTATTGCCAGTTAATAACTCTGTTCCACGCCAAAAGCACCCCTGCCAGCCAGCGGAATAAACTCATACTCAGGATAAGCTTTCTTTAATGCAGTTGCTACCTGTTTTGCTGTAAACAGCGTTGATTTTACACCACGCCCAATATAATTGGAACCTGCATCAACTAAAAATTGCTTTTCACCATCAACTATTGAGTTAAGTTTAATATGACCACCATGGGTTGGATTAAACGCAAACTCTTCTTGCTCTAAATAGTGGTGAGTAACTTCATGTGGTTTAGTTCCAGCAGAATAAAACTTTGGTGTATGCGATGATATTCCTGCTACCGAAGCAAGATAGGTTATATGTTCGCCAACTCGTAATGAATCAAGCCAGAATTTAAATTTTTCATAGCATACTCGCTCAATATTACGCCGCTCCTTGTACTTCCCAATTCTGAAATATTGCTGAATGGGAACAAATAGAGCTTTTAAATTATCTTTTTTCTTATAATCTAGAATCTGCTCAGGTACAAATGTTGTTGTAACAAATTGCTCTATATGTAATGACAATTCTGGATGCTTTTGATACAGCGGCCACTCATAAATAATCTTTAATGCTTTAGAAGCTAACGGGCTTGTAGCAAATGTTGATGTTGCTTTAAATAAAACATCCTCATTATGTGGATAAATAATTCCTTCAGCAGCAACAAGGCTATTGCTATTGTGATCAATTACATTTTTTACAATAATCCCTCCGTCATATTGAAGAAAAACACCCTGTTGCTTCTTTTTAAGATTATTATTGATTCTTAAAAGTATTGTTCCCTGTTTAATATCATCAATACTATCTACTTTTTGCCAGTATGATTCCATAATTCACTCAACCCATTAACCACACAAAACATTTAGCAAAATTACAAATTGTTTAATTACGCTAACTATAATATTATGTATTCATTACTTTTATCAGTGCCTGCTTTAATTCATCAAACGTAAACGGTTTAACAAGATACCACGAGAAACCATATCGTGCATAATCTGCAATAGCACTGTTATCAGCATATCCGCTCATCACAATTCCTTTTAAATTTTCCTGTATTTTCTTCATCTGGGCAAAAGCATCTACCCCACTCATACTTCCAGGAATGGTGATATCAACCAGCACACAATCAAATTGTTTGCCTTTTTCTTTTGATGCAATTATTTTTCCAATTGCATCATCACTCTGAGTTGCAGTGTCATAACTACACCCTAACATATCCAGCATCCCGGCTGTAACGTCAAGTATCTCCTGTCTATCATCAAGTATTAAAACATGAGCACTTATAGAATCAACTTTTGCTTTATGTGTTTTATTAACTGAAACATCACCTTTTATTTTTGGCAGATAAATTGCAAAATCAGTTCCTTTTTCAGAAGATGAAACTGTTATGGTACCTCCATGCTGCCGTACTATTGATAACGATGTGGTAAGTCCTAATCCAGTGCCTTTTTCTTTTGTGGTAAAATAAGGATCAAATATTCTATTAATATGTTCTTGCGAAATACCTTTTCCGGTATCTGAAAATTGAATCATGATATACTCACCATCAGGTAATTGCAATACATCAGGTTTATTCTTTAAACTCTTTACCGTTATTGTTAACACACCTGTATTTTCCATTGCCTGTATTGCATTTAAGGTTAGATTCCTGAATACATGCGATAGCTGATGCTCATCAAACTCAATATTTTCTATTTTATCATCAATATCATAAACAACCTTAACGCTGCTGCCATGTGTTATGAAATCCACAGTATCCCGAATCAATTGCAGTATATTACCTGTTTTTTTAATTGGTTTCCCTCCTTTTGCATAGGTTAACAGTTGCCCTGTTAAAGATTGTGCAGATTTCACAGATTTTTTTATACCATCAATTATTTCTAAAAAATTATGTTTTTGAGTATTTTTCAACAGCATTAATGATGCTATTTCAGCATTACCCATTATTGAAGTAAGGATGTTATTGAAATCATGAGCTATGCCAGCAGCTAATATTCCTAAGGATTCAAATTGCTGCAGCTTAATAAGCTCGTTTTGCATTGCTAACATGTCGGTAATATCTCTTATAATTGTGACAGTACCAATAATAGTATTATCCATCTCAATGGGTGATGAAGCAACCGACACATCTATTGTTCTATTATTACAATGGCATTTAAGATGATAATGTACAACGGGCTTTTTCAACTGAATACATTCACCAATAGGGTCAACCACGTTTTGAACGGTTGATTCTGTAAAATTAACTAAAGCTCTAACATCCTTTCCTAATGAAATTGTATTATTAAATAATAAATCAGCTTGTTTATTGGAAAGAATAATATTACCCCTTTCATCAGTGCTTATGAAAGCATCACCAATCGATTGGATAGTAATAAGCAACCGCTCCTTTTCAAGAAGCAATTGCTCCTGAGTTTTTTTATGCCAGTACAGCTCATTTTCAAGCTGCTGTGTTTTAATTTTTACCTGCCTGCGTAGTGAAGCATTCCAGGCAATGATACCGATTATTACAAGCAACCCTCCAAATAGCAATACTGTCAGGATATACCAAAATTCTTTTCCCTGGTAAAATGGACGTGGTGCCAGTGAAATCCATCTCTGGTAAATAGCACGCCTTTTACTTTCAGGTATAGAATCCAGAGCCTTAGAAACAATTGAATAAAGTAATTGATCATCACTGCGAACACCTATACATAAATTCCAGTCATATCCCACATTGCCAGCAACACGTAAATTTGTAATACTATAGGTATCTACCAGATACGACACTGTTGAAAGTGAGATAATCATTGCATCATATTCACCAAAGGACAATTTCATCAAACCTTCAGTTTCGTTTTTTACCGTCTCTATAGTAAATGATGGATATCTCTTTTTAATAAAGTCAATCACCGCATAACCCTTCACTGCTGCAATTTTCATCCCGGCTAAACCATCCAGGCTATTAACTTTTGTATTGGATTTTTGCACAACAATAACGTTGGGGATGCGTACATATGGTTTTGTAAAATGTAAAAACGAATGTCGCTCAGGGACATCCTGGATTGAAAGAACAATATCCACGTTTCTATCTTTTGCTGCCTGCAACACATCTGCCCATGATTGTATTGTTGCCACTGTGAACGTTACCCCAAGCTTTTTACTGATCTCATCCAAATAATCATGACTCAACCCAATATGATTACCATTATGGTCAGTAAAATCAATAGGTGGGTAATCCGGGCAGGGTGCTGCAATTACAGGTTTTTTTAATGATTGTATATAATCCTTCTCTTCAGGAGTCAAATATAAAGAGTTAGTATCTTCTGATGAACAGTTTGGGATAATTAATATTGTCAATATACATATTATGTTTATGTATGTATTTAATTTTGCTGTCCGGCATGTCAGTAAGCATTTCATAACACTTTTATATATTATAACGTGGAAGATAGCAAGATTAATTTTTTTATTATGCGATAGTTACTGCTGTAATTTTTCCATTCCTTTTATTTTTTCCCCACTTTTTATCTTTTTTTGTCCAAGTGAAAATAAACGAAAAGATTAAATAAAAAATGGTTATGGTCTATCTATTATATAGCAAACTTTTAATGGCACATACCTCTAATATTAGACTTGACCCCTTCAAAATAGTTGACAGTACCACAATAAAAAATAATTTTTAGTATATAGCAACAAATAAAATATTTTTAGAGGATAAAATGAAAAAAATATTTTTTATGTTTTTATTTTTTACGTATTTGCTTTCAGGATCAGGATTTACTGAAAAAAATGCAAAAAGAGAAGTCAATATTAAACCCAATGTACAAAGTGTTGATATTGAATTTAACGGTGAGCATTTAAAAGGTTATTTTTTTATTGTCGATGTAAGGACCAATGAAGAAAAATTAAAAAATATTGAGGAAAGAAAAGCTAATGGATCAGTATTTATTTTTTTTCAGGGACATGCACAGAGAGCTGATGATGCCTATACATTTACCAAGGAGCTTGCATTACAATCAAAATCAGGTATTGTAATAGTACCATTGTGCGATACACCTTTTGGGAAGGATAAAAATTTAAGGGGTGATAATGGGAAGGAAATTGTATTATTTTATTTAATAAAACAAGCTCTTAAGTATTTAAATATGAATGTTGTTGAAGATATTCAATGGAAAGATATTAAAATAGATCGAAAACCGTTTAAAGATCCTGAAAATGCAATTGATGTTAAGCTTTCAGCCGTGGGATGGAGCCATGGAGGTATCTTAGCTCGCCGAATGGCAAGCAAATATATTTCATTTGAAAATCTTGTACAAATATGTCCTGCTGGTTTCACTAAATGGTCAGAAAATTCTTGTATGGCAAGCTGTTGCGTATTGTCATCATTTAGCTGGGAAAGTATACGTATTGGATTTACTGAAACATTTAAAGGTTATTTTTGTGATGTAATGGGTGCAGGCTGGGGAATAACAAAGGGTCTAACCGGTGATACAGTAAGATCATGCTATTCATGTATGTATGGTAATTTCAATATTTTAAAAATATTCAGACCATATAAGGATATAGCTGATGCAACGTTATATGCTGATGATACTAATTTCCCTGTGGTAAATAAAAAACACATACTTGTCATATTTGGTAAGGATGATTCGCTCTTTGATGACGAGACATTGTTGAAGTATGATAAAAATAATGAAGCAATAAAAGAACAATTTTTTAGTAAATATTATGAAAAATCAATTATATCAAACACAAAACTTGATGTAAAGGTTTTGCCAGGCAAACATATTGGGCCCATAACTCATTATGATATTTACGTTGATACTATCGTAACTTTTTTGGAAGAAATACACGAATGAAGAATGGAAGTACCAGGAGAGATACCACAGTACCGTAATATTAATTATTAAGCAGCATGAATATATTCATTAAACAGTGAAGCGATAAGGGCTACACTATAAATGAGAGCAGAATATTACAAGAGGTTTTGCAGTCAATAGAATAAGCTATAATAAAGCATACCGGATAGTACAGGTGGTAGAAAATCTGCTAAAATAAAAATCAATTAATGTATGTTAAAAATAATATTTAACTTCTGCTGCTAATGCAGGTCTATTGTCAAATGAGGAAAAATCTGATAAGTTGTTTTCAGTAACTATCGCATATAACATATAGAAAGTCAGATCACAATCTTCTATTACATTGTATACCACTGACGGGATAAGCATTGCACCATGCCCTTCAAAATCAAGAATAGTTGTTGCACTGGCGCTAAAGAGTGAAGCTCCAGAAAAACTTACCGATAACCCCGCATAATGCCTGTTATATGTCAGGAAATGATACGCAAGCGTACGGTACCGCTCTTCATTCATTCCGTATATCAAACTTTCAAAATATGCCTGGTACAATTCATCATTATTAGATAAACTATACCCATTATAAAAATACTCAAGCAGGATACTGAAACCACTTTCAAAAGAATAATCATAGCCTGTACCCGCAATGTAGTAAGTACTATCTCCATCTTTATTCGCAAGGAAGCTTCCACGCAACAAACCATCATACACTTGCAGCGAAATGTCTGCGCCCCCAACATATCTTTGCATTATCTTCCCTGCAAGCATTGCAATCTCGGTAGTACCCCACACCACTTTATTGCGCAAAAGGTACACTGAATTACCAACACTATCATCAAACTCATTGTTTTTCCGTTGAGGTACATACACAAAACCCAATTCAAAATAATGTGCCGGGTATAATTCAAGGCGCAGTGCATCCACTCCTTTTGTTTCCTCTGCTCCTTCAAACGCAAGCGGCGATATTGGGTTTACAATATCAAGCGGATTCCATATCTTCCCGCTTCCAAAACGCACCAGTTGTCTTCCCACAGTAATGGTGGATTTCCCTATAACAAATTTGCCAAATGCACGGTGTAGCTTTAAGCGATAGTACCCAGTATCGTTGCGATAATCATAATAATCTGTATATATTGTATCATACGAAAATCCAATCCACGTTGCATCAAATGTTTTGCTCCGGGTGTAATTTGATACGATATACTCATTATCTATATCCGCATGAAATATGATGTTCTGTCCAATATCACAATGAGGAGAGAGGCGTACCCTATTAAGATCGGTTAATAATAGCTTTTTTCTGGGAATATAATCGGAAGAATAATATTCATTGCTTTCATAAGCAATAAATAGATTTTTGTAATAGCCACCAATGGAAAATGGAATATCCTTATTTTCCAAGTTCTCCTGTGCATATACCATTGTCATTCCGCTATACAGTTGTGCCATTAAAATTAATGCTGAAAGGATGAATATTATAATCCAGCTATATTTGTATATGTTCATACTTTTTTTAATTAGATGTAATGTATTCACTAACTGTTTTTAAGAAATAATTCTTTAAAAAATTTTATGCCAACTGAAGTATGTACTATTTTACATTTTGTGAATCTTTTTAAACGTATGCTTATATTGTAATGATACTTTACCTTTATTCATAAAGTGACACTGTATCTATTATTTATTTACTACCCACAAGCTGTCAATAAAAGAATTTACAAAACAGTTGTTGGAATATATTCTGCATGTATACATTTTATTAGCGCATACAGCTATCATTACGCAATATTTTATTTTTATCTTCTTAGTAGCAGGGTTAGATATGTCTTTAAAAAAACAATTATCACGTTCAATCATAGTTTTTTCAACACTAATATTCATTGCATTTGGCATACTATTTGGAAGCTTTGTATATTACAATTACCAAACAAGTATTTCATTACTTATGCAACAACAAAACCTTGCATTGAAGTATTTCATTGAAGGTTATTTTGTAAAAATGTATAATTATATTTATATTTTAAGTAACAATGATTCCATAACTAACGTATTATTGCGTGATACCAATAACAAAAGAGCTGTATTAAAAATTTTTAAACATTTTGAAAATGCTGATAAAGATATAAACTATCTTTATGCAGGATATAAAGATGGTTCATTATTGATTAATGACTATACTCCGCCAAAAGGTTTTGATCCACGGGTAAGGCCCTGGTATACAATAGCACTTAAAACCGCACCTGAAATTTCTAATGGCCTTGCCTATCAAGAAATAAAAACAAAACAATGGCTGGTATCAATAAGTAAAGTATTATATGATAAAAACAATACCATCTGTGGCGTTATAGCTATTGATACTTCTTTAGAAAAATTAGCAAAAATAATTAATGCCACTAATAAAGGCTTTGCATCACAACACAGTTTTGTTATAACAAATGATGGTACTATTATTATTCATAAAAATCCCAAAATGCTGAGAGAAAATTTTTTTAATCGCTCTTTCCGGATTGTTGGGAAACCTTATCCATCATAAAGTGATTTGATTTCTTTAAAATTGAACTGTTGAATTATCTTCAACCTGAAATATTCAAAATCTTTATATCCATACGCCATTCTCTGTATG
>Ga0067045_1030334_pt1 | contig 15696 bp, 10 predicted proteins | sample TerdegcTABiofilm_FD_59184 | JGI IMG/M metagenome (GOLD analysis project Ga0067045, IMG submission 59184) | Combined Assembly of (Gp0054472, Gp0054536) Wastewater bioreactor microbial communities from Singapore -Terephthalate degrading...
GGGAAGTATTTCGTTGGTTTGTAGAGTTCCTATGAGGGATTGAAACAAATCGAGTTCGTTTATTTTCTGTCCTAACTTTTCTTCGTTTGTAGAGTTCCTATGAGGGATTGAAACTTGAAGTCAAGCCTTTTTATAAAATTTTTTATTATTTGTTTGTAGAGTTCCTATGAGGGATTGAAACATTGTTAGAAAAGAAGTAGTTTTCTTTGTATTTTCTAGTTTGTAGAGTTCCTATGAGGGATTGAAACTCTTCCTCTCCAAAACCTGCAAAGTATAGATAAAGAGTTTGTAGAGTTCCTATGAGGGATTGAAACAAAATAAAACCCGTAAGACCTGAACCCGAGAGGGCAGGTTTGTAGAGTTCCTATGAGGGATTGAAACGTTTTTACCTCACCAGATATTTCAGTTTTTTCCTTCGTTTGTAGAGTTCCTATGAGGGATTGAAACTACATTATATATATTTTTTATAAGTTGTCAAGTTTTTTGTTTGTAGAGTTCCTATGAGGGATTGAAACTTTTTAATTCTAAAATAATTATAACTCATTTTAAAAGTTTGTAGAGTTCCTATGAGGGATTGAAACAAACACAGATAAAAACAAAACATAAAATAATTCCTAAGTTTGTAGAGTTCCTATGAGGGATTGAAACTATTAAAAATGAACCGTGGTTCACTTAGATGAAGAAGTTTGTAGAGTTCCTATGAGGGATTGAAACATAGTTTCCCCTCAAAGGCATCAGGAATGACAACACAGTTTGTAGAGTTCCTATGAGGGATTGAAACTAAAGATGTATTCGCTTAGCAATAGTAAAAAGCCATAGTTTGTAGAGTTCCTATGAGGGATTGAAACGGGGTTAAGCAAGGACAATCGATTGGCTATAAACCTAGTTTGTAGAGTTCCTATGAGGGATTGAAACGCTGGATATTCTGAATATGTAAGAGATGTCTTTATTGGTTTGTAGAGTTCCTATGAGGGATTGAAACGCATCGAAAATCACGAACAAAGAATTTGTCAACTTGGTTTGTAGAGTTCCTATGAGGGATTGAAACTGAGTCCATCCTCGAAATTCGAAATGTCCAGCCCTAGTTTGTAGAGTTCCTATGAGGGATTGAAACTCAAAACTATTAACTTTATAATCCTTACCTCTGTAAGGTTTGTAGAGTTCCTATGAGGGATTGAAACACACCCGATAATTTGTTTGCCACAAATTCAACCAGAAGTTTGTAGAGTTCCTATGAGGGATTGAAACTTGCAAAAAAAAAATTTAAAAAAAAAGGAGAAAAAAGTTTGTAGAGTTCCTATGAGGGATTGAAACACAATAAAAAATTTAGAGTTGTAGATATAAGAATTTCGTTTGTAGAGTTCCTATGAGGGATTGAAACGATGAAGAATAAAAAAGATGACAAAGGAAGAGTTCAAGTTTGTAGAGTTCCTATGAGGGATTGAAACTTAGAACTTCGCAAAGTACTCGTCCAATCCATATCCCGTTTGTAGAGTTCCTATGAGGGATTGAAACTGTTGATAGAGTATTCTTTGTTTAGCTGAATCAATCTGTTTGTAGAGTTCCTATGAGGGATTGAAACTATAATAATAAAAGAGTAAGAAAATTATTTGATATAAGTTTGTAGAGTTCCTATGAGGGATTGAAACAAGGAAGGAGTTTAAATGAAACAATCTAAGGCATGGCGTTTGTAGAGTTCCTATGAGGGATTGAAACTACAGCTGGTTTAAACTCTCTCTATGCGAGAGGTTTAGTTTGTAGAGTTCCTATGAGGGATTGAAACGCAACTCCATCATCAAAAAATCCTTCTGGTAGAATATAGTTTGTAGAGTTCCTATGAGGGATTGAAACTTGCTAAAAAAAATTTAAAAAAAAAAAAAAGTTTGTAGAGTTCCTATGAGGGATTGAAACCGATGACAGTTCGGTTCTTTATATTTGGGATGGATATGGTTTGTAGAGTTCCTATGAGGGATTGAAACTAAATCTGTGCAAGATGAGATAAATAAGATTAAGAAGTTTGTAGAGTTCCTATGAGGGATTGAAACAAAGAGTATACTGTATTCCCATTATACAAGATATCTGTTTGTAGAGTTCCTATGAGGGATTGAAACCAGTGATTTTATATGCTTTATCGTTTGCTTGTGTCATGTTTGTAGAGTTCCTATGAGGGATTGAAACTCCATAAGTCCTAACCAAATTAAAAATGAATACTGAAGTTTGTAGAGTTCCTATGAGGGATTGAAACTGAGAAGTTTTTGCAAGTTGATTTGCTGAGCCAGTCGTTTGTAGAGTTCCTATGAGGGATTGAAACGGTATTGTCTCTCGCTGACAAATTCTAAAGAAGAAGCGTTTGTAGAGTTCCTATGAGGGATTGAAACTGATGAAGAAGAATTCTGCTTCTATGCGTATGCAGAGTTTGTAGAGTTCCTATGAGGGATTGAAACTTGAAATGGGAATTGTGGAATTACAACTCTTTCTTGAGGTTTGTAGAGTTCCTATGAGGGATTGAAACAATAAAAAGGCATAGAAAAACAAAAATTAGGGAGAATTAAGGAGAAAGATAAAATCCTAAAAACTTGCCTTAAAAATCAAAGCTTGGCAACTCTATTTGGAATTCTGGAGTTTGTAGGTAGTGTTTCCTGGTAACTCTACCCTATAGGTTAGGGTTACCAGCTAGAAGGTCTTTAAAAAATGTTCAAGTTAAAAAATAATGCTTTTTCTAAAAAATCAAGTATTTAAAAACTTAATGTTTATAATTTCCTGTGAATTCCTTAATTCGGTCTCATAGCTTTGAAAACAATTACAACATTGGAGTGTGATAATAGGTTGACGGTATTTATAAATGAATGAGTATTGCGGTTAATTAAGTATTGCAAATTTTATAACTTAGAGATAATCTATTTAACATATTAATTGTTAATTATAAAGAGAAACTTTATAAATTTACGGGAGAAAAGTGAATGGACATTGAAGAACTTAGTATAGATTATTATTTTGAAGATTTATCAGCTTGCCCATGCAATAAGTACCTCCCCAAGAGTTTTCTTCCCTGGGAGTTACTAAAGATAAAAAATGAGATTTTTAACTTTCAAACAAGTGAAATAAGAGGATCTGTGGAGAGATCAGTCATAATAAAGGGAGTTGTCTTCATTGATGAGGGAACATTTATTGATGACAATGTCACCATACAAGGCCCTATATACATCGGGAAAAATTGCATTATAAGAAGTGATTCCTTACTGAGGCCATATTCCGTGATTGGCGATTTCTGTGTGGTTGGGCATAATACTGAGGTAAAGAATTCTATAATATTTAATGAGGCTAAACTTGCCTCCCACTCAGTTGTGGACGATAGTATAATAGGTAAGGGGACAAGAATAGGCTCAGGTGTTGTAACTGACAATAGAAGATTTGACCAGAAGGACATTATAATAAAAATTCTTGATAAAGAGTTTCAGACTGATTATGATAAATTTGGCCTTATTGCTGGAGATTATGTGAGGATAGGCTCCAATTGTTCAACACTTCCCGGGACAGTTATCGGGAAATATACATGGTTTTACAGTAATCTTCTCATATACAACTTCTATCCGAAAGAGAAATTTGTGAAATTAAGACAGGAGATAGATATTGTTGATAAGGAGCCATATAAATTTAGTATCGAGGATAAATCAGGCAAAAGATAGATGGAGAGTTGGTATTTATTGAATTCAGGAGAGAATTCCCCTGAATTCAATATGGCTTTGGATGAAGCAATGTTAGATTATTCATATCAAAATGGTGTTCCAATTTTAAGATTTTATAAGTGGAAGCCGCCTACTCTATCTATCGGATATTTTCAGAAAACATTTTCCTCAATTAATTTTGAAGAACTAAAGAAAAGAGGTTTTGCTTTTATCCGAAGGCCAACTGGTGGAAGGGCAGTTTTACACAATAAAGAAATAACCTATTCCATCACATTACCTATCTCCCATAAATTCCTTGAGCTAAGCGTGATTGAATCATATGAAATTTTATGCAAACCAATCGTTAAAGCACTTAACGATTTAAATATAAAGGCTTACCTTTCTAATGAGGACGATAAAGAGATAAATTCTCCATCCTGTTTTGCTTCTCCAACATTCAAGGATATAAAAGTAAATGGTAAAAAGCTTATTGGTTCGGCCCAGACAAGAGATAAGAGAGGACTATTGCAGCATGGCTCGATATTATTGAATGTCGATGTTTGTGAATTATTCTCTGTTTTAAATATTAATGGAGCAGTAGTAGAAAGGTTGATTGAAAAAGGAAGAGAAAAAATAACATCGCTAAGGGAAGAAGGTTTTAAGGAGAATGAGGAGGAATTGAAGAGTCATTTGATCAAAGCCTACAAAGATTTATTAGAAATAGACTTTAAGCCTTTAGAGATTTCTTCAGTTAGAAATATAAATGAATATATGTTAAAATATAGTTCAAAAGAATGGAATTTTAGAATATAAGTTGAATCAGAGGTGGAGATATAAATGAAAAACTTTAAAATTATTTTGCTAACCCTTTTCCTTTTAATGTCTATAGGAATTTTCCCAGCATTTGCTCAGACATTTGATTGGACAACATTTCAAAAGGATGAAACAAGAAATGGTTATACAAATGACCAGGTGTTCCTCCCTCTTATGAAACTTTCCGAAATTGATGTTAAAGACCCTATTTCTGGAACTGTTTTGGTCAAGGAATCTAATATATATTTCACTACAAAAAATGGATTAGCGGGAAGTGCCTCTCTTTTTGATAATGAAATTATATGGCTCAGGTCAATTGGTGAGGAAATTGTAAGCAGTTTAACCATTTCAGATAACAATATCTTTGTCGCTACAACCAGGGGATCCATTTTTTGTCTTGAACAGCAGACAGGAACAATCCTGTGGAAGGCTCCTCTCGAAAGCCCTGTTACTGCACCATTAACCATTTATTTCAGATTTCTCTATGCCCCAGGAATCAATGGCAAAGTTTACTGCATAAACATTTTGGATGGAAACATTTTATGGGCAACTGACCTTCAGTCAAAAATTGACACTGCAGCCTGTATGAAGTTTAATCATTTGTTTGTTACAACAATTGAGGGAAAGATTTTTTCTCTCGACAGTCAGAATGGAAGGGTCATCTGGTCCTTTAATTTAGAAAATCAGTGCCATATATCACCTGTTTCAGGAAGTGAATTTGTAATGGCAGGAGATGATGGTGGCAAACTATACTGTTTTGATGATATGACAGGTAGATTGATATGGGAGAAGTCGATAAGCGCTCCTTTCACCACTGCATTTGCATTTGCATATTTTGATAAGAGAATTCTGTGTGCAGGGGCAAAGGATAGATTTGTTGGTATTGGAACAGGAAATGGCATTGAGCTCTGGACTCACCCAGTAAAAAATGCTTCTATCCCTCCTGTTAGTGCAGGACGAGTAATATTTTTTAATGATGGTGAAGGAAACTTATTAGCAGTAGACGCCTTTAATGGTGAGACTGCCTTTAAAGAAAACATAGGAGCTAATATATCTACTTCTTTATCAATCTCTAATGGAAGAGTACTTTTTGGAACAGATTCCGGGAAGATATTAATTTATGGTTCAGCAGTCTTTGATTTTAGTATAAAAGTTGAACCTGAAATACGCACAATTTCTCCGGGAGAAAGCACAAAATACTCAATAACTGTTAAGGCAACTGAAGGCTTTAAGGAGCCAATCTCGTTCTCCGTCTCTGGATTTCCTTGCAGTTGTAAGGGAGTAGCAAGATATTTTGATAAATCAGTTTTAGTTCCTCCTGAAAATAATATCAATCTGATAATTGACACTTCACCCGAGGCTGAGCCAATTAAAGTAAGATTTACCGTTGCTGCTTTCTCTGGAAGAGACTTAAGAAGAGAGGCATCAGGCATCCTTGTCATACAGAATAAGGAGGCTACGACTTCCGTCTCAATTTCTTACCCGATACCTATAAAAGCTGGTGAAGATTTCAAGTCCTCAATATATATTAAAGATGCAAGAAACTTAAGATCAGCGAACTTCATTTTAAGCTATCCTTCCGAAATCCTCTATTTAAGAGATGTTTCGACAGGTAATTTTTTTACCTCGCCGCAAGCCGATTTAACCCTTGATAAAATAATAGATAATGAAAAAGGTAGAGCTATAATTGGCGTAACAAGAAAAAGTTTAGGTGAAAGTGGCACAGGAGAAATCATAAATATGGTATTTAGAGCTAAAAAGCCAGGTAATGTAAAATTAGAATTTTTAAAGATTTCTATAAGAGATTCCTTTTTTAGCGAAAACAGTTATGATTTCAAAAATGCTGAGTTTGCAGTTTCGGCAGGCAAGCAAATAAGGATGGAGCTTACAATTGGAAAAATAGAAATAAAGGTAGGCGATAGAATTGAGAAGCTTGAGTCTCCGCCAATTATAGAAGGTGGTAGAACGCTTGTCCCAATAAGAAAAATTGCAGAAAATTGTGAGTCAAAAGTTTTGTGGGACAATGATTTAAGGAAGGTTACTCTTGAGCGCTTTGATAAGACAATAGAATTATTTATCGATAATCCAAAATGTAGAGTAAATGGGGTTGAAAAAACTCTTCCATCAGGTGTAGCACCGAAGATTATTAAAGGGCGAACATTTCTTCCTCTAAGATTTGTAGCAGAGGAATTAGATGCAAAAGTGGACTGGATAGCATTAACTCAGACCATAATAATTCTCTATCCTGGATATTAATAAAAGAGAGGAGCATTTTATTTATGAATAAGATGGTTGAATGCGTCCCAAATATCTCAGAGGGAAGAAATAAAGAAATAATCGAGCAATGTGTCGATGAGATAAGAAAGATAAAAGAGCTTAAATTGATAGACTACTCCTCTGATCCAGATCATAATAGAACCGTTATTACATTTGTTGGACCGATCGAATATGTTATTAAGGGAGCCTTTAACCTTGCAGATAAGGCAGTTAATCTGATTGACTTAAATAAACACAAGGGAACACATCCAAGAATGGGGGCAATTGATGTTATTCCTATTGTCCCTCTCGGTGATACTACTATGGAGGAGTGCACTAAAGCAAGCGAAGAACTTGGTAAAATGATAGGTGAAAAATTAAAAGTTCCTGTATTTCTTTATGCAAATTCTGCCAAGAGAGAGCAATGTAGGGCCTTGCCAAATATTAGAAAGGGTGAATTTGAAAATTTTGACGAAAAACTTTCTGATCCTAACTGGACCCCAGACTTTGGCCCAAAAACTAAACACCCAACAGCTGGTGTAGTTGCTATAGGTGCAAGAGAGTTTCTAATTGCATTTAATATTTATCTCGACACAAATGATGTTTCTGTTGCTAATGAGATCTCGAAGAGAATTAGAGAGAGTAGTGGAGGACATAAATATCTTCAAGCAAGAGGAATGTTTATCGAAGAGAAGGGGTTAGCGCAGGTTTCTATGAACATACTTGATTTTAATAAACTTCCTCTATACAGAGTAGTTGAGCTTGTTAAATTAGAAGCAAAAAGATATGGAGTATCAATAAAAGAATCAGAACTTATTGGTCTTATGCCTCTTGGAGCAGTGCTTGAATCTTTAGCGTATTATATTCAACTACCTTCATTAAAGAAAGAACAGATAATTGAAACCAGATTATGGGAGTAGAATATGAAGTACTGGTTGTCCACTATTCTGAAATATTCTTAAAATGTGATTACGTTAGAGAAAGATTTAAACAGATTCTAATCTCAAATATAGTCAATAAGCTTAAGAATATTGATGAAGGATTTGATAAAATAAAGGTAGAAGATAACTTAATCTGCATCTATGGCAATTTTAGCGAGAGAGCAATAAGCTCAATTGCAAACACTTTTGGAGTGAGTTATGTTAGCCCCGCTTTCAGATGTAAATCCTCTCTTGCATCTATCAAAGAGTGTTTTAATAAGATAAACATACCTGGATTGGATAATTTTCCTAAAACCTTCCGCATAAGGGCAAAAAAGGATAAACAACTTAAAATTTCACACAAAACTATAGAAATTGAACTTGCTTCATTTTTCAGAGGAATTAAGGTGGACCTTACAAATGCTGAATTAACTATCTATGCGCATTCTACTCTTTCTCAAACTTTTATCTACTGGAAAAAGATTACTGGGCCTGGGGGGCTTCCTTATGGAAGTCAGGGAAAAGTTATAGCACTTATATCTAATGGTATTGACTCTCCAGTTGCGGCATGGCTTATGGGTAAAAGAGGTTGTGAAATAATTATCCTACACTTTGGAGAAACTGACATTAGAAAGATTGTAATAGTCCTTGAAAATTATGCTGGAAGAGAAATCAAACTTATAAATGTTCCGCAATTTACCAATTTCCTGAGAAATATTAAAGAGAGTAATAGTGGTAAATATCAATGCATAATCTGTAAGAGCGGAATGTATCGAATTGCAAATCTTTTAGCGGAGAAATATGGTGCGAAGGCAATTGTTAGCGGAGAAAATTTGGGGCAGGTTGCCTCTCAGACTCTTGAGAATCTTTCTATTATAGATGAATCATCAGACCTACCTATCTTAAGACCATTAATAGGGTTCAATAAAGAAGAAATTGTTAATATTGCTAAGAAAATTGGTACGTTTGATTTTCAAATAAACGAAAGGTGCGAATTTGTTCCAGAAAATCCTGCCACACGAATCTCTCCTGAAATTTATAAATTAATTTTAGAGAAAACTGAGTTTGAAACTGAAATCAATAAGTTATGGAAAGGATTAGAAGTAAAAGCTTAGATGAAAATAAAGCCCTGGCAAGGATTAATTATTTCCCTTCTTTTTGGTCTGGCAGGAATTTTTATAATAACACGAATAACTGGAAATATTAGTATCTCTCATATAAATATAAGCTGGTTAGTATATTCATCAGGAATAATTATTATCTGGTGGATTGCAGATTCGATGTCGTTGAAAATAATTCTTGGTGCAGTTGGTTATAATCTAAGGTTATTCCAGATTATAAAAATTATGCTATCAAGTTTTTTCTTCGGAGCAATTACACCCTTTAATTCTGGTTTTTTTCCAGCAGAATTATTTTTCCTTAAGAGAGTAGGTGTGGATTTAGAATTCTCTTTTACTGTGACTATGTTTAAGATGATACTAAATGGCTTACTTAGGGGCTTACTTGCTATCACTTTAGGAATATACTTAAGAGATTCTCTTGGATCAGTTATGGGAAAGATAATATTTGTGATTCTTTTAATTTATGGAGTAGCTTCCATTTTTGGTTATTTCTTATTATTCAGTAGAGATAAGTATTCATATAAGTTAAGAGAAATTATCTGTAAACTTTTTGATTTTTTAGGCAAAAGATTTAAATTCCTAAGTAGAATTTCTTTCTCAATCTCAAATTCATTTAGAAATAGCTCTAAGAATATTGAGCCACTCTTTAAAAATTTTTCCTGGCTTCCAAAGATACTATTCTGGGCAACATTGTTCTGGATAGCACAGTTTTCTCTCCCTTATTTCATTCTGAGAGTTCTCGGATTTAATAATGTAGAGTTTTTTGGCATTTTCATAGCTCAAGCCTTTTTTTACCTGCTTCTACCTTACCTTCCCACTCCCGGAGGAAGTGGTATTGCCGAAATAGGTTATGACTTACTGACAAAGAGTTTTGCTAACACATCCTCACCAGCGTTCATATTTTTATGGCGATTAATGAGTTTTTATATTCCGATGATAATCGGAGCAATTTTTGTAATCCCACAATCTACTCAACTATCAATGTCTCCAAAGAGAGAAAATTTGAACCAGTAACAAAAAATTTCATATTTATAATGATTTAATTCCTTTTTAAAGAGGAGGTTATTATGAAGAAAGTATTGATACTTTTGATATGTGCGGTGCTAATATTTTGTGTTTTACCAATAAAGCAAAACTTGAAGGCAGCTCAAAACCTTATTGTTTCATATTCTCCTGCTCCCTTAACTGCAGGTTGTGTGCCTGAATTAGTCGATCCATCGCAACCATTTACAATTTATGTAAGTGATGAAAATGGTAATCCAGTTGATTTAACACTTGGTGGAGAAATTGATGATAGAACTGTGTGGAATGTTCTCTTCAAGGACAGTCATCCAAAGGAATTAGGACAGTATTACTGGGTAAGAACAGATCTACATAACGATGATGGAACAAAAATTTCAAATAAAGCTCTCTTTGGTTTTGAACCAATAAGTATTGATTTCTCAATGGCAAAGGAGGGAAAATATATTTTCAAAGGATTTTGCGCTAATGATGCAGGTGCATTTTACATAACTGTATATTCTCCTGATAGAAAATTAGCTGGAAGTGTAAAAGTAGAGGTTGTGAAGCCGACTGTGAGCTATGAAATAGTTAACACCGAGGATCCCGAAAGAAGAGTCTTTACTATCCCTGGGGATCCTGACTTTGCTTTAACTGCTGGTGATAACAGGATTTATGAAATTACAGTAAGTGCAAAAAATGCCCAGGGTTTGCCAATTAAAGGAGTAGACAAAGATATAAATATTTGTGGGGGTGTAAAGGAGTATGCTCGGTTTACCCCATATACTACAAAACCAGCAAATTTTGAGTTTACAAAAGCTCCTCGCACAAGCAGTGGAACTTACAATCTTAATGGTTCTCCGGCGAATTTTCTAATTGATAATGGTGGAAGATATTTCCTACACTTAGGAATAGACTACAATTTAAATGGAAAGATTGATATTTTGAATAAAGAGGTGCATGAATTTGATGGATTTAGAGTTAGAGATGCTGACAGCAATGGAAACATCGTTGCTACAGATTATTATACCTATTACATAACTTCTAATGTTATGTGGGAAGATGGAACATTTGTCACATCTCCTCAGTTTGATTTTCCTCCTCCATACGAAGGATGGGGACTTGGATCAATTTACAATCTCCCATATGATGATGGCTATCTTTTTCCTGATCTTAACAATGACGGTAAACTTGACTACCACGATTCACTTGTCTTTGACACAAAAGGAAAATGCAAATTTTACATATTTGCTGAAGATATAACGAATGTGGGAGGGCTTGTTGGATGCAATCCCTATGGAAATATTGATGTAGCAGGAGGTCCTCCGATTTCTTCTGATTCTCCTCGAAGTGTTGAAAGAAGATACAGAAGGGATTATGTTTTCTATCTTGACTTTGACTGTATTCCAACAACTCAAATTGGCTCAGGTAGAATAAAAATAAGAGTATATAATGCCAAGACTGATGAAGAGCTTCCAAAGAACTTTATGAATCCTTATAACTATGACATAATTTATGCTTTTGAAAATCACTTGAAATTTAAAATATATCCTGCAGATATAAGAGATTATGCCCTATTTAAGGATGGAATCATAAGTATTACTGGTGCTCAACACGAGAACACAATATACAGTAAGATAAAAAATGTTAGTGAAAGCAATGGAAGAGCTCAATTAGAAGCAACGATGCTTTACACTCCTACAGGATTAGGAGAAAAAATTGCCTGGGTAGATTTCTATTTTGAGAATAAAAATTTCTCACCACCTTATCAAATGAAGATTGAGAAATTGATCTATTTCGACTCCATACTTGGTGGTGGTATGGAAATATTCCCGGAAACAATTTATGTAAACGAAGATAACGAAGTTACTGTCAGAGTTAAAGAGATTGGAACAGGCAGAGAAGTAGCAGATGCTACAGTTAAGATAACCGGTTGTGGAGTCTCATTTAGTGGCAAAACTGATAGTAATGGTAAGCTTACGACAATTCTCCATCCCACTGAAACTGGCGAGATAACAGTTGAAGCATCAAAAGATGGAATGATGCCTGGTAAAGCAATAATAAGAGTTATTAAAAGAGAGCAGAAATTATTCTTAGAAATTGATCCCATAAAAAGTCCTACAAATATTCCAGATATTACTATTACAGGAAAAACCTTACCGGAAGCTCGCGTTAGTATAGGAGATAACTTTACTATAGCTAATGAAAAAGGTAATTTTACAATCCCTGTCAGATTAACAGAGGGGTTTAATCAATTAATAGTTGTAGCGCAACTTAACAATGAAGAAGTAAAGAAAAGCATAGAGATCATCCTTGATACAACTGGACCTGAAATACTTGTAGACAAAATAGAAAAGCTTATAGATAGAAAAGAATTTACCTTGAAGGGAAGGGTGGAGCCAGGAGCTACGGTTACCGTAAATGGTATTCCTGCAGCGGTTGTTCACGACCTTTTTGAGGTGCAGGTGCCAGTAGTTTTAGGTAGCAATGAAATCGTAATAATTGCAACAGATGTTTTAGGCAATACAAATTCTCTAAGATTTGAGGTTTACAACTATCATCAGATTTTAATAAAGCTTGCAATAGGAAATGTAAAGGCGACAATTGATGGAAATGAAATAACTCTTGAACATCCACCATTTATTTTAAATGGCAGAACTTTTGTTCCTGTCAGATTTATCGCTGAGGCATTTAATGCGGATGTGGAATGGATAAAGGAGACTCAATCAGTAATAATTAAATTGGGAGAGACAACGATTACTTTACAAATTGGCAATACTACAGCATTTATAAATGGGAAGACTTATTTGTTAGATGCTCCTCCAGTTATTTTAAATGGCAGAACTTTTGTTCCTGTCAGATTTATCGCTGAGGCATTTAATGCGGATGTGGAATGGATAAAGGAGACTCAAGAGATAATTATTAGAAGGTTAGTTTAGATAAAATCTGAAATTATCTGATTGGAGAGGGGGACTCCTTTCTCTGTAAGAAAGAGAGAACCCCTCTCTTCTTTTATCAGTCCTAATTTTTTAAATCTTTCTACGTCATCATTTTTTGCAGAGTTAATAAGAGCTTTATTAACTCCCTTATTTAGAAGGCGAAAACCTAACATTATTTCTTCCTCTCTCTTTTTTCTCTCATTAATCTTCTCCTTAATTGTGATTGCTCTCTTTTCATTTTTAATCTTTTCTATATAAAGAAGGAGATTTTTTGTATTTGTAAGCCTGAACTCATTCACAAAACTTGAAGCGCTTACTCCAAAACCTATATAAGGATCTCTGAGCCAATAGTGAAGATTATGTCGACATTCGCAATGCAATCTTCCAAAGTTTGAGATTTCATAGTGAATGTAATGTTCATTCTTTAAGAAATTTATATACCTGTTCCAGTGAAACTGAACACTCTTTTCATCTGGAAGAGAGATTAAACCCCTCTTAAGATTCTCTGAAAGCTTTGTTCCTCTTGCTTTCATTAAGAGATAAATAGAGATATGTTCTGGATTTATTTGCTTTATTGCACTTATATTTAAATTAAAAGTTTTTGAATCAGAGTATGGAAGACCGATAATTAAGTCAATATTTAAATTAATGAAACCTGCATCTCTTGCAAGATTAACTGCTTTGTAGGCTTCCTCTCCATTATGAACCCTTCCAATGCCCCTAAGAACTTTATCGTCAAATGACTGTATCCCTATGCTCAATCTATTTATTTTAAACTCTTTATATGCTTTTAATTTCTTAGCTGAAATACTCTCTGGATTAGCTTCAAGAGTTATCTCTGAATCACTGGTAATCTTATAATATTTATGCAGAAAATCAAGAATTTCCTCTAATTTACCTTCATCAAGAATAGATGGAGTTCCGCCGCCAAAGTAAATCGAATCAAAGATTAAATTATCTCCCTCTATCCTTCTTAGTTCTATCTCCTTCTTTAAAGCATCAATATAAGGGTTAATAAGATTTAGCTCTGTGTAAGAAGTAAAATCACAGTAACTGCACCTCTTTACACAAAATGGGATATGAATATAAAGCCCGGATTTTGCTACCAATTGTGTATTTTGGAAGCTTCTAAGGTATTATTTAATATCATAACAGTAGTCAATGCTCCGATTCCTCCAGGCACAGGAGTAATATAAGAGGCTACTTTAGATGCTTCATCAAAATTTACATCTCCCACAATTTTCCCGTTCACAACATTTATCCCGATATCAATAACAACTGCTCCCTCGCGAATGTACGTTGAATCAATCATTAAAGGCTTACCAATAGCTACAGCGAGAATATCTGCCTCCCTTGTCACTTCAGAAAGATTTTTAGTCTTTGAATGACAGATTGTTACTGTTGCATTCTCGGATAAGAACATAATAGAAAGGGGTTTTCCAACTATTATGGATCGTCCAATGATAACTACTCTCTTCCCTGGAATCTCGATGCCATATTCGGAAAGAAGCTTCATCACAGAAAGCGGAGTGGATGGGAAAAAGAAAGGTTTCCCCATCAAAAGAAACCCCAAACTTATTGGATTTATACAATCAACATCTTTGGTGGGTCTTATTGCCGTTGCCAACATATCTATATTAATACGTTTTGGAACTGGCTGCTCAATTATAATTCCATCAACTTCGAGATTATCGCTAAGCTTAAGAATCTCCTCTCTTAAGTTCTCCTCCATAATATCTGGCGGAAATTCAATACTTTCAAATTCTATTCCTACCTCATTTGAAATTTTTCTTTTATTATTTATGTAGGCTTTTGAGGCTGGATCATTACCAACAAGTACAGAAACAAGCTTTGGTCTCTTCCTTAAACTGTTTACTTGAGATTTGATCTCTTCCTTTACCTTATTTGCAATTGTCTTCCCATCCATTAGGATATAATCCATTCCTCAACTCTCCCCTCTAAATTTTCTAAATTTTTCATAATTATATCTACTTTTTTAACTTTTTCTTGCTCGCTTAGTAAAGATTTCAAATATTCGTTGTTCTTAAGCATTAAAAGAAGAGCAACATTATCTGGATAGTCAATCGTCAAAATTCTTGGAACTCTATTAATATTAGAAAGTACTAAAGGAGATTTAATTGCGAGCCGAAATATGGAACCGAATCTCAGCCTTACAATCTGTTTATACTCATTGAAATTTGGTAAATCTATACTGCTATCAAGTTTTTGTGAGATAGCAATTTTCTCAAGAGTTTTTTTTAGTTCATCTTTTAATAGAAGAAAGTTCTTAATTTTAGTAAATTCTATTCCTCCCTGGGCAAGATACAAATCTCCATACATAAGTGAAAATTTTGACGTTTTCCCCTTTAAGCCTTCAATAAAGGCAAAATCAAAGAAAAGTGTAGACTTAAGTAGGAATGACAAAAAATTACTTAAAGAAATTCTTACATCATCTGGAATATTTGAAAGCCTTGAAGCTAAATATATTAACCTGTAGAGCTCCTTTAAGTAAGCTTCTTCTCCAGAGAGAACGATTATATCTATGCTTGTTGGAAAACTTTTCTTCTCTAATTCTCTAAAAGCTCGAGACGCTTCATTGACCCACGCAGAGTAGAGAGCGTCTCGAGAGAGGTTTTCCATATAGATATATTAATAATTAACGTTTCCTGTATTGTCTTGCTTTTCTTGCTTTCTTAAAACCGTATTTCTTTCTCTCTTTTATTCGTATATCACGTGTTAGTAAATTATTCTCTTTCAAAATATGTTTTAAATCAGGTAAACTTTCAGTTAAAGCCTGAGCTATTCCCTGTCTTATTGCCTCAGCCTGAGCTGAGATACCTCCACCTTTAACATTTACTCTTAAATCAAACTGATTTTCCTTGCCTGCTAATTTAAGTGGTTCAACAATTTTATAGTAATGATAGAAGGAGGGAAAATACTTCTTATAGTCTTTACCATTGATTATGATTTTCCCACTACCTGC
>Ga0067045_1030336_pt1 | contig 15692 bp, 15 predicted proteins | sample TerdegcTABiofilm_FD_59184 | JGI IMG/M metagenome (GOLD analysis project Ga0067045, IMG submission 59184) | Combined Assembly of (Gp0054472, Gp0054536) Wastewater bioreactor microbial communities from Singapore -Terephthalate degrading...
GATAGCCGATACCGCCGGTGACGAAGCCGATGTCGCCCAGTCGATGCTGGTCACTCTGTTCAACCTGGCCGTGGCCACAGGCGGAATCGTCGGTGGCCTGTTGCTGGAACAGATCGGCGCCCAGGCGTTTGCTCCGACGGTGCTGGTCCTCGCGCTGCTGGCTCTGGCCGTGGTGTGGCGAGCCAGGGCCCGTGGTTTCACGCCCGGTCGCCGCGTTATCATGCCCTAGGACTTGGTGCTATCTCGGGCATCACCTGCAAAAGGACTTCAGCTCATGACAACACCCCGCATCCGCGCGCTCGCGCTCTGCGTGTTCCATCACCAGGGCAGAATCCTGGTCCATCGCTTCGACGATCCCGTCACCGGACAGACCCTGTTCCGGCCGGTTGGCGGTGGCATCGAATTCGGTGAAACCAGTGCCCAGGCGATCGTGCGCGAAGTCCAGGAAGAGCTCGACCAGACGGTCGACCACCTGCGCCTGGTCGGCACGCTGGAAAGCCTGTTCACATACAACAACACGCCAGGGCATGAAATCGTCCAGGTCTACGATGGGCAATTTCGTGATCAGCGCCTGTACCAGATGGCCTGCCTCACCGGTCACGAAAGCGACGGCATGGCCTTTCAGGTCACCTGGCAAGACAGCTCGGCGTTCACCGACAGCGCCCCCCTGGTGCCCGAAGGCCTCTACCCGCTGCTGAAGAACGCCGGCCTGCTTGACTGAGCGAATTGCAAACCCTGCGGTTCCCCGCCCCGGCGCAGGCGAGTTCGGCATCTACTTCATTGGCTATGCGCAACTGGCAACAAAACCTGGGCGAGCTGAGGGCTTCAGCTCGAATGCACAATCGCCTCGTCCGGGATATCGTCCAACGACTCCGGTTGCCCCGGATCTTCGGTGATCACCGTGAAATCGCTGACCTCGATCGCCCCCACCCCGTACCCCAGCAGGTGGAAAGAAAAGGCCTTGCGTGACTCGGGGTTGTCGAAGCTGAAGTTCATTTCCAGCGGTTGATCGCCGGTCACCAGCATTTCTTCCGGCAGGCCCAGCGGCACGTCCTGTTCCAGCTCCTTGGCCTTGAGCAGGATGTAGACCTTCTCTTGCGGGTCCAGCGAGCGCACTGTCAGGCGCACGCGGGTCTGGGAGCCCTTGGGCATTTCCAGGTACTGCGCGCCGATCAGGTTGTCGGCCCAGTCGTCCTTGATCTGTGCCTGCAGCGGGATGATCGCCGGGCTGCCGAACTGGTAGCGCTGGTTCAGCGGGGTGCGCAGCAGTGTGCGGTCCAGGGCCTCGGCGCGGGCGCTGATCTGACGGGCCCGCAGGCCGCCGTACTGGCCGGCGAAGGTCGCACGGTCGGCAATGAACCCCGCGCTGCTGTAGTAGCGGCAGCGTTGCTGGAAATCGCACTCGGTGAGGGTGCCCTGGCCATCGTGGTAACGCAGCTTGCCGTTGGTGTACGACATGATTTCCCGGCCGCTGGCATAGTCGCGAAACAGCGAGCGGCCACTCAGGCTCGGTGGCACCGGCAAGGAGAAATAGTCGAGGATCGAGGTGCTCAGGTCGACGTGCCCATAGACCCCTTGCTTGACCCGTGGCAGTTGATCCTGCTCGGGGGCCAGTGTCAGGTTGAAGCCCCAGGACGAGGCCAGGCGGACACCATCGATGCCGTGGGATTCGTCGGAAGTGATCACCACCAGGGTGTCCTTGAGAATGCCCTGGCGTTCCAGGCCATCGAGGAACTGCCCAAGGGCGTCGTCCAGGTAACCGACGGCGGCCTGCTTGGCCGTGTCGTAGCGCTGCAGGTACTCCTCCGGGGCCGAGTACGGCTGGTGCGTGCCCACGGTCAGCAGGGTCAGCATCCACGGCTGCTTCTGCTTTTTCAGTTGACCGACGTAATCCAGCGCGCCTTCGAAGAAGGCCTTGTCGTCCTTGCCCCAGGGGAATTCCAGGTAATTGCTGTTGCTGAACCACTCCAGGCCATGGGTCGCATCAAAGCCGATGTGCGGCATGATCTTGTCCTTGGCCATGAAACGCAGGCCGGCACCCTGCAGGTAATGGGTGGCGAAGCCGTGCTGGCGCAGTTGGGCCGGCAGGCAGGCCTGGTTGCGTTCGGTCTGGGTGAGCATCTCCACGCCCTTGGGCGTGCCGTTGTCGAGTTTGTCGTAGTCACCGCAGAGCATGGCGTACAGGCCACGAATGGTCTGGTGGCTGTGCAACACATAGTCCGGGGTGTTCATGCCGCGCTCGGCCCAGCGGCTGAGGTTGGGCATCAGGTTTTCCTGATAACTGCTGTGCAAGGCCTGACGATTGACCCCGACATAGGCCCCGGGAATGCCTTCCAGGGTGATGATCAGCACATTGCGCGCACGACCCGGTGCGCCCAGCAGTTGCTGCCCGTCCAGGTCCAGTTGAGTGAGGCCGGCCATCTGCGGCGGCACATCGACCACATCCCCTTCCAGCCATTCTTCGGCGCGCATCTGCACATCGCCAACACCGGCGGCCAGCAACTGGTGCGGCAGGTTGAACAGTTGCCATTGATCGGCATCCGTCGGGTGCAGGTACTGCGCCCCCCAGTGCGTGACCAGCAGCAACACCGGGGCGGCCCAGGCACTGTGAGGCAGGCGCGGCGCAGGCTGGCCGCGACCTGCCCATTGGCACAGCAACCACACCAGCAGCCCCGACAGCAGGCTGGCGGCCAGCCACGGCTGGGCAAAACTGCCGCTGGTGGATTTGTCGAGAAACTGCGGGTCGATTAGGTAGTTAAGGTCAGCCGCATTGGGCAACCGGCCGACCGCGCTGACCAATTCGGCCGTCGCCACGGTAAACAGGCCCCAGACCAGCAGCACCGGCAGCGCCAGCCACCAGGGACGGCGATGCAGCAGCACCACCAGCAGGCTGCCGATGCCCAGGTCCGACAGGTAGCCCAGCGGGTCCGACCAGCCCATGGCCGCCCGCAGGCACAGGGGCGCCACCAGGACCAGGCCCATCAGGGCAATCAGACGCGCGCGCGGGTGCTGCAACCAGTGACGAATGATGTTCACAAAAATATGCTTCCAGACATTAAATCTTCATATAGATATGCTCGATGGTACCAAGGGACGCGCAGGATGTGCCGCCATATTCCCAATCGACGCCGCGATTAAACAGTCGTCGGACTGCGACCACCGCGCCCAGACCCCGCGAGATGGGCCATAAACCCTGCACCAGAGCGCTGTGCCAGCTCGGTGAAACGGCGTCCTGGGGCCCCGCAACAAGTTGTTTCAGACTGTTTAATCGGGTCGCCGTTTATTTTTTCCGGCGCCTGCATCCAAAACCCTCCCTGGCGGGTAGTACAGGTAGCAGCCCCTGCGCTGCCGAGCTGTTCAACCTGCTGGAGAGACCTCAATGAACACCCGTCAATTGCTCTGCCACCTCGGTACTGCGTTATCCGCGACCTGCCTGATGAGTGCGATGTCGCTCGCCCATGGGCAAACAAACCTGCCGGACCCGATCAAAGTGCCGTCGGGACACAAGCTGGTGCTGGAAAGCGTGGGGGTTGGCGAGATCACCTACGAGTGCCGCGACAAGGCCAACGCCCCCGGCCAGACCGAGTGGTTTTTTGTCGGCCCCAAAGCCACCCTCAATGACCGCGACGGGAAAATGCTGGGCAGCTACTTTGGCCCGCCCGCCACCTGGCAGGCCAAGGACGGTTCGACCATCACCGGCACCCAACTGGCGGTCGCGCCATCGTCCAGCGGCAACCTGCCCTATCAATTGGTCAAGGCCAATCCGGCGCAAGGCAAAGGTGCCATGACCGGTGTCAGCTACATCCAGCGCGTGGCAACTCGCGGCGGCGTCGCACCCAGCCTCGCCTGCACGGCCGCCAACAAGGGGCAGCGCGAGGTCGTGAACTATCAGGCCGATTACCTGTTCTGGGCGGCCAACTGACGGCGCGGGGTAAAAACACGAGCCGTCGCGAAAACTCGTCTACCCTGCTGCAATGGCACCCCAGCCTTAGGGCTGGGGCGGTTTCACCTTGTCGATGGCGGATCCATTGTCCTTGCCCGAACCCTGTTTTGATTATGAAGCGTGCCTGACGGCGTGCGCGCAAGGCGACCACCAGGCCCTGCGCGCCCTGTATACGCAGGAGAGCGCCCGCCTGTTGGGAGTGGCCCGGCGCATCGCCGGGGACAATGCCCTGGCCGAAGACATCGTGCACGACGCGTTTATCCGGATCTGGACCAAGGCCGCCAGTTTCGATCCGGCGCTGGGGACCGCCCGCGGCTGGATCTTCAGCGTCACCCGGCATCTGGCCCTCAACTTCATGCGTAACAACGCCAGGCTGGTGCCGATCAACCAGGACCACGAAGACGCCTCGCACACTCCGTCCGGCTTCGACCTGCACGGCCATTCGGGACGGATTTACGACTGCCTGGAGCAACTGCAGCCGGCCCGCCGCGATTGCCTGCTGCATGCCTATGTCGATGGTTACTCCCATGGGCAGATTGCCGAAAAGCTGGGCACGCCCCTGGGCACCGTCAAAGCCTGGATCAAACGCAGCCTGGCGGCCTTACGCGAGTGCATGGGATGAACACGAGCCCCAACGACAATGACGATCTGGCCAGTGAATACGTGCTGGGCACCCTGGAGACCGAACAACGGCGCGAGGTCGAGCAACGCCTGGCCGTGGACGCGGACCTGCGCCTGGCAGTCGCCAGTTGGGAGCGGCGCCTGCTGGAGTTGACCGACCTGGCCCCTCCCCACGCACCAAGCACACACCTGTGGGGGCGCATCGAACGCAGCCTCGAGGCCCTCGATCGGCCTGTGGCAGCAGCGCCTGCCCCGGCCACAGCTCCGACCTGGTGGGACCGCCTGGCACTGTGGCGTGGCCTCGCCGGTGCAGGACTTGCCGCGACCCTGGTGCTGGGCAGCATGCTGCTGACCCGGACCACGCCCCTGCCCGTGACCTCCTATCTGGTGGTACTGGTGGCCCCACAGAGCCAGGCCCCAGGCTGGGTCATCCAGGCCAGCAACCCCCGGGAGATTCAACTGATTCCGCTGGGCGTTGCCCAGGTACCTGCCGACAAGGCCCTGCAGTTCTGGACCAAGGCCGAGGGTTGGCAGGCGCCGGTGTCCCTGGGCCTGGTCAAGCCCGGGCAGCGCCTGCAGGTGCCCCTGGACCAACTGCCGCCCCTGACCCCCGATCAGTTGTTCGAGCTGACCCTGGAAAACCCGGGGGGCTCGCCGACCGGCAAACCCACCGGGCCGATCCAGTTCATCGGCCGGGCGGTCAAGGTTCTGTGATCGCGCTCGCCGGTCAGCCTTTCGCCGATCGCCGCGGTGTGCGCAAAACCTTGTGCTAGGCTTTTTCTCAGCTAATGAGCGGCGATCCCCCTTCCTGGATGTCGGAGTTGCGCAATGAAAAACACGGTTTCCTGGCTGACAATTACCCTGGTCAGCCTGCTACTCAGTGCTTGTGCCAGCATCGATGCCCAGACCACCGCCTACGTCGGCGCACCTCATCCCGGCCCGACCCTGGCGGCCAACGTCCAGGTACTGCGGGTCGAGCCGATGCGCCCCCACGTGCGCCTGGGTGAAATACTGGTCGATGCCAGCGTCGACCCGGCCCCGCCGATCACCGACGTCGAACAGAAGCTCAAGGATGAAGCGGCGAAAATCGGCGGAGACGCCGTGGTGGTGGTCTACGACCGTATCCAGCCGGTGGCCGCCTACGTCAGCGGACCGCTGTGGAGCCGCGATATCGAAACCATCCAGGGCCGCAAACTCAAAGGCATCGTGATCCAGTACCAGTAACTGTCCCGCTCACGCCGCCTGGCGCCTGAATCTGCAAGCCCTTCCTGATCGCCATGACCTTGCTGGTGTGTGCTTGAAGCACGCACCGGCAGCTCGCTCGGGCACTTAGGATGACGCCCGCCATATACAAATCCCAAGTAAATGAACCTGTTAGCGGCATTTGAGCCTGGGGCGAAGAAGTTTTACTGGATATTTCAGGACTGCCCCCTACGCTCCTTCCTGGGGAATACAACTTTCAGGGGCGGTGGGGCTCCTCTTCCGGCACTCAAGCATCCCGACAGGAGCTCCACCATGCACCAGCGATTTGTGTATACGGCACTGTTCGTCGCAGCGATGGCGTCTGCGACGATCGTGCCGCTCAACTCTCAGGCGGCGGACAGCAAACAACCGAACATTATCGTGATCATGGGCGACGATATCGGCTGGTCGAATATCGGCGTGTACAACCAGGGCATGATGGCTGGCCGGACACCGCACCTCGATACCCTGGCCAATGAAGGCATGCGCTTCACCGACTATTACGCCGAGGCCAGTTGCACCGCCGGGCGCGCCAACTTCATTACCGGTGAACTGCCGATCCGCACCGGCATGACCACAGTCGGCCAGGCAGGCTCGCCGATCGGCATTCCAGCCGAAGCGGTCACCATCGCCACCACGCTCAAGTCCATGGGGTATGCCACTGGCCAGTTCGGCAAGAACCACCTGGGCGACCTCAACCAATTCCTGCCGACCGTGCACGGCTTCGACGAGTTCTTCGGTTACCTCTACCACCTCGACGCCATGGAAGACCCGGCGCACCCCAACTATCCGCAGGAGCTTCTGGCAACCGTGGGGCCACGCAACATGGTCCATAGCTGGGCCACCAGCACCGATGACGCCACCGTGATGCCGCGCTGGGGCAAGGTCGGCAAGCAAAAGATCGAAGACGCCGGCACCCTCTATCCGGAACGGATGAAGACGGTCGACGACGAAATCCGCGACAAGGCCTTCACCTTCATCGACAAGGCCAAGCAGGACAACAAACCGTTTTTCCTGTGGCTCAACCCGACCCGCATGCACATCGTCACCCACCTCTCCGACAAGTACGAAGGCATGCGTAATGCGCAGAACGGCTGGTCGGAACAGGAAGCCGGCATGGCTCAGCTCGACGACATCGTCGGCGAAGTCATGGCCAAGCTGAAAAACGACGGCATGGACGACAACACCATCGTGGTCTTCACCACCGATAACGGCGCGGAAAACTTCACCTGGCCTGACGGCGGCACTACCCCGTTCGCGATGGGCAAGGGCACGGTGATGGAGGGTGGCTTTCGGGTCCCGGCAATCGTCCGTTGGCCCGGCAAGGTACCGGCGGGCAAGATCTCTGATGGCCTGATGTCCGGCATGGACTGGTTCCCGACCTTTGTTGCAGCCGCTGGCAATCCCAACATTGCCCAAGAGCTGCTCAAGGGCAAGCAGCTGGGCGATACCACCTACAAAGTGCACCTGGACGGTTATGACCAGACGCCGTTGATCACGGGTAAAGGGCCGTCGAACCGTCATGAGGTTTTCTACTTCGGCGAGAGTGCCTTGGGGGCTGTCCGGGTCGATGACTACAAATATCGCTTCATTGACCAGCCAGGCGGCTGGATGGGCGCCAAGGTAGCGGTTGACGTGCCGATCCTGACCAACCTGCGCCTGGATCCTTTCGAGCGTATGGGTTGGCCCGAAAACCAGGCGGCACAAGGTTCGCAACAGTACTTCGACTGGTTCAAGTACCAGTTCTGGCGCTTCGTGTTTGTCCAGCAGCAGGTCGCCAAACTGGCGGAAACGGCGATTGAATTCCCACCCATGCAAAAAGGCGCGAGCTTCAACCTTGATTCGGTCAAGGCGAAGATCGAGGCCGCTCGCGCCGCCATGGCCAAGTAAGCCAAACGATCACGGGTGGTCACGGGTGACCACCCGTTTGCTGCTGATTCTCGATAGATAAGGACTTTCCATGCAGTCAAACATCCCGGTCCTGTCGGCAATCACCTTGGCCCTGCTTACGTTGAGCGGTACCCAGCAGGCGAGCGCCGGCGGCATCATGCTCTATGAAATCGGCACCGATAACGTCGGCCTGGCCAACGCCGGCGCCGCCGCTCGCGCCCAGGGCCCCTCCACCATCGCCAGCAATCCGGCCGGCATGAGCTACTTGCAGGGTACCCAGATCACCGGTGGCCTGCAGGTGCTGTATGGCGACCTGAGCTTCAATCGCGACAGCGCCACCAATGTGTCGGGCACCGGCAGTGGCAATGCCCTGGACCCGATCCCCGGTGGCAGCTTTTTCATCAGCCAGCAACTCGATGACCACTGGAGCATCGGGTTTGGCGCCTACGGCGACTTCGGCCTGGCGGCCAACTACGACAATGACTGGGCCGGACGTTATTTCGCGCAGAACGCCAGCATTGCCGGTCTGTCGCTAGTGCCCAGTGTGGCCTATCGGTTTGATGAGCAGTGGTCGCTCGGGGTCGGCTTCAAGGCCATGTACGGCATGCTGCAATCCCAGACGGCCATTGATCGTTCGCCCCTGGGGTTGCTCGATCGCGGTGACGGCCAGTTCAAGTACCAGGACAACACCTGGGGTTATGGCGCCAACCTGGGGCTGATCTACGCACCCCAAGCCGGTACCCGGATCGGCCTGGCGTACACCAGCAAAGTCGACCTCGACTTTGAGGATCGGCTCAACGTCAAAGGCAACGGTCCGGCGCTGGAGCGCCTCAACGGCCTGAACACCGACCTGTCGATGCAGGTGCCGCAAACCGTGACCCTCAGCCTGTTCCAGCAACTCGATCCGCGCTGGGCGCTGCTGGCCTCGGTCAACTGGCAGGACTGGTCGGAGTTTGGCGAGATCGCCGTGCAGGTCGACACCTCCGCTGCCGGCGCCCGGTCAAGCACTATCGATGCCCATTACCAGGACACCTGGCAACTGGCGCTGGGCGCGCAATACCAGGCCACGCCGCAGCTGTTGTGGAACGTCGGGCTGGCCTACGACAGCAGCGCGGTCTCCGACAACCACCGCACAGTGAGCGTACCGATGGCAGAATCCTGGCGCATTGCCACAGGAGCCACCTATGCTGTAAACGACAGCACCGATGTCAATCTCAGCTGGGCCCTGGTCTGGCTGGGGGACATGCCGGTGGATCAGAGCAAATCACTCTCAGGCGAGCGAATTTCGGGGCAATTCGATAACGCCTGGATACAAGCCGTGACTGGCAACATGACCTGGCGGTTTTGAGGCCCTGCAACCCGAACTTAAATACATGGAGTCACACCTTATGAGCTTGACGCGAAACATGATCTTCGGCGCCGCATTGGCCAGCCTGTTATTGGGTGGTTGCACCTCGAAAGTCACGGAGCGGGAGCAGTACTCCGGCTTCCTGTCCAACTACAACAACATGGAAGAAGTCACCACCACCAGCGGCGAGAAAGCCATGCGCTGGGTCAGCCCGTCCTGGAACGCCAACGCCTACGACACCGTGGCGTTCGACAAGCTGGAACTGTATCCGGCGCCCAAGCCTGATGAGCGAGTCAACCGCCAGACCCTGGATGAGTTGCAGCGCTACATGACCAGCGGGGCCAAAGCCAGCCTGGGCATGAAGTACCGCATTGTGCCGACCCCGCAAGCGGCGCCTGCCGGTTCCCGCGTGTTGATTCTGCGTGCGGCGATCACCGGCGTCAGCGCCTCCAACGAAGGCATGAAATGGTATGAAGTGGTGCCCATCGCCGCTGTAGTCGGCGGGGTCAGCGCGGCCACCGGCCACCGCGACCAGGACACCGAACTGTTCATCGAGGCCGAACTGGTAGACGCCCGCACCAACCAGACCGTGGCCAGGGTAGTGCGCAAACTCTTCGGCAAGACCCTGGAGAACTCCAGCCAGAAGATCACCACCAACGACTTCAAGGCGGCGATCGCCAAACTCAACAGCGACTTGCAAGCCTTCATCCGTTAATCCGCCAAGCCTGCCAGCGCCTGTCACAGGGCGCTGGCAGCAGCCCATCAGTGCCGCGCAGTAACCCGCGATGGCGGCGATGCCAGCAGAAACGGCAACAGAAGCGCGACAAACGCCTCGGGCGCCTCCTCCGTAATGAAGTGACCACAACCTGGCACCATCGCGCCTTGCAGATTCAAGGCGTTGCCTTGCATCGTCAGCAGCGGCGCATCGTTGGTTGCATGTTCGGCACCGATAGCCAACACCGGCATTTCCAGCGGCCTGGCGGCTCGCCGCTGGTTCTGTGCGAGGGTCTCAGGGATCGCCCGGTAGTAGCCGAACCCACCCCGTAGCCCTCCCGGTGCCGAATAGGCGTTGATGTAGCTCTGCACCGCGACTCGATCCTGGCGCACCGACCATTGTGCAAACATGTAGGCCAGGTACTGGGCTTCCCGCCCCGCGATCAACACCTCGGGCAAGTCGAGCAACTGGTTGAACATGAAATGCCAGAGAAAGATGTTCTGCCCCGCTGGCGCAAAAATCGACGGCGCCGGCGCCAATCCGGGTATCACGGCCTCTGTCAGTACCAGGCATTCAACCGCTTGCGGATAATCGCTCGCCAGGGCGTACGCCACCCACATGCCGACATCATGGCCCACCACCGCGTAATGCTCGTAGCCCAGGACCTGCATCAAGCCGTGCAAGCGGCTGGCCGTGGTCCCGGTGTCATAACCGTCTTGCGGTTTATCGGAGAGCCCGGTGCCCGGCAGATCCACCGCGATCGCCTGGAATCCATTCGCCGCCAGTGCCTGCATCACATGCCGCCAGGTCAACCAGGTTTGCGGCCAACCGGGAATCAACAGTACCGGCACCCCCTGCCCCTCGGTCACATAATGAATGCGGCTACCGTCGACCTCGGCGTAGCCATGCTCGTGCGTGCGCCCGGCGAACGCCTGCTGTTCGAAGAGATCCATGCTCATGCCCGCCCTTGAAGTGAAGGTCGGGCCAGGCCGAGCATGGCGTCCAGTTGAGCCTGGTCGACAGCGGCGCCGGCAAAGTCGTCGAACACCTTGTCCGTGACCCGGATGATGTGTTCATTGATGAACGCCACGCCTTGCCTGGCGCCGTCATCCTGGTCCTTCAGGCAGCACTCCCACTCCAGCGTCGCCCAGCCGGCATAGTCATGGAGCGCCAGCTTGGAAAAGATCCCCTTGAAATCGACCTGGCCATCGCCCACGGAACGAAACCGCCCCGCGCGATCGGCCCATCCCTGATACCCACCGTAGAGACCCTGGCGCCCGGTCGGATTGAACTCGGCGTCCTTGACGTGAAACATGCGAATGAAATCGCGGTAGATGTCCAGATAGTCCAGGTAGTCGAGTTGCTGCAGCACGAAGTGGCTGGGGTCGAAGAGGATCCTGCAGCGCGGATGATTGTCCACCCGCTGCAAGAACATCTCGAATGTCACACCGTCGTGCAGGTCTTCGCCGGGGTGGATTTCATAGCACAGGTTCACGCCCTCCTCGTCACAGGCATTGAGGATCGGCAGCCAGCGCTTGGCCAACTCGTCGAACGCCGAGTCGATCAGGCCCGCAGGGCGCTGCGGGAACGGGAACAGATAGGGCCAGGCAAACGAGCCGGAGAACGTGCCCATGTCCGTCAGCCCCAAGCGCCGGGAAGCCTTGGCCGACAACCGCAAGCGCTCGAGCGCCCACTCGGTCTTGGCGGCTGCATTACCCTGCAGCGCAGGCGGGGCGAACCCGTCGCACAAGCGGTCATAGGCCGGATGCACCGCCACCAGTTGCCCGAACAGGTGGGTGGTCAACTCGCTGATCACCAGGCCATGCTCTGCCAAGGTTCCGCTGACCTCCTCACAATAATCCTGGCTGTGCGCCGCCAGGCTCACATCGAACAGGCGCTCATCCCAGGCTGGAATCTGCAGCGCCTTGAATCCACGGTCCGCAGCCCAGGCCGCGATGGCCGGCAGACTGTTGAACGACGGTGCAACGTCACTGAATTGCGCCAGGTGCAGGCTCGGTCCCTTGAGGGTTTTCATCGTTCACTCCATTTGTTTGTCGATCGACAAAGAATAGAGACGCTGAGCAAAGTCCGTCAATACGCCGACTTGCTTTTTTTGTCGATCGACCAATAATAGCGACAGGCCACACGCCCCTTCCCCCAAGAGACCCCAACCCATGGCTGGCAGACCCCGAGAGTTCGACCGCGATCAAGCCTTGCGCAACGCCCGCGATGTATTTTGGCGGCGCGGCTTCGAAGCCACGTCCATGTCCGACCTGGTCGAGGCGCTGGGCATCGCATCGGCGCGGATCTACGCCGCGTTCGGCTCCAAGGAAGCACTGTTTCGCGAAGCCGTCGCCCTCTACGAAGCCGCCGATGGGGCCTTTGCCGACGTCGCCCTGGCCGGGGAAAGCAGTGCGCGCGATGCCATCGAGCGCATGCTCAGGGACGCCGTCGAGCTGTACACCCTGCCCGGCCGGCCACAAGGCTGCATGGTGGTGTCATCCGCCACCAACTGCTCGCCCGACAACGACGGCATCCGCGAGTGGCTGGCCGGGCACCGACGCAACAGGACCCAGTCGATCATCGAACGCCTGGAGCAGGCAGTCCGCTGCGGCGAGTTGCCGGCCCGCACCGACGTCACGTCCCTGGGCGACTGCTACGCAACCCTGCTGCACGGGTTGTCGGTCCAGGCGCGAGACGGGATCGCCAAGGCCCGCCTGCTGGCGATGATTCCCATGGCGTTGGCGGCCCTGGATGCGGCGGTCGATAAAGCGCAGCGCTGATGTCGGCACAACTCACTTGCCAACCCGCCACGGTGACGCTAGTGTCAGGACCATGAATCAGCCCCGCACGACCTCAACCACCTTTACCACGACCGCCCAGGGCGGGTCGTCTGAGGTGCCGTGAGCGGCTAAGCACACGTTATCCCAAAGGCCCCGCCAGCAATGGACGGGGCCTTTTTATTGCGCCGCTGTCGCTGGTTCTACGACAAGGAAATGCCGCATGCACGCACTGTTGATTCTCGATATGCAAGTGGGCCTGTTCCACGGCCCGGACCCGCTTTGGCGCAGCGCCGCGCTGCTGGACGCGGTCAATCTGTTGCTGGACAAGGCGCACCAGGCCGGCGCGCCGGTGTTCCTGGCCCGGCATGTCGGCCCGCCGGGGTCGCCGATCGAACCGGGCAGCCCGCTGACTTGCCTGATCGATGAACTGCGGCTACAGGGCGATGAAGTGGTCTTCGAAAAAAGCCGCCCCAGCGCCTTTGCCGCCACGCCTCTGGTCGCCTGGCTCCGGGAGCGTGGCGCGGAGGGCGTGGTGATCGCCGGACTGAAGACCCAGTACTGCGTCGACAGCACCTGCCGTGCCGCCCGCGACCTGGGCCTGGACGCCGTGCTGGTCGAGGACGCCCACAGTTGCAGCGACACCGAGGTCTTGAGCGCCGAGCAGATAGTCGCCCACCACAATGCAACGCTGGCGGGGCCTTTCTGCCGCCTGGTAAGCGCCGCGGACTGGAACTTCCAGCCATAAGAAAAGGACAGCTGCCCGATGAACAGCCAGGTACGCCGCGCCCGCGCCGAGGACGCAACCGCTATCAGCCAAGTGGTGATCGCGGCGCTGCGCCACTCCAATGCCCAGGACTATCCGCCCACGGTCATTGCCCAGGTGGTGCAGCACTTTTCCCCGGCGGCGATCCTGCAATTTCTGGCGCAGCGCCAGGTTTACGTGGCGACCCTGCAACAGCGGGTCGTCGCCACGGCCAGCCTTGACCAGGACGTGGTGCGCAGCGTGTTCGTCGACCCGGATCACCAGGGCCGTGGCATTGGCCAGCAATTGATGGAAGTGATTCACACAGCGGCCGCCGATGCCGGCGTCGAGCAGTTGCGCGTGCCCTCCTCGCTCACCGCCGAGGGTTTTTATCGCCGACTCGGCTATGAAAAGGTTCGCGACCAGCAGCATGGCGCCGAACGCACCATCATCATGGGCAAGCGGCTGATGTGAACCCGAGGCCCCTCTGAATCTCTACAGCCGCTAAAACTTCCAGGGCTACCTCGACAAGCTGACGCTCGGCGGTGGTGCGCGCGGGCAAGGAAAAGGCTGGCAGGTCCTGACCCACCGGGCCAAAGCCATCGGCTTCTATAACGCCTCGGACTACGGCGACCCGCGCAATGTGCTGGTGACCCGCCCCACGACTTTCAAGCCATGGCCCACACGCCGAGCGGACACGGGGTGTCAGCTCGGCTCAAGCACCGGGCACCGGGCACCGCTACAAATACGGCTGGATATTGGCCATGGCGCGCTCGACATACCACTGTTTTTCTCCCACCGGGGCCACGTAGTGCACCGCATGGCTGGCCGCCTCCAGACCTTGCAGGCGGGCGATGATCCAGGCCGCCAGGTAGGTTGACGCCAGGCAGCCGCCGGCGGTCGCCACGTTGCCCCTGGCGAAGAACGCCTGGTTCAACACCTCCACCCCTGCGGCCTGGACCCAGGGTTTGGTGGTCAGGTCGGTGCAGGCCGGCACCCCTTCCAGCAACCCCAGCTTGGCCAGCACCAGGGTCCCGGAGCACTGCGCCGCCAGCAGTTGCCGCGTCGGGTCCAGGTGCAATTGGCCCATCAGTTGACTGTCCTCGACCACTTCCCGGGTCAGCGCACCGCTGCCGACAATCACCGCATCCGCCTCGTTCGCCTCCTGCAGCGTGGCCTGGGACTCGATCACCAGCCCGTTCATCGAGCGTACGCGCGGCGTCGGACTGGCAATCGACACACGCCAGCCCGGGGTCTTGATCCGGTTGAGCAGCCCGAGGGCAATCAGGGAGTCGAGTTCGTTGAAACCTTCAAACGTCAGAATCGCGATATGCATGGCCGGGTCGTCCGCTGAGTGGGCTGGGGTGCGCCTGTTGGGGGCGGTTGTGGGGTCTCAGGCTATGGCCAATAATCAGTACAATCAAATTATTGTACTGGATACAAGTCCATGGCCCGTTCCCGCTACAAGTCCCTGGTGGACGCCTTCGCCGCTGACATCCGCGCCGGCCGCCTGACGCCCGGCACCCGCCTGCCCACCCATCGCCAACTGGCCACCCGCGAAGGCCTGGCCCTGGCCACCGCGACTCGGGTGTATGGCGAACTCGAAGCCATGGGCCTAGTCAGCGGCGAGGCCGGCCGCGGTACTTTTGTGCGCGAGACCGCGCTGCCCGCCGGGCTGGGAGTCGACCAGCACGCCGTCGCCGCGGGCCTGCTCGACCTCAACTTCAACTATCCCGCGCTTCCCGGCCAGGCTGAGCTGCTGCGCGGCGCCTTGCGGCAACTGGCGAACTGCGGTGACCTGGAAGCCCTGCTGCGGTATCAGCCCCACGGTGGTCGCCCCCATGAGCGGGCCAGTGTCGCCCGGCACCTGCGTTGTCGCGGCCTTGCGGTCAGTGAGGAGCAGGTGCTGATCGTCAGCGGCGCCCAGCACGGCCTGGCCGTCACCCTGATGGGGCTATTGCGGGCCGGCGATGTGGTTGCCACCGACGCCCTCACCTACCCCGGGTTCAAGGTCCTCGCCGAAAACCAGCGCCTGGAACTGGCGCCGATTGCCGCCGCCCATCAGCACCCGGACCTCGACGCCCTGGCGCGCCTGTGCCAGCAACGCAAGGTGCGCGCCGTGTATTGCATGCCGACCCTGCACAATCCGCTGGGCTGGGTCGCCAGTGCCGACTGGCGCCAGCGCCTGGTGCAGATCGCCCGACAGCACGACCTGCTGATCATCGAAGACGCCGCCTACGCCTTTCTTGCCGAAGACCCGCCACCGCCCCTGGCCGCGCTTGCACCGGAGCGCACTGTCTACGTCTCGGGGCTGTCAAAAAATGTCGCCACCGGCCTGCGGGTTGGTTTTGTCGCGGCGCCCCTGCCGTGGATCCCGGCCCTGGAACGCAGCATCCGGGCCACCGTCT